>JAEEGL016847520.1_pt1 | contig 47885 bp, 32 predicted proteins | sample 9134231 | NCBI WGS metagenome assembly JAEEGL01 (sample SAMN16246548, study PRJNA631951) | gut metagenome | biome: gut microbiome; feature: rumen; material: fiber-attached | host: Bos | place: Iran: Karaj | collected 2018-10 | reverse complement strand
TGTGGGCGACATAATCCCACGTGGCGACTTCCACTATAGCCAGTCGATGAACAACCACTATCTCTATGTGCTTCAGGAGGCTGCCAAGCACCACATTATGGTCAACGCCCACGAGGCAACACGCCCAACAGGTCTGTGCCGTACTTGGCCAAACCTCGTTGGTAATGAAAGTGCCCGTGGCACCGAGTATGAGGCGTTCTACGGCAGCAACCCCAACCACACAGTGATACTGCCTTTCACCCGCTTCCAAGGTGGCCCTATGGATTACACTCCCGGTGTGCTTGAGACACGTCTTGAAAGTTGGAGCGAGAATCAGCACATTGTCCACACCACATTGGTTGGACAGCTTGCGCTCTACGTGGTGATGTGCAGCCCATTGCAGATGGCTGCCGACCTGCCACAGAACTACGAGAAGTATATGGACGCCTACCAGTTCATACGCGACGTCGCACTCGACTGGGACGACAGCCGCTACATCGACGCCGAGCCTGGCGAGTACATCACCGTGGCACGCAAGGCGAAGGGTACCGACAACTGGTTCATCGGCGGTAAGTGCAATGAAAACGGTCACAAAGTGGACATTAAACTCGACTTCCTTGATAAGGGCCGCAAGTATGAGTGCATCATCTACGCCGACGCTAAAGACGCTAACTACGAGACCAATCCCGCCGCCTACACTATCACCAAGAAAACAGTGAAGCAAGGCGACGTGCTCAAGATGACTGAGGCTCCCGGCGGAGGCTTTGCAATCTCCTTAAAAGCTTTGTAAAAACGAAGATAAAAGAATTTGACATGAAAATAATCCTATTAACAGCAATAATTGCATTGACTATGGCTACAGCAGGTGCTCGCGACTACAACTTCAACGAGATGACCTATACACCAAAGGCCTCTGAGTTCTTGCTCAACACCAACGACGACGCACAAGGCGTGACGTTGCGCATCTACGACGCCGGCAAAGACGGCAAGATGCTCAAAAAGGTGGAGATGAAACGTGACAAGAAAAACGCCGGCGAGTGGCATGCTACCATCAAGGGCGACCTCAAGGGACGTTTCTTCACCTTCGACGTGAAATACAACGGCAAATATATGGGTGAGAACCCGGGCATCTTTGCCAAGGCAGTGGGTGTGAACGGCCGTCGTGGTGCCATTATCGATATGGCCGAGACAAATCCCGAAGAATGGGGACAAGATGTGCGCCCTGCATTAGCTCTCAAGGATCATGTTATCTATGAGATGCACCACCGTGACTTCTCCATTGCTCGCAACATTAATCTTGACCCTAAAATCACCGTTAAACGCGTGAGCACCGAGTACCCTGGCAAGTTCATGGCACTCACCGAGCCCTGGGCTATAGGCCACCTCACCGACTTGGGCGTTAACGCTGTGCATGTGTTACCCTCCTACGACTACGCTTCAATCGATGAGACCAAGCTTGACCAGAATCGTTACAACTGGGGTTACGATCCTTTGAACTACAACGTTCCAGAGGGTGGATATTCTACCAATCCCTATGACCCAGCAGCTCGCAACCGTGAGTTCAAACTCATGGTACAGGCACTGCACAAGGCTGGCATACGCGTAATTCTCGATGTAGTCTATAACCACACCTACAGCATTGACGACGGCAACTTCCAGAAGACCTGCCCAGGCACATTCTACCGCAAAAATGCCGATGGCTCATGGAGCAACGGCAGTGGCTGTGGCAACGAGACCGCCAGTGACCAGGAAATCATGCGTCAGTACATGTTGAATAGCGTGAAATACTGGATTGACGAGTACCACATCGACGGCTTCCGCTTCGACCTAATGGGAGTACACGATATTGAGACTATGAACAAGATTGCCGACATGGTGCACAGCATCGACCCTACTATGCTCGTCTATGGCGAGGGATGGAGTGCTGGCTCTTGTGCCTATCCTGGCGACAAGCTTGCCATGAAGGCCAACGTGAAACAGATGCCAGGCATTGCAGCTTTCAGCGACGATATTCGCGATGCACTGCGTGGACCATGGGATGGCGACGACAAAGCAGCATTTTTGGGTGGTATCCCTGGATTTGAGGAGAGCCTGAAATTTGGCATCGCAGGAGCAATTCAGCATCCTCAAGTCAACTATTCTAAGGTAAACTACAGTAAGGAACCATTTGCTCTTGAGCCAACTCAGATGATTTCTTACGTGAGCTGCCACGACGACATGTGCCTTGTTGACCGCCTGCGTGCCAGTGTGCCTGGTCTCAAAGGAAATGACAAGGAACTCATCAAACTCGATCTGCTTGCTCAGACCGCAGTATTCACTTCACAGGGCATTCCTTTCATGCTCAGCGGTGAAGAATTGCTGCGCGACAAGAAGGGCGTTCACAACAGCTATGAGAGTCCTGACAGCATCAATCGTCTCGATTGGAATGGCCGCATCAAGCACCCCGAAGTGTTTAACTACTACAAGAACCTTATTGCCCTGCGCAAGCATCACGAGGGGTTCCGTTTGGGAAGTGCCGACCTCGTGCGTAAGCATCTGGTATTTCTGCCTGGCGGTGATTGCTTGGTGGTATATCGCCTCAAAAATCTGAAGCAAGTGGGCGACAAGTGGAACGACATCATCGTTATTCTAAATGGCAACAATGATAAGCGCACGGTGAAACTGCCCAAATCGACCTACACTATAGTGGGCGATGGCGATGTCATCAACGAGAACGGCATCTACACCCTCACCACCGATGAAATCATTGCCCCACCCCGCTCGGCAGTCATCATGCACGACTAATTTTTAGTTCACAGTTTATAGTTCACAGTTCATGGTTTTTCTAAACTCTTAACTCTCAACTAAAAACAATTATAATGAAAAAGATTCTTTTATTAGCAATAGCAGCTTTCACAGCAATAGGCGCTTGGGCGGTGCCTAAGATGCCTAATTTGAAGGTTGACCGCATTGAGCCAACCAACTGGTTTGTGGGCATGAAAGACCCCACAGTCCAGCTCATGGTGTACGGACCTGAAATCCGCGATGCCGAGGCAACCACCACATACGCAGGTGTAAAAATCGACTCGCTCGTACGTCTCGACAGTCCTAACTACTTGCTTGTTTACCTCAACACAGCTAGTGCACAACCTGGCGTTATGAATCTCACTTTCAAGAAGGGCAAACTCTCTTACGACGTGAAGTATGAACTAAAAGCTCGAGAGATGAGCGGTGACCGTCGCATGGGATTCACTAATGCCGACGTACTTTATATGCTCATGCCCGACCGCTTTGCCAACGGCAACCCCGCCAACGACAAGGTGACGGGAATGCGCAGCCAAGTGTGCGACCGCAATAAGCCCAGCTACCGTCACGGTGGCGACTTGGAGGGAATACGCCAGCATCTTGACTATCTCAACGACTTAGGAGTGACAGCTCTGTGGTTCACTCCAGTGCTTGAAAATGATTCGCCCGAGAGCCCATGGAACGACACCTATCATGGCTATGCCACTACCAACTACTACCGTGTGGACCCACGTTTCGGCACTAATGACGACTACCGACGCCTCGTTGACGAAGCTCATGGCAAAGGGCTGAAAGTGGTGATGGACATGATTTTCAATCACTGTGGATTTGAGCATCCTTGGGTGGCCGATATGCCCAGCAACGACTGGTTCAACACCCACGAGTGGCTCAAGGAGTCGAAGGGCACAAGCGATACTCGCGGCACAAGTTTCTTGCGCACCAGTTACAAACTGGCTCCTGTGCTCGACCCCTACGCCAGCGAGTTTGACAAGAAGGAGACCGTTGAGGGCTGGTTCGTCTCTACCATGCCCGACCTCAACCAGAATAACCCTCATGTGATGAACTACCTCATCCAAAACAGCATCTGGTGGATTGAGACTGTTGGTATTGATGGCATTCGCATGGATACCTATCCATACGCTTTCGCTGGACCTATGGCACGCTGGATGAAGAGAATTGACGAGGAATATCCCAACTTCAACGTGGTGGGCGAGACTTGGTTTGAGCAGCCTCCTTACACCGCCGCTTGGCAGCGCGACAGCAAGATTGCTAAGGAGAACAGCTACCTCAAGACTGTGATGGACTTCTCGTTCTATGCCTGCATCGACTCGGCACGCGTTGAGAAGACCGATGATCAGTGGCGAGGTTTTAACCGCGTGTATAACAGCTTGGTGTTCGACTACCTATACCCTAACCCAAGCAGCGTGATGGCATTTATTGAGAATCACGACACCGACCGCTACCTCAAGGACGGCAAGGATGATCTCACCCTCAAACAAGCGCTGGCTCTGCTGCTCACCATCAACCGCATACCGCAGCTCTACTACGGCACCGAGGTGCTGATGAACGGCACGAAGCGCGTGACCGACGGTAATGTGCGCAAAGACTTCCCAGGCGGATTCCCCGGCGACACCCACAACGCTTTCACTTCGCAAGGACGCACTAAGGAGGAGAACGATATGTTCAACTGGCTCCGCACCCTACTCCACTGGCGCAAAGAACCAGGTAGCGACGTGATTACTAAGGGCAAGCAAACTCAGTTCCTGCCCCACAACGGCATTTATGTTGTGGCGCGTCAGTATGGCGGCAAGACCGTGATGACTATCGTCAACGGAACCAACGAAACCGCCACCATGCCCGTTAAGCGCTATGCCGAGATAATAGGCAATGCCATGGTAGGTCGCGACATCCCCACCAGCAACCACGTCAGCCTCGTGAGCGACATCACTCTCACTCCACGACAGACTCTCATCCTTGAGTTCTAAAACAAACTAGCAATAATAGAATTAATTCAATCATTAATACTAACAATTAAAAAAATTAATTTGACATGAAAAAGTATTTTCAATTTGCCATCGTAGCTGTTGCTGCACTGCTGATGGTTTCCTGCGACAACAAAGACAAGAAATCTAGTGACAGTTCTTCATCCGAAGCCCAAGAAGAAGAGGTTGCAAAGGGCACCACTTTTGAAGGCGAGAAATTCTCAATTGTTTATCCTGAGTTTCTCAAGGAAAGTTATAAGAGTGATATAGCCGTCAACGCTACCAATGACGAAGAAGGTGTGAAGATGGATGCCACATTCAGCGAATTCCCTTGCACTCCCGAGGATTTCACTCAATACTATAACAATTATAAGGCACCTGAAATGTTCTCAGATTACAAATTTGAGGAGCCTCAGATTCAAGACAATATCATGATTTTCAAAGCTGTAAACGAAAAAGCAGGATTAGCAATGACCAATTTTGTCGTTTATCTCGATGAGAAAGCTGGTGTGGCTGGAAAGATGGAATATCCCATTGATAAAGCCAGTGAAATTGAACCACTTGTTATGCCAATGGCTAAGAGCATCAAGAAGAAATAACTAATTCTTCTCATCATTTAAAAGCAGTCCCCCTCTCATGCTACCAGCATGGCAGGGGGCTGATTCTTCAGAGGTGGTCGGTAAGCTAGCATGTCAGCCTCGTGAGCGACATCACCCTCACCCCAGAGTTCTAAATACTTAAACCAAAATCGGTCATTAGGCCGACGATAGTTTTTTTTGGAATCTTTTATGTTATAACAGTTTTATTTTGGCATCTTGTTGCAGATATTGTCTTGTCATAGCCCGCTATGTCTTCGACAATATCTTTACAACCTGCTCAAAATAAATTCTGTTCTCACATAAATCCTAATAACCGATTCAGGTTAAACTTATAATCACTAAAAATGGGCGGTGCATCTTATTGCAGCCGCCCAATTTTCATATCCTATTTTTGAATAGAAACCTATTTACTCCCTAGCAGTATATTATATACCGCAGTCACGTCGGCAGCAGTAATGTTGCCCTCGCCAGTCTGGTCTCCGTTGACTATGTGGCTGCTGTCGTCATTAAGCAAGTAGTCGTAGAGAGCAGTCACATCGGCAGCAGTAACCTCGCCGTCACCGTTCACGTCACCAGGAATCACCACAGGTGCTGTGCCACTGTTGTAAACAAAGGAAATAACCTCACCGTAGGTAGTATTGGCGGCTCCACTCTCAGTGTTGTAGCTAGCGCGGGCGCGAGCATAGTAGGTGCTGCCGTCAACCATGAGTTTGTTGTTCACCTTTATCTCTCCTGCAGGCAGCGTGGTGTGGTAAGCGAAGTCGCGAACCGTCTCCACAAAACGGGTGCGCCCCCACGTGGTGGCGCTAGTCGAAATCTCAATGGTATAAGAAACTGCAGCCTCTTGGCGGTCAACGGTAACAAACTGGTCGCTGTAGAGCGTCCCGCCAGCAGTTGGGATGGCAAACGTCGGAGGAGTGGCTGTGAGATAAGCAGTCTTGAAAGTTACGGTACCTGTCTCGCGATAGTTGCCATTGTCAATCATGTGCACACGCATATAATAATATGTTCCAGGCACAAGGGTGTATTTGGGAATATCAATTTCTCCTATCGATGAAGTACCACTGAAGACTATGTTGTTAAATGTGTCGTCGGTGGCAATCTCTAGAGTCGCCTCGGCATCAGAGCCGCCAGTGAGCCACTGAGCGGTGAATGAGGGATGGATATTGTCCTGATTGTTCCCAGGATAAATGATAGTGAACACCTGAGGTGCACACCAGCGAATCTCACTAACACCATCGCTGTAGCCCTCGGCACAGGCGCGTACACGCCAATAGTAGTTGCGTGGAAGGAACTCGCCAAAGGCACTAGACGAGATGCTTGTAGAGGTGGTGGTTTGTCGTTTGACATCGCTAAAGTCCTCGTTAGTCGCAAGCTCAATCATGTAACCTTGAGCGTTAGGAACGGCCTCCCAACTCATGGTGAATGGGTCAGGAACTAAGGCTCCGTTCTCGGGTGAGAGAAGCACTGGAGCGTCGAGCTGCTGGTCGGCAGGTGGGATAAGGAATGCTGGCTCAAATTCGTTGTCGGTGCGGTCCACGGGACATACGGCATAGTAGTAGCCATACCGAACATTTTCGGGAATGGTATAGCTAGTGGTGTAACTCACATCAAGAAGCATCTCTGCATCCTTGGTGAACTGTTCAGGCTCAACGCTGTTGGGCACAGCATAGATGGAGTATTTGTAATTGTCAAAACCAGTCCATGAAAGCACATGATCGGTGCTAGTCAGGTTAGTCACCACGCCAGGGTCGGCACCAGGTTTCCAGGGCATTGAAGGTGGCAGAGCGGGGCGAGTAAACACCTTGCGCTTGAGGTAGGTGGCAAGTTCCTCGTGGTTGCCAGTGCGATAGAGATACTTACAGCTATAGAAAATAGCACCTGGAGCATCGTCAAAGCTATAGTCGCGGTTGAGCTGCACCTCGTTGGCATATTCTTCATGCTGCAGTTCGGTACTCGTGCTTGTCATTCCCGAGATGGAATTGGACACAAATAACTGACGGTCGAAGTAGTCACACACCTGGTTCCACCAGGGAACAATTTTGCTATAGTCGGCTGTTGCGCCTATCTTCCAATATACTTGTGGCGAGATGTAATCGATGGTTTTCTCGTTGAGCCAAGCCAATGGATCACTGTAGATGGTGTTGTATTGCCAGTCACTGCCTGCGGGGCAATGTGGCAAACCATAATTTGGTGCAGAGGTGCCTGCCACGCCAGCGGGCGAGATACCAAAGCGTATGTCAGGGCGAGCTTCCTGAATCATGTTATAGACGGCGCGCACCATACGGTTGACATTGGCACGACGCCAGTCGCCGAATGTCATATCAACATTGCTGTCAAGCCACTCCTGGTAGTCACCAGCATCGCTACCACCAGAAATACCATCGGGATAGAAATAATCGTCGTAGAGAATTCCATCTACGTCATATTTTGTGATAATTTCTTGGCACACGTTCACAATGCGTTCAATGGTCTCGTCGCGAGCTGGATCAAGGACCACATAGTTGCCAGCACTTAGCAGCAGCCCCGATTGGCGCAACTCCATGTCTTGGGGGGTTCCTGCTGCATCCCATTGCTCAATGCCGTTGCTGCTATAGCGATATGGGTTGATCCAAGCGTGGCACTCCATGCCGCGCTGGTGACATGCCTCAACTGCATAGGCCAAAGGATCCCACGTGGGTACCTGGCCACGGGTGCCAGTGAGATAACTTGACCAAGGCTCGTAGCTCGACTCATACATAGCGTCGCACATCGAGCGCACCTGGAAGTTGATAGCGTTGAAATTGTTGTTCTTGAGCGAATCTAGCATGCGGTCGAGTTGAGCTTTCTGCTTTACTTCGGCGTTAGCGCCATAAGCTTGTGTCTCGGGCCAGTCGAGACACCACACAGTAGCCACCCATGCCGAGCGGAACTCGCGCTTAGGTACAGTGTAGGTGTAAGAAGCAGCCTGCATTGCCATGCCATACATAAGCACCAAAGCTATAAAAGCAGTAAAACGTGTAAATCTTTTCATTGAGTCTATGTAATTAATAGTTTATAATTCTGTTTAAAACCTACAAATTTACACACTTTTTTTGAATATATAGTCAATTGTCTAAAAAAGCCACAAAAAAAGAGGCAAGCTCTTGAAAAGCTCGCCTCTTTTTTAGAGGTTTTAGTCTTTGTTACTTTTACCCTTAGAATTATTTACTACCAAGCATTACGTTGTAAACTGAAGTAATGTCAGCAGCTGTGATCTCGCCATCACCATTCTGGTCGCCATTCACAAGCGCGCTGTTGTCACTGTTGAGCATCCAGTTGTAGAGTGCGGTAACATCGGCAGCAGTAACTTCGCCGTCGCCGTTAACGTCGCCAGGAACAATAGCACCACCAACCTTCTGGATAAGGTTAGGATAGAACTGGAGCTGCTCTACAGTGCCGTCGTTCTTCTTGTAGTAAGCAAGGAAACCTTCTACATTGTACTCAGCAGTGAAGTCGAAGTCCTCAGCAATAGTAACCTCATTGAAGTTCAGGCGCATAATAATGTCGCCAGTCTCATCAGCTAGAGTAAAGTTGCGAGTGTCGCCCTCGATTGCAGTGATTGTACAGTTCTCAATGCGCAGATATCTGTGAATCAAATCTTGGCTAATCTCCTCAATTGCGAGAGTCTCAGGCTCAACTGGAGTGCCAGCAGTTGCCTCGGTAAAGTAATCAGCCAGAGGAACCATCTCGGTCATGCCGTTGTACATGGTCCAGCTACCAGCGATGCCAGTGAGTTGGTCACCATTGTTGTAAGTGTTGTTGAGGTGGCCATAAACCAGCATGAAATCATCATTGTTGTCCTTAATGTAAAGCTGGTTGCCGCTGTGGTAAACAGCAGTAACAGGATTGCTGAAGATAGCATTTACACCTTGCTCAAGACCGAGCAGGCCAGCAATGTTGTCAACATAGGTTGAGAGTGGGGTGTTGTCAACTACCTCAACAAGATAGAGCTGGAGGTTGTTTTGGTAAGAAGTTACAATACCAATCACATCATAAGCAATGCTGTGGTCGTTAGGAATAGCAATGCTAAACTGGTTGTAACCAGCGATGGTTGCTGAGCCGTCAGCGTTAGTCAGAGTAACGTTCTTGTTGTTTACCTCGCTGATGATAGCGTCTTTGAGGATAACATACTTCCACATTGGCTGAGAGCTGAAGTTGGCAAAAGTAATCTCCTCAGGATCAACAGTGGTTGTTGATGTTGCAGCAGCAAAGCCAGTGAGTGGAGATGCCATTTCAAGACCAGTGTTGTAGATAGTCTTCTTGCCAGCGAAACCTGCGGGAATCACATCACCATGGTTGTACTTTCCAACAACCTCGTCACCAAAGATGCACATGTAGCCAGTTGCATCTCTAACATAAACATTCTTTCCATTGGCAAAGGTTACGTTAACTGGATTGTTGAACATTGCAACGGTGTTGTCATCAAGTGCTGCATAAGCTGCAATGTTGTCAACGCCTGGCAATGATTGAATAGTGTAAGTTGCACTTGCAACAGGGCTAGTCAAATCGTCTTTTGTTGCGATAGCCTTGATGGTAGTAGTCTGGTTAACAGCGATTGGAGCGCTGTAAACGGTGCTAGCAGTTGTTGGGTCATTGCCATTGGTGGTGTAATAGATAGTTGCACCGTCGGCAGCACTAATCTCAACATTTTGTGCGGTGTAGTAAGTACCACCAGCAGGGCTAAATGTTGGAGCAGAGAGAGATGGAGTTACATCACCATCGATAGTAACTGTTACCTTGGTAATGCGTACCTGTGCACCCGAAGCAACGAGGTTAATCTCGTTGGCAGCGCCAGTCCAAGTACCAATTTTGCCCTCATAGGTGTAGGCAGCTTCGCCAGTGAAGTTGCCAGGACCATACTGAGAAGTGCCATTGGCAGTACACTCAATCACAACCTTAGTGATAGTAGTTTCACTTGCCACAGTGAAAGTAGCGTTCTTGAACACGCGATACTGGTCGGTAAGGTTCCAGCGACCTTCGGTACAAGAAATGGTTACTCCACTCTTGGTAATTGACTCTGGTCCTGCATTATCGGCAGAGCCCCATTGACCTTTGTCAACTGTAGCATCAAAAACAACATCGCCTGCAAATGCGCTAAAAGCACACATGCACACAAATAAGAGAGATAAAACTTTCTTCATAAAAAGCTAAAAGTTAAGTAGTTAATAAATATAATGAACTATTTTATTCACGCTAGTATATATTCACGACAAAGATAGTCATTATTTTTAAATAATGAAAACGAAAAAGAGAAATATTTCCAAAAAAGTTTTTAGCACTTTTTTGGATAAATCAAACTTGTCGGAAGGCAATCAAGCATTCTTCGAGTATTTCCAGCCTACGTAGAGGTTGCGGGAGAAGATGAGGATTGATACGCTTTGGCCGAGCATGAGGATGGGGTCGCGGCGGATGATACCGTAGATGAGGGTGAGGGAGGCGCCTACCACGCTGATGAGCCAGAATACTGGGGGAAGGCATGACTCGTGGCGCTTGATGGAATAGGCCACCTGGTAGGCGTAGCGTGAGAGGAAGATGAGTTGCGCACAGGTGCCGTAAATCATCAGCCACAACGGGATGTCGGGATTGTGGAGAAAACGGTCCACGAGATGCGGAGCGTTGATTGCAGTGAAAATCAGGGCTATGACTGGCACGCAGTAGAGCACTATGCGAATGGGCTGCGGAATTTTGCGCCACGCACCTTTGTAGTCTAAGTTAAGCACATATACATAGAACGAGAGCATCTGTCCGATGAGGATGACGATGTCCTCTCGCAGCCATCCATAGGTGAGCATGAAGCAGCATCCGGCGAGGCTGAACGCCCAGTAGCCAGTGGGCGAAACCACACGTTTGAGGCGCTCGGTCATAACCCATTGCACCAGCTGCCGCGCACCGTAGCACAGCTGCGACATGAGTCCTATGAAGAATGTAAATGTTAACATTTGTGTGCAAAAGTAGTGCAAAAGTAGTGCAAGTTGAGGGCAGAACAAAATAAATAACGTAGTTTGTTTATTTTTTATGCCGAAATGCCGCCTATTTTATCCAAAAGTAATAAAAAAATCGCTGTAACGATTCAGTTTGTGCAATTTTGATTACCTTTGTGCCATAATTCTCAAGTTTGAAAACATGAGGATTAGTGATGAAAGATTAGAGATTAATCTTCAAGTCATCATGTTTTTTTCTATTTTATGTAATTTTTTTGAGATTTGTGCGTCTAACTCAAAAAAGCAACAATAAGAAAAACGAACTCGAAAAACAACTATTATGAATTTTATTGACGTAAATAGTGTAGTGAAGCAGTATGACGGGCATTTGGCGCTTGACCATGTCGATCTTCATGTACCGCAAGGCACCGTTTATGGCCTGCTGGGACCTAATGGAGCAGGCAAGACCTCGCTCATACGCATCATCAACCGCATCACGCGTGCCGACAGCGGCACGGTGTTGCTTAACGGCCGAGAGATGGTGCAGGCCGACATAGCCAACATTGGTTACCTGCCTGAGGAGCGCGGTCTCTACAAGAAAATCAAAGTCGCTGACGAGATTGTGTATCTTGCCCGCCTTAAGGGTATGCCCAAAGCACTTGCTATGAGCGAAATGGAAAAATGGCTTGAGCGTTTCGACCTCACCGAGTGGCGCAACCGCAAGGTAGAGGAACTCTCGAAGGGTATGCAGCAAAAGGTGCAGTTCATCACCACGGTGATACACCGCCCTCAACTGCTCATCTTTGACGAACCGTTCTCAGGATTCGACCCAGTGAACGCCGAGCAACTCAAACGCGAAATAATTCAGCTTCGCAACGAAGGCTCAACTATCCTATTCTCGACCCATAACATGGCAAGCGTGGAAGAAATTTGCGAACAAATCACTCTTATCAACCACTCTCGTGTGGTACTTGAGGGTAAGGTTGACGACATCAAGCAGCAGCACAAGAAGAACCTCTTTGTGGTTAACGTGGCAGGCAATGAGAAGGTAGAGGCTAAGGACGGCCTCTTCGACGTGGTGCCAAGCAACAACATCCAAGGCACTCTCATCAAGCTGACTAAAGGTGCTACCCTGCATGACGCAATCGCTCACCTCAACGACCACCACACCCTCACTGGCATTACTGAAAAGCTGCCAAGCATGCACGAGATATTTATTGAGACAGTTCAAAACAAGTAATAAGTGTTAAGTTTAAAGTGTTAAGCACGTCCAACATACATTTATATTTAACACAAAACTGTGCCGTAAACACCAAAGAAAGATGAATAAACTAAAACTGATAATCCAGCATGAGTACATGACAATAGTGGGCAAGAAGTCGTTCATTATCATGACGATATTGATACCTTTCTTGCTAATTCTGTTGTTGTTTGTACCCATTATGATGAAGTATATCAACGACAAGACCGACTCGTCGGAGATGCGCATCGCAGTGGTTGACAAGAGCCACAACTACGGCGGGGCGTTCAAGGACAATGGCCGATACCGCTTTGAACTCATGTCGGGCGACTCGATGGACAAAACCTACGACATCTACAAAAAAGCATCGGGAAGGGTTGACGCAATAATGGTGATTCCCGCCGATGTTCTTGAGAGCCAGCAGGTGGAGCTCTTCAGCGAGAAGACACTTGACGAGAGCACGGTAATGTACTTGAACCAATGCCTCACCGACACGCTCAGCAAGGCTAAAATAGCGTCATTCCAAGATCCCGACCTCGCCAATAAGATTACACAATCGCAGGTGAATGCCTCCATCAAATCCAAGAAATGGAACGAGAATGGAGAGGAACAAGAGCAGAGCGCCACTATAGCCTCGATAATAGGCATGGTGCTGGCCTTCTTGACCTACACCTTTGTGCTCTCCTACGGTGCAATGATCATGAATAGCGTGGTCGAGGAGAAGACCAACCGCATCGTCGAGGTGATAGTGAGCAGTTGCAAACCTATGGAACTCATGATGGGAAAAATCATTGGTGTGGGACTTGTGGGACTCACACAATTTGCCATCTGGGTAGTACTCATAGGTATTGCCATGGGCGTGATTGGCGTTATGGGAATAGGAGCCGATGCCGCATCGTCGGCCGACGCCATGGCAATGAATATGCCTGAAACCGAGAGCACCGTAGCAAGCCTAATGGCTGCCTTGACTAGCATCAACTGGTTCTCGCTGCTTGGCAACTTCATCATCTACTTCGTTGGCGGATATTTGCTTTATGCGTCGCTTTTCGCTGGCTTTGGCTCAGCTGTAGATCAAGCGAGTGATAGTTCGCAGTTCACAATGCCCATCATCCTTATCATGATGGTAGCCCTCTACGCTGGCATTGGATGCATGAGCAACCCTAATGGTCCCATGGCAGTGTGGTGCTCGATGATTCCGTTCACCTCCCCAGTGGTAATGATGGTGCGTCTGCCGTTTGACGTGCCCTGGTGGCAACTACTGCTGAGCATTGTGCTGCTCTTTGGCACTGCGCTACTGTGCATATGGATATCAGCGCGCATCTACCGCACTGGCATCCTCCTTTACGGCAAGAAACACAAGTTTAAAGAAATTTTGAAGTGGATTAAATAATGCATAATTCACAATGCATAATCTGTAATGCTTAATTTAGAAAATAAAAAAATTAAGATATGAAGAAGTTATTTTTACTGTTTGCAATATTTAGTTTTGTAGTTACTACAAGTGTTGCACAACATAGGCCACACCATCGTGGGCATCGCCCGCACCATGAGAGAAAAGAGACCCCTAAGGCACCAGAGTTTTTGAAGAAAGGCGACAAAATTGCCATTCTATCGCCATCTAGCGTGCCCACCGACCTGAGCATCATCGACAAAGGAGAGGCCGTACTGCAAGGATGGGGATTTAAAACAGTGGAGGGGAAATATGCCCGCACCAATTATCACACCTATGCTGGCACTCCCGAACAACGCGTAGAGGATATCTTGTGGGCGCTTCGTGACCCAAGCATCAAGGCGATAGTGTGTTCGCGTGGCGGATACGGCTCAGCTAACTGTCTTAACCTGTTGCCCGTTGACACCCTTAAGAAATATCCCAAGTGGATAGTGGGTTACAGCGATATCACTGGCTACCTGAGCGCCGAGGTGCGCGCCGGCAACATGGCGATTCACGGAAATATGTGCGGACGTCTTGCCAACACTGGCGGCACCGACCAGCCTAGCCTATACCTGCGCGACATGCTCATGGGCAAACTGCCAAAATATGAGGTGCCTGGCAACAAGTTCAACAAACCTGGCAAGGCAAGCGGCATCTTGATTGGCGGCAATATGTGCGTGTATGGCGACATCGCCGACACTCCCTTCGACTTCCTTGATCGTTCATTCACCGACGGCCGCGACATCATCCTCTTCATCGAGGAGGTAGAGGAGCCTTATTCACGCATCGACCGCATGTTCCAGCACCTGATTCTGCGAGGAGCAATGGGTAAAATCAAAGCGCTTGTAGTTGGCCGCTTTGACGGCTGCCCCACATCTCGCGGCTACAATTCGGTGTATGAGTTCATCGACGAGTACTTGAAACCCTACAACATCCCCGTGTGCTACGACTTCCCCGCTGGTCATGATGAGAGCTGGAACTATCCACTAATCGAAGGCTGCCCTGTGACGCTTGATGTGACTCGCGACAAAGTTACCCTTGAGTTTAACCTTCCCAAGTAAAGATGTGCCCATGGATTTCCTTCAAGAGCATCATCTACTTGGGCTTATAATCGGAATTAGTACATTCTTGATAATCGGAATTTTCCACCCCATTGTCATCAAGGCTGAATACCACTTTGGCACACGCTGCTGGTGGTGGTTTCTCGTAGCAGGCATTGTAATGATTGTATTAACTCTGTTAATCGATAATGTACTTGTTTCGGCATTGCTGGGCGTTACAGGTTTCTCATGCTTCTGGAGCATCCTTGAGGTCTTTCACCAAGAAAGACGCGTGAAGCGAGGATGGTTTCCCCGCAACCCAAAGCGCAAATATCCGTGGGATGAGGAATAGCAAATTATCGTTAATCACAATAATCAAGTGGGCTAGAGTGACAATTTCTGCACTTTAGCCCACTTGCTATATTTCAACATAAGATTACAACGGTGGCCTTACTATGCCAGGACCGGTGTATTCAATGCCTGCATTTTGCAGGTCCTGACGGGTGACACGCTGGAACACCACGTCGCTAGGTTCCATACGGTCAACTACTATAGCGGTGTAGGGACGCATGTTATAGCTTGTGGCGTGACCTTCCTCTATAATGTAAGAGAAATAGAGTCTGTCGCCTAAACGGCGAACCAGTGCTGTCTCGATGGATGTTTGGCGATTTGTCTCAGGCAAAATAACTGCCACCACAAACTGCCTACTGAAATCAATTCTTGTGGGCTGTCCATTGCGTCCCATAACAGCACCCTCACCAAACACGCTCTCAAATTCATGCTGATTTTGAATCACAAGCTTGTGAGTGCCGTTTGAAAGGTAGTTATTGACGTAATAATTATTCATGCGGTAATAGTTGGCCGTCACACCACCCAAGTTCACGGCACACGACGACAACATTATCGCCATAACTATCACCGATAAAGAGAGGAATAATGTCTTTTTCATAATATTTTTATTCTGATTAATTCTTAATTTTGTCATAGTAGAAATTCAGGACATCGGTTGCTGCGACGAATGACGATTGCTGGTTGGCGAGGACCATTTCTTGCTTGAGCTGGAGCAGGCGTTCTACTTCAGGGTCGTTGTAGAAGCGTGACTTCAGTTGCTCGTTGATGGTCTCATACATCCAGTATTTCTCCTGCTGGCTACGCTTGCGATTGAAATAGCCATTCTTTCTCACATGGTCAAAGTATCGGTCAATCATGTCCCACACCTCGACGATGCCTGTCTCATAGTAGCCTGAGTAGCAAAGCACCTCGGGAGTCCATTTGCTAGGTGGCAAGGGGAACAGGTGCAGAGCGTTGCGGAACTGCGCCGCGGCAAGGTTGGCGCGCTCTATGTTGTCGCCGTCGGCTTTGTTGATGACGATGCCGTCGGCCATCTCCATAATGCCTCGCTTGATGCCCTGCAACTCGTCACCAGTACCGGCAAGCTGGATGAGCAAGAAGAAATCTACCATCGAGTGCACTGCTGTCTCACTCTGACCGACGCCCACTGTCTCAACAAAAATATTGTTATAGCCAGCGGCCTCGCAAAGCACAATCGTCTCACGAGTCTTACGTGCCACCCCACCCAGCGAACCAGCTGATGGAGAAGGGCGAATGAAGGCTCGAGGATGAACCGAAAGTTTCTCCATGCGCGTCTTGTCGCCGAGGATTGAGCCATTGCTGCGCTCGCTACTGGGGTCTATGGCAAGGACAGCGAGTTTGGCATTCTCATCTTGCAGCACATGGAGACCGAACACATCAATTGAAGTGCTCTTTCCCGCTCCTGGCACACCAGTGATGCCTATGCGGCGCGAGTGCCCAGTGTGTGGCAGGCATTTCTCGATGACTTCCTGCGCTATCACCTGATGGTCGTGATTGAGACTCTCAACCAATGTAACCGCCTGCCCCAGAACAGTGGTATTGCCTTTGAGTATGCCCTCCACATAGTCATTGACTGTGAGTTGAGGTTTGCGTTTGCGACGCTTCATATATGGATTGATGATGGGCATCTGCTCAATGCCCGCATTCACCTGAAGCCCCGTGTATTGCTCATCATTCTCGGGATGCTCAATGCTTGGCGTCTCCACATTGTGATGCTTAGCAATTTCCTCTTGCTCCTGTTGAGTGAAGAATCGCTTATCGTCATTTTTAACTGTGTGTTGCGTTACTTTGCTGTTTGCCATTTTTATATAGATTATCTAGAGTCTCTAGCTGTACTAGAAGTTCTAGAGTTTATTATAATTAAGCATTATTTTATCTCTCCTACCACTCTCACTGCAGCTCTTGGGGTACTGGGGTCATTAGTAATGATAGTCATTTGGGAGTTGAGGACATTGCCGCTCACCTTGTCGGGGTTTACCTTGATGGCGACAGTCGCTTCTTTTCCTGGTTTGAGCAGCGTCTTGTCGCATTTTGCCGTGATTGCTTTGTCCGACGACATAACACGCCGAATTATCAGGTTGCTCTTACCAGCATTTTTAATCGAAAATGTGTTTTCGGCAATCTCTCCAATATGAAGGCCCTCAAAAATCAACTTTTCGGAGGGAATTTCACATATTGGGGCCTTAGCACGCTCCTCATCGGTCAATTGCGAAAAGTCTTCAACCACATTCACCACTACGTTGGCATCGGCATTGATGGGTGTCTTGTCATCGTGAAGTGGAGTGGCAATGATGGTGAGATGGTCATCATTAATGCCCCACACTGGCGTGCGCATAGTGTCAAAGAAAAATGTAAGTGTACTGATGTCGCCTGGAGCCACTGTGTCGGGAACTGCGTGCGGATTGATGTGGCTAGTGTTGTTGTCGAAGGTAATAACAAGTGTGTCAGTACCCGAATTATATGCAGTGATACTGCTGTTGCGCAGCAAGCCCTTCTTGACCTCGCCAACTGCCATCGTCAAATTAGTGAACTGAAGGTCGCCTACACCCACGGGGAAATAGCGACTCACTGTCTTTGGACTGCCCACCACTATGCCTTTGATGGTTAAACGGGTGCGGTTAGGTGTAGTGTTAGTATATACCCACACGCCCTTCTCAAAGGGGCCAGGACGACCAGTTGGCGTAAAGGTTATGTCGATGCCGTCGTTGGCACCAGGTAGTATAGGGTCGGTTGGGTGACTTGCCACAGTGCATCCGCAAGTTGATTTCACCTGCGTTATAACCATCGCTGAGTCGCCTGTGTTAGTGACTACAAAACGGCACATCTGCTTGCCGGCGCTCTCATGGAAAGTTCCAAAGTCGTGAATCGTTTCGTTCCATGAAGCGACGGGCTGCGCCATCATGCTGCCGCCAAGAGCCACCGCTCCAAGCAAGACGGTTGCGATATGCCGCCAAGCCTGCTTCACCTATTTTTCTTTGCTTTTCGGAATTATGGTGCCGGTGATGGTCAATGTAGATATCTTGTCAAGACAATTGGTCTTCACCTTAATGGTCTTGCGGAAGGTGCCGGCACGACCAACAGGGCTGAAAGTAACCTCCACTTTGCCCTTCTTGCCTGGCTTGATTGGTTTTGCAGTGAATGATGGCCGAGTGCACCCGCACGAAGCCACAGCATCAGTAATGATGAGTGGTTTGTCGCCAGTATTCTTAAACTCAAATGTGTGTTTCACAGCGCCTTTCGACTCTTTGATTGTTCCAAAGTCGTAGGTGATTTCCTTGAACTCGGCCTTAGGTTGCGCCATCACAGCTAGCTGGCACAAAACAGCGACAAGTGTAAAAAGAAAAAATCGTTTCATAGCAGTCAAATAGTTATTTGTGGCAAAATTACAAAGAAAAGCTGTCATTACCACAATATTTACCTTTAATTATTTATAAAAGTTAGACTCTATCACCTCTCGATGGTTTATCAAAGCAAATAATATATTCCTTAAAATAGCCTTTTATTCAGAATAAAAATGTTAAACATGCCGAGAAAATTGGAATTATAATTAGTATTTTATTACCTTTGCATGAATAATGAAAAAAAATATATTATGCGAGTATATGTAATTTTATTTTTTACATTATTATTATCATTGACAACTCGTGCCGGCGACAACGACGAGCACGAGGTTAAGGTCGTTGGTGACAAGAACTACACCAACAATTCTAATCTTGTCTATGACGGCATAGATGTCTCTAATTATCAAAAGGATATCAACTGGCGAGCCACCGCCGAGGATCCTTCAATCAAATATGTATATGTAAAAGCTACCGAGGGTGCTACCCACAAGCAGCATCGTTATCGTGCCAACATTGAGAACGCACGCCGACACGGTGTGAAGGTGGGAAGCTATCATTTCCTGTCAACAACATCGCCCATTCAAAAACAGTTTGAGAACTTCATAAGCATGGCGAAACCCGAAGAGCAGGATCTTATCCCACTGCTCGACGTGGAGACACATTCGGGCTGGAATGCCAAGCAACTGCAAGACAGCGTCAAGCTATTTTGTCAGCTTCTCGAAGACTACTATGGTTGTAAACCAATGATTTACACCAATGTGAGCTACTTCAACACTTTGCTGGGCTATGATTTCAGGAACTATCCTCTATTTATCGCACGTTACTCAAAGAGCGAGCCGCAGCTCAATTTTGGCGCCAAATGGATTTTGTGGCAGTTCAGCGACTGCGGCATCATTAGTGGCATCGATGCTAAAGTAGATCTAAGCCGCTTCAACCGAGGCTATTCACTGAAGGACATTACCTACCATTCTCCTAAGTCAAAGAAGAAGAACGACAGGCATCGCCAAAATGTGCCACGGCCCAAACCCAAGAAAGAAGAACCAAAGCAAGAAGTGCCTTATCCTCCTGCCAATAGGTACAATCAGGGCAACAACAGCAAGGAAAAGACCGAAGCTCAGAAGCGAGGCGAGGAAAACGCCAAAAAGCGCCAAAAGATGGAAGAGAAAAAGCGCGAAGAAGAGCGCAAGGCACAAGAGAAAGCTCGCAAGGAAGCAGAAAAGGCGCGCAAAGAAGAGGAGAAAAAGCGCAAAGAGATAGAGAAAAGAGAAAAAGAGCTAGAGAAAAAGCGTGCTGAGCAAGAGAAGAAGCGCTTAGAGCAAGAGAAGAAACAACGCGAACTAGAGGAAAAGCAGCGCAAAGAAGAAGAGAAGCGCAAAGCACGCGAAAATGCTCAGGCACGCATGAAGGCCGATAAAGAACGCACTACACAAACCAACGCCCAGCAGTATCTAAATGATAACGAGCAAAAGCGAAGAAACGACCTAGAAAGTGCTCAACAGGAACGCCTTGCTAGCGAGAAGTCAAAAGAGGAAACTTCTACTAGCAACAAAAAGACGTCAAAGCACTCGACTAAGAAAAACTCAAACCAAAGTTCGGCCGACAATGAGGAGATAAAATACAATCGGAACAGAAAAAATTAAAACTATAAGTTTCTAAAATGCTTGGCACACATTCAGCATGGTGTCAAGCATTTTTTTAATGAAATTGCGTGAATTGTAGAAACGATTTCTTATCTTTGCAGTTCACAAAAAGACCTCAGCATGAAGTGCATTAATTGTTATAGAGATATCGACGATGGGCTAAAGTTTTGCCCTAAATGCGGCTTCATGCAACCTAGCGACCGTGCGGCTTATGAAACTGAGCATCCTGAGCTTGCCAATGCCATTCCCACGAATGAAATCTCCGAGGAAGTGAATCCACTCGCCAATGTTACTCCAACCGCAATCTCGCGAGAAGAATTTGTAAGATTCATTTCGAACGACCCACATTGCAACGACATTATCGAAATGGTTGATGATGGAGTGGAAACTTACGGGCTGCTTGACTCATCCGTTATAAAGGTATGGTATGCAAAGTGCGCTGAACTTATCGATGACAAACAAGGGTTTTATCCTTACTTCTTGAAGCTACTCTCGCAACACCCTAACAAAGCCCGCAACTTGCTTCTTAGCCAAGCCGCAGCCGACATGAATCTCGCCAATTGGCAGCAAAACACAGGAAATAACAGCACTGCACCTCAGGCACCAGAACCACAAATTGCCGTGAATGGGGAAATTATTCCGCCACTACCGCCAGCATTGCCATCAGAGTCAACAAAAATTGCTAAACCACCTCTCGACAAAGGCAAATCGGCCGCACCTGTGCATTCCACATTAGAGAAAACTCCACTGTCTTCGCCTATTTCGGTTGCACCTTCACAAGATAAGACGGTGGAATGTCCCATCTGCCATCAGACTATCCCATTTGGCACACAGCAATGCCCCTACTGCAAGCAACTGCTTGATTGGAGCCATGCCACACCGCCTAGTGAAGAAAAGGACAATAGTGACGAGAGCTCCAAACGAGGCATTTTGTGGATACTGCTTTCTCTAGTCATAGCGCTAATACTAGGCTGTGCAGGATATTTTATCTACACAGCGGTAAAAGACAACTCCCGCAGTTCAAGACATAACGAAGAGTCATATATTATGGGTCCTATTGGCTATCCACAAGCCGATGCAAGACGTGCAGTAAATGAATTGATTGAACTAATCGAGGATGCAGAAATCAACAGTCAAGACGATTTTGACAGATTGGAGAATGAAATGAAAGAAATTCAAAATACATATGAAGACTACTATAGGGAGAAAAACCGACTTGATGAGTTTAATTATGAAATTGACAAATTAGAAAACGACCCCGAAATGAAGAGAAGAGTCGAAAAGGCTACAGAAAGACTACTTAACCAAGCTCAAAACATTTAATACATAACTGAGCATCAAATGTAACACGCGATATCTGTGGACCCATTTGATAATCATAGAAGTAGTAGCATTATAATTTCTGGTAAGCCAGGCGCTCATCACCGTTGGCGAGATATATTATGCCACAATAGGTGAAACCGCGCTTCTCAAACAAGTGCTGCATGATTTTGTTGTCGCGATGGGTATCGACTCGGATGTTTGGTTCAACCTTGAAGCAATAGTCCATAGCACTGTCAAAGATGCCCTTGGCTTCTGGAACGCCTCCCATGCGATGCACCACATGATAGGGCAGAGTGTCGTTGAGCCATGAGCCATCATAGATGGCGGCATAGGTAGGTTCGGGCGAAGGCAGAAAGGCAAAATAGGCCACCACCACGCCATCATCTACCACAACCATTGCCCCACCCTGCTCCATGTCGCAAAGGATGGCAGCCTCATCGGGATAACCATTTATCCACTGGTTAGCGTTGCCAGCACGCCGCATCACCTGCTTGGCAGCAGCCAGCACCTCCATGATGCGCTCCAAGTCCTCGGATGTAGCATGTCGTATTATTCTCATGGCCAATCTAAAAAATGGCTGTGACAAGAATACCCACAGCCATTTATACTTTATATGTGTCTTAGAAATTGAGCGAGATGCCGCCTATCAGACTTATCTTCTGTGCGCCTTGACCAGGCATTACGTCCCACTGCTTGCACAGCAGATTATGAGCCTGAGCCCACACCGAGAAGATGTGGCTGAAGTTGTAGCGGGCACCCACATGAAGGTCAACAACGTCCTTCATCTCAATTGAGCCAAAGCGATAATAACCAGAGTGAACTGTACCATCAGGCTCCACCTCAGGATATACCCACTCACGTGTGAATGCTGAACGGTTTATGCGGCAATTAAGTCCTGCAGTGACCATGAGTGGCTTGATGGGCCACACTTTAAAATCTAAGTTGAACAGGCTGGTAGGTCCATCATCACCAAGAGGATAGCCCCTGTAGCGCGTGCCCAAGATGTAGTCCTCATCACTAGCAAATGAGTGAGCAAACTTGAAACTTGCCTCGGCAAGCGAGCGGTATTTGTAATTAGCCTCAATGCCCATGTAAGCACCTTTGCACTTCGTCATAATATAAATGACAGCAGCATATTGATTGGCATCATAGTAGGGTGACAATGGACCATCAGGAGTTGGATTTTCAATGTCGAGAATGTCTTTGTAGATTCCTGAATTGGCGGCAGGGACAATGGCATCTAGCTGATTGTTAATGAATCCATATCCCACATAAGCCTTAGCACTGAATCCCACAAATGGCCCCACATTCACGCCTATCTTTCCGTCAAAAGGCACATAGGTGTTGCTATACCCTGCCAGAGGGTCGTTGTAACGATACTCGTTGTGCATATCGCCAAGGTGGTTTATAATCTTACCGCCTGTAGCATTCACAAAGAGGCCCACTCCCTTAGTAATCTTGAAATTGAGGTCCACATCGGGAGCTATGCGCACTGCAGCACCATCGTTGAACGAGAAGTTGATGGTGGCACCCGCCTTGGCATTAAAAATATCGTTAGAATACTTATAGTATGGATTGAGGGTAAGCACTGCATAGGTCTTGTCGGAGGCATTGTTGTTGAAAATGTCATGACTACGCTTGTTCACAACATCAATACCTAAGAGCATGCCCACATCACCGATTTTTTCAAACTCATATCCACTCTCAACCGAAGCGTTGAACCAGAACTCCTTGCTGCCATCTATACCCTCGAGGTGTGACTTGTCATAACCAGCATAATCGAGGGTAGCATTGGCTTCATACTCAAACTTGTCGCCACTAATCTCGATCTCGCTCTGCCACTTACCGTCGGCGCGAGCCTCGAAGAACGCAGTCTTACGGTCCTTAAGATAGTCGCTGAAACCGCCATAGTAGTTGAAGCTATCGAAATGCAGTTGTCCGTCAACGGCCAATGTGCCAGCGTTGAGTTCCTTCATCCAGTGGGCACCGATTATATTGTCATTGAAGCGTTGTTTCTGTCTGTTAGACGACTGATCTATGAGTTTAGTGGTGTTCTTTCCCAGCCATGTGCTGTTGTGAAGCATCCACACGCCAAGTTTTTCATTGGTTTTATCAATAGCTCGGTATCCCGCTCCTGCCACGAGGTTAAGGTGAGTGCCTCCACCCAAGAATAGGTATCCACGCTGGTTAGAGAAGTTGTGGCGGGTGCGATAGCCATAAGGCTCCATTGTGGGAATCTCTACAGGCACGAGAGTGGGAACCGCCCAATCGCTAAACTGTGGTGCCACAGCGTCTTTTTCAGCCTTCTTGATTTCCTTGGGTAGGACTGTCTTCTTAACGACAGTTTTCTTCACTGGATCAAACTCTCTCTCAAGAGTAATGTTCTTATTTAGGTCGGTCTTGTCTTGGTTGGAGTTTTGAGCTATCGCCACATTGCCCAAAATCATCGCCATTGCCAGGCACACATATTTCATCTTTTTGTCCATATCAATTATTGAAATCTTTAAATATCTAGTTATAATTATTTCTGTAAATGACGATTATTTCTTACCCTTCTGCAACTTACTGAGTCGAGTATCAATCTCGTTGAATATCTCGCCCTCTTTGCCAGGATAGTTGGCCTTCAAGGTCTTGAGATAGTCAATAGCATCTTGATTCTTACCTTGATACTGGAATATGTCGCTCAACAATATAAATCCCTTGGCAAGCCAGTAGTAGTGAGTTGTGTTGCTGGAAATGAGAGTCTGAAGAGTGTCTTCGGCATCATCTATATCGCCGTTGTCATATTGCATCTGTGCCAACTCGTAGGCAGCTTGTGCACCAGCCTCGCTCTGGGTATTGGCAGCCAACTCGCGCAGGTCGCCCATAGCTTCCGAAGTCTTGCCTATATTACTGTAGGCAATAGCACGGTTGAGCATAACTTCCTGCTCAAGCTCTGCATTGAGGGTATTGTTGAAGTTGAGAAGTTCGTTGGCGCTGTTAATAACGTCGCGCCACTGCTGTGCCTCGCTAGCCGAGCGAACCATACCTAGCAATGCTTGCGAGAGATTGTCACTATTGGTGGCCTTCTGTGCCCATAACTCGTAGAGATTATAGGCTTCCTCGGGATTACCATTCTCTAACAGCAATGCAGCCTTGAGTGCCATCGCGCGCTGTGCAAAAGCTGCATCCTCGTTGCCGTCGAGGGCCTCGGTGAGAGCCTGCATAGCACTGTTGTAGTCGTTCTTTGTGTAATAGTAATAGCCAATGTAGTACTTGGCCTCTTTCACGTAGGCCCCATTGGGATAGTCACGAAGGTAATTCTCTAGCTTAGAGATGTTATTATAGTCGATATAATAAACTTCGGCAGCGTCGAATGCAGCCTTCTCGATTTTCTTAACATCGATTTTTGGACCACCTGGAATGCTGTTAAGACGATTGCCGAACGCCATCAAGTCGTCACGCTTGGCATAAATCACCTTAAGGTCTTCGGCGGCTATCTTAGCCTCCTCGCTGGCGGGATAGGTCTCTATCACTTTCCAGTAGGTGGCTATTGCCTGGTCATCGTTGTTGCGCGACTTCTCGGCAATCGCCATCTTAAGCATCGCCTCACGAGCCTCGGGCTGATTGGGGTACTTGTTGATTAGCTTAGCATAGCTATTGATACCGCTTGCCACATCGCCCTTGAGAATTTGGGCGTTGCCCTTCTCAAGCATTGCCTCGGGCACCTTGCTCGAGTTGGGATAGTTGGCAATGAGTTCGTCGAGTTGCTGTATCTTGGAATCATATTGGCTCATGTCGCCGGCGATGATGGCCTTGCGCAAGATGGCATACTCCGACGAGGCATCCACCTCGCCACGCGCTGCCTTGGTGTAATTCTCGACGGCAGCATTGAAGTTCTTACCATAGTAATAGGCATCGCCAATGCGGTTATAGGCCTCAGCAGTCATGTCGCGACTGAGGGAGTTGGTCTCAATGGCTTTCTCAAAATATCCTATCGCCTTGCTGTAGTCTTGCTGATTGAAGAGCGACGAGCCAGCATTATACAACGCGAGTCCATAGTTGGGGTCGCTTGTCGAGGCGGCATTGATGAAGTCCTGCTGATTGGCAGCCGCACTCTTGTAGTCACCAAGCTGGTATTGAGCCTCAGCAAGCCACAGCTTACTGTTATTATAGATTTCTGTATCTTTCTTGCCCATGTCAACGGCCTCCTTGAGACTATTGAGAGCATTATCGGGTTTGTTGTTGCGCAACTGCTGAACGCCCTTATGGTAAAGCACTGTCTGCTTGGCCTTGAGCACTTTATCGCTAGGATTACTGATGTTGGCGATGCTGCGCAGTGCACGGTCATAGTCGCTGGTAGTGGTATAGGCATCAATGAGGTAGTTCTCCACATTGCTGTAGTAGCTCGAGTGTGGGTACTCATTTAGGAACTGCTCAAACATGTCGATTGAGTTGTTAAACGGCGTGCGGCCACCCTTGCTTTGACTGATGGCATAGTTGTAGAATGCCGTCTCACGCACGTTGTTGTCCCAACGCATATTGGCTGCGCGCTCAAAGGCCATCGAAGCTCCGTTATAATCGCTGCACTTGAGGCGACTTTGACCTATGTAAAGATAAGCACTTTGTGCCAGAGCATCATCTTCGCCAGTTACTTCGGCAAGTGTCTCAATAGCACCCTGATAGTCGCGGTTGCCGTAGTCTATCACACCAAGCATGTAGGCCGAGGGGCGACGCTCCTCGTTCTCCTCGTCGCTTAACTCCAGGAATCTGCTCAGGTAAGGTGCAGCCTTCGAATAGTTGCCCAGACGGTAGTAGCTCTCTCCTACCACGCGGTTTATCTCGGCACTGAAGTAGTCGTTGGAGTCGTCTTCGATTAGCGACTCACCAAGCTTCACGGCGTTGTTGTAATCACCTTGCTTATACATTATTTGACACATATAATATTGTGCCTGATAGCCCAGCTCGCCAGTGCGATCCACTTTCGAGAAATAATCCATAGCAGTGTCATATTGGCCGTAGGCATACTCGATGTAGCCCTTGAAGAAAGTCGACGCAGTGCCATACTGCTTGGTAGCCGAGAGCTTGTCGTAGATGTCTTTGGCCTGGTTGTAGTCTCGAAGCATCAAGTCGCAATAGGCCTTGCGGTAAAGCACATTCTCGTCATAATCGTCATCGAGGGCTTTTTCACGCACCTGCTCATAGCATTCACGAGCCTGAGCGAAGTCGCCATGATAGAAATAGTAGTCACCCACTTTGGCACGGGCAGTCAACGCCAGTGGCTCGTTGGGATAATTCTCTATAAACTCTTCAAGCATCGTCAGGCTTGATGGATTGCCTAACTCAAACTCGTTCAACGCCATCATGAACTCGGCCTCCACCTCATTGTTCCATGTGGGAGTGAGGCTGTTGTTGTGAAACCAAAGTTGGTGACTCGAACCAACATAGTTGCGCATCTCTTGCAATAGCTTTGCGCGGTTAATGAATGCATCACTACTATACTCAACAACACTAGGTTGTGCCAGCATCAATGCCGGAGCAGATATAGCACATATTACGAAAGCGGTCTTTAACTTCATAAGTATATTTTATTGTCAAATTTTTAAAGCGTACTTTACAATATGCAAATTTAGATATAATTTTTCACCTAATAACTCCAAAACCTATATAAAAAGAAAAAAAATAATTAAAATAGTATTTCATGCACCATTTTTTTGGGAATCTCAATTATTTTTCCCAATTTTGCATATTGATTTATAAACTGCCAATTTTAAAGCAAAAAAGAATAAATCACTGAAAATAACTTAAAAAAATTTATATATTATGGAACCTATCAAATGTCCAAATTGTGGAAACATAGTGCCACCTGGCAGTAATCAATGTGTGTTTTGTGGCACACCACTAGCAATGCCTAGCATGCCACAGCCACCTCAAATGCCTCAAGCATCTCAGGCACCACAGATGCCTCCAATGCCTCCAATGCCAGAGACTCCACAAGCGCCACAGATGCCTCCAATGCCTGAGGCTCCACAGGCACCACAGATGCCTCCAATGCCTGAGACTCCACAAGCGCCACAGATGCCTCCAATGCCAGAGACTCCACAGGCGCCACAGATGCCTCCAATGCCTGAGACTCCTCAGGCGCCACAAATGCCTCCAATGCCTGAGACTCCACAGGCACCACAAATGCCTCCAATGCCAGAGGCACCAAAGGCACCACAAATGCCTCCAATGCCAGAGGCACCAAAGGCACCAGAAATGCCTCCAATGCCAGAGACTCCACAGGCACCACAGATGCCTCCAATGCCAGAAACTCCACAGGCGCCACAGATGCCTCCAATGCCAGCACCTGCGCCAGAACCTAAACCTGCGCCGGAACCTAAACCAGAACCCACTCCAGCACCTATACCAGAACCTGTGCCAGAGCCTACTCCAACACCTATACCCGAACCAGAGCCCGCAGCCCCTACCAACATTAATGATTCCAACGCAACAATAGCGGCAGGAGCCATCCCAGCTGTCGGGGCAATTGAGCAACAAGTTCCTGAAAATAACGAACCTATAGGGTATCCTGAGCCTCCACAAGAAGAGAAGAAGAAAAAGAAATTCCCATGGCTCTGGGTTATCATTCTTGCTTTGCTTGCTGCCCTAGGCGTAGGAGGTTATTTTGCTTATGATGCCGGATATCTTGATGACGTCATCAAATGGTTTAAGGGTAATGACAAGAACAAATATTCTGATGACGAAGAGGATGAGAGCAGCGTCAGCGACGAGGAAAGTTCCGACGTCAGCACCTCTCAAGATGGATATTATGATTATGAGGATGAGGTATCAACTTCTATCAAGGACATCAACGAACCCGATGAAGACGAGTTTGAACCACAACCCATAGATGATGTGGATCCAGAGCCAGTTCCTGCACCCAAACCACAGCAACCGGCTCCAACTCCTAAGCCACAAACACCTAAACCACAACCAAAGAAGCAGACTCCTCCAAAGCAGCAGACACAGCCCAAACCACAACCTCAACCACAACCAAAATATGATCAACCACATAGAGATGTTGAATATGAGCGTCTGCGCAACGGTGGCAACAGGGTAATGTAAGCCCACATCACATTCCATTATATAGTGTCCTGCACCAACCATGCAGGACACTTTTTTCACTCGTTTTTGCTCAATATTTGGCAGTGTGATTTTTTATTACTACCTTTGGAAAATCAAATGTAAAAAATATAACTTATGAAACGTTTTTTGATAATTATTGCTGTGTGCTTCGCAGCTATTGGAGTCATGGCACAACCACGCATCGACCGACCTAAACTTGTGGTTGGCGTGGTGGTAGATCAGATGCGCTGGGACTACTTGTATTATTACTACGAGGACTATGGACCCGACGGCATCAAGCGACTGCTAAATGAGGGATACAGTTGCGAGAACACAATGATAAACTACGTCCCCACTGTCACTGCTATTGGCCACACGAGCCTTTATACTGGCTCGGTGCCTTTCTTCCACGGCATCGCTGGCAATAATTTCATGATTGACGGCAAATCGGTATCTAGCACCGACGACAAGAGCGTGGAAGGTGTGGGCACCGACAGTAATGTGGGCATGAACTCTCCACGCAACCTGCGCTCTACCACCATTGGCGACGAGTTAAAGCAAGCTCTCGACTTCGAGTGCAAGGTCTTTGGCGTTGCCATCAAGCCGCGCGCCTCTATCCTCCCTGCTGGCCACAGTGCCGATGCCGCCTACTGGTGGGACAGCAACGTGGGGCACTTTGTCACTAGCACCTACTATATGGACCGACTCCCAAACTGGGTAGAAAAGTTCAACCGCAAGTACAACACCGAGCCTAAATTTGACCTCAACACCAGCAACGAGGGTGTAACTTACACCTTTCGCATGGCAGAGGCAATACTCGAGAACGAGAAACTAGGACGCGGAAAATATACCGATATGCTGTGCGTGAGTGTGTCATCGACCGATGCCATAGGCCACACCTTCAGCACACGCGGACGTGAGAACTACGAAGTGTATATGCAACTCGACAAAGAACTGGCGCACTTCTTCAAAGAACTCGACAAGCAAGTGGGACGTGGCAACTACCTGCTATTCCTCAGCGCAGACCATGGTGCCGTCCACAACCCCAACTTCATGAAGGAGCACGACCAGCCCGCTGGCGGATGGGATGCAAGAACGGCCCGCATCAAGATGAATGAGGAAATCAACCGCGAGTGCGGAGTGCCCGATGCCATTAAAGCTATCTATGACTACCGCATATACCTCGACCACAACAAAATCGACAGCGCTGGTGCCGACGTGGAGCAAATCAAAAAAGTTGCACTCAAAGTTCTTAGCAAAGAAGATGAACTAGTGGCAGCTGTCGATTATGACAAAATACAGGAAGCCAGCATCCCCGAAATCCTTAAAGAACGACTAATCAATGGATATCATCGAGGCCGTAGCGGCGACATAGTGGTGATGACACAGGCTGGTTACCTGCCTTTCAAAGTAAAGAGCGACTACAAAGGCACCACACATGGGTCGTGGTCTCCTCACGACAGCCACATCCCACTAGTATTTATGGGATGGAATGTGCCTCACGGTGCAACTACCAAGCCCACACGCATCGTGGACCTCGCTCCCACCATCTGCGCTATGTTGCACATTCAAGCGCCAAATGCTTGCGTGGGTGATGCAATCTCTTTTGACGTGGCAAAATAATTGAACATTAATGCGTAAACAAAAAATATGGACATGGATGCTGCTTGCCGTCATTATCACGGCAAGCAATGCTCTTGCAGGTAATGATAAACAATACCTTCTAGGCAACGAAATGCCTAATGAGCTCATCTATCTCCCGTTACCTCCCGACTCCACTATGATTGCCACCAATGGAGACTATGCCAGGTGGGTGTGGGGAAAAGAACAGCGCAACACGCCACGCGGCGAGCAAGCCAGCTGGGAAACGAAGTATGGGATAGTGCGCATGTGCACTATCTATAGCGACGTACTCGGCATCGACATCAACGAAGACTACACCCCTGCTATCTACCGATTGATGTATAAAGCCGGCGAAACAGCAGCAGGCGCAGTGGCGACTATGAAAAACACATATTTCCGCAAGAGACCATTCCTTATTATGAACGAGCCCCTATGGGGACAATACGACACTTATACAGAACTGACGAATAATAGTTCCTACCCATCGTCACACACTGGATGCGGCTGGGGCACAGCGCTAGCACTTGCCGAGATGGCACCACACATGCAGGACACCATTCTCAGGCGAGGATATGAGTACGGCATCAGTCGAGTGATAGTGGGAGCACATTGGCAAAGTGATGTTGATGCTGCCTTCACATGCGCCAGTGCTGCCATAGCACGCTCACACGCCACACCTGAGTATCAAGCCGACATGGCTGCCGCTAGAGCCGAATATATGCAAATCAAAGGTCTCACCGAGAGCGACATAAACACAAATTCAATTCCAACAGCAAGCAGAATAATACCTGCTCCTGCAATGGAAGACTCCTACTTCTACTATGGTGAAGTAGCCCCCTATTGGCAGGCAAAGGGCGAACGAAATACCGAACGTGGCACTCAAGCAATAATTGATGCCGACCTTAACGACGATGTCATAATAGGAGGTTTTGCACAAAGTGCGGGTATCAACATCTCAAGCGCCACTCTGCCTCATACGACACAATTGCTTAAGTCCTTAAAAATTATGTTGGGACTACAAGCCTTCGCAATGAAGGACTACTGGTATCGAAACAGACCCTATGTGCAACTTGGTGACACTACCATTGTGCCAGAAGATGAAGAGACCTACCGCAACGAATCGTCCTACCCTTCGGGGCATGCCATTATTGGATGGGGTATGGCACTGGTACTTACCGAAGTGATGCCTCAACTGCAAAATCCAATCCTCAAGCATGGATATGATATAGGATGGAGTCGTGTAATTGCAGGATACCACTATCCAGCCGATGTGCAGATGGGAAGAGTGATGGCTTCATGCCTTATTGCCAAGATGCACAACGACACTTATTTTAAGAGCCTATTGGAAGCTGCTAAGCAGGAATTCGCGAGTACCGAAACTAGCACCTACAATCTAACATCCAGCGATTTGCCACGAGAGGAATCGCTGATGCCATTGCCATGCGACTCATCAAGCACGAACTTTGCTAGCGATTTTTACCGATGGATATGGGGCAAACAGATGCGTGACACTGAACTAGGCGATATAGCACGACACGATTCACAATGTGGAATCGACTATCTATGCTCAATCTACAGTGACGTGCTTGGTATCGATATTGACGAAAGCAACACTCCATCAATCTACAGCATTATATCTCAAACTGCCTATGCTGGCATAAGCAGTGTAAATGCTATAGTTGAAAATCAATCACGCAAGCGGCCCTACGAGTTGATGAATGAGCAGCCATGGGGAGAGAACATGACAATGCCAAACTTAAGCGATTCTATGTCATCCCACCCGTCAGCACATGCTGCAATGGTGTGGAGTACAGCACTGGCTTTGGCTCAAATTGCGCCGCAAATGCAAGATACCATCTTGGCTAGAGCAATGAGATGCGCCTCGAGTGGCGTAATTGCTGGCGTATGCTGGCAAAGCGATGTCGATGCGGCTATAACATGTGCTAGCACTGCCATTGCACGTTCACGAGCCACCGATAGCTATCAAGCCAACATTGCTGCCGCACGCGCAGAATACATGCAGCTCAAAGGCCTTACCGAGAGCGACATGAATGCACCATATTATCCTGTCATGACCAAGATTCTAGATGCTCCACCCACAACCGATGATTATTTCTTTGTGAGTGATTTGTTCCCATACTGGCAAGCATTTGCCCTGCGGTCCACAGAACGAGGCGAGCAAGCCCGAAACGACTATTCAATCACCGATGATTACTTCGTCAGCATCTTTGCCGAATGCTCACCTATAGTTACAATCTCTGAAACCCAGACTCCACACATCATTACACTTATAAAGACCCTTAATTTCATCCTAAAAAGCCGTGCTACGACATTAAAAAAAGTTATGCATCGCAATCGGCCAATCGCACAGTTTGGTGAGTCCGTGCCCTATGGTAGCGAAGACTGGCAGCTCTACTACGAGACATCCTACCCATCGCGCCATGCCCTGATAGGATGGGGCATAGCACTGGCTCTCGCCGAAGTGATGCCCGATTGCCAAAACCAAATCCTAAAACGCGGTTATGAATATGGCGAAAGCCGCATCATTTTAGGCACCAATTATGCTAGTGACGTGAACGCGGCAAGGATTATGGCTGCATGCGACCTAGGCAAAATGCACAACGAGGATTTATTCAAGACACTGTTTGAAAATGCTAAGACCGAATACCAGCAAAAAATCGATGAAGCAAGCATCGAGAACATCATCGCCAACTCCAGAACAAACGACACTCTATGGTATTCAATAACTGGCATAATCTACAATAGCAAACCATCCACTCCAGGTATTTACATACATAATGGTAAGAAAGTTACCATACAACAACCTTAACATAAATGTCTAAACAAATAAAATATATGTGGCTACTACTTGCCGTGATAATGACGGCAAGCAATGCTCATGCTGCCTACGAAGACCAATACTTGTTTGGTAACAATATGCCCAATTCGCTTTTCTACCTACCAGAACCTCCCGACTCAACGATGCTAGCCTACAATGGCGACTATGCCAAATGGATTTGGGGGAAATCGATGCGGCTTACGCCTAGAGGCGAAATGGCAAGCGAGGATTCGAGATTTGGAATTGTGCGCATGTGCGATATCTATAGCGACATTCTAGGCATCAACATCAACGAGGAAGACACTCCAGCAATCTACCGGCTGATGAAAAGATCGGGAGAGACAGGTTCATACGCTGGCATAGCAATGAAACTCGCCTTTTTCCGTAAACGACCTTTCTTACTCATGAATGAGCCCACATGGGGAGCCCACGACTCTCATGAAGACCTCAGCAGCAGCTCCTACCCATCTTCACATAGCGGTTCGGGATGGGGTACCGCACTTGCTCTTGCCGAAATGGCGCCCCATCTGCAAGACACCATCTTGAGACGAGGTTATGAATATGGTATCAGCCGAGTGATTGTGGGAGCACACTGGCAAAGCGATGTCGATGCTGCAATACTTTGCGCCTCGGCTGCATTAGCACGGTCACACGCAACTGCCAAATATCAAGCCGATCTGGCTGCTGCACGCAGTGAATACATGCAGCTTACTGGTCTCAGCGAAAGCCAGATAAATGGCGATTCATCACCCTCGGCATCTAATATTCTTGATGCTCCCGCTATGGGTGATTCCTACTTCTACTACGGCGATGTGGCTTCCTACTGGCTGGCCAAGGACGAACGAGACAGCGAGCGTGGCGCCCAAGCCATCATCGATTCCAACCTTAACGACCTTGTCGCCATTAATGGATTTGCAGAGTGTGCAGGGGTTGAAATCTCCAGTAATACCACCCCCTGCATCAGCGCGCTTTTAAAGTCGTCAAAGCACTTTATAGAACAGCAGGCTCACGAAATGAGTAGCAACTTGTATCGCCCACACCCTTATGTTCAACTAGCTGACACCACCATGCTACCTAATGAGGAAGATAGCCATAGCAACGAGTCGAGCTATCCTTCACTACAAGCCATGGTGGGATGGGGACTAGCTCTGATACTCGCCGAGGTAATGCCCGATCGCCAAAATGAAATCCTAAAACATGGCTATGACATAGGATGGAGCAGCGTGATAACAGGATACCATTATCCTACCGATGTGCAAGCAGGAAGGATGATGGCAGCTTGCCTTATCACAAAGATGCACAACATTACTAAATACAGCAATATGTTTAAAGCTGCTAGGCAGGAATATAATAACATGGGCACTAAAAGCATCAGCACCAACTCCAGTACCACATCTTCATCATTGCTGCCATCTCCTCCCGACTCGGCAAGTGTGAGTTTTGCTGCCGACTTCTACCGATGGACTTGGGGTAAGAGCATTCGTAACACTGAGCTTGGCGAAATAGCCCGACATGACTCACAGTGCAACATCGACCACCTGTGTGGTATATATAGCGAGATTCTGGGAATCAATATCAATAAGAATTCGGCTCCTGCTATCTACAACATGATTTCGCAAGCTGCTAGAGCTGGCAAAAACAGCACTCAAGCATTATCCACGACTCATCCACGCAAGCAACCCTTCGTGCTGATGAACGAACAGCCTTGGGGGATAAACGACTCCATTAACGACCTTAACAACCCCACATCCCACCCCTCGAGTCATGCCTCAATTGTGTGGAGCACAGCATTAGCAGTTGCACAAATGGCACCTCAACTCCAAGACACAATTCTATCTCGAGCCTTGCAATGTGCAAGCAGTGGCGTAGTAACAGGAAATTGCTGGCAGAGCGATGTTGACAATGGCATTTCATGTGGCAGTATGGCAATGGCACACTTGCGTAGCGAAAGCAACTTCTCGACTCTCGTCGATGAAGCTCAAAACGAATACCTGCAACTGGCAGGACTCTCAATCGACGAACTTGACTCACAATTCCCGTCAATGACCACGATTCTTGACATGCCTGCAGGAATCGACGAAGTGCACTTTTTCCACGACCTTGACACTTACTGGCAAGGAAAGGCTCTGCGCGACACCGAACGAGGACAACTGGCCAATGAGGATGCATCAATCGACAACAGCTACCTCATCAATATGTTTAACAACTCTACCTACATAATCGATATATCTGAAAGCAACACACCTTACATTGCCACTCTCATCGAATTGTTGAAACTATCTCTGAGCAACTACACCACCAATCTAAAAAACTCAACTAATAGGTGGCGACCATACAGGCAGTTCAACGAAAATATACCTTATGGTGGTGAAGCATGGCAATATTATTCAGAGTCGTCCTATCCGTCACGACATGCGCTTCTGGGATGGGGAATCGCTTTAGTGCTCGCCGAGGTAATGCCACAATGCCAAAATGCTATTTTAAAACGAGGGTACGACTATGGTGAAAGCAGAGTCATCACAGGATTGTGCTATGATAGCGATGCCAAAGATGCTAGAATCATAGCTGCAGCAGTAACCAACAAACTACACGACATACCTCTTTTCGCCACATTGATAAATAAAGCAAAAGACGAATATGAGCAGTTGAGAATGCCTTATGGTGACGTCAATGGAGATTTCGCTGTAACAAGTTCTGATCTCACGGCTCTTTATAACTGGTTGCTCAACAACGACGACAGTAATCTAGTTAATGGAGACCTTGATGATGACGGCATCATCACTGCCTCCGACATCACCATTGTTTACAACATTCTCCTTGGTCAAAATTCAGAAAAATAATACTTAATTTTTGTCAATTAGGCCATTTTTTTATAATTTTACACGCTCAAATCATGAATACACCATGCGAGAGCGCACTAATTATCTATAACATAGACATTTCAATTTAAATCTATATAGTATATGAAAAAATTTCTTTCTGCATTAACGATGTTGATGCTACCGGTTTCGCTGATGGCTAGCGAGGCCGACCTGAAAATGCCCGAGGGATTTGCTAGCGACTCTCAAACTAGCGTACTCTACTGGGGATTTTTAATTGTGATTCTTGGTATGCTGTTTGGCCTGTGGCAATTCAGCAAAGTGCGCAAACTCAAAGCTCACAGCTCGATGCTCGAAATTGGAAATGTGATTTTCAAAACTTGTTCAACCTATCTCAAGCAGCAAGGCAAATTCCTGGGAATCCTATTCGTATTTATTGGTGCAGCTATAGCACTCTACTTCGGTGTGCTGTCAAAAATGCCCATTGGCTCAGTATTACTAATTTTGGGCTGGACAGTAATTGGCATCTTGGGTTCCTACGCTGTTGCATGGTTTGGCGTGCGCATGAATACCCTTGCCAACAGCCGCATGGCATTCGCTTCTCTCAGACGTCGCCCACTCGACCTGCTTAATATACCTCTGTCGGCAGGTATGAGCATTGGTGTGGTTCTCATCTGCGTTGAGTTGTTGCTCATGCTTGTTATATTGCTGTTTATGCCAGCCGACCTAGCGGGCAGTTGCTTCATTGGCTTCGCCATTGGTGAGTCTCTCGGAGCTAGTGCATTACGTATCGCTGGTGGTATCTTCACCAAGATTGCCGACATTGGCAGCGACCTGATGAAGGTGGTATTCAAGATTGGTGAGGATGACCCACGCAACCCCGGTGTGATTGCCGACTGTACTGGCGACAACGCTGGTGACTCTATTGGTCCAACTGCCGACGGCTTCGAAACCTACGGTGTGACAGGTGTGGCACTCGTGTCGTTTATCTTGTTGGCTGTTCCAGTTGAGTTCCAAGTACCTCTGCTGGTTTGGATCTTCGTGATGCGTATCCTTGGTGTTGTGACTTCGGTACTCTCTTACTATATCAATGGAATATTGTCGAAATCTAAATATAGCAAAGCCGACGATCTCGACTTCGAGAAACCACTTACCAGCCTGGTGTGGATAACCTCTATCTTCTCGATTATCGCAACATTTGCTGCCAGCTACTTCCTGCTAAAGGATCTGGGCAACAACTGGTGGCTCGGACTGGCAAGCATTATCTCGTGCGGAACACTTGGCGCAGCCTTGATCCCCGAGATTACCAAATTATTCACTTCGCCAACATCTACCCACGTGAAAGAGGTGGTAGAGACCTCAAAGCAGGGTGGCGCATCGCTCAACATCCTCTCGGGTCTCGTTTCTGGCAACTTTGGTGGTTTCTGGACAGGTTTTGTATTCTTCCTCCTTATGTTCATCGCCTACGTAGCTTCGGCACAATTTGATATGGTTCCACTCTTAGGCGACTACTACTCAATCTTCGCATTTGGTCTAGTGGCATTTGGTATGCTGGGTATGGGTCCTGTCACAATCGCTGTTGACAGCTATGGTCCTGTTACCGACAACGCACAATCGGTTTATGAGCTCTCGCTCATAGAGGACGACATTGACAAGGCAAAGAACGACATCGAGAATGACTTTGGTTTCACTCCCGACTTTGAGAAAGCAAAATATTACCTTGAGGCCAACGATGGTGCAGGTAACACCTTCAAGGCTACTGCCAAGCCAGTGCTCATTGGTACTGCTGTAGCAGGTGCAACAACCATGATTTTCTCACTCATCCTGATGATTCAGAAGACTCTTGGTGTTGATCCTGCTGGCATTCTCAACTTGCTGAACCCCTATTCTATCCTTGGTTTTATCCTTGGTGGATGTGTTGTATTCTGGTTCACTGGCTCGTCAATGCAAGCCGTTACCACTGGTGCCAACCGCGCCGTTGACTTCATCAAGAACAATATCAAGCTTGATGCTAACGCACCAAAGAAGGCAGACATCAGCAAGAGCCAGGAAGTGGTACGCATCTGCACCGAGTATGCACAGAAAGGTATGCTCAACATCTTCATCGCGATCTTCTGCTTTGCATTAGGTTTTGCATGCCTCTCGTCGCCAGCAGGAATTGGCAGCAACGACGCTGTTTGCCTCTTCGTTAGCTATCTGATTTCTATCGCTGTCTTCGGTCTGTTCCAAGCTGTGTTTATGGCCAACGCTGGTGGCGCATGGGACAACGCCAAGAAAGTAGTAGAGGTTGACTTAAAGGCTAAGGGCACCGAGCTTCACGACGCAAGCGTAGTGGGCGACACAGTGGGTGACCCATTCAAGGACACTAGCTCTGTGGCACTGAACCCAATTATCAAATTCACTACCCTCTTTGGTGTGCTTGCAATGGAGATTGCCATCAGCGAGAGCTTCCGCGACATGGCACCCTACTTCGGTATCGCCTTCGTGCTTATCGCACTCTACTTCGTATATCGCTCATTCTACAAGATGAAATCGGTATAACAAACAACACAATTATTATAAAATGTCAATCCCTGCCAGCACACCACTGGTAGGGATTGATGCCTTTATGCCTGTTCCTCTGACTTAGAGGAGCTAAAATACATTTTAACACACCTTCATTCTGACGGATTATGACGACGTGAACGCCAACATCTCATATATGGGACAAAAACTAAAAAAATATTTTTAGTGAGTTTCAAATTGTAAGTAATTATTCCTTGAAGAACATTGTTTCTTTAAGAAAAAGTTGTAACTTTGCATCACATTATTATAGCTGAGTTGTATTATGGCCAAAGACATTGAACCAAAACTAAAACTTATTAGTGAGTATCTTAAATTAGGTAGAGACGAAAAATTCGTTATACCTGAATATCAGCGTGGTTATTCATGGGATATAGTACGTTGTGATAAATTGTGGCAAGACATAGAAGATTTTATTGAATCTGGTCCAGATGACCCTTACTTCTTTGGTACCATCATTAGTGATTGTTCTACCAGTGACGAGTTTCGCCTGATTGACGGTCAGCAGCGCACAACAACTTTCCTGCTTCTTCTGAAAGCCATACTTGTCAGACTGCAAGAGATTTTGGCTAATTTCAGTAGCGATGAAGAAACAGAGGTCTTAGAGGAAGGACTGAAAAACAATCGCAAGAGAATTATCGAACTTTTGTATAAGGCTGATGATGAGAAGATTGTAAGCATCCGCCGAGATTGGAATGCTGCTAGAGGAATATCAATAGTTGAGAACCATTCCATTAATGAACAATACAAAAATGAGATAACTATAATCCTTGAAGCAGAGACATATAACGAAGCTGAACAATCAGTATATAAAATTCCAAGAAGGCAGAAGGACAATAAATATACCAATTTCTTCCGCAACTTCAAGTTTTTCTACGAAAAACTGCAGGATTACAGTGAAACTAGATTGAATACTTTTGCCAAAGCATTCCTCAATAAATGCCAGATTATTGAAATTCGCAGTTGGCAAGTGGAACAAGCAATCACTATGTTCAACTCATTAAACTCTACAGGAATGCCTCTCTCGGATGCAGATATTATTTCAGCACAACTTTACTCCAACGCAGGAAGCGATAAAACAGCTTTTAATGAACAATGGGAGCGTATTAATAAATTAGCCGAAGAGTTGAGTGGTCGTAAAATCATTAACATCGATTCCGTTCTTCAGGAGTATATGTACATCCGTCGTGCAAAAGACCGCGAATATATGAGAGGAGATTCGGCAGATGTCACCACTCCTGGGTTGAGGAACTATTATCTTCACATCAAAAAAGAATTGTTGAGAGAACCTGCAACTCTTTGCGATTCGTTTGAGAAAATCGCCGTTCTTTGGGACACAATTAAGGATTACCCTTGTGTGAAACTGATGCTAAAGTTTAATGAGAACACAAAACTATATTTTGCTTCATACCTTTTTAAATACGAACGAGAAGAACTGACAGAAGAAAAAGTGATGCCAATAGCTGAAATCTTGATAAAGTTCTTTGCATTACTTGAATTGGTTGATATCGGTTATTCAAGCTCTTTATTTAAGACATTCCTTTTCAAGGAGAATGTGAGATTAGTGGATGAGAATTGTAACATCGAAGAAATAAAAATAGATTTCCAACGACATATCAATAGCAATTGGCAAAAAGAATCCATAAAGTCTGCCATTATGGACTATAACAAAAACATTCTTGTTTTTCTCAACGAGTATTTGTATGCCAAGGAGAAAGGCCTTAGATTTGAATTCAATGATAATGTGAATATTGAACATATTATGCCAGCAAGTGGGCGCAATATTGACACAATCCGTTTAGATGCAGGTATTCATACGAAAGAGGAGTTTGCCAATATTGTGAATAAACTTGGCAACAAGATTTTGTTGGAAGATGCCATTAACCAGTCCATCAGCAATGAGTGGTTCAGAAGCAAGAAACAAAATTCAATTGTTCAGAAATCAGGGTATAAGGATAGTACTTATCACATTGCCAAATCCTTGACTAGCTATCCAAGTGACAGCTGGACGAAGGAAGACATTGATAAAGCAACAAATAAAGCCGCTAAACGTATTCTTAATTTTATTTTTGCTTAATAATCAACTCTGATAAGTACATTTCTTGCCTCCTGACCTAATCACTATTTTCTGCCATCAGATAGCTAGTAATAAAATCAAGTTGTTGGCTGATTAAATTGGAAGGATTAGGGTGGCGCACATTACGCTAACAAAGTCAGCGAGTCAAAGCATGAGCTTGATTAATGCTTTGCGAGCGTGAGCATTTTATCAAATAATAAATAATCTGGCGTAAGCCAGCTTTTCGACATCGATAGATGAAGCTTTTTGATATTTTCCACCGTAGCTGTTAGTCCAAATTTGTATAAATCAGGCAACCAACACGATTTATTATCTATGGAGCGTGAGGAGTTAAGGAGTCAAAAAAACTACATTACTCCAGAACTCCGTAGAATTTTTCTGAAAGGAGAATCACATAGGAAAAATGCTCACGCTCGTAAGGCCTCAACAAGTGAGAGCGGTGCTAATTGTAAAATCTTATGCGTTACGTTCTCTCAGCCAGATGGCGAGGAAACGGTTATAGACTCGGTATTGTCCATTGTCGTTAGTCACAAAATCCTTGTCTATAAGCGCTTTCTAAAATTATTTAGTTGTAAATAAATAATTATAAACACAACAAAAAAGTAGCCCAAATGACTACTTTTTTTGATAGACTTATGGGAATGCGTGGATTACAAAAATTTCACTCTGTTGATCTCAAATCCTATCTCCTTGAAATGATATTCGTGATGAGAGTTGTCATTGTCGTGGAGCAGGGTGAGGGTGCCATCGGGTGCTACGGCCTCGATGGTCGCCAGGAACAGTGTGCCATCGGGGAGCACAAACTGGTGAGGCTTGCCGTCGTAACGATACAATTTCTTGAGATAACGCTTATGGAGATCGTCAAGTTGCTTGCGCGACCCGTCAAAGTCGCAATAGCGCTCTAATAACTCTCCAAACTCCTCGGTGACGATATTCATGTCGTAGAAATTCCCTGTGATTTGCGTTAATGACACAGGATTTGGTGCGCCGCTGATAAACACCTGCTGGTTAATGTTCACCCCAACCCCAATAATAGTATAGTCGATACCCTCACTATTGAGAGAATGCTCAATAAGGATGCCACCAATCTTGTGGTCGCCATAGTAGATATCGTTAGGCCACTTGATGTTGAAGCCGGCAACATACTTTTCAAGGGCATCCACTATGGCAAGTGAGACAGCCTCACTCATATAGAACTGCTCCTTGACGTCAAGTTTTGGCTTCTTAATAAGCAGCGAGAAAGTAATGTTCTTTCCTGGTTCTGCCTCCCAAGAGTTACCCTTCTGACCACGACCTGCCGTCTGGCTATAGGCAACAATAAGAGTCCCCGATTCCAGAGTGGAAGCATTACGCTTTAGAAAGTCGTTGGTCGATGGTGTCTCTTGAAGTAAGATGATTTTTGGCACGAGTTATTAGGTGTTAAGTGTCAAGTGTAAAGTGTAAAGTGTCTGCACCTCAAATTTTCGAAGAAAATTCAATTTAACACTTAAAACTTTACAGTTAAAACTTATTATTCGTTTGGCAGAGTCATCTTCACGAGGCGGCTGTCATCATCAGGGTTGACGGTGATATCCACGCGCACGGTATCGTCGGGAAGCAGTCCCTCAATGCGCTCAGGCCACTCGATGAAGCATAAAGCACCGCAGTCGAAGTAGTCCTCGGCACCAATATCCTGCGCCTCAGCCTCATTCTCAAGGCGGTAGCAGTCAAAATGGTAGATAAGCTCGGCAGTGGTGTCGCTGCGATACTCGTTGATGATAGCAAACGATGGCGAACTGGTAATGTCGGTCTCCACACCAAGCTGCTTGCACAGCTCATTGATGAATGTGGTCTTGCCGGCACCCATCTCGCCATAGAAGGCAAAAACAGTGTAATCGCCCATCTCAGTCATAAACTTATAGGCTGCCTCTTCAAGTTGCTCAAGCGAGGCTATTTTAAATTCTAAAGTTTTCATAATTAATCTATTAAAGAAATCAAAACCTTTAGCCGCGCTAGCGGCTCTACTTCACACTTAAAACCTAACACTTAAAACTTATATCAAAGTTTCTCTCCATAGAGCAGGTCACCGGCATCGCCAAGACCTGGCACGATGTAGCTGTGGGCATTGAGTTCATGGTCGATGTCGCAAGCCCAAATGGTGAGGTTCTCGTTTGCAAGGTTGTTTTTCACAAACTCCACAGCCTGATCAGTAGCGATAATCGATGCTATGTGCACGTGCTTGGGTGTGCCACGGCTCAACAGCGCCTTGTAAGCCAATGCCATCGAGAGACCTGTTGCCAGCATGGGATCGACAAGACACAACACCTTATCGTTGATGGATGGGCAGGCGAGATACTCGATTTTCACGTCAAACTTGTTGGGGTCGTGGGCGTCATATTTGCGGTAGGCGCTCACAAATGCGTTCTCGGCCTTATCAAAGTAGTTGAGGAAACTTTCATGCAGAGGCAGTCCGGCACGCAAAATTGTAGCAAGTACGAGCTGGTCGGCAATCACATTGGTCTTAGCAACTGCCAGTGGGGTCTCGGTATCGATGGTCTTATATTCCAGTTTTTTTGATATCTCATAGGCCATGATTTGTCCCAGACGATGCACGTTGGCGCGAAAACGAAGACGATCCTGCTGGATGTTCTTGTCGCGAATCTCGCTCATGAACTGACTCACTAGAGAATTGTTCTCACAAAGATTGATGATTTCCATACTATTTAAATTTTATGAGTGGTTTGCTAAATAATTATCTAAAATTTTTTGCGATAGGGCTTTGTCATGTGTAAGTTGCGCACGTAGCTGCTCAATGCTGCCAAGTTTGAACTCCAAACGCAAGAAACGCACAAACTGCAATGTTATGGGTTTGCTATAGATATCGCTGTCGAAATCGAAGATGTTGACCTCTATCGACAGTTTGTGTCCATTATCAAGAGTAGGACGATAGCCAATGTTCACCATGCCCTTGTGCTTCTCGCCATTGACGGCGACCATCACGGCATAAGCGCCATTGTGTGGCAGTATTATCCCTGGTGGAAGCTCACCAACATTGGCAGTGGGGAACCCTATGCCCCTGCCATTGTGGAACCCGTGCACTACTTTGCCCTCAAGTTCAAATGGATGCCCCATGCAGTTCATGGCATCCTCTACCCTACCGCTAGCGATGAGTTGACGCACTATCGACGAACTCACTGGTGCATATTGTCCAAGGTACTCAGGCGCTTTCACGACTTCCACGCCAAGAGCTCTACCTTGCTCCACATAATGGGCAAAGGTGGTACTGCGATCATGTCCAAAGCGGTGATTATAGCCCATCACCAGAGTGTCAACGCCATATCGTCCATGCAACAGTTCCATAAACTGTTGAGCAGTAAATTGCGAGAGAGTGTCGTCGAAGTCGAGCAATATGAGATAATCAGGAGCAGTGGCAGCAATGGCTTCGATTTTCTTTTCGAGAGTCATGAGGGCACGAGGGCTATCATCGGGATTGACCACCCGCTGGGGATGCTGCTTGAAAGTGACCACTGCCGAGTGCTGGCCACGCAAGGATGCCTGCTCCTTGAGGGCGTTAATTAGGGTGATGTGGCCTCGGTGCATGCCGTCGAACATACCTATGGCCGCGGCAAGTTTGATGTCGCTATCTATGCGGTCGGTAGCTGTGAGTGTCTTCATTACCTCTCCATTTTAGTGATAATATCCATAAACTCGCAACCTGGCTCCACCAATGCGGTCTTGAATCCCAGCTTTGCCGCCACATCAAGATTTTCCTGACCATCGTCGAAGAACAATGTCTCCTCGGGCTTGATGCCCATTGTGGCTATGGCGTAATCAAAAATCTGGCGGTCGGGCTTGTTGCTGCGAGCCTTGTACGACACCGTAACACCATCGAAATAGGCATTCACGTCAAGGCCCTCCTGAGCGAAGTTGCGGGCTATAACACCCTCAAACATAATGGGGTTGGTGTTAGAGAGGATATAAGTCTTGTAACGCTTGCGCAGTTCACGGAGCGACTGCAGGCGGTGCAACGGTATGCCCACGATAAAGGAACTGAAAGCGTTATCCATCTGCTCATCGGTCACTTCTGGCGGCACTAGTGGTCGCAAAGCCTCGTGGAACTGCTCCACACTAATATCGCCATTCTCAAGTGCAAAGAAAGGACCCTCCTGCTTGTAGAGTCCTATCAAGAACTCAGGGTGGTCCATTCCCAACTGTCGCATTTCATCAAGACAGTGGTCGCGCCTGATATCTACAATCACGCCACCCTGGTCAAAAAGCAAGTTCTTAATACCTGGTATAGTAGGCATATAGAATTGTTAATTTAAGAATTGTTGCAAGTGCATTATGCATTACTCAAGGCTCAGCCTAATTATGCATTGTGCATTATCAATTATGCATTAATCAAGATGGCATCTCAGCCTTGATAATTCGCATTGTGTCGTTGCAGAGCTTGATAAACACCTCGCGGTTCTTCAACAGGCTACTGGTCTTCACCTGACGGTCAAGGCCCTTGAATATGAAGCCTGTGTCGCTCGACTCCAGCGCACGCATGGCTGCAATGGCACCATCTTCTGGGTTGTGAATCAATGTCTGACCCACATGGTCACGCAGTTTATCAAACCAGTGGCTCAGCGTGAGCATACCGGCATTAATGAGCCCTGGGTCAGCACAGTTCACATTCACATGGCGAGTGCGAAGTGTGGTTGACATATAAATCGAGAAAAGTGTGAGCGCCAACTTGCTCTGTGCAAATGTGGTGAGTGGCACGAAGTTGTTCACAGCGGGGAACTCATAGGGCAGCGAAGTGAAATTGCGCATCAGCGAAGTGGTCATCACTATGCGACCTCCCTTCTCCTGGAACATAGGTACCATGAGCATAGACAGTAGCACTGTGCTCAAGAAGTTGACCTGGATAGTCAACTCATAGCCATCGACCGATGTCTTGCGGCGACGGGTGAGCACTGCCGAGTTGTTGATCAACGCCGCTATAGGACGCTTCATCTCACTAAGCTCAGCAACAAAAGCTTTGACACGAGCAAACGAGCTCAAGTCGAGATGCATCACAGTGATGTCATTGTTAGAACTGAGATCTTTCAGGTCTTTTGCCAATTTATTGCCCTTCTCCATGTCGCGGCAGGCAAGAATCAAAGCCTTGTCTTGTGAAGCCAAGCGCTTGCAAATCACGCGTCCCATCGCTCCAGTAGCTCCTGTCACAACATACAAAGGCTTGACAGTTGCCTGGTCTTTAATGATATTGTCTTGATTCATTGTTTTATTTGCTTATAGTAACGATTGCAAAGTTATAGAAAAAACTGCAAAATAAAAATATTTTCACGTTATTTCTTGCCCTTTTCTTTGGCATCAGAAAATTCGTTAGGATACTCAAGCACCTCTCGAGGGCGACGCAAGGCACGGACTATAAGCCACACTCCTGCAATGATGAAAGGTATGCTAAGCATTTGACCCTGATCAAGACCAATAGAGCTGCGCATGCTTTCCTCCCAGCCCACTTGCACCTCCTTGACAAACTCAATGAAGAATCGAGAGGCAAAAATGCCTATCAGGAACACTCCCAAGATGAAACCCGGACGTTCCTGGGCATTGCGGCGCCAATAAAGCCACATGCACAGGGCAAACACCAGCAGGTAGCAAATCGCCTCATAAATCTGCGTGGGATGGCAAGGCTGCGTGAAAACAGGCTCTGCGCCTTGCATATATTGATTGATGTTCGTAATGAAGCAGAAACCCCATGGCAAATCGGTGGGACCGCCATAAATCTCGTGGTTCATAAGATTGCCAAAACGAATCAACGCACCCACAAAACCAATGGGAATGCACAAGCGATCAAGTGTCCACAACACACTTTTTTTCGTCACAGCCCAACTGAATATGAAGATAGCGATGATGATACCTATAGTACCGCCATGGCTGGCCAAGCCGCCTTCCCAAATTTTAATGATGTCGCCCGGATGCTGACTGTAATGGTCCCATTCATAGAAGAACACGTGTCCCAGTCGGGCTCCAAGAATGGTTGCTATCACCACATAAAAAAACAACGGAGCCAGCCATCGCTCTGGCGCACCCTCATGCTTGAAAATGCGGTAAACAATCTCGTAGCCAACAAGGAATCCTATAGCAAACATCAGTCCATACCACCTCACTGTCACAAAGCCTTCATAGAGGTTGGGATTAGCTGTCCAAGTAATGAAGTTCAACATTTTGCTTTTTATTTTAATTAATGTGGCGCAAAGATAATACTTTTTTGCCAATCGGCGTCCATTTTCTCCACGATTGTTGAAAAGCCACCTCCTGCAAGACACAAAAAGCCTGACTTGCTTATTGCAGGCCAGGCTCTTGTAAAACTGAAAATCGGTGCTGTCGATTATCCGTTGTGCTTCTTCATCACTTTGATGAGATCGATAACTTTGTGGCTGTAGCCAATCTCGTTGTCGTACCAAGAAACAACCTTTACGAACTTGTCGGTGAGGTAAACACCAGCATCAGCGTCGAAGATTGAAGTGCGTGCATCGCCAAGGAAGTCGCTAGAAACCACCTTATCCTCGGTGTATCCCAGAATGCCCTTGAGCTCACCCTCGCTAGCCTTCTTCATAGCAGCGCAGATGTCTTCCTTAGTGGCAGGGTTCTTGAGGTTTACGGTGAGGTCAACAACGCTCACGTCGAGGGTAGGAACACGCATCGAGATACCGGTAAGCTTGCCGTTGAGCTCAGGAATAACTTTGCCCACAGCCTTAGCAGCGCCAGTAGAAGATGGGATGATGTTGCCAGCAGCAGCACGGCCACCACGCCAGTCCTTCAATGAAGGACCGTCAACGGTGCGCTGAGTAGCGGTTGTAGAGTGAACAGTAGTCATCAAACCGTTCTCAATGCCGAATGCGTCGTTCAACACCTTTGCGATAGGAGCAAGGCAGTTGGTGGTGCAAGAAGCGTTAGAAACGATAGTCTCGCCTGCATACTTGTCGTGGTTTACACCGCAAACGAACATAGGAGCCTGACGTCCATCGTCACCTGCCTTAGAAGGAGCAGAAAGGACAACATACTTAGCGCCAGCTTGGAGGTGTTTCTCAGCACGGTCCATAGTGAGGTAGAGACCAGTAGATTCTACGATGTACTCAGCACCCACTTCGTCCCACTTAAGGTCGGCAGCGTCTTTCTCGGCAGTAACACGAATCTCGTTACCGTTAACGATGAGCTTGTTGTTCTCTACG
>JAEEGL012038778.1_pt1 | contig 47895 bp, 42 predicted proteins | sample 9134231 | NCBI WGS metagenome assembly JAEEGL01 (sample SAMN16246548, study PRJNA631951) | gut metagenome | biome: gut microbiome; feature: rumen; material: fiber-attached | host: Bos | place: Iran: Karaj | collected 2018-10 | reverse complement strand
GGCGCTTGTAATCAGCCAGAACGATATCCTTGAACTTGGGCATTATGATGATGAACTCATCGCCTGCGAATCTGACCACGATGCCTTCGGAACCGATGGCATCTACCAGGATATTTGCGAAAGCGATCAGGGCTTTGTCGCCCTCTTCGTGCGAGTAGTCGTCATTTATGGATTTGAAGCCGTTGAGATCGAGCATCAGCGCAACGATCTTTACGTTACGTCTGAAGTGGCGCTTTTTAACGAATTTGTCTAATTCATAACGGTTATATACACCGGTGAGCTTATCGACGTAGATGCATTCGTTCTGTAAAGAAATAACTATCGCCGCGAAAGCGATCGTAAAGCTTACCGGCAGAAGCGATATTCCGTAGATCTTCATCTGGATGATGTTTCCCAGAAGGATCGGCGCGAGGAACTCGATAACAGGGAAGTAGCGCAGGGAGGGATTACGGAACTTACTGATAATGTAGTAAGCGTAACCGTAAAGGATCAGCACGAATCCGATCACGACGAAGAGCAGATAATATGTGCCTCTGTGGTATTTGTTGGTCTGGTCGATCTCAAACACGACAGGCTTGAATACATTGATGATGAGAAGTGCCGCCTCAATGATGCAGAGCAGCCAGAAAAAGATCATGTGAAGCCCCGTTGCCTTGCGGTCGATGTGCTTTACGATCAGATATATGATGCCGATACCTACGATCATGTTATACAGATAGAGGTACGTATTGCCGATCAGGTTAATGGAGTAATACATCGATCCTGCTTTTCCGTCGCTGGCGAAAACGAAAACATCCGCAAAGCAGTTAAACGTTGACAGGATGAGCAGTATCAGCAAAATGTGGCTCTCTTCTTTACGGGTAGGCAGGTTCCAGCCCCTCGTGACCAGTATGATCAGGAGGATCGCAACGCCGACAAAGTCGGTGACATATACAGATTGCATATTGATGGCAGTATCCATAAGAGCCTTATCCGTATCAGATGTTTTTGTGTTTTATAACTCTGATTATAGTCACCTTTATATATGAAGTATTGTTTTTCGGTGTAAACAATTCGAAAACAAAAGCAGAGGAGCTGCCTCTTTGAGACAACTCCTCTTTTTAGAAGTGCTTTCTTTGTTATCAACCTTCTGTATAGTCCCCTCCGTTTTTTCCATAAGGGAACCCGTTGCCGTCACCATTTCCGAACGGATCCTGACCGTCTCCGTAAGGGAAATTATTGCCGTCACCGAACGGATTGTTTCCGTCAAAAGGATCGAACCCGTTTGAACCCTGGCCGTCATTACCGGGAACGTCCTGATAGGGATAGTTCTGACTGCCGCCTTCGCGCTTTGATCCTTCAACTGTATTGTCATCGGGAAGTGCTGACTGCTGACGGACGGCAAGCTTTACCTTAACCTCAATAGTCTCTCCGTCGCGGTAGACCGTAAGGGTATACTTATCGCCTTCTTCTCCCTGCGCAAGGATAGTGACGAGATCAGTGGTACCGGAGATCTTCTCACCGTTTACTGCCGTGATGATGTCATCTTCCTGAAGGCCAGCCTTATCGGCCGGGCTGTCTTTCTCGACGCTGTGAACCACTGCGCCCTGAAGCTCTTTGCCCTTATAATCGCTGACCGCGTCATAGACGGTTATGCCGATGTAAGGTTTTTCTATATAGCCTTTCTCGATGATGGATGTGATTATGTCACGGACGGAGTTGATCGGGATAGCAAAGCCGATGTTATCTATCGAAGCGGAGGAGAAATCTCCCGAACCGGAATATTTGGCATTTGTGATCCCGATAACTTCGCCGTGTGAATTAAAGAGCGCGCCGCCTGAATTGCCCGAATTGATTGCGCAATCCGTCTGAATGAGATTCATAGCCGTGTTATTGATGGTGATCTTGCGGTTGAGCGCGCTGACCGAGCCTGATGTCAGAGAGAATGTTAATTCACCCAAAGGGTTTCCGATTGCAACAACGCTGTCACCGACATTCATCTGTTCGGAGTCACCCAATACGACCGGTGTAAGGTCATCCGCATCCACCTTGAGTACTGCGATGTCATTGCTCTCATCGTAACCGATAAGCTCGGCTTTGTAAGTCTTGTTGTCGTATGTCGTTACCTTGATCTCATCTGCACTTTCGACAACATGATAATTAGTTACGATATAACCGTCAGCAGTGAGGATGAATCCTGATCCGGATGCGGCTGCCTGGGTCTTGTAGCCGAAAAAATTGGTCGTGATCTGTGTCGTGATTCCTACGGTCGAATTTACGTTGGCGGCATAGATCTCTGCAGCTGTAAGTTCTTTTTCGGTGTCCACATAAGACAGGTTGATCGCCTTGCCGTCACGCTTTCCGACGAGCAATGTTGATCCGTCCTCAGTCTGACCGGCAGTTATATCCGTATTATTCTTGAATGCACCCAATACTGCCATGCCGCCTGCGCCGCAGGCACCTCCGACAAGGGAGCAGCAAAGCGCCAGTGCTATGACCTTTGCTGCCGAACCTCTTGTCTTTTTGGGGGAGGGGTAATTAATTGAGCTGTTTTGTGTTGGGGTACTGTTCTCCATATTGATATTGGTTAATGTATTGTTTTCCATCTTGAATCCTTCCTTTCTCCCATCGGATTTGACCTGATTATTTGCCCTCAACTTGAAAATAACCTGAAAAAAATTGCGGCAGATTTTCGGGATAAAAAAGTGCAGAACTCGAGGATCAATGGAATTGCTATATAATTAATTACGTAATTTCATTTCAACTGTTTCAACTCGATTTCAGGAAAGGCCTGTAATCTGTCTCCAAAAGGAGAAAAACCTATGAAGATATTAATTGCAGAAGACGAGATCTCAACAGCAAAAGCTCTCAAGCTCATATTGGAGAAATCAAAGTTCTCCGTTGACATCGTCCACACGGGAACTGATGCCTGGAGTTATATTCAGGCAGGACCTTATGAGGTCGTCGTGCTCGATATCATGATGCCCGGAATGAGCGGTCTTGAAGTCCTTTCCAAAATGCGCGAAAACAATATAAAGACACCAGTGCTGATGCTTACGGCCAAGGCCGAGCTCGAAGACCGTGTGGCAGGTCTTGATGCAGGTGCAGACGATTATCTTGCAAAGCCCTTTGCTTCGAGCGAACTGATCGCAAGGGTTAAGGCTCTCGGAAGAAGAAGCGAAGTATATTCCGATTCGGTTAAATCTGCAGGCAATCTTGTCTTGGATTCCAACAAATATGAGATGCGCGTCGGCAGCAGATCCGTCTCCCTTACCAACAAGGAGTATCAGTTGATGGAGCTCTTTATACTTCATCCGGGATTTGTGTTCTCGACCGAGCACCTGATGGAAAAGATATGGGGCCTTGACTCAGAATCTTATATCGATGTCGTATGGACACATATAGGTTTTGTCAGAAAGAAGCTCAAGTCACTTGATGCTGATGTCGAGATCAAGACCATAAGGGGCGCAGGGTATGCGCTGGAGGTCATTAAATGATCAAAAAGCTCCGCTGGCGTTTTATCGGTACGGCAATGCTCGCATTCTTCCTCGTGATCGCGCTGATCGCAAGTCTGGTAAATATTGTTAATTATATTGACACGACAAGGAAAAACGACGAGACCATCGAATATATCATCACATACGAAGCATACAGAACGCAGTTCGAAGGTCCAGGTCCGGCCGGGCGCGGAGGAAATATGCCTCCCATGGAGCCTTTCAAAGGTCTTCCGAATGAGGAAGCCAATTACATGACGAGATTCTTCATTGTCGCCGTTGACGATGAGAATGCCGTCTTATATTCATCGATGGATTTCATCGCATCCATCAACGAGAAAGAAGCGGTCAATTATACGAACGATGCCCTGAATTCAAGCAAGGAAAAAGGTTACATAAAAGGATACCGTTATAACAAGATCGAGTCTGACGATGCCACGATAGTGATCTTCCTCAACTGCGAAAAAGAACTCCAGTCTGTAAATTCGATCCTCCGCATGACCATAGCGATCTCCGCTCTGGCACTTGTTCTTGTTTTTATCCTCGTTCTCTTATTGTCCGGAAAAGTGATCCAGCCGTTAGCCCGGAACATCGAGATCCAGAAACGTTTCATCACCGATGCGAGCCATGAACTCAAAACCCCGCTCACATCTATTTCCACAAGCGTTGACGTTATTGAAATGGACAAAGGCGAGGATGAATGGACCGGAAACATCAGGCAGCAGGTCAGCCGCATGACAGGTCTTGTCAGCGAACTGGTCGCTCTTTCCAAACTCGATGAAGTAAAGCCTGTTCACGAGAAAGAACCGTTTGATCTTAGCAGTGCCGCCTGGGAAACACTGGAAGTCCATCTTCCCCAGGCAAAAGCCCGCGGCATGGAGATCAAGACGGATATCCATGACAACGTTACTATGGTCGGTGAGAAAGCTTCCATTCAGCAGATGTTATCTGTCCTTATCGATAATGCGATCAAGTATTCGACGGAGAACGGCGAGATACGTTTTTCGATCACAAAGCAGCACGGGAAGGCTCATATAGAAGTGTTCAACACCTGCAATTATGAGAAAGCTCCTGACGTCAACCGCCTTTTCGACCGCTTCTACAGACCTGATGAATCGCGCAACACCGGAACAGGCGGCAACGGCATAGGCCTTGCGATCGCAAAAGCCGCAGCGGAAGCCCACGGCGGCAAGATCTCCGCCTCCTGTCCTGACGGCAAGACGATGACGATCACGATCGATATCTGAAACCTTTATATTTCATAATTTATTTTTTCTTCAAGTATATTTCAGGCAGCCTAAATAGAATTGTGACATCAAACAAGGGAGGGCCAGAGTATAACCATGGCTCAGAACAGAAATTACAGGCATGAGTTCAAGTTCGAGATCCCCTATGCCGATTATGTGGCTATGAGGACCGGCTTTCGCCCCTAAAACGCCAAAACTACGGCAATACCATGGGCAGCCGCCCTAGTTTTAGCCTTTTTTGTTTTCTTGCCCCCAAACCTACGGCAAACATCTGGCAGCGCCGTAGGTTTTACCAGATGTTTGGTCCAAAAACGGCCCAAACCTACGGCAAACATCCGGCAGCGCCGTAGGTTTTACCAGATGTTTGGTCCAAAAACGGCCCAAACCTACGGCAAACATCCGGCAGTGCCGTAGGTTTTACCAGATGTTTGTCTTTAGTTGCTCTGATTACACTCAAACTGGGGCAAAACCATGGGCAGCCGCCCTAGTTTTAGCCTGACTTTCGCATCTAAAACATCCAAACTACGGCAAAACCATGGGCAGCCGCCGTAGTTTTAGCCCGACTTTTGCATCTAAAACATCCAAACTACGGCAAAACCATGGGCGTCTGCCCTAGTTTTAGCCCGGCTTTCGCCTTGAACAATCTCAAACTGAATTGTTTTCGAAGAAAAACAAATGCCGGCCGGATGATAATGCTTTCCGGCCGGTATTTTGCTAAAAGACCCGGGAGATAAATAAAAAGTGGGGAGTATTTAATGCCCGGGATTATATGTTCAAGAGACCGGGATCAGGTCTCTTCAACACGCACGTTGGTTATGTGTATCGTGGCGGTGTCGCCATGCTTACCCATATTGAATTCGAGACGTCCGTTGTTATCGTCCTTTGCGGTCATTTCGAAATCAAAAGTGAAGGTCTGCCATTCGGTCGTCAGATCGATCGATGTGTCCTCCAGATAGCGGATCCAGCCGGCGTTCGGCGCGGATACGCAGACGATGCATTTACGTGGTTCATCCGCACGGATATCAAAGGTTACTCTGTACGAATGGCCTTTGATCATGGGAAGATCGGGCTGTACGAGCTGGACGGAGTACTCTTCAGTACCGCAGTTTGTGGATGTGATGATCATCTCGCCGTCCTTGATCTCGGCTGCGCCTTCGCCGCCGTTGAACAGGAGGAACTTCCAGTCAACATCGTCAGTAAGGTCTTCTGCCACGGAGAAGTCGCCGTTGCGGATGAAGTTGCCGTCGGCACCTGCTTCCATGAATGCCTTTGTAGGCTTGGTTACATTGGTATCGTATTCAGCTTTCTGATATACGCGCACATAATCGATCTCGAATTCCGCATTGGAGAAGTCGGTTGTAGCGTCGGGATTTCCCGGCCATACGCCTCCGACTGCAAGGTTCATCTGAACGAAGAAAGGCTGATTGAAAGGAGCGGGATAAGGCTTATCGTCTTCGCCTTCAACTGCCGAGAACCAGTCATTGCATGTGAGGACAAGTTCTCCGTCAGTATAGAAGCGTATCTCACCGGGTTCCCACTCAACTGAGTATTCATGGAACTTAGCTGAGAAACTTTCGTCGCCATCCTTTTTGATAGTGCCCTGCTGTTCCATATGGGGAGCACCATAGTGGATCGTCGAGTAGGATACTGTGGTGTCGTTGCCCAGTGATTCCATGATGTCGATCTCGCCGCACTTGGGCCACTGACCGTAGTATGATTCATCCTTGGGCATCATCCAGATCGCCGGCCACAAGCCCTGTCCTTCAGGGACTTTGGCGGAAACAACGACTTTGCCGTATTGGAAGTCTGTCTTGTTCTGACCTGTGACCTTGCCGGATGTATAGTAATCCTTGCCGTCCTTCTCGGTCTTGATCGCCTTTATTACGAGTTTTCCGTCGCGCACGAAAACATTATCCGTGGATGTCGTGTATTCCTGAAGTTCTTCGTTTGTCCAGCCGGGCTCATGAGGTTCGTAATTCCACTTTTTCTCGTCCATCTTCTTGCCGTCGAACTCATCGCTCCAGAGAAGCTTGTAGCCCTCAAGCTGCGGTGTCTCCGTCTTCTTGCCGGCACAGGATGCTAGCGGGAGAAGCATTGAGACAGTAAGGACCGCACTGATGATCTTGGTTCTCTTCATAATGGCCTCCTTATAATAAAAACCTTTCCGCCCCCAAAATATCAATTTTCAGGTTCTCGTTATTGCTTTTTCATAACTGATTTTTATGTTTTCATGATATAATAATGCTCGAAAAGCCCTATTCTCACGTATATTTGATTTACTCGTCATAATTGCGAAAAAACGGAGGCTCACATGCCTGCAACAGGAAGAAAGATCTCATATCAGGAATTCCTTCACAGGGACTATGAATTTTTCAGAGCTCCGCTGGCACCCGAGATGGAGTTCTACGACACTATCCGTTCCGGCAATCTGCGCAAGGTAAAAAACCTTCTTAATGAGCCTTTTCACACAAAGAAGGGTTTGGGTGTCTTATCCGAAGATCCGCTGAACAATCTCAAGTATCATCTGACTATCACGATCGCACTTGTCGCCAGATTCTGTATCTCGGGCGGCCTGTCCCAGGCGGAGGCATACAACTTAAGCGACTACTATATCAGGCTTACTGACGAAGCCCGGTCTCCTGAAGAGATGTCCGAAATCCATAAGGAGATGTGCCTTCACTATGCAAGACTGATGCTTGCTCTTCAGAAGAGCACCATCACTTCAAAAGCCGTGATCACCTGTATCGATTATATCTATGAGCATCTTCACACCCGTATAACACTTGAGACACTGTCATCGGTAACGAATCTTTCAGCGCCTTATCTTTCGCGGCTTTTCAAGAAAGAGACAGGGTATTCAGTAAGTGAATACATCCTTAACAAAAAACTCGAGACGGCAAAATCGATGCTCGCATCATCGGATTATCCGATAGCCGAGATCTCCGCTTCGCTCGCTTTTCCAAGCCAGAGTTATTTTACGAATGTGCTTAAGAAAGACTGCGGCATGACGCCCGGACAATACAGGAGTGCGAACCGCAACACGGATCACAATCTGCACCGTGCTCTTATGAGGTGATCTGCCCGGCGAAAATCAGAGCGGGATCAGTGGCGATAAGGGCCGGAATGTATCAGGAAAAGATCAGCAGTTGATCAGGGCAGAATCCCTGATAATTAAGCAATGTAACAGTGTTAAACCCCTAATCTTTCTCGTAGTAGACGATATCCATGAGGTCGTTGATCTTTTCCGTTTTGCCGGTCTGATGGTAGCCCATCTTCTCGTAAAGATGAAGGTTGCCTTTCTCCTGAAGTATAGTATCGAGCATCCAGTGGTGCTCTCCGTGGATCTCCTCGGCTTTGAGGATCGCCTGCTGGGCATAGCCCTTGCCTCTTTCATCCGGCATGATCCATAAAGGAGATATGCGTTTCCTTGATCCGTCCTTTTTATCGACGATGCGGATGACACCTACATCTTTTCCGTCAGCTGAGATGAAATAATATGTAGTCCACGGCTGTTCAAATCTGGCGATGATCTTATCGACAGGCTCTGCTGCCGGACTTAAGTCATAATCCTGATATTTTTCGAGGAGTCCCATGAAAGCTTCTGTCTGCATTTTCCAGACAGTCTCCAGATCGTCTCTTTTTACCGGTCTTAATTCAACACTCATGCTCATTTACCTGTCAGTACAACGAATTCTTCAGATAGTCATTATCTTGTCAGCGCCTTATATTCTTCAGATGCTCATTTTTTTGTCAGCACCATGCATTCGTCTGAATCGATGAATCCGAGGCTTTCATAAAGGGGTCTTCCGGATTCTGTCGCATCAAGGCTGATCTCTGTGGCGCCCCTTATCCAAGCATCTTCAATAAGCATCCTGACCATCTTTTTCGCGATGCCCTGTCTTCTGTACTCTTTGCAGGTATATACATTCATCAGATGCGCGCGCTTTCCGGAAGGATGCGAGAAGGTGGGCATCATGCGGATATAGCAGATGGTAGCGCACCCTATGACCTTGCCGTCATCAAGGGCGAGAACTGTAGTCTGGTCGCCTTCTTCAAAATACTTGCGGCTCTCTTCAACAAGTTCACTTGTAAATTCATAATTCTCAGGCAGATTATTTACGACCTTAAGCATCTCAAGGCGGCTAGCCATAAGAAGATCCATGTCATTTAATGTTGCAATCTTATATTCGGGCATTGTTTATTCTCCTGTCACGCGGTCAGGATTAAAAATGTTTCCTCATCGCGAAAATACTTAAATATCAGAGGCTTTTAAGAAAAGCATCAGCCATTCCGGGCCATACGCAGACTTCAGGGAAAGGCTTAAGATCCAGCATATCCGGATCAAGATTAAGTAAAAGGCTGTCAGCAACTTCAGAAGGGACATCTAACTTGCCTGACTTGATCGCATTAATGAGCGCGAAAGTCTGCTCTAATGTATATGACTCACCGAATTTTTTGTCTGCCCAGTCTTGAGTTGGTACTGCCAGTCCGTGGGGTCCTTCGGGGAATGTTATGTGTTCATAACGGATACCCTTTGCTTTAAGAGCATCAGCGTAAAGATAGCTGTTCTTTACGGATACCAGATCGTCAGTCTCTGTCTGCCAGATAAAGCAGGGAGGATTCTTTTCGTTCACATTGAGCTCAAGTGAGTACTTGTTGAGCAAAGCTTTGCTTTCTTCATCATCCCTGTCGTAGATATCCGCTCCAAGGAGGAAACGGAAAGAATCTTTGTGCGCATATTCACCGGATGAGATGACCGGATATGAGAGTATAGCTGCGTCAGGACGGCAGGAGATATCACTGTAATCAGGGTTAGCATCAGTTATTTCGCTCCAGTAATCGCAAACGCTTGCGCATACATGGCCTGCAGCAGAGAAACCGCAGATATAAAGCTTATCAGGATCAATATGGTATTCTTCGCTGTTTTTCCTTACAAAGCGTATAGCTCTTGCAAGGTCCTTCATCGCCTGGTCCATGACAGGCTCGCGCATGAGCTGGTTGGTAGTATATGTCATGACGAAGCAGTTATAACCGAGCTTGTTGAATTCCTTTGCCACGATCTCACCTTCAGGCGGAACCACTACGGCATACCCGCCGCCCGGGAGCACGATAATACAAGGATGTACCGCGCCGTCGTCGATCAGATAAGATCTGAGGTTCGGCCTGAATTCAAATGCCAAAGGGTATGTATATTCGTTGTCGTTCCAGATTTCTATCCTGTCCATTATGTTTATCCCCTTTCTTCGCCTGTGAGCAAGATGTATACATAATAACGCAGTTTTTCGGATAGCGTATAACTAATTATTCTTGAAAAAGAATATTAAATCAGTGGATCTCGGAAGTGACCTTGCGGATCTTCTCCTCGGCATGGAGGAATGCTTCCACCACATTAGGATCAAAGCTCTTGCCGGAGCTTTCCTTTACGATGGAAAGGGCCTTTTCGAAAGGCATTGCGGGCTTGTAGACTCTTTCAGCAACCAATGCGTCGAAAACATCAGCCACGGACATTATCCTTGCCGACAGAGGGATCTCTTCACCCTTAAGGCCGCACGGGTAACCCGAGCCGTCCCATTTCTCGTGATGGTAGTGAGCCATGTTTTCCGCTTCGCCGAGATAGTTCTCCTTGAGCTCCTCATGTTCGACAGACTTTTTGACCGAAGCGATTATCTTCGCGCCTTCTTCGGTGTGTGTCTTCATGATCGCATATTCCTCATCGGTAAACTTGCCCGGCTTATTGAGGATGACGTCAGATATCTTGATCTTGCCGATATCATGCATTGGAGCGGAGGATACGACGTTGTTCTTGTATTCCTCATCAACGACATCAGTATAAATACCGTCTTCGATCATCTGGTCACAGATGATGCGGACATATTCTGCTGTGTTCTTGATATGCGTACCGGTGGACTGGTCACGGCTCTCGACGAGATCTGCCATGACGCTGATCATGCCGGACTGGAAGGTTGAGATCGCCTCATTCTTGCGCTGCGATTCGTTGATGTAGTTTACTGTATCAAGAGTCGTTTTCGCGATCGACTTATAAAGATGTTCGATCTCATCACCGGTCTTGATCTCGAGTTCCTTAATGCTCTCAAGAGTTCCTTCGCGCGCCTTGTCGTTGGTATAGGCAAAATCACCTGTAAGCTTTGCGAGGTTGTTTACCGGAGTAACGATAAAACGCTTGGCAAGATATACGCTTAAGGTGAGGACCGTTATAAAGAATCCCAGGAGAAGTGTCGTGGTCTTGAAGGTGAAAGTCCTCTCAACATCTGTGATATTCGGCATTGCAACGTCGATGCAGACATAACATTTGATCCTTCCGTCACTGTTATAGACGGGGACATATTTTGATAAATGCCAGCCTTTTTCATCGTCGACGGTATCAGCTTCCTCGATCACTCTTCCCGCGAGAAAATCTTCTTTATGGGATTCAAGGACCTCATTGTAAGCGAGGACATCACCGGTCTCGATCACAAGGCTGTTATTCCTGTCTACGTAGAAGACCACGTGACAGCCGTCTTCAAGCATCTGGTATACATAAATACGCTGGATCCTGTCAGAGCTGCCTAAGATCAGGTTGTAGTATCTCTTGATCCTGTAAAAACCTTCAGCACTGTATTGTTTACTGACGTAATCGTCGACCATGTTACCGTCGATCATGGTGGCGGCAAAACTTACCGTATCTGTGGTATATTCGGATTCCGAGTTGACGATGGTGTCTTTAAACTGCTTGAAACTTACATAGGATACGACGGCCGCTGCTATCGAGAAGATGAGTGTTACTGAGATGACGATCTTCGCACTTAAGGAAATACCTCTCTTTGAGAGCGCGGCGAGATTCATCAAATCCCGTTCGGGTTTAAGCTTCTTTGGATAGAACTTGTAGATCATGAAAGCCAGGAGAGTACTTATGATCTTGTCCGGAATATCCATAATGAGTCCGGCAAAGAGCTGAGCCGTGAAGGCATCGTTCGTAACGTTCGTATAGATCCTTCCGGCCAGGGAAGAAGCAAGTTCCTCTCCTAAAGTATCACCGAAAAGGCCCCACGTTATTACCGATCCCAGACCGCCGCCGATAAGGACAAAATATGCGACGGGGATCAGCATCTTCCAGGTCAGCTGGCGCAGATATTTCTTTTGCGAGAACCCTGCTGCTACCAGAGCGATAAGAACATTAAGGACTCCGTAATAAAGGTTCGTATAGTTGTCATTAAGGCTGCTCAGTATATTGGTCAGGAAACCGACCAGAACGCCCGGCATGAATCCGCCGATGACGGATGCTGCTATAGTTCCTATGCAGTCAAAATAAAAAGGAAGGCTCAGAATAGATGCAAGATTCGCACAGATGATGTTGAGCGCTATGCAGATAACGATAAGCACCAGGGACTTAAGATCATTATGTGATTTGCTGTTAGCTGCCATACCGGAAAAATCCTCATCTGCCAATGCATCACTGTTAGCCGGCACCAACCGGTCAATTCATGCTTGTATTCTACTCAAGCATTTTCCCGAGTTCTATTGGCAAAATGTAAAAAACTATTTATCTGAATAGATTTTTATTAGTACGCTATAGGTATTTTTACAATTGCCTTTTTCGAAAACAGCAGCTCACGGATGTTCGAAAACACTTAGCCGCAGAGGTTCAAAACACTCGATTGATCTGAAAATATTTAGCCGACAGCCTTGCAGATCAGGCTGATCACGATGTCCAGAGCAAAGAGCCCTGCCGGTATATAGCACAGGAGAAGCCATGCTTTTCGGGACATCTTCTTCTCGATCTTTTCGAAAACAGGCACGACAAGAAACCTTAAGAACACTCCCGCTGCGCCGAAGAAAAGCACTGATCTGGCGCACACGAAGCCGCCTATGTTGCCCCAGTTGAGGATCTCCTCGTTATAGTCCCAGAGCCTTACGCCGAAAACTTTGAGGACGACCCAGCCCGTGGCAAGCTCCAGAATGCCTGATGCGACAGTTGCAAGAAGGAAGACCAGGAAAGGATTCTTCCTGACTTTATATGTAAGGCCGAGTATAAGGATGCCGCCAAATCCGTAGATCGGGATCCAGGGACCGAATGTCGTTCCGCGCTTGACCCATTCGCCGAGATCGAAGCGGTAGAAGATCTCTTCATATATAAAACCGAATATACCGCCGAATGCAAATATGAGCATCAGCAGCGGAAATTCCTTTTTAAGCAGTTCTTTGTTCATCTAAATCTCCATGAAGCCCGTTATAGTTCAAACCCGCCAGGGTGAATATTTTAACGTAAGACTCAATACGATGTCGAGCACAAAAAGCGAGAAAGCCAGAATTGCGACAATTTTAAAAGCACGGTGACTTTTGTTCCTGAATTTTTCTAAAAGCGGGAGGACGGCAAACATGAGTATAAGGCCGAAGATGCCCCAGGTGATGACGGATCTCACGCAGATATATCCGTTCAGGTTTCCCCAGTTAAGGATAACAACGGAATAATCCCAGAGCCTTAAGTTAAAGAACCTGTCGAGGACAAAACCTGTCGTAAGCTCTAAAAGGCCGCAGAACAGAGCACTGATGAGAAATACCGGCAGCGGCTTTTTGCGTACCCTGATCGTAAGGAAAAATATAAAGAGCGCGCCGAATCCGTAGATCGGGATCCAGGGACCGTATGTGGTTCCGCGCTTGGCCAATACTCCGTCATTTATATAGACGCAGATCTCTTCATAGATAAAGCCGATGATCCCGGCAATCGTGAATATCAGAAGGAGCAGCGGGATCTGTTTTCTGACTGAGCGTGCTGGCAAGATTTGATCCTCCTCACACCGCCGCATCAGACCTGTCTTCATTTTCAGGTCTGTAAACGTAGTGTATCTTCTCGTAATCGGAGTTTTTGGCTGCTTCGGTCATTGCCTCCAGAGCGGCATCTCTTAAGGCCTGCTTCCGCTGATCTATCGGTAGATCCATATCAGGGATAAAAGGTCCGTCGACATAGACGACCGTTCTCGCGCCGGGCAGTATCTTACGCTTCTGCCATGTGGTCGTGAAGGTGAATACCGGCTTCCCGGATTCGGCAGGGTAGTGGAAGGCTGCGGACCTGAAAGGTCTGATGCCTGTATACTGCGGCCAGATATGGCTTTCGGGATAGATTGCGACCACATGATCCATCTCTGCATGACGTTTCATCGCCTGCGAGTAATTCTTGAAACCTTTGGAATTCAGTGGGAGAGCTATTCCGCCAAGATCTTCAACGATCCTTCTGATTCCTTTTATAGAGAATGCGTCCGCACCGGCAACGATATATGCCTTTTTAGGGAAAGATATTATGCCGGGACAATATGCATCTCCCATTGCCCTTGTGTGATTTCCGTACATGAAGAAGCCTTCATCCAGATAATCTTTGACTTTCTCCCTGCCGATGACCTTCTCGTTATATACGATCTTCTGCATCGGTATGACAAGAGGTGTTGCCACGATGTGATAGAGGAAGAATGCGACTCCGCGTCTCATGGCAGTCTTCGGGAAATAACTGTAGTCGGAGGGAAGTTCCACGGTCTTTATGTCATTGTCCGCAAAATCATCGTTCAGAGGATCTGAATAGTATATCGTCCGTTCTTTCATGGATATCAGGCCTCTTTCCTTGTGAGCGCTGCTTCCTCAAGCATCTGCTCCATCCTGTTCATGCATTCGCCGAGCCTTGAGATATTAGCCTGGGTCTTGTATTTGTTCTTGCATGCGTCAAGTTCTTCCGGATTATCCATGAAGTATTCGATCTTGTTCTTCAGATCTTCAGGATCCCATGAACGGTAAAGACATCTGTCATCCTTTGCGAAATATCTTGCGGCGCTTCTTTTCGAGTTGCATATTATCGGCACAAGTCCCGTCACGATCGCCTCAAGGCAGGCGATCGACTCAAGTTCGACGTATGCCGTATGCACATAAAGATCGGCTGCGTTCAGGACTTCTTTTAATTCCTCGTGCTCGAAAAATCTCATCTCGCAGTCAATACCGTACTTCTTTGCCAGATGCTTATAACTCTTTCCTTTTGGTCCTTCGCCCGCAAGGATAAGCTTTATCCTGTCTTTATATTTTGATCTTGCAACGGCCTTAATAAGGACCTGCTGCGCTTTTTCGGTCGAATAACGCCCGACGACAACAATAGTGAATTTGTCGTGATTTCTTTTCTTCTGTCTGTTTATCGCCTGCACTGATGCCGGCTCGAAAAACGATTCGCACACACCGTTGGATATCACTCTGTATGGCACGTTCTTTTTGACGTTGCTCTCAAAATCCTTCTTTATGAATTCCGTCGGATAGTGTGTTATCGCACAGTGGCTGTAAACCTTCTTGTAGAAGTATTTGTAGACTTCCTTTGTGGCAAGATTGGATTTCATCATGCCGATATGACATGTGAAATTCTCAGCTTGAACATGGAAGCTCGATGTCATCGGGATTCCGTATTTTTCGCAGATGGGAACAGCTTTCCATGCGAGCGGAAAAGGCATCAGGAGATGCACCACGTCAGCGCCTTTTATCGCATCCTCAAGTATTTCGGCATCGGGTTTTGCGGGAACTACTTCATTGCGTGCAAGAGCAGCATTTATGACAGGTCCCAGATCTATTGTCGGCACGATCTTAAAACCGTTCTCGCCCTTTTTTCCGGCATCGCAACAAACGACAGTTACGTTGTGTCCCTGAGACTTCAAATGGTTGATCAGATTATATGCTGCGACGGTCGTTCCGTTATTTGCTTCGCCGAGCACATCACAAATGATCGTAACGTTCATCCAACCCCAACACCCTTTAGTGTGCACACAATTAAATCTTCAAACGTTCTCATTATACAACAAGATTTGAAAATCAAAATATATTGCGGATTTTGCTTCGGCGTAAATGTGCACTCCGGAGTACGGAAATTCGTGAAAAACCGTACTGAAAATTGCACTTTCCCATAAATGTGCACTCCGGAGTACGGATTTTAACCAAAAACCGTACTGAAAATTGCACTTTCCTATAAATGTGCACTCCGGAGTACGGATTTTAGCCAAAACCGTACTCTTTCGTGCACTAGTTGATTCTGTTCTTGTGTTCGCAATGAATATCAAATAATTATTCCGTGATCTCATCCCAGGTTCTGGAATCTTCCTCAAAACCCTTGGTGGATTTGATATTGACGATGATCTTTATGATCAGACCCGAGCAGAGGATCAGGGCAACGATCACCCAGCCGAAGATGATGTTTGCCTTGAGAGAATAACCGTCGGCTGCACCGTAGACACCGCCGCTCTTAATGAGGTTATAAAGGTTCCAGATAAACAGGCCGATGAGTACAGCAGGTGAGATGACCTTGATCGACGGAATGAACCACCAGGAAGGCATCTTGAATTTATTGGTGTTGCGGTTGAGTTCATCAAGGATCTTGGTTGTCTTGAAGAACCATCCTGCCGCGATCATCTCGAGGATACCTGTGATGATCAGCGTGTAACTGTTGATGAAGTAATCAACGATATCAAGCACCGCAAGTCCTGCGCCAGTCACATAGATAAGACTGATAATGCCTTCGATGATGCATATCGTAAGTGTGGTCTTTTTCTTGTTGAGCTTGAACTTGTCGGATATTGCAGTCGAGATACCTTCAATGATCGAGAACAGTGAGTCGATCGCAAGAGTGATCAGGCAGAAGTAGAAGATAAACGCAAAGATCATGTTGAATACACCGCTGCCGGATATCTGGACGATCGCCTGAGGATAGATGATAAATGCTGTTGCAATACCTGACGATGACATATTGTCGAGCATGCCTACACCTGCCATTGTCGTGAACATAACGATACCGGCAAGGATGCTGATGAACATGTCCGAAAAAGCGATGATGACAGTATCAACAACGATATTGGATTCCTTATCAAGGAATGAACCGTATGCAAACATTATCGCCATCGATGTCGAGAGTGAGTAGAAGACCTGGCCTATTGCGTCGACCCAGAGATTTGAATCGGCAAGAGCTCTCCAGTCGGGGATGAAGAGTTTTGCAAAACCGCTCATGGCCCCCGGCATCATGACACCTCTTACCGCCATGATGAGAAGACAGATGACAGGGAGAGATACCGTAAACTTAACGACTTTTCCGACGGTGGTCGTGCCGTTCCTGATGCAGACATAGCAGAGTACCCATGCCGCAATAAGGCAGCCTACGACCGGCCAGGAGATGGTCGTAAAGCCTTCTGTTGTTCCCGTGGTCTTGATCGTTTCAGCCCAGAGAGAACTTGCGGAATCAGTATCACCGGTCATGGACATGAACTTGAAGCTCATGACGAACATTAATATTACCCAGGCGAAAACAGCCGCATAGTAGATAGAGATGCCGATACCGTTGGATACTGCAAGCCAGCCGATCCCTTCGGTCTTTTTGTTCAGAGCGCGCATGGAACCGGGAGCTCCCTGCCTGGTCTTTCTTGCAACAGCGATCTCCATCATCAGAAGCGGGATTCCGATAACGAGCATTGCAATGAGATAAACAAAAAGGAAAGCACCGCCGCCGTATTTTGCAGCCAGGCCCGGAAATCTCCAGGCATTACCGAGACCTACGGCAGAACCGATCGCTGCCAGGATAAAAGCGGATCTTGATGACCATTTTTCGCGCATAAGTAAAACACCCCCTCGCTCAATGATAATACTTTACTTATAGAGAGCAAGTCAAAAAGATTTGAAAACGTGGTAGAATCATCAAAAATAGCAGTGGGGGAATGAGCATTATGAATAAGATAAAGATCACAGCAGTTCTGCTTGCAGTAACTATGCTCGCAGGTGTTTTTTCAGGCTGCAGCAAGACGTCTAAAACTTCTGAAAGTGATTTTCTTAAAGCTTGCGAAAAGCTTGGTCTTGATGAATTTGATATAGAAGATGCTGATTTCCCGGAAGCAGATGATCTGGAAGACGGCTTGTATTTTGTTGCCGATGAGGATCAGATTGAGGAATTCGCAGATGCTGAAGGCGAAGATATCGAAGAATTTCTTAAAGAAGTTGATGTTTTCGAATTCCTGGAAATAGATGAGATACAGTCTTTTGCGGCAGCAGCAAAGTGCAGCGGTTTGGATGATCTGACGGACTTCGAAGATATCGATGACATAGAAGACATCGAACTTGACGGAGCTCTGGCGATAAGGCTGACACTCGGTAATCAGGATTGTGCCGAAGACTTCATTGATTCAGTAAAAGAGCTTCTCAGCATCATTGACATCAGGACGAACAGACTCACAACTCAGGAAGTATACTCATCCAAAAACGAAGGATACTTAAGACTTCATTTCAATGTTGCCGATCTTGTTCCGCTTGTCCTGGCTGATGAAGATCTCGTGGAAAAGGCTGAGGATTATCTTGAATGCGATCTTGAAGATCTTATCGGAGATTTTACGGGCGACATCGGTATATCTATAGAAATAAACGGGGCAGATGTATTTATTCTTGCCGGCGGTTCGGTGAACACTGAAGCAAAAACTTTCAATGATTTTCTTAAGGCATTTGGTATCTCAAATGATCCGATGAAACTTCCTATGAATGAAAAAATTGCAGACGATGTTGTCGATCTGATTGGCAGCGGTCTGAGATATCTGGCCATGTATGCTTCGTACAAACCCTCTGATGATATCATCTATGTTCCCAATGATGATGATGACGGTGACGACGGTGATACTATTGTCACGAACAAGATCGGAATATCACTGCCTACCAAGGACTTGCAGAGATGGAACAGTGACGGCTATCTGATGAGGGATAACCTTGAATCCAAGGGCTATGAAGTGGATCTCAGATTTGCCGATAATGAAGTGAGCACACAGACTTCACAGATCCAGGACATGATCAATTCCGGCTGCAAAGTGCTTGTGATCGCTGCTATTGATCCTTCTTCAATGGGTGAGGTCCTCAAATGGGCAAAAACGAATAATGTCGTGGTCATTGCTTATGACCGTCTTATCATGGATACACCATGCGTGGACTATTATGTTTCCTTCGATGATTATATGGTCGGTGTTATGCAGGGCACATATATTATCAATGCTCTGGATCTCGGATATGCTGAAGGACCGTTCAACCTTGAGATCACAGCCGGTGATCCATCTGATCCTGCGGCTGCGTTATTCTACAATGGAGCAATGGATGTTCTGAAGCCTTATATTGATGGCGGAAAACTCAATGTCGCTTCCGGAGAGATTGATTTTGATGCTGTTGCTACCGCTTCCTGGAACACAGACCGTGCACGCGGCAGAGCCGAGTATACTCTCGGTTCAATTTATGACAGCGAAGGAATCAACGTTGATGCCTGGCTTTGCTCGAACGATTCCACTGCACTGGGAGTTGCGACTGCACTTGAATTTTCTCCCTATGAAGGCACTTATCCGGTAATTACCGGCATGGATTGCGAACTTGCAAATGTCAAGAATATCATTGCCGGAAAACAGGCAATGTCTGTTTTCAAGGATACAAGGATCCTTGTTGATCAGACTGTAACGATGGTCTGTCAGATAATGGAAGGTCAGGTGGTCGATGTTAATAACACTACAATGACCGGCACCGGAATGGACTATACACCGTCTTATCTCTGCACACCTGTATTTGTTGATATTAACAATTACAAGGATATCCTTATTGATTCCGGATACTATACCGCGGACCAGCTCGGATAACGTTCCTTTGGCCTGCTCCGGGTCCTGTTTTCGTGTAAATCGCAATAAACACCGGCGGACGGTGCTTTAAACAATGGCTATATTCATAGTCCGCCGAATAAATCAAATTATCGTGATTTGTGGTAAAATCCTCTTATTCCCAAAAGGAGGGTTTAATTATGAAAAGAATTAAGGCGGTAGCTTGTGTACTCGCAGTCGTCATGCTTGCAGGTATTTTTGCAGGATGCAGCAAGACGACCAAGATCTCTACTACTAAGTTCGTCAAAGCTTGTGAGAAATTAAAGCTCGATTATTTTGAGCTTGGCGAAGACGAACCTGATGTAGATGATGCCGAGGATGGTTTCTACACATATATGGATGCTGAGATGATCGAGGACGATGAGGATTATGTTGAAGACTATTTTTCATCTATCGGTCTTGACCAGATAATCGATGTTGATGATGTTGAATCCTTTGCTTTTGCAGTAAAGTGCACAGGAATTGGTGATGTTGTGGATATCAATGATCCTGAAGAAATTGCAGATCTTGAGCTCGACGGCGCAGTTGCAATTCAGATCACTCTTAAAGATGACGGTTACGCAGAAGATATCATGGATTTCATCGATGAAAAACTTGATGATTTCGGCATCAGCACAAAGGATCTTTCTAATCAGGAATTCTATTCTTCCAAGAAGGAAGGCTTCGTCAGATTCCACGTCGATGTTGCAAAGCTCGGCGAGATCGTTTTAGATAACGACGATATCATGGATATTATTGATCTGGTCATGGATTCTGATGATTTTGAGGATCTCGTTAACGAACTTACCGGTGACATCTCTGTCTCAATTGAAGTTAACGGTTCCAACGTTTTCGTTATCTTTGGCGGCTCTCTCAACACAAAGAGCACAGTGCTCGGTTCCTTCGCCAATGCATTCGGTGCAGCAACCAATCCCGAAAAGATCCCTATGAACGAAGATGTTACCAATGATATTGTCGACATCGCAGTTGAAAAGGTATTAGGCGGCTTCGGTTCCTATAATTATGACGATGATGATTGGGACGATTATGGCGACTATGACTGGGATGACTATGATGACTACGACTGGGACGATTATGATGAAGAGGAAGACTGATCTTCGCATCATATAAACAATCCAAGTAATTACCGGAGGCTCAAAGTTTTTGAGCCTCCTTTTTTGTCTTCTTGCCCCCAAACCTACGGCAAACATCCGGCGGCGCCGTAGGTTTTACCAGATGATTGACCTAAAAACGCCCCAAACCTACGGCAAACATCCGGCAGCGCCGTAGGTTTTACCAGATGTTTGGTCCAAAAACGGCCCAAACCTACGGCAAACATCCGGCGGCGCCGTAGGTTTTACCAGATGATTGGCCTAAAAACGCCCCAAACCTACGGCAAACATCCGGCAGCGCCGTAGGTTTTACCAGATGTTTGGTCCAAAAACGGCCCAAACCTACGGCAAACATCCGGCAGCGCCGTAGGTTTTACCAGATGTTTGGTCCAAAAACGGTCCAAACCTACGGCAAACATCCGGCGGCGCCGTAGGTTTTACCATATGTTTGTCTTTAGTTGCTCTGATTACACTCAAACTAGGGCAAAACCGCTAACATGAACAAGGCCAAAACAGCCACGAAAAAACAACGCAATTTGCGCATGACAAATATCCTCCCTTATTCCTAATAAATATTTGACATTTTATTGTTGCGCGGGATAAAAATATATATCTATTATGATTATTGGCTTTTTTATGCGTTTTTGTTATTCAAAATCAGAACATTGACGGCGGGAACAGCCTTGAGAGAGTGCGGAGTTCTGTTCCGAAGTTGGTGAGATCCATGAGGATGCCGCTGAATAAGAATGACAATATGAGGTAGACCGGAAGGCCTGCCGAGAATATTTTCGAGCGTGCGGAACGGATCGGAAGGACAGTCATGAGCGTACCGAGTACGAATGCTATCAGGGTAACGAACAGGGTGTAGAGCAGAACATGCAAAATGCTGAATTCCGTTCGTGAGACAAGGAAGCAGAGGACCGAAATGAGCATGGCCGGCACCGTGAACACGGCGACCTGAATCAGCCCGAGATATATGCGTTCTATGAGTCTGAAGCGCAGATAGATGCGGTTATCCTGATCGTTCAGGAAAGCGAGTGCGCCGAGAAGAGCAGCCGTAAAGATGAAGAAGCCGGCGAATTTGTAAAGCGGTATCGGGACTTTTTCCGAGCGCGTGATAACGTTATATACCGTGCCCTCAACGCTTTCGAGGGCGAACAGTGATTCGTCCTTGAGATATTTGTCGAAAAGACGTTCGATCTCGGGATCGCGGATGTCGACTTCATAGCCGTAGGAATGGAAGGTGTCGCTTATGATCTGGCGGGCGCTGTATGCATAAAAGCGGCCGAAAACCTCTTCTCTGGAAAGGAATATGAAGCTGGAAGCGGGAGTGGTTACCTGCTTAACATCGTAGCGCGAACTTTTACTGGTAAGATTTGTTATGAAATCCTTCGGGAAGATGTATGCGGTATTCGCCTTGCCTGATGCGAGATCTTTATAGAGTTCCTCCTCATCGTCCACTTCATAGAAATGGAAAATGGAATTTCTTGTGCAGAGCTCGTCGATGATATCTCCGGTCTCTTCGGAGGAATCCTCGTTAAGGAGCGCGACGGGAATATAGACGGAGGTCTCTTTTTCGGGCACGAAAATGACAAGAAGAGCCATGAGGATAATGACTCCGGCCATGATATACATCGCAGGGTTTATAAAGCTGCGCTTGGAGAGGACCTGTAACCTGTTCAGAAATAGCTTCATAGGAACATCGACCTCATAAAGAACTGTATCAGGTAGTACAGAGGGTTAAAGAGCGCGGCTGTCTGGAAGAAACGCGGCATGAAGTCCAAAGGAATGAGACCGCCTGCCAGATACATCAGGCTGGTTCCGGCACCGAAAGTGATATAGGATACTGCAGCAGGGCTCTTTACGAGGTAGCACAGTGCGGTTCCTGCCATTGCAATGATTATGATCGCCGGAATGACAGTGATAAGGGATAAGATCTTCATTGATTCGAAGATAAAACACAGACAGACGAACAGCAGTACATAAAGCATATAGATCATGACGGCGGCACATCCGGATTCAATAAGGAAGATGCGCCATGTCTTTATTCCGGAGAGCTTGGCCCGGGCTCTGAAAATGTCGTTGTTGCCCTTAAAGAAGAATGAGATAACGAAGATCGACATTATCAGGATGTAAAGCGAATAAGAAGAGGTAAGGCGTTCCCTTATCGCGTATTTTGCGACGAGGTCATCAACATCGACAGTGCGGAAAAGCGTTTTGCGGTTCATAACATAACTGAAGCTGTTGGTCGAGACATCGCGCTCTATGGCGTAGATTTCAGAATCATCCATTCCGATATATTCGGCATATTCACCTGCTGAGATGATCGAGCACTGCGCCGTGCCGAGCAGATCGCTCATTGCGTAGAGCAGGTCGTTTACGACATGTTCCTCGAATGTGTCCGCGTCGCGGTAGATAACCTGGACCTGAAGTGAATCAGGGGTTCCCAGAGTCTCGATAAATCCGTCGGGAACGATTATGCCGGCGATCGCTTCGCCTTCCTCGACCATGGTAAGAACTTTTTTCCTGCTGCTTACCTGATCGATGTCGATGGTATGTTTGACGCTGTCCATCTGCTTGACGAGACCTATTCCGAGCCTTGTATACGCTTCATCGTCAGGCACATAGCAGGCGACGGTTACGATGCTGTCCGTGTTGTTCTCGAAAAGGAACTCCGCCGCATAGATCACGAGCGCGAGCATGGCAATGCCGAGCGCCAGGAAGTAGCACAGTACAAAAGGGAAGAAAAGCAATACTCTTTTGCAGTATGCCTTAATCATCCAGTGCCTCCGCAGGAGAGATGCCTTCAGGAAGAAGAGATAAAACGCCTTTCTTCAGGAGATATATCTTCGAACAGTGCTTGAAGAGTTCCTCGCTGTGGCTTGCGATGAAGACCGTTCCGCCTTTGCTCCTGAATGAGTCTATGAAGTTGATTATGTCGTTTTTCGCAGGGATATCGAGAGCTGCCAGGGGCTCGTCCAGCAAAAGAATGTCCGGCTTTGCAAGAAGGACTGATGCTATGGCAAGGCGCTTTTTCATACCGCCTGACATACGCTTGACCTTGAGATCGATGAAGTCCTGGACTTTGAGGATAGAAAGTTCCGTCCCGGTAAGTTCTTTCAGGATATCCTGCCTGCTTAAAGGAGTCCACATCTTGAGGTTGTCCATGGCCGTAAGTTCGTCGATAAGGGCATTTTCCTGGGTAACAAATCCGGCTTTTCCTTCAACTTTTATCGTTCCGGAAGCCGGTTTGCGGAGTCCCGCGATAGCGGACAGCAATGTCGATTTGCCTGAACCGTTGAGACCCAACAGGCCGATGACATCACCTTTTGAGGCGCTTATCGACACATTGGTTAATACGGTTTTCTTATATTTCAGCGAGACATTTTCGACTGTTACGATTGATTCGGCCATAGTTTGTGAGCACTCCTTTGCAATAGGGAGATTATAGCATACGAAATAATTACAATGAGACGGAGTTATTTCCTGTGACTTTTTACGAATCCTTCAAGCTCTTCAGTTGAGATCGCGGCACCCAGGAACAATCCCTGGAATCTGTCACATCCGCTTCCTGCCAGAATGTCGAACTGGTCTTCCTGACCTACACCCGTTGCGGTTACCGTTATGTCGATGTCGTGCATCAGCGAGATCGCGGAACGGGTTAGTATTCGGACTGTTGCGTCGGTTGCGAGATTCAGTGTGAAATTGCCGTCGAGCTTCAGTACGGAGACAGGCAGGAGAGGAATGGCGTTGAATGAAGAATAACCCCTTCCGAAGTTATCGAGCGCCATCCTTACACCGGTCGTGGCCAGTTCCTCGACCGTCATCCTGATGTCGGCAAGGCTGGTGATAAGGCTCTCCTCCTGAAGATCGAGGATCAGGTTATTGACGTTGCAGTCGGTAGAAGAGACTATATTCGAGAAGGACTGTATGAAGTCAGGTTCCCTTAACTGATAACTCGATATATTGATGTTCATCGTGAGAGAAGGATCGATCTTGTTGATAGATGCGAGCGCATTCAGAGAGTTTTCCATCGAGTATCCGCCGATCCTGCGCATATATCCGGAATTTTCCGCAGCCGCGAGAAAGACCTGCGGAGGTATGGTCTTGCCGTTTTGCTCGAATCTTAAGAATGCTTCAAATCCCGTAAGTACGCGGTCAGCCGTAAAACACGGCTGGTATGCCATATGGATAGAGCCGTCAGATATTGCCCTCTCAAAGATCTTTACGATCTCGTCCTTGCTCTTGTTCTTGAAAACGCTTTCATCTGAAGCCAGACCGGTGTCATCAGTCTTTTTCATTATGCCTGCGGCAATGGCGGCAGCTTTGCTCATGCGGTCCTCGGCCTTGGCGATCAGTTCGCCGGCGTGACGCGAATCGGAGGGGTAATGTGCGAACCCGTAATGGATCGTGGTATTCATCGAATCGATCCCCGCAGCGAAGGCTCTGGATGCTTCTTTGGAGAGCTTGTCGGCATATTTTGTCTCTGCTTCGTTGCTTAATGATCTCTTGAAAAGGATCACAAAATCCGCATCGTCGATCCTTGCGACCATGTCGGTGGGATCTGCTGCTTCACGGAGACGGTGAGCCATGTTCTGGATGAACAGGTCCATTGATTTATGACCTATGCCTCTTGTTATCGTATCGAAATGATCGAGCGCGAGATATATGACCGTAAACGGGCGGCAGACGGAGTCAGGCCTGTCGCTGGACTGCATGTTGGATATATCTTCCCTGATAAATTTGTCGATACGCTCAGTGATCATGTCACGGCCGGGCAGTGTCGTCAGAGGATCGATAGATGAGGCAAGATTCCTTCCGATGGCTTCGCTTAAGCCCTGGTGACTGCCCATGACTTCGTGGTTAACGATGAGGCTTGTACGCGAGAACATCTCGTCTTCCAGTTCTTTGCGTATCGCCTTGCCGCGCTCGTTGCGCTTCGAATCCTCAATGTGCTGTATCTTGCCTGCGATCTTAATGATGTAGTACTGCAGGAGCATGTCGATGAACATGATCGCTATCGTCATGATCAGGAGTACGGGTGCCGACTCGTTGCGCATGATGATGTATTCATATGTGTAGATCATGAACTGCACGAAGTTAAGTGCAAACGAGATATAGAAACCGAACTTGCCTTCGAAGATGTTCATCATGTAAGCAAGCAATACCAAAATGACGCCGATGATATATCTGGTTGATGAGATACCCGAAAAGATCTGTAATGCGAGCAGACCAATAAAGAGCACCACGCTCAAGAAAACGACTGCTACATATGTTGCATCGGATTGTATGAATAATCTGCTGTCATTCTTCTTCATATCCCTATTATCCTATGTTTTAGATGTGATTTGTGTTACTCGCTTATTAATTTACTATTAAATTCTAAATAGAAAAGTGGCGCTAAAATGTCATTTGCTCTCTAAAAGATCATTTATGATCGCGCCTGCAAGAGTTATCCCTGCAGCTGCCGGAACAAAAGACACGGTCCCGGGTCGTCTGCCTTTAGCAGGCGGAACAGGGCTTTCCGGGGAATAGACGACCTTAAGATGGTTGATGCCGGCATTCCTTAATTCATGGCGCATTACTTTGGCCAGCGGACAGTATGAAGTTTTCGAAATATCCGTAACTGTAAAACGGGAAGGATCGAGCTTTCCTGCAGCGCCCATGGCACTGATAACGGGCGTTCCGGCTTTTTTCGCGCGGCTTATTATGTCGACCTTGGCAGTGACGGTATCGATACAGTCTGCAATATAGTCGTATGCATAGAAGTTAAATTCATCGGCCAGATCCGGCAGATAGAAAGTGTTCTTTGTGATGACTTCCGCTTCAGGATTGATATCCAGGATGCGTTCTTTGCATACTTCTGCTTTATATCTTCCTATAGTGGAATCAAGCGCCAGTATCTGACGGTTTATGTTGGTGATGTCGACCTTATCTCCGTCGACGATAGTGAGATGACCTATTCCCGCTCTGGCAAGGCATTCTGCCGTGTAACCTCCGACACCCCCGACACCGAACAATAAGATCCTGGCATTTGCGAGCCTGGTCAGTTGTTCCTGTCCGATAAGGAGTTCTTCTCGCTCGAATCTGGAATCCATTTTTCTGTATGCTCCCCACAATAAATCTGTTACATATTTTATATTATTGTAGAACGGATAAGGAACAATTTGATTTGATTTATTTGACTGTTATAATCTAGGTGCAACAAATCCTCCGCTTCATCTGTATATAGGGTGAAAGCGGTGAAGAACTTTTAAGGGTATAAATGGAATTATCTTACGAAGCCAATCTACCGCTTTTGAAAAAGCTCGCAAAACTGCTGGCTGTTACGGGTCGTAACGGACGGTTCCTTTTCAGGGAATCCGTAAGATCCGCCAAAGGAGTGATAACTTCTTCCGGAGACGGACTCTTCGAAGAGGGAACCTCTTTTGCAGGAACAGGCCATAAGTCTGATGAGCAGATAGAAAAGGAAGCGGAAGAGATACTGGACCTTCATGGTAATGCCATCCTGCGTCTTGCACTCTCTTACCTTCACAACAAGGAGGACGCGGAAGACATTTTGCAGGAGACGATGATCAAGTTCGTTACGGTGAGACCTGATTTCGAGAGTGATACACACCGGAAAGCATGGCTCATGAGAGTTGCATCCAATCTTGCCAAGAACCGCATAGATTACAACAAAGTCCGCGACACCATGGAGCTCAATGAAGAGATCGCAGGTGAGGTGCAGGAAGACCTTGATAACGGCGAGGAATATAAAGCTATTTGGGATGCCGTAAGAAGTCTGCCCGTGCACCAGCGTGAAGCAATCCACCTTTTCTATCAGGAAGGTTATCAGACCTCAGAGATCGCCGAGATCACCGGCAGACGCGAGGCAACGGTGCGTTCAGACCTTAAACGTGCCCGCGACAAACTGAGGGAATTGCTGAAGGAGGCGGATGATTTTGAATAAGTATAATAAAATCATGAGTCGGGTAACTGTTGATCCTGAGATGAAGAGCAGGGTCATGAGTGCTGTCTCCGCCGCCATCAGGGAACAGTCGGCAGGAGGAGCCGTTGTTACAGAAATCCCGGTAACGGAAAATGACAGACCTGTCAGAAAGAAAGCCAGAAAAACTCCTGTCGCAATAATCTCATCTATCGCTGCGGCTGTAGTATTGATCCTGGGAGTGATGCTGGTCTTCCGTTCGATGAGTTCTTCGCCTTTCGAACATGCAGCTATGTCAACAACAGCGAACGGTACTCATAACAAAGGTGTAGTTGAGGCATCCGGAGAAATAGATAATTATGTAAGCTATGATACTGAATCAACTACAGCTTACTATGAAGATGCCTGTGAGTCGACAGAAGCAGAATTAAACGATGATAAGCATAATTATGCAGCAAGTTATAATTCCATTGACGGACTTACCGGTGATGAAAAAACGATCACTATCAGACAGCCCGATGCCACAGCCGGCGGTGATACCCAGGGAATGGGCGACGTTCGCTTAGACAGGATCAATAAGACTCTGCCGTTTGACCTTAAGGGCTTCGGTTCGGGAACATATTCTGCAGACATAACCTATGAGCTCTTCTTAGGTGAAGGCGGCGAGAAGATCGTCCTCTTTGAAGCACCTGAAGGAACGGATATCTTAAAGGAGATCGAGCCTTCCAACAAGAGCAACATAACTGAAAGTGTCACACCTTCAGGCATTCCGGTCAGGCTCTGCCTTGTCTCCTTCGCCAACGTTACGGCTTCCGAGACATCACCATATGTCAATGCCGCCATCTATTCAAAGGACGGCAAAGCATACCTGTTAGTATTCTCGGATACACAGCCTGTTGATGTGATCAATGCGGCAGTTGATGCGATGTAAATGGATGGTTCAATCTGAAAAGACGGAAGACTGAGCGAGGATCCCGATGTATAAGAGTATACGATCTGCATGTGTCAGCCATACCGGAAATGTCAGAAAGAACAACGAAGACAATTTTTTCTTTAATGGTGAATATCTTCCTTCCGATAACAGCGGAACCAAAGGAGTGATCTCTGATCCTTCAGCTAAAGCAGTTGGTCCGGACGATGGTGTCTTCTATGCTGTTTTTGACGGAATGGGAGGTGGCGAATACGGTGAGATCGCTTCGTTCAGGTGTGCCGAAGAGACAGCGCTGTTCTTTTCAGATGAAAATAATATCAACAGCCGGGATATTCCGGATATTCTCGAAGATCTTTGTAGTTCTTTGAACGATGCTGTTTTCAGTGCGAAAACAGATCTCGGTGCATATCAGGTGGGATCTACGATTGCATCTGTATATCTGGTGAACGGCGGCGCCTGGGCATGCAATATCGGAGACAGCAAAGTCTTTTGGTACAGCAAAAGAAAACAGGAGTTAAGACAGATATCGGTCGATCATACAGACAGGCATTTTTCGGCAGATAACCCGGTGCTTACCCAGTATCTCGGTATCGATCCGGAAGAGATAAGGATCGAACCCTGCATCACATTTTTCGAGCCGGAAAGTAATGATAAGATAATATTATGCAGTGACGGATTGACAGATATGCTTTCAGAGGCGATTATTAGTGAGACGGTTAGTTTCGGTATGCCTGCCGGCAATGCTGAAAACATGTTGAATAATGCTTTGGAAGCTGGCGGCCGTGATAATATTTCCGTCATTGTAATTGAGATAATTTAAGTTACCTGCGAGGACTGATATGGCTACAAAATCTCCTTGGAAAGATTGGCAAATTCTCGAGACAATAGGCAGAGGCAGTTATGGTGCCGTATATAAGATAACCCGGACCCAGTACGGTGTAACAGAATTAGCTGCAATGAAAGTTATATCTATTCCGAATGATCCCGATATGATCGAGAAGGATTACAGCTGTGGTTATGATAAAGACAGCATCAAGGAAAAATATAAATCATATTTGGATGTGGTTCTTAATGAGTATCAGTTGATGATGAAGATCAAAGGCTGCGCAAACATCGTAAGATGCGATGATATAAGTGTGCAGCCCCATGATGACGGTATAGGCTGGGATGTTTTCATAAGAATGGAATATCTGAATGCAGCAGACAAGATCTTTACCGGCAAGGTCAAAGAAGAAACTGTGATCAAGCTTGGAACAGATATCTGCAACGCATTGGATGTTTGCGGGAGAGAAGATATCATTCACAGAGATATCAAGCCTTCAAATATACTGGCAAACGATCATGGTGACTTCAAACTTGGTGATTTCGGTGTTTCCCGTGTGTTAAATGATGAAGACACATATGGCACCAAAGGAATCGGAACATATAATTTCATGGCTCCTGAAGTATATAACGGCGAGAAATACGGTAAAGCCGCTGATATTTATTCTCTTGGAATGGTTATGTATTGGCTGTTAAATGACAAGGCTTTTCCTTTTTTATCTGCCGGTAAAGCACCTACTGCCAAAGAGATGTCAGAAGCAAGAGAGAAAAGATTCGGCGGAGAGCCTCTTCCCAGACCTGCCCGCGGAACCGATGAGCTCGTGTCGGTCGTTCTTAAGGCATGCAGTTTTAAACCTGAGGACAGGTATGATTCGGCAAAAGAGATGTGGTCCGATCTGTTCAATATCAGTTACAGTCTGACATCAAGAGTTGATATTACTGCTGTTCCCGGAAAAGATGCCGGTCCTTCATCAGATGGAACAGCAGACGGCACAGCAGACCTGAAAACACTTGCGGGAGATGAGGGAACAGCCGTGATCGATCCGGTCCCTTTCAATGACGATACAGTTGTGGTCGATCCGGTTCCTTTCAATGACGATACAGTTGTGGTCAATCCTGTTCCTTTCAATGACGATACAGTTGTCATCAATCCGGTTCCTTCCGGCGACGGAACTGTTCCGATCAAAAATTCCAACAAAAAGAATTCCATGCCGGTTCCGCCTCCTAAGCCTCCGGTTCAGGACAAGACGGAAAAATCTTCGAAAGGATATCTGGTAGCAATAGCATGTGTTTTCGCTGTCTTATTGATCGCCGGTGTTTGTTTTGCTCTTGCAAATAACGGGAAGAAAGCCCCTTCCGCTACATCTGCAGTTGAGCAGACTTCAGAAACGGCAGCGAATACAAGCGCAGCTGAGACAACGACGGCTGCAACTAAAACTACAACCACAACTGTTGAAACTACAGAACCTGATCCGACCAATATACTCGGACTGCCTGCTGCTTATTTTTCCTATGACGGAGAATATCTGGAAGTAGACAGTTCTTTGTTTGGAACAAGCTATACCAAGCTTAATGAATCAACAAAAAACAGACTGACCAATTACCGTGAATGGTCGGAATCTGATTCAGATGTTGATGCAGTTTGCGATCTGGGAGAATTTGCATTTAAGTTCATGGATGAAGAAGTTGTAAGCTTTGTCTGCATATATCCTAACAGAGGACTCACTTTGGATGATATCAGCGGACTGTATCTGGATCACTTAGGTGATTATGATGATGTCTCATATGATAAGAGCGGAAATATAAAGTCCTGTGAGTGGATGACATCTGATGATGTACACATTCATATCTGGTGGGATAAAAGTGCAAATTGTGTTTTCGCCGAATACGAGAAAGAGCAGTAATTATATCTGAAAAGCAGGTTGCCTGCTAAAGAATCTATTCAGCCAGAGTATCAATTATCCTGTCAGCTATTGCCTTCATTCCGGCATCTCCGGGATGTATCGCCACGCCTTCATGTTCGATTTCATGAAGATTGCCTTCGCTGTCGTATACCCAGCTGCCCAATCCGCGATAATACGCTTTGTTGCCTGTGATCCCTTTAAGAGAAACAAACTCAACGTTTGCTTCCTTTGCGGCTGTTTCCTTTAATTCATTTCTGTTTTCTCTGTCCCAGAAATCACCGACTACAAGTATCCGGGCATTAGGGGCATTGTCTTTTATGTAAAGCAGGAGTGATAAAAAGTCTGATTGAAATGTTGACAGATCGTCAACGTTTTCGCCCAGCTGGATCGTGATCAGATCGAGATTGGGACTTAGATATCCGTCCAGAAGATAAAGCGCACCGTCCCTGTCCTGGCTTTGGCTCTCCCACCCGTACAGATTGCATGCCAAACCGTTAACATTTTCGTTGTTCTTTTCCAGATATTTAAGGACTACATGGAAATAATCATGATCCTCATCAGAAGCTGCCATTCCTATCTCGTTCCACCAGTAACTTGTAATGTTGTGTTTGGTTATACTGTTTCCGATAGCCAGATAGTTATACCCGTCAGCAGGCCATCCGTTATCGGTTAATGTTGATTGTTCAGTTATCGTTGTAGTGATTACGGCAGTTTCTGATTCTTCTGAAGGAACGGTCAAAGAATAAGTTGTGTTTTCGGAGCTTTGAACAGATGATGTTTGACTGACACTGACATTACTGGATTTGAACAGAAAATAACCACAGGAGATCCCGCAAATAAACACCGTGATCAGCAAAACTGTTCCTAGTGCGATCTGCTTCTTTTTCATCTGTTCCTCCGAAAGGGATCCATTTTGAGATCTGTCCTGATGATCATTGATCCAGAGTTCCGATTATACGGTCCGCAATAGCTTTCATTCCATTATCCCCGGGATGTCTGGCTACTCCGTCGTGTTCGACAATATGTTCATTGCCTTCTGCATCGTAGACCACAGTTCCTAATCCGCAATAATATTCTTCGTTGCTTGCAATCCCGTCCAGCGATACAAATTCAACATTTGCTTCTGCGGCAGCGGCTGCTTTTAACTCGTCTCTGTTTTCGCTGATCCAGAAATCACCGAGCACAAGTATCCTTGCATTGGGCGCTTTTGATCTTATGTACTGCAAAAGTGATACGTAGTCTTTTTGAAAAGTGGTCAGGTCACCTGCATTCTCGCCTAACTGAACCGTAATAAGATCAAGCTCCGGGCTTAAGTACTGATCGAGCAATTCCAATGCCTCGTCTCTGTCATGGCTTTGTGTTTCCCAAATATAGAAATTATATGATATGCCCTTGGTTTTACCTTTATTTTCTTCGATATGTTTAAGGACCAGGTGATAATAATCGTGTTCCTCATCTGAAGCTGCCATTCCGATCTCGTTCCACCAGTAACTTGAGATACCGTGCTGAGTAATACTGTTTCCTATAGCCAGATAGTTATATCCGTCTTCCAGCCATAGTGTTTCCGTATCAGAAGAATCTGTTGTTTCGGATTCTGTTGTTTCGCTTTCGGATCCGGATGTTAAAGAAGTCTCAGATTCAGATGTTGCAGTCTGTTCAGCAGATGTTTCCGATGAAGATATAACAGATGAACTCTGCGTTTCCTCTGTCTGCTGCATACTGTCTGTCCGGCTGCCAAGAAAATAACCGAAGCAAATACCGCAGACAAAGACGACAGATAAAAGAACTATTCCCAGAGCGATATATTGATTCTTATTCATTTTTCCTCATTTAAAGAATTGCTTTTATTGGATTAACTCTAATATTATAAATCTTTTTCTTTATCTTCCGTGCATTATATACAGTTACCTGTGATAAAATTAACCTATCATGTTTATCGGGTTCTCATGCCCGAGGAAAGGATCCAGTTATGTATTGTCCTAATTGTGGTAGAGAAAACCCCGATGGCGTTGGTTTTTGCGGTGGATGCGGCATGTCATTCGCAGCAAATGCTCCTGCACCTGCAGCACCGGCTCCGGCAGCACCCGCACCTGAAGCTCCTCAGCCCGTAGCGGCAGCACCCGCAGCTCCTGCACCTGCAGCACCCGAAGCACCTCAGCCTGCAGCTGCTGCACCTGTTGCACCTGCTCCTGCAGCTCCCCAGCCCGCTCCTGCAGCACCTCAGCCTGCTCCTGCAGCAGCACCTGTTGTTTCCGCTGCTCAGCCTCAGCCCGTTCAGCAGCCTGCACCGGCACAACCCAAGCAGCCTTCAGACATGCTTCCGTTCGGCCAGCATTTTAAAAATCTTATCAAGGCAGCTGTTCATCCTGCTACAGGACCTGTTGAGATCGTTTCCAAATACGACAAGATCGGCAATGCGATTTTCCTTGCCGGAATCGTAGTTGTTATCTGCAGTGTTGTCGGCTGCTTCACATCTCTTTCAGTAGATCTGTACTATTTCATCAGATATCCGAATGTATATGATGATCTCATTGTCGGAATGATCCTTAAGGATGTTTTCTATCCGTTTATAGTTTATGCGATCAGAACATTCGGCTGTGCAGGTCTTATGCTCCTTGCCGGACTTATATTTAAGGAGAAGTATTCTTTTGCCAGGATGCTTGCTTTGGCTTCTATGGCTGTTGCTCCCGCTTATATTGCCAAAGAATTCCTCGGCACATATTTAGGCCTTATCCCGCATGTAAGAATTGGAACACTCATTACTACGGCAGCTTACATTTATTATATTGTTATGCTTTATAAGGGAATCGGTGCCGAATCTAAACTTAAGGACGACAAAAAGGCATTCGTGCTTATTGGAGTATTTGCAATTGTCGGAGTTCTTGCAGGATTGTTCTCATACTAATATTCCTGATACTCTATATACAAATGTTATTACGGCGGAAGGCAATAAGCTTTCCGCCGTTTTTGATCTCTTCAGATTCTGACATTCCTTCCAACAAAAACGGGAAAAAAGTCGGAAGAAAATGAGCAGCCGCTTCAGACAAGACTCTATGATCGATATTTGCTATCGAAAAGATGGTGATTTTATTGTTCGACTGAATATCACTGCATTGCTGCAATGTATGTTACAGTCTTGGATTCATTACAGGTTACGGATACGGTTGTACCGTCACTGAAGGTGAAAGAGAAGGTGTTGGGGTCATTACGGACAACCTCTTTTGCTCCTTCCAGAACAAGTTTTGTAAAAGCAGCCTTTCTGCTCATTCCAAGAGATATTCCATATAAACTGTATTTAACGGAGTTTCCTCTTATCTGGATATACTTGATGTTATCTGTGTCATTATCACGTGTTGTGCTGAGGAATATGTCATCGCCCTGATATTCTGTGGCATCTTCTGAATCTAAATCCTCAAGACCGCCGAGCTTTTCTGCTGCAGCTTTGATATCGGTGTTCATAAAAGACTTAAGTTCTGTTGCTGCATCGTCTGATGGTGTGCTGCTGTCTTTTAAGTAATCACGGGCATTGAAATCAAACTCGCCGAGACTGACAACCATATCACAGGAATCCGATGTATATTTGAGCGAGGTCGTGATACCGGTATCCTGATCCATAAAATATCTTATGCATTCACCGGTATATGTTCTGCAATAGAAGAAGTATGTGGTGTTTTCCTTCTTGAGATAATCCCAGCTTATCAATTCATTGTAGGATACCCTGTCATCGTCGATCATTTGAGCAATGTAATACTTGAATGCCAGAGCTGCCTGATCTGCGTTGAGCTGAGTGTCAGCGGAGTTGATAACATCATAATCCCATTCACAGATATAACTGGTTACATCATCGGAATTGTGTACATCAAATCTGAAATCATTCCATTCGCCGTTGTCGACGTTAAATGCATACTCTGCATAGTTTTCAGATTCCGTATATGCATTAGGTTCACCTTTGGTCCATTTAGTATATGTAACCTGCTCACCGGTAACCCATTTCCATTTGCCTTCTTCTTCAGTATCGGACAAACCGATGAAGACGCTCTGGTTGCCTTTATCTTTAACATATGCCCAAACTGCATCATTCTCTTCTTTTGTGGTTATGGTAACAAGATGCCCTCCCAAAGATTCGCAGTACTTTTCAGCATCTTCCCATGAAGCGGCATTGTTGAAGCATGCATAAGTGTGTCCTCTGAATGTGACCAGCTCAACGCCAAGTTGAGTAACATCTATGGTTGCCTCGGTCTCTTCAGATGATTCGGCGGTTTCAGAACCGGTGTTTTTCGGGTCTTTCGGTTCCTTTGGTTTTTTAGCGGCACCGGCAATGATGATAATGACGACTATTCCGAATACCAATACTGCAGGTACTGTGATCTTGAGCCATAAAGGCAGAAGAGAGAGCTTTTGCATTAATCCGTTATTGTTATCAGAAGGCTGTGATACGGCTTCCGGCTGAGGGATCTGTGATGGCGTTTGGGCAAACGCATTCTGTTCCGGTGCCGGGGCAAAAGCATTCTGTGCGGGTGTTTGGGCGAAAGCGCTCTGTGCGGGCTCCGGGGCAAAAGGACTTTGTTCCTGAGGAGCAGCAGGCTGTTCCTGCGGCTGCTCATCCTGAACCTGCTCCTGAGGCTGTTCCGGTTGGGATGCGTTTGTAAAAGGGTTCTGCTCATATGAGTATTCCATGATCATATAAGCTGTGTTGTTTTCGGCAATGCAGTCATAAAGTGTACCATCGCCGCCCTCGTTGAATAATCTCTTAGCTTTGTCAACGAACTGAAGGAATCCCTTGTCAAATGAGGCGCAGGCATCTTCGTTATATGCAAGAACCTCCTGGGTCTCCTGATCTCTGGTGACATATTCAGAAGGAAGATATTCTATTATCCTGACTCTTATTTTCGAGATCTCATCCCATGCGGCATAAGTTACGGTATTCTGATCGCTTGAAAGGATCTTTCCTAAAGTGTATCTGTCTGCAAGACGTGAACCGAGAGGAAGGGATATGCCGGTTTGTATCTCTGATCCTTCCATGTATCCGCAGTACGGACAGATCTTTGCAAAATCACCGATCTCTTCAAAACAGCTTACACAACGTCTCATCTGACTAACCTCATAAATTATTTACTTTTTCTTTTAAGCGTAATTATAGCACGGTTTGAAGAAGGGTTCTCTCAGTATAGTGTTATGGAAGTGCATATTTAATATGAATTCACGATTAGGGAAAATCTTTAAAATGATATATTTAGGCATACCTGTTATCGCAGTCAATAAAAATATTTGATATAATTACGCTTGGACACATTGACGGATACATGCGTCCGATTTTAGGAGCAGAGGGATAGTAAATGACGGATGTAAATGCTGCACCCATCACAATGAAATGCAAGATCTGCGGCGGAGATATCAGAAATGATTATCTGGCAGGTTCCTGCGCGTGTGCAAACTGCGGAAACAGATGGTCGATCACAGATCTTGTTCCCGATTACAACAAGTATGAGCGCATAATCGGAACCATAACCAAAGCCAACGAGATCATTAACAGTGAGGCAAAGGTTGCCTCAGCCAACGAAGCCAAACTCTTGTATAAGCAGGCGATAATGGAATGCACCAAATTCAATGATGCAGTCTCGTCTGATCTTGTCAGGCTTTGCAACGAAGGTCAGGTAAAAGCTGACCAGCTTGCGGTTTACTACAAGGGAAAGACATTTTTCGAGAAGAAGTCATTTAAGAGTGCATTAAAAGAACTTGGCAAGGTTCCGGGTTACAGAGATGCTGACGAGATGATCGCCCGCTGCAACGTTGAGATCGAAGCTGAACGCAGAAGAGGCATCCCCTGGGCTGTCATATTCAGCCTTATCATTCCTGCGAGCATTGGTATAGCCTTAAGGGAATTTGCACACTGGCCGATTGTAATATGCATCCTGATCTTCCTTGCGGGATCAGCAGGTCTGGGCTATGTCCTGTACCGCGGAGGTGCATGGTCGATCGTGATCAAGATCGTATCATTCCTTTGTGCGGCACCATTGATCCTGTTCTGCGTGCTTGCATACGGTCTTCATCTGAGCACGGGATTATCCCTGACTATATCGATATTAGGACCGATCATATTGTTTGTTTTGTTCGCGGTCCTGACTGAACGTAAAGAGAAATAACCGACATATAAAAAGAAGAAAGGAAAGAATTCAGAAATGGTTGAAGCTATTAGTGTAATCAAGTACGAAGGCAGTAATGAAGTACTGGCGCACAAGCATGAGAAGGAAGATTTCACGATCGGTTCCCAGCTGATAGTTCATGAGACCCAGGAAGCTTTATTCTTCCGTGACGGAAAGATCTTCGATCAGTTCAAGGCAGGCAGACACACGCTTGTTACGAACAACATTCCGAAGGTCCGTGACTACATGAAGCTTGGTACGGGCGGAATCAACGTTTTCCACTGCGAAGTCTACTTCATCAACATGGTTACCCAGATGGGTATCAGGTGGGGTACTGACAGCAAGGTAAGGCTCTTTGATCCCGCATCCGGACTTCACGTTGAGATCGGTGCTTCCGGCAACTTCAATATGAGAGTTACCGATCCGAGCAAGCTGGTCTTAAAGCTCGTCGGAACGACTGACGGTCTCCTTCAGAGTGATGTTACAGGTGAAGGCAAGTCCTATGGCACAGGCATGTTCAAGGCTTTGATCATCAATAAAGTCAAGGCTAATCTTGCCCGCATCATTAAAGAAGAGAATCTCAATATCCTTGAGATCGACGCATATCTTGACGTATTGTCATCCAAGCTCATGATCGACATCAATGAGACTTTGGATGAATACGGTCTCACAATGCCCGAGTTCTATGTTACTTCTATCGTAACACCCGATGACGATCCGAACTTCGTACGTCTCAAGCAGCAGTTTGCTGACAAGACCTTGAAGGTACGTGAAGAGGAAGTCAGAAAGGCAGAGGCAGAAGCAGCACAGCAGAGAAAGATCGTCGAAGCACAGACTGAAGCTCAGCTCAAAGCTGTCAGCGCACAGGGTGAAGCAGACGCTCTCCGTATCAAGGCTCAGGCTGAAGCAGATGCATACAGGATGCAGGCTGAGGCAGAGGCTAAGGAGATGGAGATGAAGGGTTACACATACCGCGACGAGACAGCACGTCAGGTCGGCCTCGAAGCAATGCAGAATGGTATTACCGGAGGCGGCAACGGCGGCGGTGCTGCAGGCGGTATCGGTGATGTGGCCAGCCTCGGAGTTACGCTCGGTGCAATGGGCGGCGTTATCAACATGACGAAGGATGCCATGGCTCCTATCATGGGTGAGTCCCAGAAGGTGGGAGAAGGCTTCGGCAATGTAGTATCCGGCGCGGCTACTGCTCCTTCGGCTCCTGCTGCGGACATCTGGAACTGCGCTAACTGCGGAAAGACAGGGATCACTTCAAGATTCTGCCCTGACTGCGGCACGCCCCGCGTAGCTCCGGAACAGAACGGATGATCTGAATATAATTGTTATCTGCGGCGGACGGTTTTCGGACTTTCCGCCGCTTTTTATTTTGCTGCCGGTATTTTTTCGAAAACAAGGAATAACAAACTGCAACATTTCCGGAAGCGTATCTGTATATAGGGCATAAAGCGAATATAATCGAAACGGCATGGAGGTTATGAATATGAATATTTGCTCAAAGAAAGATATAAAGATCATTACGGGGATCATGGCAGCATCTATGCTCCTGGGCGGCTGCACTGCAACAGCAAAGCCGACAGAGCTTAAGAACGATCCGAACGTAAAGGCTGAGATAAACCTCAACGAAGTCGGAAATACAGAGTTTGACAAGGAACTGATGGACAAGGAATACAGAAGATACTGTTTTGATATCTTCAGCCAGACGATCAGGGATTACGGTAAAGAAGATAATATTATGATCTCACCCGCATCTATCATGATGGCCTTTGATATGGTTGCGGCAGGAGCAAAGGGAGATACCTTAAAGCAGCTGACTGATCTTTTCGCCGCAGGACAGGGACCTCTCACACAGCAGGCTTATGCAGCATCCCTTATGGATAAGATCAACGGTGCCAAAGATGTTGATTTCTCCTGCGCAAATGCGGTCTGGACCAACAAGGAACTCTTAGGTGATGCGGTTAACGGCGATTACATTAAATATATCCAGGAGACATTCCTTGCAGAATACAGCGTAAGGACTTTCGATAACAAGGCAGTCGACGAGATCAACGACTGGGTCTATGATCACACCGATCACATGATCAAAAAGGTAGTTAATAATCTCAATCCCGATACGGTAATGGTCCTTGTAAATGCCATCTCTTTCGACGGCAAGTGGGCTGTGCCTTATGAGGAATATCAGATCGAGGAAGGCGATTTTACAAAGTATGACGGAAGCACACAGGAAGTAACTTTCCTCAATGACAATTTATCCGCTTACTATGAGACAGATAAGGCAACCGGATTTATCAAGGCATATGAGGGCGGTGAGTATTCATTCCTCGCGATCCTTCCTAAGGATGAAAAGATCAGTGCAAATGAATTCGCGAAAAACTTCACTGCCAAGGATTTTGAGAAGTTCATAAACAGTGTCTCATATGATTATGATGTACATACTAAGATGCCCGAGTTCAAGTCGGAATTTGAATTTCTAATGAACGGGACGATAAAAAATCTCGGTGCCGGAAATGTATTCGACAGCTCTGTTGCAGACCTTTCAGGTATTGCAGGCAATCCCGGTGACCTTTTCGTATCCAAGGTTATCCATAAAACATACATTGAACTTGATGCCAACGGCACAAAGGCTGCAGCCGTAACTGCGATCATGGTCGATGCCAACGGCATAGCATTTGATGTACCCGAGGTCCGTTATGTGGAATGTGACAGACCGTTTGTATATGCCATCGTTGATACAGAGTCGATGACTCCGATCTTCATCGGCACAGTTAATGAGGTTTAATAATTTCTGAGGAGGATAAGACAATGAAGATCTGTTCAAATAAAGATATCAAGGTAATAACCGCTGTTATGGCAGCATCCATGCTTCTCGGAGGATGCACATCAACAGTAAAGCCGACATCACAGGATTCAGGCGTATCTTTGAAACCTGATCCGGAGATAAAGACAGAGATCGATCTTAACAAGATCCCGGACACGGATTTTGATCAGGACGTTATGGATTCCGAGTACAGAAGGTACTGCTTCGATCTGTTCAGCCAGACGATCAAGGATTATGGCGGTGAAGGAAATGTAATGATATCTCCCGCATCGATCATGATGGCTCTTGATATGGTTGCCGCAGGCGCAAAGGAGAATTCTTTAAAGCAGCTGACGGATCTTTTCGCTGCAGGCCAGGGACCTCTTACACAGCAGGCATACGCAGCAGCTCTCATGGATAAGATAAACGGAGCAAAGGATGTTGATTTCTCCTGCGCAAACGCCGTCTGGAACAACGCTGCGCTCCTGGGTGATAAGGTCAATGCTGAATATGTCGACTACATAAAGGAAACATTCCTTGCCGAATATACTGTTACTGCGTTCGATGAGAATACACCCGGAGAGATCAATAACTGGGTCTATGAACACACTGATCACATGATCGAGAAAGTGATCGACAGATTAGATCCTCTTACGGTCATGGTACTCGTAAATGCTATCTCTTTTGACGGCAAGTGGGCCGAGCCTTATGAGGAAGACCAGGTTAATGAAGGCATGTTTAATGCAGCTGACGGAAGCGAGCAGGAAGCAATGTTCTTAAGCGACAATTCTCATGCTTACTATGAGACAGATAAGGCTACCGGATTCATAAAGGAATATGAGGGCGGAGAATATGCATTCCTCGCTATCCTTCCTACTGATGAATCTGTCAGTGCCAATGATTTTGCCGCAAACTTTACACCGGCTGATTACGAGGAGTTTATAAACAGCGTTACTTACGAATATGAGGTTTATTCAAGGATGCCTGAGTTCAAGTCTGACTTTGATATCCTTCTAAATGATACGATCAAGAACCTCGGCGCAGGCGATATCTTCGACGATCAAAAGGCTGATTTCACAGGCATCGCAGGAAATCCCGGAGATATCTATGTATCAAGGATCATCCACAAGACTCATATCGAAGTCGACAGCAAGGGCACAAAAGCAGCAGCGGTTACCGCGATCACACTGCGCACCAAGGGTGCTGTTATGTCCGATACTGAGGTCAAGATCGTTAATTGTAACAGACCGTTTGTATATGCTATTGTTGATACAGAGACCATGGCACCGGTCTTCATCGGAACGGTGAATAAGGTTTGACGATCATCTTAAAAGGAGATCTTTGAAATGAAAAAGACAAAGATAGTATCTGCTGTTCTGGCAGCAACACTGTTCCTCGGAGGATGCAGTATAGGTTCAGGCGACAAGCCGATCAAAAATGATACCCAAGCCAAGACCGAGATAGATCTGGACAAAGTTCAGGATACCGAATATGACGGGAAGCTGATGCAGCAGGAGTACATAAACTATTGTTTTGAACTCTTAAGTCAGACGATCGAAGATACGGATACCGAAGACAATGTCATGATCTCACCGGCATCGATCATGATGGCACTTGATATGGTCGCTGCGGGAGCGAAAGGAGATACTTTGCGCCAGCTTACCGATCTTTTCGCTGAGGGGCAGGATCCTCTTGAGCAGCAGGCTTTTGCAGCTGCTCTCATGGATAGGATCAACGGTGCAAGGAACGTCGATTTCTCCTGTGCAAATGCAGTATGGTCCAACGAGGCCATTCTCGGCAACAAAGTAAATGCCGACTATGTTGAGTATATTCAGGAAACTTTCCTCGCTGATTATAAGGTCCAAAAGTTCTCGAAAAAGACTCCGGATGAGATCAACGATTGGGTCAACGATCACACTGACCACATGATCAAAAAAGTGGTCGAAAAACTTGATCCCGATGTTGCAATGGTTCTCGTAAATGCCATAGCGTTTGAAGCAAAGTGGGCTGAACCTTATAAGGATCATCAGATCGAGAAAGGTGATTTTACCGCTTCGGACGGCACCGTTCAGAATGCAACTTTCCTGAATGAGAAAATGGGCATTTATTTTGAGAACGATAAAGCAGAAGGTTTCCTGAAGTCTTACTATGGCGATTATGCCTTTATCGTTATGCTTCCCAAGGATGAGACGATCAGTGCAAATGAATTTATAAAGGATTTTTCAGGCAGCGATTTCCTGACTTTTTTAAGAGGCAGAACTTCGGAATATGATGTGTATACAAAGCTTCCCGAGTTCAAATATGATTTTGATTATTCCGTCAACGATACCATCGCAAATCTTGGTGCCGGAGATGTTCTTGATCCGGAAAAGGCCGATCTTTCAGGTATCGCAGGAAAACCCGGTGATCTTTATGTATCACAGGTGATCCACAAGACGCATATTGAACTCGACAGAAACGGAACAAAAGCTGCTGCGGCAACTTCCGTGATGGTTGCTGCCGGAGCTGCCATGCCTCAAGAGAAGGAGATACGTGAAGTCTTCTGCGACAGACCTTTTGCTTATGCCATCATCGATACGGAAACAGCGATGCCGATATTCATCGGTACAGTGAACGGGATCTGATACTTTTTGCGGGGAATATGGAGTATGAAAGATCATTCAAAGAAAAGGGCAGGATTATTGTCCGGCACTTTGATCATAGCGATGCTTCTCGGAGGCTGTGCTAAATCATCAGCGCCTTCTTCAGTGAAGCTTAAGAATGATCCTGATATAAAGACAGAGATCGATCTTAAGAAAATAAAAGATACAGGATTCTCTGAAGATGTGATGGATTCAGGGTATATCGGCTTCAGCATAGGACTGATGGGAAGTGTTGCTGAGAACGACGGTTCGGATTCTAACATCATGGTGTCGCCTGCTTCGATCATGCTTGCATTTGATATGCTCGCGGCAGGTGCCAAGGGTGATTCACTAAGGCAGATCACTGATCTTTTCGCAGAAGGACAGGAGGCTCTTAAACAGCAGGCCTATGCTGCAGCCATGATGGATAAGATCAACGGTTCCAAAGGTGTTGATCTCTCCTGCGTAAATGCCGTCTGGAACAATTCGGCCATCTTGGGCAACAAAGTCAACATGGAATATGTGGACTACATAAAAGAAACATATCTCGCGGAATATGTTGTAACGGATTTTGATGAGAAGACGCCCGGTCAGATCAATTCATGGGTAAAGAGCAAGACCGATAACATGATCCCTAAAGTGATCGATTCGGTAGATCCTTATGCTGTCATGGTCCTCGTAAACGCCATTGCATTTGACGGTAAATGGGCCGTTGTATATGATTCCGTCGATCACGGTGATTTTACTGCATCAGACGGCAGCGTTCAGAATGCGGCTTATCTTTGCGAGGATTCTTCAATATACTACGAGAGCGGTAAGGCAACAGGATTTTCAAAAGCTTACGAGGGCGGAGAATACTCATTTGTTGCCATACTTCCAAAAGATACAACGGTCAGTGCCAATGAGTTCATAAAGGAACTTACTGCTGAAGACTATATGGAATTCATGAACAGCGCAACAGGAAGATATGAAGTGCATTCTAAGATCCCCAGATTCACATCAGACTATGACTGCCTGCTCAATGATGCGATCATAGATCTCGGTGCAGGAGATATCTTTAGCACAGATAAGGCTGATTTCTCAGGCATTGCACTTAAACCCGGAGATATATGCCTTTCAAGGGTTATACACAAGACCCATATCGAAGTTGACGAGAAAGGCACAAAAGCTGCTGCTGTCACATTAATGGAGCCGACAATGGCCTGCGATTCGGTAACAGAGATCCGCGAAGTATATTGTGACAGGCCGTTTGTATATGCCATCGTTGACAACAGGACAAATCTTCCCCTCTTTATCGGAACGCTGAATTCAGTTTGATGCAAAAGTCATAAGTACAGGGTGTTTATCACACCAAAGACTGTTTGAATTATAAGCCCATTTTTCCCTTCCACGGGTTATAATATGCGGAGTGTCTTCAGGAGACCTTTAGTGTCCGGGGCACTCCGTATATTATTCGAGGAGAGATAAAGATTGGAAACATCACAGAACAAGAGTCTTTTGAAGAAGATCTTATATGTGGTCGTGACGCTGCTTCCGATGGCCGTCTATATGGTCATTTATATGCCCACATTCTTCTGGGTGGAAAGTCTCGAACATCCTGAAGGTTTTCATATCATTCATACGGCTTTTGACGATATGATCCCTGTCATAGAAGTGTTCATTATCCCTTATGCACTCTGGCTTCCGTACCTTGTTGCCGGAATGATCGCAATTGCGATCAGGAGCCGCGTTATCTCGCGCAAGACATCTTACATGCTCATGTCCGGAATGACACTGTTCATCATCATCTCTCTTGCCTATCCCAATGCGCTCGAACTCCGCACGGCCATTCCCGACCGCGACAACATCTTCATGATATGCATCAATTATCTTCATCAGATAGATACTCCGACGGATGTACTGCCGAGCCTTCATGTCTACGATGCGCTTGCAGTCGCTGCCGGTCTTCACTTCGCCTTCAGGGATAAGAAAGTCCTGATCATCTTAAGCGATATACTGTGTCTGCTTATCACTCTTTCCACGGTCTTCATCAAGCAGCATTCGATCATTGATGTTATTGCCGCATTCGTTATATTTATACCTGTTCTTATCCTGATCTGCTTTGTTATCAGACCTGTAAAAAAAGCAGACAGAAATGACATAACGCAATTATCTCCGGTACGGGAAAAACACTGCGAAAAGGCATAAAGATCTTATTGATCCAGGATAACGTTTTTACAGGAATTTAAGAGTTGAGATTTATTACCCTGTAGTATTTATTGTTCTTCGGATCATCCCACTTGAGAATAAGGCAGGGCCCTGTCTTTACAGTCTTATAGAGAGCGGGATTAATATTTATTTTGGCAGAGATTCCGTCGTCTGATTCAAATACCACGATGCAGTCGGAACTGTCTTTGGAATTGCCGTCCTCATTCCTGTCCGTTATCTTTCCGCTCTGAACCTTATATGCACCTGACCTGATCTTCTTTGGAAGAATTGCCGCAAGTCCGAAGAAGACTGCCGAGAAAAAGCCCAGAAGAAAGACCAAAAGGAAAATGACTGCTGCCGTTATCAGCAATGAACGAACATAGAGTGCATTTACTATCAGGAGAAAGAGATACACAGCCAGAAAACCTGCGAGCAGTATCAGCATAGATTTTCTTATTTTCCCGGCCTCTTTGTCAGCCCAGGCTTTCAGGATCTCATTTTCTTCATCTGTTGCTTTTCGAAGTGTCACATTATTTTGTTCCATGATCATCACCCATATTCTTTCCCGTAATGATCTGATTATATCAGGACAGAATATTGTTAAGCCAATACTTTCGCTTTTTCCGATCCGATAATTCTGAATTTGCGAACGTCATGCCATCGAAAAATGTTTACTCAAAAAGCGAATATCATGAAGCAGGACAGATCCTGCCCGGGTGTCAAACAAAAACTCCCCGCGGTTAAACGGGGAGTTTGAAGTACAGAACAAATTATAAGTATCAGTTCTCGAATTCGACTACGAGCTGAGATACGGTCTGCTTTGCATCGCCATAGATCATGACGGTGTTGTCCATAGTGAACAGAGGGTTCTCGATACCGGAGAAGCCTGTACCCTGACCACGCTTCAGTACGAATACCGTGCGTGCCTCGAAAGCATTTACGATAGGCATACCATAGAGAGGTGAGGACTCGTCGTTGATGGCTGCAGGGTTAACAACGTCGTTAGCGCCGATGACGATAGCAATGTCTGTGTTAGCCATCTGGGGATTCATCTCGTCTGCAGTCTTGAGCTGCTCGTAAGGAACGTTAGCCTCAGCGAGGAGGACGTTCATGTGAACGGGCATACATCCTGAAACGGGGTGGATGGCGAAGTTGACTTCGCAACCGTTCTCCTCCAATACGTCGCAGAGTTCCTTAACAGCGTGCTGAGCCTGGGCAACAGCCATTCCGTAACCGGGTACGAATACAACGCTCTTTGCAGCTTCGAGGATAAGGAATGCGTCCTCGACGGACATAGCCTTGGGCTCCTTGTGCTCGCCTGCAGCTGTGGAAGCCTTCTTCTTCGTTGTCTTGAAGAGAAGGGAAGCGAATGTCTTGTTCATGGCCTTGCACATGATGAGTGTAAGGATGACGCCGGAAGCACCTACGAGGCAGCCGGATACGATGAGCACCGTGTTGCCGATAGGGAAACCTGCAAATGCTGCAGCAAGACCGGAGAGTGCGTTAAGGAATGAGATGATAACAGGCATATCGCCGCCGCCGATGGTGATGACCAGCGTGATGCCCAGTACCAGTGAAGATATCGTTGTGATGATAACGCCTGCAAGACCCAGACCGCCGTCAGGTGAAATGCAGAGGAAGATGATACCCAATGCTGCAACCGCAAGGATGCCTGCGTTGATAAAGTTCTTGCCGGGGATCGAGATGTTCTTCTTGAAGATCTTAAGACCTGCGAGCTTGCCCCAAGCGATGAGTGAACCTGTGAATGCAACAGCACCGATGAGGATCGTAAGACCAAGTGTAAGCGCCGTGAACCAGTCTGTGGTAACTCCTGCAGTGTACTGGGAGATAGCAACGAGCATTGAGGAAAGACCGCCGAAGCCGTTGAAGAGTGCAACGAGCTGGGGCATTCCGGTCATCTCGACCTTCTTTGCCCAGATGAAGCCTACTACGCTTCCGCCTGCGATAGCGAGAACGATGAGGAGGTATGAGAGCCATCCGCCGTCGATAACATCCTGTGAGATGAGGACGGAGACAACTGCAACGAGCATACCGATCGAAGAATAGAGGTTACCCTTACGTGCGGTATCTGCTTTTCCGAGTTTCTTGATGCCCATGATGAAAAGGACACAGGACACCATGTAAAGTACTATGCAAATATAGTCGCTCATTTCTTAGGTGCCTCCTTTTTCTTGAACATCGCAAGCATTCTGTCTGTTACGAAGTATCCGCCGATAACGTTCACTGTAGCAAAGAATATTGCAATGGTTCCGAGGATGATGCCGAAAACATGATTGCCTGATGCGTTGATTGCGCAAGCTGCGATAGCACCTACGATGGTGATGCCGGAGATAGCGTTCGTACCGCTCATGAGAGGGGTGTGAAGCTGTGAAGGGACCTTCGAGATAAGCTCGACGCCTAAGTAAGCGGCGATGATGAATACGAAGATCAAGAGCATAATTACATCTGTGGAAATCTCCATATATTAAGCCTCCTTAAATCTTTCGTGGATGATGGCGCCGCCCTGTGTGAGGAGACATCCCTTCATGATCTCATCGGACATCTTGACCTCGAATTCCTTTGTCTCCTTGTTGTAGAAGTGTGTAAGGAATGCGGAGATGTTGCCTGAGAGCATCTTGGAAGCGTCCCAAGGTACCTGACGCTGGAGTTCGTCACCGGGGAGGATGATTACGCCGTTGTCTGTGATGACTTCCTTGGTAGGATCGGAACCTTCAACGTTGCCGCCTGTGGAAACAGCCATATCAACGATGATGGCGCCGGACTGCATTCTGTCGATGACGTCCTTCTTGATGAGGACAGGTGCCTTGCGGCCGAAGACCTTAGCGGTCGTGATAACGATATTAGCCTTCTCGCAGACCTTAGCCTGAGCTTCCTGCTGCTTTGCGATCTGCTCGGGAGTAAGCTCTTTTGCGTAGCCCTGAGCGGTCTGGCCCATCTCGCCTAAGTCGATCTTGACGAAGTTAGCGCCAAGGGACTTAACCTGCTCTTCAACTACCGGTCTTGTATCGAAAGCGTCTACACGGGCACCCAATCTCTTCGCAGTAGC
>JAEEGL013980804.1_pt1 | contig 47896 bp, 41 predicted proteins | sample 9134231 | NCBI WGS metagenome assembly JAEEGL01 (sample SAMN16246548, study PRJNA631951) | gut metagenome | biome: gut microbiome; feature: rumen; material: fiber-attached | host: Bos | place: Iran: Karaj | collected 2018-10 | reverse complement strand
CAAAATGTAACATAGTTCCCATTGGTCCATCTCCATCAACATTTGCATTTTCTCTTTTAGCATCTGCTTCAGCAGCACTCTTAAGTCCTAAGCTTTCGATTGCTTTAACAAATTTATGTTGTTGTTTTACAACAAATGCATCTCTAGAAGCAGCCCTTCTTTCTCTATATCCTTTAAATGATTCATATACTTCATTGTATTTTAGTTTCTTTAAAACTTCTTCGATTATATCTTGAATATCTTCAACACCAATTGTCTTTCTATCCTTATATTCTTTTTCAATATAATCAAGTACTTTTTCTTTAACAGTATTTACTTCTTTTTCATCATAATCTTCATAAACACTATCAAAGCCCTTTTTAATTGCTATTGCTACTTTTGCAGCATTAAAATTAACCCGTTGTCCACTACGTTTGACAACGATAATGTCATTAAAAAATTCTCTTTCCATATTTTTCTCCTCACCTTGCACTAAGTTCTACCTTAGTACGATTAAAGTCTATCACTTTATAATATTTTTGTAAATGTTTTTTAATTAACTTTTTTAAAAAAAGCAATTTCTTTACACTTTTATTTTTTTATTTTTTTGATTAAAAAAACATTTTGCCCTTTATTTACGAGAAAAAATAATATATTACACAAAATGTTTGCTTTACATTAATATTTTTAATATGTTGAAATATAATTAATTAGGTGAAATTATGTTTAAAAAAATATTTAAATACTTAAAGGAAATTATGATTTTTACTACTAGTTATTCGTTAAATGTATTTGATCCCCCATTATCTGAAGATGAAGAAAATTATTATGTTTCTAGATTCTTGGAGGGTGATAAAGATGCTAGAAACAAATTAATTATTCACAATTTAAGATTAGTTGCTCATATAGTTAAAAAATATGAAACAAAAAATATTTCTTCTGATGATTTAATCAGCATTGGAACAATTGGACTTATTAAAGGAATAGATTCATATAGACCCAGTAAAGGAGTAAAACTTACTACATATGCAGCAAAATGTGCTGAAAATGAAATACTGATGTATTTTAGAAGTAATAAAAAATATAACAATAATATAAGTCTAAATGATGTTATTGCCCATGATAAAGATGGTGGAGATATAACATTAATTGACGTTTTAGAAGAGCATACTGAAAACATAGATAATGTTATTGAATATAAAGATAATATTAAATATTTATCTAAATATTTAAGTGTTTTAAATAATAGAGAACTTGAAATCATTAAAATGAGATATGGTCTTCTAAATACTGATGAATATACACAAAATGAAATAGCTAAAAAACTTAATATATCTAGAAGCTATGTATCTAGAATAGAAAAAAGAGCATTAATTAAAATGCTCCGTGAATTTATTAAAAATAAGAAGATATAATTATTTTAAATTTGTATAATGTAATACAAGTTCATTTAATTCATCAAAATTAGCGTTAAATCTTGATAGTTTATGTGCCAGATCATCATTTATACCATCTTCTTTTAAAATACGTTCTAGCATGTCTACTTCTTCGTCTAACATATCTTCACAATATACATTACCATGTAGTAACTCAAGTAGTAATAGATTTGTAGAAAATAATACATAATTATATGCTTTTTCATCATATGTTTCTCTATATAATGTACTATGACCATCTAAATCTATTAATTGTGGTTCTAATTTATAATCAACTAATATATTACTATGATTTCCAACAATTGGACTATTGGCAACATCACAAGGATAAATATAATTATCTGTTAATTCTTTTATTTTTAATAATATTAATTTTAAAACTTTAATTTTTGTTTTTCTAGGTAAAAATGGAAAAACATAATGTAATTGAAAAGCATATTTTCTATCAATTACACATCCTATAAATTTACCATCAACATATAATGCTTTTTTAGGTAATGATGAATACTTAATTTGTTTTTGTCTTTCGACAATTCTTTTAATAGCATCTTTATAGAATATTTTTGTTCCATCTTTATCTATATAACAGTTTCTAGAAGGGGCTGACTTTTTTATAAGTTTTTGTTTATCATATATTGTATCTGGGGCATCTAAATCTTTTAATCTGGATTCATCTTTATATATTTTGTAAAGTACTCCTTTTCCCGCATTAAAAACCATAGAGTCTCTACCTTCACCAACTTTATGACGTAAAACTTTTATATATTCTTTTAAAGAAATATTTAATCTATTATCTTCCATATATCCCCCTTAATTACGTAAAATTATATCACATTTGATACAAAAAGTCAATTTTAATTAAAATAAAAAAGAGTAATTACTTACTCTTATATATTTTTAGGTTTGATTTTATCAAATAATCTCATCGCTAAAATAGTTGTTAGACCACCAAGCACAAATGATAATATTGTAAGTAGAATTACTTTAGGAGTGCTAAATTTAGATGCATTAACTAATTTATCGAAATGAGCATAAATAATAATGTCACTTTTAGCTAAAGATGTCTCATATATTCTTTCTCCACCTTCTTTTTCAGTAAACCATCCTACAAATGTATACCCTTCTTTAACAGGCATACATAAAGATCCCCATTCATTTCCCTCTTCTACTTCAATTGTATCTTTGTAACTACTACTACAATACTTATAGCTTTCTTCATCATATTTTAAAGTATATGTTTTCTTTTCATCATCTATAATTTCTACTTCACCATCTATATTTATTTTTACATCAATAGTATAAGTTCTAGTACTTTCATTTTCTGCTTTAACTACAACTTTAAATACATTATTTTCTCCTAATTTTTTAGTTCCAGTTCCAGTTACTTTAGATTTACTATTTTCAGCTTCTGCATTAATAGTTATTTCAGTAACAGTTTCATCAACAACTACTGTATATGATGTATTATTTTTATCAAAATCAATTGTTCCTGGAGTAATCTTTAAACTTTTAAGATAATTATTAGAGTTCCTGTCATCTTTTTTATTAACAGTTACAGTATAAGTTTTAGCACTACCATTTTCTGCAGTTACCTTTATACTAAATTTGTTACTACCATATTTTAAACTTTTACTTCCTGTTCCACTAACTTTTGCATTACTATCTTCTGTAGTCGCTGCAATTGTAACAGAAGAGTCATCAGTAGAATAACTATATGATGTTTTAGATGATGAAAAGCCACTAATAGTTTGACCATTTATTTTTAAATCACTCAAATTATTGTTTGATGATTTATTACCTGATACTTTTACTGAAATACTTTTAGTTGTTTGAATTACAGTTTCATCAAATCCAGCAGCATCAATCTTTATATTAATAGTAGTAGATCCTGCTTTTACCCCAGTTACTTTTACTGTAATACTACCATTTTCAACCCAACTACTTGATGTATTTACAGTAGCAACAGAACTATCTTTAGAAGAAATATCTACTTTACCAGCAGCATTTGTTGCAGTAATTTTAAATGTTGCACTTCCTCCTTCATCTATTGTCAATGATGTTTTATCAACAGTTACACTACTACTTGCAAAAACATAAATAGGCATAAATATACCCAAGAACATAATAATAAAATTTTTAACTACTTTCATATCTTATTCACCTACTTTATAATTATATCATAAATAATAAATAATTGTTCAATATAATTTATTAGATATACATTCTATTCATTTAAATCAAATTGACTACTATAAAGTTCATAATAATAACCTTTATTTTTTAATAATTCATTATGAGTACCAGTCTCTAATATTTTTCCATTTTTGATAACTATAATTTTATCACTTTCAATTATTGTTGATAAACGATGTGCTATTACAATAGATGTTCTATTTTTCATTAAATTATTCATTGAATTATTTATAAGATATTCAAGTCTTGTATCGACATTGCTAGTAGCCTCATCTAATATTAATATTTGTGGGTCAGCAACTAATGCTCTTGCAATTGTTAATAATTGTTTTTCTCCAGAAGACATATTATCTGTTTCTTCGTTTATAAGATAATTAAGTCCATTTGGAAGACCATCTATCGTATGTTGTATTTTTGATTTTGCAAGAATTCTTTTTAAATCTTCATCATTTATTTTTTTATCAAAAAGTATGTTATCTTTAATTGTACCTTCAAATAACCATGTATCTTGTAATACCATACTAATTATTTTTCTATATTCATTTGAATCTAATGTTCTTATATCAATTCCATCAATTAATATTTGTCCTTCATAATTAGTAAAGAAATTCATAAGTAGATTAACTATAGTTGTTTTACCAGCTCCAGTTTTACCTACTAATGCTATTTTTTGACCTTTTTCTATTTTAAGATTAAAATCACTCAATACTTCTTTACCATCAACGTAACTAAAGGATACATTTTTAAATTCAATTGAATCATTAAATGTAAATTCTTTAATAGTTCCGTTTTCTTCTTCTTCCATATCTAATATTTCATATACTCTATCCATAGAAGAAACAGCCATTTGCAAGTTAGAAACAACTTGTGCAATAATATTCATTGGTCTATTAAAATCTTTCATATATTGAATGAATGATTGTATCGCACCTATTCTCATTCTTCCTTTAATTACTGAAATACCTCCAATACATACAACTATTATATAATTAATATTTCCAATAGCTTTATTAAAAGGAACAGCTAAAGAACTATAAAAACTACTCTTGAATCCATAATTTCTAAGCTCGTTATTTACAGTACTAAATTTCCTACTAAAATAATTTTCCTTATTAAATGATTTTATAACATCATTATTTGTGACACTTTCTTCAATAAATGCATTAACATTACCAATTGCTTTTTGATTTAATTCAAAATATTTTTGAGTTTTACGAACAATTAAAGAAAGTAAAATATATGTAATAGGTATTACTGTAATTGTTAATAATGCTAATCTTACATCAAGAACAAACATCATAATTATTACACTTAGTAATAGTACTAAATTATAAACCAGTTCAGGAATAATTTCAGTAATATTATCAGTAAGTCTTTCAACATCGTTTGTAATTTTACTGATAACATCTCCTTTTTTCATACTATCTAATTTTTTTAATTTAATTACATTTATTTTTTTAATAAGTTTATTTCTTAAATTATATCCAATTTCTTGACCAAGTTTAGAAGATAAATAACTTTTAAAATATGTACATATTGCATTAACCATATGACAACATAAAACAATAGATAATATTTTCAATAAATAAGTATAATCAAATCCAATATTATTCTTAATAGAATTATATAAACTATCTGTTGCATACCCTAGAAAATAAGGAGCTATTGAACTAAATATAGCAGCAGAAAAACAAAAAACTATAATTAAAAAATATGTTTTTTTATAATCTTTAACAATTCTAAATGTTTTTCTAATTATTTCATTGAAAGAAGGTTTTTTGAAATCATTTTTCATTATAATACCTCCCTTGCCTGAGATAAAATAAATTCTTTGAATACTTTACTATTTTTCTCTAAGTATTCATAGTTTCCAACAGACTCTATTTTTCCTTCATCAAGGACAATTATATTATCAGAGTCTTTAATAGTTCCAACTCTTTGTGTAACTAAAATAATCATTTTATCATTATAATCTTTTTTAATAGATTCTCTTATTTTTTTATCAGTTATATAGTCAACAGCAGAAAAAGAGTCATCAAATATTAAGCAATCTCCCCCACTTAAGAGAGCTCTTGCTATAGAAATTCTTTGTTTTTGACCCCCACTTAAATTAGTAGCACCCTGTTCTAATTTAAAATCATATTTTTCTTCATTATTATCTACAAAATCTTTAATATCTGCATCTTCTAATACATTTATAAGTACATTATCAGATACAATAGAATCAAAAGCTAAATTCTCACGAATAGATCCTTTAAATAATAATGTTTTTTGAGGAGTATATGAAAATATATTTCTTAAAGATTCTATATCATATTCTTTAATATTTATTCCATTAATAAGTATTTCTCCACTTGTAACATCAATATGTCTTAACAATAAATTAATAAGGGTAGTTTTACCACTTCCTGAAGAACCAATTATACCTATGCTTTGACCTTTTTCTACTCTAAAATTAATGTCCTTTAACATATCATCAGAAGCACCATCATATTTAAAATAAACATTTTTAAATTCTATACTTTCAAGACTTGTTAATTTAATGTTTCCATTATTCTTAATAGAGACATCTACATTTAATATTTCATTTATTCTTCTAAAAGATACTAGTACCCTAGGAATATTAATAATAATTACAAGTAACATTAAGAAACTAATTAGTACAATAGACATATATTGAATAAATGCCATCATTGACCCTATTTCAAGTGATCCTGACTCTAAATAACCAGTTGATACCCAAACAATAGCAATAGTAGAAATATTAATAATTAAAATCATCATAGGTTGTATTAAATAAAGTATTTTATTTAAGAAAATATTTAATTTTTTATTTTTATCATTTACATCATTAAATCTCTTATCAAAATATTTTTGTTTATTAAATGCTTTAATTACTCTAAGTCCTGATAATATTTCTCTAGTACTTGCATTTAGTTTATCTAATAATTTTTGTGCAATTTCAAACTTAGGAAATACAAATATAAATATAGTAACTAAAAATATTAATAAAACAAATACTGCTATTAATACAATATTTGCTAAATTAGGAGCAGTCTTATATCCCATTAATGCTGCACCTATTCCCATTATTGGAGCAAACATCATAAGTCTTAATCCAAATGAAAAAGTAGATGTTATATTAGAAACATTATTTGTACTTCTAGTAATTAAAGTTGATGCTCCAAATTTATCAATTTCTTTTTTACTGAATGTATTTATTTTATTATATAAAGATTTTCTTATATTATAACCATAATTATTAGAAAATACTGCTGTTGAATATACAACTAAAATATGAGCTATTAAACAACCAATAGTAGTAATAAGCATAATAATTGCTTTTGATGTAATATATGCTTTATCACTATTTGCAATACCAATATCTACAATATCACTCATTATATTTGGTAAATATAATTCACAAAATACTTGAATTATAGAAAAAATTACCATAATAAAAACATATTTTTTAAGCCCTTTAATTAATTTTAAGATTTTCATTTTGTCCTCACATTATCATATTTATTATTTCATTCATTACATATATTTTATTTTCAGGAATATATAACATATCCCCTTTTAATTCTAAATATCCTTTACTTAAAGCTTCTTCAATATTAAATACTTCAAAGATATCTTTATCATACTTACTGGAAAATTCTTTAACATTAATACCATCTAATTTTCTAAGACCTAATATTAATTCATTTTCCATTTCTTCTTGAAATGAAACTAATAATTCATCGAATCTAAATTGTTCATTTAAATATTTATTTAAATTTCTAGTATTTTCATATCTCATTTCATTTATGTATCCATGACTACCAAGACCAAAACCATAATACTCTCTATTATTCCAATAAGTAAGATTATGCATACTTTCATAACCAAATTTTGAAAAATTACTTACTTCATAGTGATGATATCCTTTTTTACCAAGTTTTTTACAAATATAGTTATACATTTTATAATCTAATTCTTCACTAATTGGTTTAACTTTTTGATAAGAAAGCATAGTATGATCTTCTATTATTAGAGAATATGTACTAATATGTTCAACATCTAATTTAAGTATATCATTTAAATCTCTTTTTAATGTCCATAAGCTTTCTGTTGGAAGTGCATATATTAAATCAACATTGATATTATCAAATTTATATGCTCTACATAATTTAATTTTCTCAATTACTTCTTTTTTAGTATGGTTTCTATTCATAAATTCTAAATTTTTCTTATTAAAACTCTCAATACCAATACTTAGTCTATTAACTCCATTCATAGATAAACATTTTAATAATCTATCATCAATATCGTTAATATTACACTCAAAAGTCATCTCATATGTATTTGCAAGATCTAGTTTTTTTAATATTTTAAATAATCTATTAATATCTCCTATACTTAAACAAGATGGAGTACCACCACCTATATATATAGTTTTTACAGCATCATTTTCGTAATACGTATCTATTTCTTTTTCCAAAGAATCCAAATATAAACTTGCCCAATTGTCATTATGCAAAAACTTACAAAAATCACAATATGAACATATACTATTACAAAAAGGAATGTGAACATATACACTTCTCATATCTTTACCTCTACATAATTATAACATTATTATTAATATTTAACAAATAAAAAATCTTACTTCTATTTAGAAGTAAGATTAAATATTATATTATTTATAAATTATTTACGTGGTTTACGAGATAATTTTGGTCCACTAAATGAAGAATCTTTCTTAATTTCTTCAAATATACTTTCATCATCTACAATTGCTGTAATTGAATTTTGAAAATCCTGTAATGATGCTTGTAATTTTCCTAAAATTACTTTATCTTTTTCTATCTTCTTAGCTTTTTGATCTCTAGCATCAGTATAAATTTTAAATCCATTTTTTAATGATTCATGTAATTGCATTAATGTTTCAGTAGTAATACCTTTATTAATATAAAGATCTGCTCCTCTTTGAGCGTTTTCTTGCAATTGTGTTGCATTAGTAGTAATTACTTCATTTGTTAAATCATTAAGTCCTTGAATTTGTTCTAATCTTCTAGTTTGAATTCTATTAAATATTGCTATACTACCTTGAGATGTTAATGTTGGTGCCATAGCTTTAATATATGAATCTTGTGATGTAATAGTTACAATATCAGTTCCTTGTTGTAATCTATAAGCTTGAATTTGTTCTTTATAAAGTGTTGATTCTCTTTCAAGTTCATCCATTTTAGATCTAAATGCTTCTAATAACATAGATTTAACTTGAATTTCACGATATAAATCTGCTCCGCCTTCTACTTCATGCTGTGCTTTTAATTCATTTACTTCTTTTTCAAAATTAGCTAAATCCTGTTTACCAACTAATATTACTTCATCAAGTTCTTCAATATGTGGTCCTAGTTGTTCAATAAGTGTTTTTTTAAGTTCAAAATCATGAATAGTCGCAGCTTTTTGAGTTCTAATAGCTTCAGTTACTTCATCAATTTTACTACAATATTCTAAATATTTAGCTTTGTAACTATTATTTTCTTTTTCTTCTTCAAATTTTTTTACGCCAACTTTAGTTAATAGTTTTTTAAAACCAGTAATAACTGCTAATTCTTTTCTGTTAGCTTTTTTATCTGATTCATCTAAACTAGCATCTAAGTCTAATGCCTTTCTAATTTCTTTTTCATCAAGAACTATTTCTTCTTCACTTCTTGACATTTCTGCAGTTGTTTTAAGTACTGCGCCAATTTGTTCTCTTACTTCACTACCATAAGATATTATTGTTGCTGGTACATTAAAATCTACTCTTTCAAATTCGTACTTAGTTTGAATCTCTTTAGTTTCTTTTTTTTGAATTCCAGTTTTTTCTGGATTAATAATTTCAATTACAGTTTCTTTTTCTTCCATTTTTAAACCCTCCAATTTTTATTTTATCCCTTTCATTGGTTGCATATTATATCACTTTTGATACTCATTGTCAAGTAAATAAAAATAAGATTAGTAAATCTTATTTTAGTCTAAACAATTATTCTGATTTATATTTAAATAAGTGGTGAAAATAGTTCAACTATCGCATCAATAGCTTTTCTATAATTATCTGGAGATTTGCCATACCCTCTTGCTTTAATACTTTTACCATCTTTGAATGTTATTTCAAAATTAAAACTTGACCCATCCATAAGGCCTTCTTCATCTTTATCAAATCCATCCCATTCATATATATTATAATCATTAACTATTTTTGATAATTCTTTTAAATATGAATCACTAATTTCTTTATTTATTTCGTTATGTTCATTACAACTAACACATCTTGATTCATATGAAAATATTATTTTATCATCATTTATAGATACATCATACTTTGTGAATCCATTCATGCCAGAAGTTGAATAATAAAAACTAACAATATCACTTTCAATTTCTTGATTCTTTTCACATCCAAACATAGTTAAAACCATCATAATGCTTAAAACGAATATAATTATCTTTTTCATAATTACCTCCAGTAACATTTTAACACTATTTGATTAATAAAGACAATTAAAAAATGCCTAATTGGCATTTAATTTAAAACATGGTGTCTCTGGCACGATTCGAACGTGTGACCGACGGCTTAGAAGGCCGTTGCTCTATCCAGCTGAGCTACAGAGACAACTGAATTACTAATAAAGTATACAACATTATTTAGTAATTTTCAAGCAAAAAATCACTTTTTTACTACTCTATCTATATTTTTATCATTTTCTGTATTAAATATTACTTCATTAATATCATAATTTTCAAAAATAGATTCTGATAAAATATATTTTACTTCTTCTAATATTACTTTATTAGATCCATCACTAAATATATAGTTATTAAAAACCAAATTCATTTTGTCATCATTAATTTCACTACTAACAAGTTCTATATTATCAGAAACATAACTATTTAAGTTTTCTTGAGCATTTACAGAACTTTTTAATTCCTCAATTATAATATCTATTTTTTCTGATACAGTATTACTTATTTTAGTAACAGGTACATAATAAGTGTTTTCTCCATCATTTTTTGCAAAAAATACTACTGTTTTATCAATATCATTAAAACTAGTTAAATCATATCTTTTATTAATTCCATATTCTCTTGTAAGTGGATAAGGTATTTCTTTTTTAGAATTAGGAAGTTCTTTTAATGGTTCTCCCTCAACACTAATATAAATATTATTAATCCCATTTGTTTCAGTCAAACTATAAATAATAGCTTCTACCATTGATTCTTCTAAATATTCATTAACACTTAATAAATCTTTACTAAAATCTAAAAATACATTATCTTTATCAACTTTAACACTTTTTAATATAGTTGTTCTTGGTATTAATGAATAAAACTTATCAAGTGATTCATCACCATCTCTCAATATTTCAATTTTTGATTTAATATCTTCAACAATAGAATCAGAATCAAAATAAGATATTACTTGTGACACATAATTATCATCATCTAACAAATAAATAACATTAGATTTATAATTATTGTTATCATTATTAATCTCTACTTCAAAATCATAATCATTAGATGGAAAAAAATAGAATATCCCAAGTAATATTAATATAAGAGTATATACAACAATTTTATTAGTAATATATTTTTTTATCATAGTCATCATTAAATAATATGTTATAGACAAATAAAAATGACTTTAATAGTCACTTTTATATTGAAATTTCACCTAACTTTAAGAGTTCAATTACTGCACTAGCACGTGATGTACAACCTAATTTTTGCATTGTATTTGATACATGATTTCTTACGGTTTTTTCACTTATCTTTAATATTGATGCTATTTCTTTAGTACTTTTATTTTTAATTAGAAGTTTAAAGACATCTTTTTCTCTTTTAGTTAATATATTTCCTTGCATATACTTCACTCCTTAAACATAATAATGTTTATATCCTAAAGTAATTTATGTAATTAAATATATTATGTGAAAAAAATTACTATGATTCAAATTTAATAGTTATTGTTTGATGTATATCAAATTCTTCTTGGATAGTTCTCATAATATTATTTGCAAGTTTACTATTATGTTCAGAAGAAGAAATAGTTACCTTAATATTATTGTTATCAATCTCAACAAAAGATTTAATTTTATATTCATTATATATTTTATCTTCTAAATAAGTTTCTTTACCTTTAGCCAAATTTAATATTTGTAGTTCTTCAAAAGCAGCATTTTTATCTTCAGTTGTTGCAGATGGAGATGTTATTTTTTCTTGCAATTCACTCATTACAGTACTTATCTTTTCATTCCTTTCTACTCTAAGTGCTACTAACTTATCATTTTCACTTACAACCACATCAATATTTTTACTTACACTTTCCACACCACTCTTACTAAAAATATCACTAGGTAATGTAATATAATATACTCCCAAAATAAGTATTAAAGAAAACAACGTTAAAAACCAAAGATTCTTCCTATTAATCATATCTTCACCTCTAACATATTATATTAAAGTAATATTATTTTTATTCATTAAAAAACTGATAATTAATAATTATCAGTTTAATTAAATCTAATTAATTATTCAAAAGTAGATGTTGGTACTTCTATAACTGGACGTACACCATTATTATAGTTTTGCCAGCATAAACTGCTAAAAAATTTCTTACCACTACTAGAATCAACATACCATATTTCACGATCACTTTTGGCAGATCCAAGCCAATATGACAAATTAGTTCCTAAAATATCATTTGATAATGAAGTTGCTTCTTCATATGATAATAATCTACCAACTATAGTACTTGGTGCTCCTAGTCCTTTTAATGTATTTATATATTCTTCTACATAATAGCTAATAGTATAACCATTATTTTGAGCAGCTCTCCATGGATCATCATACGTTGTATATTGTGGTGCTGTACTTGACATATTGCTCTTATATACATAAGGATATGTAGTTACATATGTTGTTGATCCTGCTATATTTGATGAATTTGCATATTCACTTTTTAATCCAGCTGTTGCTGAACACAAAGTTTCATTTGCATCTCCTCTATCTATAGAGCAATTTGAATTATCCCAATATCCATTTCCAGAAAAAGCTACTATTCCATTTCTGCTGTTGTAGGTTTTAATTGTATTACTATTTTGTAAACCATATCCACTATTGCTTGATGTATAAGTATCTACAAACATCCAATTATTTCCATATTGATTAGCACCATATATCTCTCCTACTAATAAGTTATATTTTGCTAGTAACACTGTATTTGTAGAGTTAGAACTTATAACATAGAAATGTTCACTATCGATTGCAACTTCATCTCCTACAGTTATTGCTCCTTCTACTTGTCTATCAACATATGTAATTGCAGATTCATTTTCATTTCCGGAACCATTTTCTGAATTTGAACTAGTTGCAGAACATATATTATCAACTATACTTGAATCTAAAGTTGCTCCATTTCCAAATTCAACATCTATTTCATCTATTTTTAAATCGCTACCTGTTCTAATATAACTATATGTTCCGTTAGATGCTTTAATACTCTTTATTTTTCCATCTACATCAATTTCTATATAGTATTTAAAGTTAGAATCACCTGTAATTTCTAATGTTTTAACAGTAGCTCCATTAACACTATTACAGCCATTTGTATAAACTATTTTTCCACCAGCATTAAGTGACATACTATCACTAATAAATTGATTTTCAGCTGTTCTGAATGCACCTTTAATTTCATTCTGGAAGGTTGTTACTCTACTTTGCTTATACAATCTTAATACTGCTGGTAATGTCATTATTACTAAAAGTGATAATATTGCTATTACTGCTAGTAATTCTACTAATGTAAAACCTCTTTTCTTCATATTATACCTTCTTTCTATTATGTAATAATTATACAATTTTATAAAATAATATTCAATAAATTTAACATAAAAAAACAATCTTTACAGATTGTTTAATATCTTTGAACAGTTTTTTCAATAATTCTTCTGATATCTCTTTCATTAAATGGTTTAGATAGTAAATCAACTATTGGATAATTAAATGCTTCTTCAACTTGATCCTTAGTATCATTACCAGTAATAATAGATACAGGTATTTTAATAAATAAATTATTTTGTTTAAAATATTCTAATACTTCAAATCCATTAACATTTGGCATATTTAAATCAAGTAACATACATTTAATCTTATCTGCATTTGGACTACTTACTAATTCAATAGCTCTTGCTCCATCATTAGCAATAATAACTTCATATTTGTTATCAAATATTTTTTTAATAAAGTTAGCTACTAAATTTGAATCATCAACTACTAGTATTGCTTCATCTTTTGGTCCACCAACCATATCTTCTATTAAATCATTTTTTACTTCTTTACCAAGATATCTATTAGCTAAATTAATACATCTATTAGCTTCATTTAATAATTTAGTATAATTTTCATAAACATACATAATATCATTTGCTTTACTTTTTAATTCAAATTCATATGATAAATCAGCTAAAGTTACAAAACCTAGATATCTTGCATCACTTTTTAATGCATGTACTTCAATAGCATAATTCTTCATATCGCCTAGTTCTCTATATTTTTTAAGATTTGCAAGTCTACCACTAACAAACTCTAGAAAACTCTCTAAAGTTGAATCATACATCTCCATATCTCCAAATAATTCTAAACTTTTTTCAACGTTTACACCATTACTTGTAAGTATAGTTACATCTTTCATATCATCACCATCCTAATTATAGCACATTTGCTATTTTAATTTAAATATCATTTACATATTTTTGTATCATTATTGAAACAATTATTTTGCTAAATATTTATTGATAACTCTATTTAATTCACTTCTATCTATTGGTTTACTTAAATAATCATTAAATCCTTTTTTCAAATATTCTTCTTTCATACCAGTTATTGCATTAGCAGTTAAAGCAACTACTGGAATTTCAAATGTAGGCATTTCTTTTAATTTTACTAGTGTTTCACTACCACTAATAACTGGCATCATATCATCTAGTAATATTAAATCATATTTTTCACCATTTGCAATTTTTTCAATACATTCATATCCGGAACTAACACAATCAACTTTACATTTATATGGTTCTAGTAATCTTTGAGCAACTTTTAAATTTAAACCATTATCATCAACAACTAGGATACTCTTATCACTAGCATCAATTTTTTCATCATCATTTTTAACAGTAATTTCAGATTTCTTAAGTTCTTCTAATTCTTCACCTTTTACTATTTTTTGATCTAAAACGATTGTGAAAATACTACCTTTTCCATATACACTTTGTACTTCTATTTTTCCGCCCATCATTTCTACTAGTCTTTTTGTAATAGCAAGTCCTAAACCTGTTCCTTCAACACTTGTATCTTTTTCAACACCAAGACGTTCAAATTTACTAAATAATTTATCTATATATTCTTTTTTAATACCTATTCCAGAATCTTCAACTGAAATATTTAATCTTATAATATCTTCTTTAATAACACTTGTAATTTTAAAGTCAATAAATCCTTCTTGAGTATATTTTGCAGAGTTAGTTAAAATATTCAATATAACTTGTTTAACTCTAGTTGAATCTCCATATAAATATTCAGGAATATTTTTGTCATATGAATAATTAAATTCTAATGATTTATCCCCTATTCTAGCTTTAGTTAATAAAATTAATTCATCAAACATTTTAGGAAACTTATAATTTGATTCAATTATTTCTAATTTACCTGCTTCAATTTTAGAAATATCTAATATACCATTAACTAGTTCTAATAGTGAACCACTAGCCATTATAATATTCTTAACATCTTCTTTAGCTTTATCTCTAACTTCATCACTATCAATAAGTTCACTACTGAATCCCACAATAGCATTTAATGGAGTTCTTATTTCATGAGACATACTACTTAAGAAATCACTTTTAGCATTATTAGCTTTTTCAGCTTGATCTTTAGCAATATTTAATGCCTCAATCATTTTAACATCTGGATTTTCTATTGTGAAGTACATTATTAAACATATTATTGATTCAACATATGTTAATAATAAATACTGTGGATTTATCAATTGAATTAATATAGATATTGTACCTATTGCCAAAAATAGAAAAACAGGAAGATATTTTTTGTTTTTTAAATTCTTATAATTTTTAATCAGTATTGCTAAAATCATAATAACATATACTGCGCTTACACAATAAGCAAAATTAACGCTACTACCCATGCTATAAAAAGTTTGTTGGTCAATACTAATATAAACATCAATAGGAAGTAAATATATTATTGCAGTAACAACCAAAATAAATGCCAGATAAAATTTTTTAAAAGAAAGATTAAATTTTAATTTGTTAGAAGAAATGTTGTAAACATATAACAAAAACAATGATGTCCATACCATCAGATAAGTTAAATATGTTTTTAGAATAAATTCGCTAACAATAGTGTGCTGAATATGAATTTTACACGCATATGAGCACAAGATTTCTATTAATAATCCAACAAAGTTTGTTGCAATTAACCATCCATATAATTTAGTTTCATTGCTTTTTATATGTTCCTTAAAGAAAAAGTTTATAGATATTATAATTATTATTGGTAACGCAGAAACTGGAAAAAATATACCACTACCCATATATCCGCCTCCATTCTATAATAGATTATATCATAAATTAATTATTAATTCTTCTAATTTTTTTAAATTCTTTATTTATTTCTTTTAAAGCATCATTTTCAAGAGAAGAATAATCGATTTTTTCAGTTCCTATTATACGAGGTAATTCTGCAGAAAATTCCATATATTTTGGAATTTCATATTCTTTTAATTGAACGATTTTACCATTAATACAAATTGGCTTATATAATTTTTCAAATATTTCTTCCATTAGTTCCTCTGTTTGTTCAATATTTTTCTTTAATACAACATATGCTTTATTAACATATAGTTCATTTTCATCAGGAACTTTAACAACAGCACAATTAAATATTCTATCATCAGAACAAGATATAATATTTTGAACATTATCTAAATACACTTTGTGTCCAGTACTCCTTATATAAAACCTTGATTTTCTGTCAACTGGCGTAAAATATCCATCTATATCTATAAAGCCTAAAGTTCCAGTTCTAAAATAAGTTTTACCATTTTTAATAAACTTACAATATTTTGTTTTTTCAGGTTCTCCATAATACTCTTTAAATACATGTTTTCCTGATATACATAATTCACCTATTTCATAATATTTTTTCTCACAGATATTAGGATTATTCGATATATCAATGTCATCTTTTATATCTTTATCAATAATCATTGCTGAACTACCAACCAATATCTTGCCAGCAGTTGATTGTTTTAATGGAACACCCACAGGGGTTGAACCAATACTTACAGTCTCAGCATTTCCGCATCCGTTTCCAATTTCAACATAATTATTATTATGTTCTTTAAAAAAGTCATATGCCATTTCAGCATGTTTGATTGTCAAAAAATCTCCGCCAGAGATAAAATGTGAAATATTTGATAAATCAAAATTTTTAGGTAAAAATCTCATGGTTAAATCTAAAACAGCAGGACTACCAAATATAATGTTAGGATTTTTACTATAATAATATTTAACTGTGTTACTGTCCCAGTTAGGCGTCATAATAGCTTCTTTGCCCCATAAAAGTGAAGTTAATAATGATGTCACCATTCCATATGGATACCTTAATGGAACACAAGTCATAGTCTTCATTCCAGTTATATTTTCAGTATGACTTGTATTTCTTGCATATATTTGTGCAGCTAAAACATTTTTGTTAGTTAATACCACAGATTTTGGCTGCCCAGTAGATCCACTTGTATATAGTATTAGAGAATCATCACTACCTTTATTAGGTAGAGAAATAAAATTCTTTTTATACTTTGCTATTGAACCCAGTGAATGGTAATCTATAAACCAATCATTTGACATTTCTAAATTATTATTAAGATTTGTTATATTAACTTTATTTGAACTTAAAGAAATTATATAATCTACTTTTGAACTATTCTTTATATTTTGAAGTTCATCAATAGTTTTATTATAAGCAATATAAACTTTTGATTCATAATTATTTAAATAATTTAATATTTCTTCTTCGCTTGCATAAGTATCTATAAAAGTTGTAATTGCTCCTATTTCATTAAGAGCAAAAAACAATGATATTGCCTGATAATTACTTGGTAATGATATTGTAATAATGTCTCCTTTGGATACACCTAATTCTTTCAATGATTTAGCTAATAAATGAGAATCATCAATTAGTTTCTGATAACTAACTATTAATTCATTGCAATTAATAGCATTCAAATTTCTAATTTTTTTACTTAATAATTTTAATATAGTTATAATATCTAAACTAGGTATAATAGGATGCTTCTCAAAAAAACTTGCATCTTTACTTTGAGGATTATCTAATGAAGGATATCCAGTTAAATCACCATTTTTCATTTTGTTCACTTCCTTACATTTTAATTTTAGCATAGGCTTTTTTTTAATAAAATAGTTAAAAAATATTTTGTATCAATATTGATATTAAAAGACAGTTTTAGTTAAAAAGTTTACACTTTTTATTTGAAAAATAACATATTTTTTATAAAAAATAATAAAATAATCACTAAATTTATTAATTTTTTTATATTTTTTTGTTGACACAATGTATCAATAGTGCTACAATAGGGGCATGAAAAAAATGAATGAATACATTAATTACATTGAAGTTAAGAAAACACCCGAAGAATTAGAAAAAGAATTTATTCGTGAGTTTGTTAATTTTAGAAAGGAGAATAATCTAACTCAAGAATTATTATCTATCTATTCAAATGTTAACAGAGTTAAGATTGCAAGGATTGAAAGTGGTATGCACTCAACTTCAATAAAGAATTTGTTAGAAATATTAGGACCTATTGGTTATACAATTAAAATACAAAAAATTAATGATGAAAATAAGAAGGAAAATAAAAAAGCTTAGATTCAAATTTGAATCTAAGTTTTTTTATTCACTCATAGGCTTTTCTAAAAAGATGATTTTTTTATTATCTAAATCCACTCTAACTTTTTGTCCAAGTGGTAATATACACATTGGAGCGGTATGACCAATGTTAATGTTATATAGAATTGGAAGATCTGGTCTATTTGCTTCTTCACTAATTAATTTTTTATATATTTCTTTATATTCTTCATAATAAGTTTCGTTCTGAGGTTTTCCAATAATTATACCATTAATTTCATTGATTACGCCTTGAGCAATTAAATTTCTTAAATAGTATTTTAAATAACTAGGTGGCATTTCATCTTCACTAGTTTCAAGGAACAATATTTTATTTTTCCATTCTTCCTTTTTAGGCCAGATATCAGTACCAATCATCATAGGAAATACATCAAAACATCCTCCTAGCAATTCTCCTTCAAATGTTCCTTTTCCCTGTATTATTTCATATCCATGACTATCTTTAACCATCTTTCTTTTTTGTGAATCATATTCTGCATGACACCAATCTAAAAATTCACTTGTCCATTCTGGACTTGATGTAATAGTAATATTTTCCTTATTATCAAATAAAACTTCTTTGATATATTTTTTTGTATATTCATGCATTTCATAATTTTCAGCAAATTCACACATAACTGCAGGGCCATAATATGAAGTAACCCCTGCTTTATACATCATAAAATGATTGACTGTACTATCAGAATAACCCATAAATATTTTTGGATTATTTTTAATTACATTAAAATCTATATAAGGTAATAATCTAATAGTATCATCCCCACCGATATTACAAATAATACCTTTCACATTTTTATCTTTCAATGCATCCATGAAATCTTTTGCACGAGCTTCAGGATGTTTAGATATATAGTCACATCCCTTCAAGGCATTTGGCATAGTTTTTACTTTTAATCCAAAAACTTCTTCTAATCTTTTCTTACCTTGTTCGTATCTGTGTCTAAACAAATCCTCCCCTGCACTTCCGCTTGAAAGGCTTACTATTGCTACAGTATCTCCTTTTTGTAATCTTTTTGGTTTTATCATTTTATCACTCCTTATACTTTTTTTTACTTTTTGATAATGCTAAAATTTCTACATCAGAAAGATTAGCAAAATATCCAAAATAGTGACTATGAATAATTCTTTTGTTTTCTCTCCAATTATCATCATTTTTATTATAACATTTATCCATTAGTTTTAAAATTATATCAATATTTTTACTTTTTAAAATTATATGGTGTTTTTTTATAGCATTATCCATATATTTTTCAAAAGTATCATGTACGTTTTCACCATTTAAATATAATATATTATTGTTGTTAATATCATCTACCAATTCCATAATTTTTTCTTTAGGAATATCATTTAATACCATATATGAATGTAGAATATTTATGTATGTTTCTAAAATAAATCTATCTCTTAATATAATTTTTTCTTTATTTGTAATTATACACATTGAAGATATAATACAATCTACAATTTTTTCTTTTATTGAATCATTATTACAAAATTCTTTTATTAAATCTGTCATTCCATCATTTGCATATATAGAACTTTTTAATTTAAGATATGAATAAATTAAAGATTCTACTCCACCACCAAAGTCTATTCCATATTCTTTCCCGTCAACAAATACATTAATGGTGTTACCCCAGTTCACTAAGTCTCCACCATTAAACACTTCCCATCTAGTTCCATATCCAACAACATTCGCTATACCATATTTCCATTTTAAATTTTCTTCATCATTTTCAGAATGTTTTATAACACAATTATTTCTTTTAAGATATTCTAATGTTTCTTCATTTAATTCTAATTTATTTTTATATTGTATAGGTATTGTTAATACAACTTTTTGAGAATATTTTTTTAAAAAATCAAATTCATTTTTAATTATTTGACTAAATTCATTAATATGTGCCGACTCATCTGAATAGTATTTAAATCCTCCCATCATCGAAAAAAATGAAAAGAAATAATTTTCAGTATTTATTTTTCCAAGATTATCCATATGGGTATTTCTTAGTGCTGGTTGAATCATCACATAATCTTCACCAGTGACTTTGTTTCTTATATTTTCTTTAGCTGAACAAATAGTACAAGTTGTAAAATCAATTGTAATATCTTTTTTGTATTCTAATGGTAATGGAGGTATTTTAACAAAACCATTTCTACAATAATGATCTAAATATTCATTGCAAATATTATTTTTTAAATCTATTAATTCTTTATAATTCATTTTAAATACCTCAATATTTTATATTTTATTTTTTAGTTTTTTTCATTTGTGGAAATAATACTACATCTCTTAGTGTAGGTTCATCAGTTAAAAGAGAAACTACTCGATCTATTCCAAGACCCAACCCAGACATAGGTGGCATTCCATGTTCCATTGCTAAAATAAAATCTTCATCTATTGACATTGATTCCTCATCTCCATTATGTTTATCTACCATTTGCTGTTCAAATGTCTTTCTTTGTATTTCTGGATCAACTAATTCTGAATAGCATTTTGAAACTTCCCATCCATTAATAACTAATTGAAACATATCAATTAATCTATTATCTTTATCATTTCTTCTAGCAAGTGGAATCATATAAGCAGGATAATCATATAAAATTGTTGGTTGTAATAAGTATGGTCTAATTCTTCTTTTGAATATTAAATCTACAGCTGCAGTAACGGATTTTAAATCATTAATTTCATTTTCATCAAATAGTTGATTGTCTCTAAAGATTTTTTTAACTTGCTCAACATCTTTAAAATCAAGAATATCTGTATTTAATAAGTTACTTATACTATCTGAATAATTTATTTTTTCAAATCCGCTAAAATCAAAGACTTTACCTTGATATTCTACATTTAGATTACCATTTACATCTAAAACTAAACTTTTTAATAATTTCTCTAAAAAGTTCATGTTATCTTTATAATTCCAATATGCAGCATACCATTCTAACATAGTAAACTCTTGTAAATGAGAAGCATCCATTCCTTCATTTCTAAAATTCTTACCCATTTCAAATACTCTATTAAAACCACTTTCAACAACTTGTTTTAAAAACAATTCTGGAGCTATTCTTAAATAAAAGTCTTCATCTAAAGCATTATGTTTAGTAATAAATGGTCTTGCATTAGCACCTGATGCTACACTTTGAAGAATTGGTGTTTCTACTTCAACAAAATCACTATGTCTTAAAAAATCTTTAATATCATTTAATATTTGTATTCTTTTTTTGAATGTTGTTCTTGTACCTTCATTTGAAATAATATCTAAATATCTTTGTCTATATTTTATATCTGAATTAGATATTCCATGAAATTTTTCAGGAAGTGGTCTTAAAGCTTTACTTAGCAAATCTCCATTTAAAGTTCTTACAGTTTTAACACCAGTCCCAGTAGTATAAATTTCACCTTCAACACCAATAAAGTCACCAACATCTATATATTTTTTAAATAAGTCATAATTATTATCTAGATCTTGTTTTGATGCTGAAATTTGTATGTTTCCGTTTGCATCATATAAGTTTAAAAACATAAACTTTCCAAATGATCTTTTAGATATGACCCTTCCTGCAACTTTTACGTGCTCACCATCATTTTTATTAGCTATATCACAAAGATTATCTATATTTGTATATTTTTCTTTATATACTACCATATGTTCTCTTAGTTTGTTTAATTTTTCTTTTCTTGTTTCATATTCATCTACATTTTTAATTTCCATATATTTTCCCCCTTAAAAATATTCAATTAATTTTATGAAGCATTTTGATTAACTATAAATAATTCTTCTTCTTCTTTAACTAAATTTTTTCTTAATAATATTATAGAAAATTTAGTCATACTTAAATTATCGTTAAATACTTTCATAGTTCTAATCCATCTATCTATAATAATTTGTTTTTCTTCTTCACTATATATATCTAAATGTTCTTTACTATATATTAAATTTTTAGCATATGTTTCGATATCTTTGCTACTTCTTTTTATAAAATCATAATCTTTTTTATAATAAAGTTCTAAATCCCACTTATCATACACTGACCAATCTTTTTCAAAAGTACAATTTATTTCAAATCCAAGTTCTGCATTAACTTTAGAAATAATTTTTTTATCAGGATTATCTTTATACCATATAGGAACAATAGAAATAAATCCATTTGGTTTTAGTACTCTTTTTAATTCATTAATTGCTTTTGATTTGTTTGACACAAATGACATAGCATTTCCACAAATTATTAAATCAAATTCATTATCTTTAAATCTTAATTCTTCAGCATTTCCATATTCAAAAGATATTTTTTTAGGATTTAATCCATTTTCTTTAATTCTTTTTTTTGCATTATCAACACTATTTTGATTAATATCTATTCCTATAACATTGCAGTTTGTAAGTTTATTAATTTCTAAAGATGAAAATCCATTAGTACATCCAATTTCTAAAATTTTTGAATTTTCATTTATAAAAGAATTTTTAGCAATTTCTCTTATTGTAAATTTTCCTCCTGAAGGGCGATTTTCTTCGCATATTAGTGATACAAAATCAGTATAACTTAGTTTTTGAATATCTTCTTTTTTTACTTTTTTCATAATTATCTTTCCTTTCTTAATACTCTTTTATATTCATTGCAAGCTTCTTTTGCAAGACATTCATTATGATTATTTAGATATCTTTCATATATATATACTTTTCCATCCATGTATTTTCCTATTTCATATCCAGGTTGTGCTAAAAAGACACAAGGATATATATTATTATCTGGAGTTAATACAACTGAGTCAGTAATACAATCGCAATAAAAATTATCATGATTAGAAAGTTCATTTTTACCAAAGGTGCCACATCTTTCAATAATTAAGTCTTCAAGCTTATATTTACTTCTTTCTATCATAAGTAATTTGAAAAACTCATTTATTTGCTCTTTACTTAATATTTCATCATTACTCATATTTTTTGCGTTACCTTGACGCATAAAATTGGTGAATTTTATTCCTCTTGCTCCTAATTCTTTTGCTCTTTCACACATATATGATAATTGATTATAATTTTTAGATGTTATTGTAGTTAATAATCTAAAGTCTAATCCATTATTCTTAATAATATTAATGATATTATCTAAATCTTTTGTTGTTACTGGTGATATATCATCATGTATTCCAAAATGATATGATAATGAGACTGATTTTATATCATTCTCATGAAGTTTATCAAAAATATCTTTATTTGTTAAGAATACCTTACCATTGCTTAAAACGAATGGTTGACGTATTTCTTTATAAGATTTTAAATATTCAGGATTTATTAATACTTCAGCACCATTTATATTAATTGAATATTTATTTTTAAATTTTCTTACTATTTCTAAAAGTTCATTTGGATTTCTATTACCTTTATAACTTATATAACAATGTGAACAATTAGCATTACAACTAGAACAAGCCATTATTATTAATTCTTTTCCATTATATTCATACATCATAATATTATTTTTTCTCCATTAAATCTTGGACATATTTGAAAATCTCTAATATCATTTCCTTTTAAAACCCACATAAGGAATCTCTCTGTACCTAAACCAAACCCAGAAGTCTGTAATGGAAATTTTTTCTTCATATTAATATACCAAGCATATTCTTCAAAAGGGACTTCATGTCTTTTTAACGCATTTGTAACTTCAGTATAATTTGAATGTCTTTGACCACATCCTACTGTTTCACCTATTCCCATTAGAAGATCTGCATTTAATGCTTTATTTTTATTGTTTGGGTCTAAAGCTTGATAAAAAGGAACTGTTAAATCATCATATTTTGATACCCAAACGACTTCAAATTTATCTACTAATTCTTGTTCTGCTTTTCTACTTATATCGCGCCATTCATCATGATAGATAATATATTCATTATATGTTTTTGAATATTTATCTTTAAAATATTCTTCAACTTCATCAAATGTTAATCTTTTGAATTTAAAACTTTTTGATGCTACTTTTTTTAAATGTGAAATATCACCAATACATGATTCTAGTTTATTGCCGTATTTTTTAATGATTTTTTTGGTTAGATATTTAATATATTCTTCAACCAAATTCATAACGTCATCTAGAGTCCCTACTATTTCTGCCTCACTATGATAGAATTGACATAAATGTCTTTCATCAGCTTTTTCACCTCTAAAAGTTGGCATTATATAGTAACATCCATTAGAAGTTAATCTACAGCCATATTCAAGCATAAATTGCATTGAATCTGCTAAATATGTTTCTACACCTTCTAAGTTTACTTTAACCGGTAAAGAATCACTTCCTCTCCCCATTGGGCTAGAAATAGTTCCAGTAGTTATTGGTAAATGCATTGATTTCATATTTTTTGTTTGATAAAAATTATAAGTTTCTACATTTATTAAGTCTTCTAGATCTACTAATAATCTATACCAATCACTATTAATAGCTTTTAAATAATGTGTTTTCGGATTTTTCCATGACTTTGGTGGTATTACAATATTTTTTCTCACTTTCTTCTCCCTCCTTTTTTATTACATTTTATCAAGTTAATTATTTAAAAATATTATCATTAAGTTACAATATTTTTATATTAAAGTCAATATTTATTGATATTTTATATCATTTAAACAAAAAAAATCTTAATATATAAAATATACTAAGATTTTTTATTAAAATTGATATCCCAATCAGATACTTTACTTTTGTCATTAATAGCAATTCCTTTACTAGCTAGTTCATTACGTATTCTATCTGCTTCAGAATAATTCTTTTCTAGTTTATAATTATTTCTAAGTTCTAATAATTCTGTTATTTCTTTTTCAGTAATATTCGCAAGTTTTAAATATTTATTTTTTATTTTATTTAAAACCACTTCTGGATCTTGTGTAAATAAGCCTAGAACAGAATATGTTTCTTTAATTGCTTCAATTATATTTACAGCACTTTGAATATCATTCTTATTTATATATTTATTAACACTGTTCATATAGTTAAATAAATATGATAAAGCAGCAGCTGTATTAAAATCATTATCCATTGAATTTTTAAAGTTATTTATTATATCTATATAATCTTGTGATTCTTTATTAGCATTATATTCTTTACCTAATTTATTAACTAAATTAATTGTTTTATAGAATGAATAAATTTGTTCTTCTACTTGTTCAAATAGTCCATCAGTAATATTTAAATCAGAACGATAGTTATTAAGTAATAATGTCATCTTTATAACATCTGGATCATAATCTTTTAATAAATCTTCTAATATTATTCCATTTCCTAAAGATTTACTCATTTTTTGACCATTAATCTTTACTAAACCATTATGAATCCAATAATTTGCAAATGTTTTACCAGTCATTGATTCTGATTGAGCTATTTCATTTTCATGGTGTGGGAATCTTAAGTCTCTTCCTCCACCATGGATATCTATTGTTTCTCCTAAGTATTTAATACTCATTGTAGAACATTCAATATGCCATCCAGGTCTTCCTTTACCCCAAGGGCTTTCCCAGAATATTTCATCGTCACCAGCAGTTTTCCATAATGCAAAATCTCTATCATCTTCTTTATCTGGTTCTACTTTTTTTCTTACACCAACTAAATTTTCATCAATAATTTGATGAGATAATTTACCATATTCAGGAAAAGATGAAACTCTAAAAAATACATTTCCATTTTCAGTTGCGTATGCATGTCCTTCATCTATAAGTTTTTGAATAAATTCTATCATATCATCTATACATTCAGTAGCTCTAGATTGAATTGTTGGTCTTTCTAAGCCTAATTCATCTAGTTCTTTATCTGTTTTACTTATATAAAAGTTAGCATATTCTAAAGGATCTATTCCCTTTTCTCTTGCATTTATAATTATTTTATCATCAACATCTGTATAGTTTCTTACATATGTAACATCATTACCTATATATCTTAAATATTTTCTTATAGTATCAAATATAATTGCTTGATATGCATGTCCAATATGAGCATTATTAGATACAGTAATACCACAGGCATACATTTTAACTTTACCTTTTTCAAGTGGTATAAATTCTTCTTTTTTTCCTGTCATTACATTGTAAATCTTTAATGACATATTAATCACTCCAATCATACTATAAAGCATATTATTGTAATATGCTTGTTTTTATAATATATTATTTCCTCTTTGACAATATACATTATCGTAATATATAATCTAACACAATTAAATAATCAAGTCAATATTTAAGATTATATGCCTCTAGTATTTGAACTATTACCAAATTGCATTATCATTTGTTTTGCATTTGTTGTTTTAGCAACATTTAGCCAACTTTCTCTAGGTCCAAAAGACATATTATCAGTAATTAATTTAACTCTGTCTTTATTATGTAATGTATGTGTAACCCCAACATATTCATCATTAACAACAGCTCCAACTAATGTATTTCCATAGTCTCTTCCAAGCATATATGCAAAATCAATTATAGTAGATGATTTTGGAAGTTCAATAACATTTCCATTAGTAGCATATACATATATTTTATCTGAAAATAATTCTAATTTAACTTGACTAACGAAGTCTTGATTATCTCCAAACATTTTATTTATTTCCATTAAAGATTTAAAAAATTGAAATTTATTTTTTAAATCTTCTTGCATTTTAATTCTTGCTTCACCCTTTTTAATATCCCAATAAGTTGTAAGTCCAAAAGATGCAACTTTATCCATATCAAATGTTCTTATCTGTGCTTGAACTAATCTATCATCTAGACCAAACAATGTTGTATGCAATGATTCATACATATTTGTTTTAGGATTTGAAATATAATCTTTAAATTTATCATTTACCGGATGATAAAGACTATGAACAAATCTAAGTGATCTATAACAATTATCTATATCATCTACCATTATTTTTAATGCAAATAAATCATGTATATCTGATATTCTATTTCCTTCTTTTATTTTCTTGTATATACCGTAAATATTTTTAGTTCTTATTTTTATTTCATTTGGAATACTATTATCATTTAAAATATTTTGTATTTTTATTAACATTTCTTTTAAACAAGATTCACTTTCTAATTCTATTTTTAATTTTTTCTCGTAAATAGATTCATACATATCACTCATTAAATATTTAAAAGATATATCTTCAAGTTCACTTTTAATTCTATATGCCCCAATATAATATGCAAGAGGGACAAATATTTCCATTGTTTCTACTGAGTTTTCTTTTTGTTTAAATTCTTTTTTAAATTCAAGCGTTCTCATATTATGAAGTCTATCTGCAAGTTTAATTATTATAATTCTAACATCATCTGTAATACTTGTTATAATTTTTCTAGTATTAGCCACATTTTGTTCTTCTTTAGATGAAAAATTCATTCTAGATATTTTTGTAACTCCATCTACTAAATTTGCAACAGTAGAATTAAAATCATGAGCTATATCTTCTTTTGTAGCATGAGTATCTTCTAATGTATCATGTAATAAACCAGCACAAACAGTATCACCATCAGCATGCATTTCAGCTAATATATAAGCTACATTAACAGGGTGTGTAATATATTCTTCTCCACTCTCTCTGTATTGTCCATTATGAAATGTTTTAGCATAATTATATGCTTTAGTAACTTTTTCTTCTTCTTCTGGATTGTACTCCTTAATCATTTTAATTAAATCATCAAAAGTCTTATTCATATATTTTACCTCCTACTATTTAAAAACGGAACAAGGCATACGCCTCATTCCGCAATTTTATTGTCTATGCAATCTAAATCTTTGCATATATATATGCAATTTATAACATTATTAATTTTAACATTATAAAGTCTCATCATATATCTTCCTTTTTATTAAAATAATGAAATAACTTTACCACTTATTTTTAATAATGTCAATGCTTTTTTTTAAGTTCTAAATTTTTTTCAAAGAAATCATTTATTAATTTATTCCAATTATCCTTCCAATATTTTTCTTTATATTGAATCATATTTTTCTTAATTGTATCAACTGCATTAATAAAATATGTATAGTCATCATTTATATCCATACCAAGATTATATCTCTTTACCATTAAGTTGCTATAATGTTGCTCAAAAGTATTTATTGGAAGTAAATATAATGGTTTTTCAAATACAATACACTCACTTATCAATTGGTGTCCTGATGTTGATATTACGAATTTACATTCACGCAAATCTTTCTTAAAATCATTAGAAAATGGTTTTACAACTATATTATCTTGTTGTTCAAAATCAAATTTTGTATATAAAACATAATTGTTGCTTTTATCATTTTTCATCATATTATACATTTTTTCAAAAAAATCTTTATTTTCTACATAAGGAGAAAAATAAGCTAATACAAAATTATTATCTGAAACATTTTGTTTATTCAGATCAACAATTGGTGGCAATAATAAAGCGTTTGGAATATCTGGAAGTGGGAAAAAAGAAGAAATGATTCTGTAATCTACTTTTGGAAAGAAAAATTTAAGTCTACTGCTCTCTTCTTTAATACCATATTCTCCAAGTTTTTCTTCTTCTAAGAATAAAAATTTAGAGTGCTGATCCATTCCTAACAAAGGTACAGAAGCAGCATAGGAATAACTAGCTACATTACATTCATAGTCAGTAAATACATAATCTGGTTTTCCACCAAAATACTCTTCAACATCTATACAGAATTTTAAAAACTCATTATAATAATTGATTTTTCTATTCTTAGATATTTCTAATGATTTTTTAAAATCGATACCATTTTTATCACACGCTATCCAAGGAATGTTAATTTTAACTTTGGCAAGATTTGGAAAATTATTATCTAATATTTGCTTATTATTGTCAGTATAGGTTAATAATATATCTACATCATATTTTAATAATTCTTTAATAATACATGTTTGTCTATTAATATGACCCATCCCAATATCACAAATTCCAATTAGTATTTTTTTTGTCATTTCATCACCCTACCATATGATATATTTTCTATATTTAATTTTTTTAAGCATTTGTTCATAAATTCAATATATAATTCATAATCTTCATTATTTAATTTACTATTTTTTAAATAACATAATGCTATATCAACTAAGTAATCAAAGAATATGTGTTGTTGTCCATTTTTTATAGATAAATCAATATAATAGTTAACTAACGACATTTTATTTAATAAATTATAATTAGAATTATTAGAATCATTTTTTTGCAAAGATCTTAAAATTGTTTCGTATTTTTTTAATATATTTTTAAAATTGTTAAGATCTAAGAAATCTATTTCTCTTACATTTGAACTACCGCAATATAATAGTCTCAAAAAGCTTTCATTAGAAATATCAATGTAGGGGAATTTATTTTTTAATAAATTTTCTAAATAAATATTCCATTTTTCATATTCTCTTTCCTTTGCGTTTTTACAAATACCATAAGATAAGAAATTATAATCTATATCTAAATTATTAACTTGAATAATATTATAAACTTTTTTAATATGTTCACTCTGATTTGATCCAATTAAAGATATAAGGGTGCTTTTATCAGTATTAAAATATAATGCGTAAACTAGTTCTTGAAGTGAATACTTGATATCTCCATTTTTCTTATTTTTATCATCACAAATAATATCATTTTTAACAAAATCATATATTTTTTTATTTTTATACAATTCTGATTCTAATACAAAATCAGGTTTACTTAATCTTAATAATTCTAAAAATTCAGTTATTCTTTTAATTGCTATTTCATTATTATTATTAAATCCATTAATTAAATCATTATCGCCCAATGAACAAGCATTAATGATTTTTCTCTGATATTCTTCATCATACTCTTTACCTATTTTATTACATACGTATTCAATATTTTTACTGCTAATATCACCCACTAAATATATACTTTTAAATTCTCCTGATGTAGTTAATAAATTTCTAAATATTTCACTAATGTATAAATTTCTGGTTTGAGCTAAATTGGGTACTGGTTTATTTGGATGTGTATCACCATATCTTAAAAATATATCATTATCATAAATACATTTATCATCTAAAAAACTATATATTTCATTTAATACTACTTCTCTAGGTACATTAAAATGTGGATATCCATTAATAAATGTAGAATTACATGCGTCGCTTTTAGGCGTAGTTATAGTAAATGAACCCTCACCATATTTTGTATCATAAATTATTTTTTCTTCATTGATGTTATGATTTAATCTAATATAATCAATTAAATCAGATTTTAAGGCTAAGTTTTTGTACATCTTTTTCATATAAACAATCTTTCCCTTCATATTCATTAAAGTTAATATTATTTAAATTAATCTCACGATGCAAACCTTGTGGACAATATTTACAATAATCTAATTGTTCATTTTTAAATTCCGACATAAATTCTGTTGTTAATATCTGTTCTATATTATTGTAATCAATATACCTAATTGGTAAATCAAGATACTCATATCCGCAACATAAATCAATACGTCCATCAGGATAAAATGAAAGGTGTTTTCCTAAATGTCTACATTTAAATTTTTCTTTATGATATATATAATCTTCAAAATATTGTAAATATATATTTTCTATGTTTTCTATATTTTCTTTATTTAAACCATTACTTAATATTGTCTGCTTCATATGTGGTTTTATATTACTAACAAAATAATCAATATCTTCTTTAGTTAATCTTGCATCAGGCAAATTAATTGCATCTTCCAAATATGATGGCCAAAATTTATCTGCTTTATATTCAATTGCTAATTTAAGCAAATCATTCATTTGTTTATAGTTATCTTTCATAATAACAGTTTGTATTATTAGAATAAAATTATTTTTTTCTTTTACTTTTGATAATATTTTTAAAGCATCAAAAGCTTTTTGATACATTGTTTCATTTCCTCTTGAATTAGTATATGTGTCATAATCAGTTCCATAAATAGATAATACAACTTGATCTAAACCAGAATTTAACCATTTATTTATTTTCTCTTCTGTAATATTAAAACCACTTGTATTTATACGTGTAGTAAGACCATAAGAATGAGCGATAGATATAAATTCATCTAAATTTGGAACAATAGTAGGTTCTCCCCCAGACAAAGCAATGTATGTTCCCCCTATATTTTTTATTGCTTTACATACTTTCTCAAAATTTTCTAATTGAAAGAATACTTTGTCAGTATCTATTTTTTTGAATTCACTTAATCTGTTTTTACAACATTTACAGTTACCAGGGCATAAAGTAGTAACTTTTACCATAAAATTATAATCTTTTTGTAAATTGTTTCCCATATAAATCACCCACAATACTTTCAATTATTTCATCATATCTACATGATATATATTTTAAACCGACTGTATTATTTAAATAATCAATTTCATTAATTATAATTTGTAAATTATTATTATTTGCATATGACTTAGTTGGAAATCTTCCATTAAATAAAAGTGTTTCACCCTTTATTAAATTTGAAAATTTTTCATACATATATAATTTTGCAAGCTCTTTATCAACAACATATTTACTATTATCTTCTGCATTAATATGTGGATCAATAATTGAGACAATTTCTAAATCTCTTTTTGTATCATTAGTATAGTCATAATAAACTCTATTTATATGATTAAATGTATTATCTTTATTTATTTGAGATAACATTCTTGTATTATTATTTCTTAAAGAAATGTAATTAGTTCCACCTATTATTCTGCCATCTTTAATTGCTATTCCATTATCAGATACTATTGTAATATTATTATCTTTATTATTACATCCAAGAGCAATTGAAGTTTTTCCTTGAGCATAATCTCCCAATATAATAACTCCTTTATTCTCTAAAGCTACACATGATGCATGAACAAATATAATACCATCATTTATCAATAATCTTTGAAAAATTTGAGAAATGTACTTCCCTATACTAGATGTTGAACTGTCAACATTACCAGTTAGAGTCGAGAAAGTTTTAGATTCATAAACATCACAATAATTATTACAATTATTTATAAATAATCTAAATGCGCCATTTGAAGTTATTACTTCTTTAACATTGGGAGTAAATTTTTTTATCCAAAAATCAACTTTCTGAATTGCTTCTTCAGAACAATTATTATATTCAATTAATACTTTTTTACCAAAATCACTATAACATTTATACATAATATATCTACCCCTTTTAAATATATCAATATCAAATTTTCACTATTATATTAAAATTTTTATAAAAAAACAAGTTAAATTTTAAAATATGTAATTTAAATAAAAAAAGACATAAAGTTAAATTATGTCTTTTTTATTAATCATTATTAATTTCATCTACTCTATTATATAGAATTTCTAAATTATTTATTTTAATATCACCAGATATAGTTTCTTCTTCCCAAGTAATATTTTTATCTAAAGATAACATATTTCTAATTTTTAATGAACCATTTGGAGTAAATGGATATAATAATTTAGATAAGTTAGCCATAATATATACACATGTATAAGTAATATTATTAAATTCATCTATATTTTCTTTTACTTTAACCCATGGTTCATTTGAATCATAATATTTATTACCTAACATTGCATATTCAATTATTGTATTAAGTGCTTGCTTTAATTCAGCTTTTTCGATTAAAGAACCAACTTTATTAAATACATTTTTAGTTTCTAAAATTATATTATCATCTATTTTTCCTTCTTTAATTATTCCATCAAATTTTTTATTAATAAATGATAAATTTCTATTTACAAAGTTTCCAATTGTACCTACTAAAAATTTATTATGACATTGTATAATTTCATTTAATGAGCAATTACAATCATTTTTTTCTGGTCCATATAGTATTAAATAAAATCTAATAGTATCACTAGTAACAATTGAAAGCAATTCATCTATCGTGATTAAATTACCTTTTGATTTACTCATTTTTTCATTATTTAAGGTCATATATGCACTTGATACTATATGATCAGGAAGTCTATAGTTTTTATCTAATCCTAACAATAATGCAGGGAATATAATTGTATGAAAAGGAATATTATCTTTACCATGAACATAATAAGTTATTAAATTCTTATTACTATCACTCATAAACTCATCAAATTTAATTCCTCTTCTATTTGCTACTTCATTTCCCACAGACAAATATCCAAGTACAGCTTCAAACCATACATAAATTCTTTTATCCTCATATCCATCTACAGGTACTTTAACTCCCCAGTCTAATTGACGAGTTGCAGCTCTATCGATAAGTCCACTATCAACAAACTTTTGAGCTTCTCCTACTGCATTATTTCTCCAGTTGGTTTTGTTTTTGTCAATTAATTCTTGTAACTGACTAGTAAATGCAGTTAATTTAAAGTATAAATGTTTAATCAATCTACTTGTTGTTTTATTTCCACATTCTTTACATTTTTTATCAAGTACTTCACTAGCATTTAATGAAGCATTACATTTATCACATTGATCAGCAGAACTTTCTCCTCCACATTTTGGACATTTGCCTACAATTTCTCTATCTGATAAAAATTTTTTACAATATTCACAATAATCTTGTTCTTCTTCTTTTTCATATATATATCCATTATCTATTAATTTTTTAAAGCACTCTTGAACATATTTTTCATGAAAGTCAGTCATTGTATTTGAGTATTCATCATATTGAAAATTTAAATCTGAAAAAGTTTTTTTAAATGCCTCATCATAATAAGTAGCAACATCTTTTGGAGATTTATTTTCTTTTTTTGCTCTTTCAGTAATAGGTGTTCCGTGACAATCACTACCAGATACATATATAACATTATCACCATTTATTCTAAAATATTTTGCAAGTATATCACCTGGAAGTAATGCAACAGTATGACCAACATGTAAAAAATAATTTGAATATGGCCACGCGCCACCAATAAATATATCTCTTTTCATTTTTTCACCTTCTTTTAAAATTTATCAACTGGTTCAATACCAAGTATACTCATACCATTTGATAAAACAATTTTAATAGCATTTAGTAAAGCTAATCTTGAATTACGTAGTAGTTCATCTTCTTCTTTAAGAATTGATACCTTTTCATAATATTTAGAAAATTTTTGACACATTGAATATAAATAATTACATATAATTACAGACTCTGAAGTGTTGAATGCATTATTAACTACTTCTGGAAAATCATAAATACTATTTAATATAGAATATTCTATTTCATCATTAAATTTGTATTCTTTTAAATTAAAATCTTTAATATCTGCTTTATTTAAGATTGAATTAATTCTTACATAATTATAAAGTAAGTATATAGCAGAATTACCTTGAAAATCGGTAGCTGCCTCTAAATTAAAGTTAACTGTCTTCTTTCTATTAACATTTAACATATTATATTTAATACAAGATGCTGCTAAAGAAGCAATATGTTCTTCAGATACAGCAGATCCTTTTTCTTTAAATGTAGAGGTTAATTTTTCAATAGATGCTTTAATAAAATCTTCAAGTAATACTAATTTACCTTGTCTTGTTGACATTTTATCTCCATCTAAAAGTACAAAGTCATAAGAAATTAACTTTGGAGCTTTATATCCCAATATATCTAATGATGCAGCAATTTGTTTAAAATATACCTCTTGATCTTCACCTAATACAACTATATTATTTTCACTATTTCTATTAATTTTATCCATAGTATATGCAATATCACGAAGTGGATATAAAGAAGTTTTGTCTTCACGAGTAAGTACTAACACAGGAGATTTAGTTGGAATATCATAACCACTTAAATCAACATAAAGTCTTCCATTTTCATCTTCTTTAAGTTTTCCTTTTTTATCTAATTTATTTAAAATGTCTTTAGTAATATTACCAAACACGAAATCAGATTCATGAATGAATCTATCCCATTTAATATCCATTTTATTAAATATATTTTTTTGACCTTCAACGCATAAATCAGTTATTCTTTTGAATTTTTCTCTTATTTCTTCATTACCATTTTCAAGTTCATTTAAATAATTAAATACTTGTTTTTCAACTTCTGGATTAGTTTTTGCTTCTTCATTAATCTCAACATATAGTTTTAATATATCATTAAATGATAAATTATTAATATCACCTAGTCTTTCAACACCGACAACTAACATAGATATTTGTTTACCAATATCATTTACAAAATAATTTCTTTCGACATTATATCCTTCAAATTTATATAGTCTTACAAGAAAATCTCCTATAATACTATTTCTACATCTACCTATATGTGGTGATGCATTTGGATTTATAGATGTGTGTTCTATTAATAAATCTTTATTAATACCAATATTATTAGAACCATAATTATTATTCATTTCTTTTAATACAGCATTTCCTAATGTTTCTTTATTAATATTGAAATTTAAATATGGTCCAATTACAACTGTACTATCTATTATATTTTTATCCACATTTATATTTGCTTTAATATGATTTGCTTTTTCATTTGGATTATTAAGTCCATCAATTTTAACAGTAAAGCAAGGAAAAGCATAATCACCCATATCTTCTTTAGGTGGTCTTACCACTTCAATATTTTCTATATCAATATTTGCTTTTTTTATTACTTCTTTAATATATTCTTTAAAATTAATCACGGTTATTCCCCTTTCATTTTCGTTTGATATTTTACATAATTTTTATTATTTTGTCAATTATCTTACAAATCCCATTTTTGATTTTACAATCTCATATTTTTCACGTGCGATTTGAGTTGTTTTGTTTCTTCCTTCATCTAGAATCTTATCAATAATATCAGAATTTATATATTCATTATATTTATCTTGAATTTGGCGGATAAAGTCGCATACAACATCAGCTACTTTCATTTTAAATGTTCCATAATTACATCCTTCAAATTCTTTTTCAACATCACTTATTTTTTTATTAGTAAGTGATACATAAATATTTATTAAATTAGAAATTCCAGGTTTATTTTCAGGATCAAATTTAATACTCATTTCACTATCAGTAGTTGCGCTCATAATTTTCTTTCTTACCAAATCTACATCATCAAGTAATTTGATAACACCTTTTTCATTTTCACTTGATTTACTCATCTTTTTACTAGGATCTTGTAAATCCATTATCTTTGTTCCAGATTTACTTATTATTGGTTCTGGAATTACAAAAGTATTACCAAATTTATTGTTGAATCTAATCGCTATATCACGAGCTAGTTCTACATGTTGTTTTTGATCTATTCCAACTGGAACATATTTACTATCATAAAGTAATATATCAGATGCCATCAAAACAGGATAAGTAAATAGCCCAGCAGTAAAGTTTTCATTTTTCTTACTCTTTTCTTTAAATTGGTGCATTCGAGATAATTCTCCAAAATATGTATTGCATTCTAATAGCCAAGATAGATTTGTATGATACAAATTTTCAGATTGAACGAAAATTGTATTCTTATTTGGATCAATTCCACATGCTAAATAAAGAGCAATTAAACTTCTAGTATTTTTTGATAACATTTCTTTGTCTTGTGGTATTGTTATTGAATGTAAATCTGCAACAAAAATAAATGAATCATAAATACTTTGATTCTCAATCATTTGTTTAATTGAACCAATATAATTTCCAAGTGTTATTACACCTGTTGGTTGTAAACCAGTTAATATTCTATCTTTTTTCATACTACTCTCCTTAAAGAAAAATCTTATCCAAAATAGGATAAGATTAATATACTTATTTAGCCACCCAATTTAAGTGATTATTTTCTAATAACGGAAGAAAACCGTTTTTCTCTACTATATTCAAGAAAACTCTCATTAGTCCATTCATTATCATAATTATAAAATGTTTCACCAAACCATTTCTCTCTAAAATAATCATTAATAACTACTACTCTAAATCAAAGATTTACAATAAGATTTTAACAAATAACTTCTAAAATATCAATATTAATCAATAAAGTAATCACTTATATCTTTACTATCTTTTTTATTAAAATATTGATTAAAAACATATATTATTTGACGATTATTATTATCAACAAGAACATATTCTTTTATATTATTTTCATTATCACTTATTATATAAATATAATATGGATTTTGATCATCTTCAATTTTTTCAATACTAATAGAACTTATTCTTTCTATCTCTTTTTTAATACTTGTTTTATCATACTGATATTTAAGAAAAATGAAATATGACTTTGCAAACAATCCGTTTTTACTATATTCAGAAAATTCTATTAATCTTGAAGATTCTATTTCTTCTGGAAAATAACTCAATGTTGTTTTAATATCATTATTATCTTTATATTTTTTTAAATAAATACTATAACTAGTCGCATCTATATTAACATTCTTTTTAATTTCATTTGAACTTTCAACAATAGTTATAACAATAGCTATTACTGATAAAACCAATGAAATTATTAACATTATATTAAACTTTTTAATTCTATTTTTAATTTCATCTTTTGACAATTTTTTTTCATTTTTTAATATCTTTTTATTTTTTAAATATATAATGAAAGTGATTGACATAAAAATTAATGCTACAAAGGTAAATATTATTCTTAATATTAACATACTATCAACTCTCTTTCTAACTAATTATAACACATAAAAAAAGAAAACTCTATTATGACAAATAAAGTTTTCAAAATTTATTAGAATTCAATTCTTCTTAAAACACTATCATTTTTATCTTTTAATGCATTTTCCATTTTTTCTGATAATTCATCACAAGTTATTTCTTTGTTATAGTAAATATCTGCATTATTAAAAACTTCGTCTCTAACTAAAAGTAATTCATCTGAATATTCCCTTAAATATATATCATTAAGTGGAATCACTCTAGAATTACAAAAAGGTGTTCTTTTTAAATGTTCCTTATCAATAATTTGTAACATTTTACCACATGCAGGACAAAAATAATTACCATCTATTAATTTCTTTCTTGGACGATCATCATAAAATTTAAACACAATTTCATGTGGACAAAAATTAGCTATTTCTAAATATCTAGTATTAATATCATATATTCTTTTTTGTAATTCTTTTGCTTCATTTTTAAGCTTAATTGTTTCTTCTAATATTTTTTTAGAATCCATTTTTCATTTTCCCCCTAAAAATATTTATTTTATTTTTCTTGCTTCTAAATAGAATCTCTTATCATGACTATGACCCATTGAGAAAGTTTTTCTAGGAAGTGCCCCATCTAATATAACTGTTTTAAATAAGTCATTTTTACTCATAGCATCAAATACAATTCCAACATTATTGTCTTTTGATCCTAATTCTTTAGTTACTTCATATCCATGAATATAATCAATCTTACCTTTATTATTACTCAAATATTCATCTAAGAACATTTGAATAGAACCCACTGCAATATTTGACTTAGGATTCTTAATATAAAGAATTTTATCAAAATCTTTAGTGATTAATTCAAATTTTTGCCCTTCACCATTTTCATTTATTTCATAATAATCGTATAATTTATTGATTAAATCATTAACATCTGTATCAAATATAACTCTATGAATTGCTTCGAATTCTAAAGCATCACTATGAAGATTAACTAATTCAACAAGAGCATATCTTGCAGGATTATTTAAGTATTCATTTTCACTCATAGTAGTTTTTAATTTTTCATAACATGCTTTAGCTGTAGCAAGTGAATGGTTTCCATCCCCCATAGCAAATAATAAAATTCCTTTATCTTTAACATCATATTTATGATCAAAATAATCTTTATCAGCAAGACTTTCTAATTTTGATATAACTTCACTAATTGTAGATTCATCTAATTTATAGCCTTTAATATGGCCGCCTTTTTGCATTAAATCAAAATCATACACTACATCATCATTAGTAACTTTATTCTTTAAATTTTCAATGATTTCTCTCTTCTCATCATCAATTAATATCATTATATGCGGAAGTTCAAGTAAAGCATTTTCTCTTACTTTCATTCTAGGCGGTATTCTTTCAATTACAGTTTTTTCTGTCGCTCTTATTAATGTTTGAGAACCTTTTTCATAAGAGTAATCTTCAAGGTCAACTATTCCCATCAAACCTTCTCTTACTTTTCCATCATTTTGTGTTCTTTCTAAATAAATCATAGAATCTTTATATTCAGTAAATATATCATTATCAATGTATTTTTTCATATTTTCATTGATTTTTTTAATTCTATCTTCTACATCACTTTCTTCTAAATATATTTCTGGTAAAGTAAGATTTAATGTAGATGGGCTATCCCCAACTATATTTTTTACTTCATTCCAATAATCTGGTTCGGAAGTATACTGATCACAGGCTACAACACTCCATTTGTGCATATCTGTGTTTTTAGGAATTAAAATATTTCCTGCTTTAAATGGTATTTTCATTTATCTCATCTCCAATTAAAAATATTATATCATAAAAAATAAATAATGGAATTGACAAAATGTATCAAATACGATATAAATATAGTTGAAATGAAAGTATAAATTAATGAGGTTAAGATGAGTTCTATTGATAAAGGTAAAATTATAGGTGAATTTGATTTATATGATTATGGGTTACCTACTACCAAAGGATACTTATATCATCAAATATCTAATGGCGGTAATGATGGAGACAGATATCCTCAAAATAGAGAATACTTAAGAATTTTTGGCTTTACAAAAGATAATCAAATAATCGAATATGGATATGTTTATTTTATGTTATATACTTCAAAAGAAGGATTACCTATTTCTGAATATATTGGTTCAAAAGTATTTGAAGAATATAGGAATAAAGGATTAGGAGATTTATTAATGTCAATATATCTATATTACAGTTATGATAATGGATTTTCATTTGTTGAATCTACTACAAGACAAAGAAAATTAGATGTATTATCATTAATGAACAAATATGGTTTTAGAGTTAAAGAGCCTCAAAATTATGATGATGGTGAAAGAATTACACTATATAGAAATAATATGGTTGTAGACATATTCAAACAAAATAAAGGTGGAATATATTACAGATTTAAAACAAACAAAGCTGAAGAAATTTATAAAAGAAATAATGCAAAAGTAGCAAATAATTATAATTATTTACAATCACAAGAAAATAACCAAATAGATATAGAAGATTATAAAAAGTTAGGATGGGTAGTACCTAACGAAGAATATGAAAGAGCATCTAATGACAACATTATTATTGAAGATAATTTAAATAAATCAGGTTTCTCAAAATAATAAAAAAACAATTCATAAAGAATTGCTTTTTTAATAGATTATTTTCTATCTTTTAAAACGTACTTATAGAATAATCCAGCAAGAACTGCGCCTACTATTGGAGCAACTATAAAGATCCATACTTTGCATAATGCATCTCCACCTTGTAATACAGCTGGTGCTAAACTTCTAGCTGGGTTTACACTAGTTCCAGTAAATGGAAGACCAAATAGATGTACAAGTACAAGTGTAAGACCAATTACAATTCCGGTAGCATGTCCATTCTCTTTTTTATCAGTTACGCCTAATATAGTTGTTGTAAAAATAAATGTTAACACTACTTCAACAACTAATGCAATCCATATTGTTGTACTTCCTACTAGGCCATTTGCTCCTAAAGCAGAAAAACCATTTAAGCAAAGAGCTAATAATAAGGAACCTACGAAAGCACCAATAACTTGAGCAATAACGTAACGAATACATTCTTTTACTTCCATTTTTCCTGCAACTGTTAATGCAATAGAAACGGCTGGATTAATATGACATCCAGAAACATTTCCAATACTATATGCAGCTGCCACAATTACAAGACCAAATGCAAGTGATGTAGCTACTAAATCAACTCCAGATGTTACAGCAACGCCGCAAGCAATAAGAGTTAACAACATTGTTCCTACTCCTTCAGCAATATACTTTCTCATTCTACACCTCCTTATATTAATTATATAACACAATTATAACTATTACTAGTTTTATTTAATATTATATATTAATCATTCGAATTGTAAACTTAATTTATATTATTAAAGTAATTAAAAAAGACATAGTTTATTCAACTATGCCTTGATTATTGTTTGGCTTTAAAACCATTTTCTCTCCTTTATCAAGCTTTCCTTCTTCACACAATGCATGAAATTCACTAGAATATTCGATAAATTGTTCTACATTATCATCATTTATTTGAATGTTTTGACTATCTAAATTTGAATCATTAGATTTAGTAATTTCATTTGCTTTTTCAAATAAATGTTGAAAACTTATAATAGATAATTCATCTTCTAAATCAAATCCACATTTATCAGCAATTGTTTCCAATGCTTCATCGGAACTATTAGTAAAGATAACAATTGTTTCATAAGTCATTTTAGCTGCATCTTTCATATTTAGTGTTTTAAGTCTAGTTTTTATTTCTTCAATTTTTGAAGTATCGTTATTTTTAAAAGCTAAAATCAATTCAACAAATAAATTGATTATCATTGATGAATCAAGATCAATTTTATCACCATCAAAATCAAAAGATGAATCTTCTACTAATTCAAACATATCTTTTATTAATGTAAACATATGTTCAGCTAACAATAATTGTCTTTCGTTTTTTGGAAACACTAATATATCTACTGTTTCTTTATCAGATTCCTTAATTGAATTTAAGATATCAGTGTTCTCTCTTAATTTATCAATATATTCCTTTTTTCTTGTTTCAAAATCTTTTTCCATTTTAATTTTCCCCCTTAATTGCAAAGTATTATATCACATTTGATACACAATGTCAAATTTTATTTATTTAAAAAGTTATCACCAATCTGCATTTATTATATCATATTATAAATAATTATTGATTGTCTTCATCGTCAAAAGAATATGTGTTTTTACCTATGTGAATATTAAAATATTATTTATATTCAAAACAAAGTCATATAAAAACTCTGACTAAGTGTCAGAGTAATAATCAAATATGGCATATCAAACATTACTATATTTGACTAAGTGTATAAAAAAATTCAATTCCATAAACACTATATCATAGTATTATTTATTAATTAACAAGTTTTGCGTGAAGTACTACTCTTTTTCTCCCACCAGAAGAACAGGTGGATAATGTTAAAACTGTATTTGTATCTTTTAAATCAACATTATAATTATAATTTGATCTTGAAGCAATTTTAGTAATAAAAGAATTATACTCATCATCATTTTTAAAATCAGTATTTATATAATAATCTTCAGCCTCTATTAAATATGTTGAAAAAACTTGATATGTATGTGTACCATTTTCATCTATAAGCAATATTTTATGATTATCTTCATTTTCATACCAACTTTTTTTCAAAACATTTTTTAGTGTTCCAAACATACTTCCATTTCTCATATTATGACCATATATAACCAAATTTTTATCATTACCATCATACTTGTTATTATAATCTGCAAATACCCAACCAGCAACATTTGGTTCTTTATTAAAATTATGGCTTAAGTAATAATCATTATCATTTGCCTTAACTACAACATAATTTATTTTAGTATTGTTAACTTTTAAATATGCTACAACGTCAGGATTCATTTCTTTTAAATATTCAAAATCTATATTATTTTCCTCATCTGTTATTGTTTCTTCATTAATTACATTTTTTAAATCATTTTCAATTTTAGAGTTTTCTTTATTACTTATATACCAATACAAAAAATTATAAGTTCCATATATTAAACCAATAAAACAAATAATAATTAATGCTAACAAAATGTTTTTATTTAAATTTTTCATATTGATTTTTTGCCCTTTCGTGCTGTATAGTATCATTTAAATTAAAATTTGTCAAATAAAAAAACTTATAGTTTAAACTATAAGTTAATTTCTTCTTATATAGTAATATGAAGATTTAATCAGTCCAAGTAAACTTAATACTATTAATGATACATAAACATATACATTATCAGAAGTTTGAGGATTCTTACCAGGTTTACGATAAGTATTAATAATAGTAAATCCTTTATCCATATTTCCTTCAATTTTAGTTCTGTATTTTGCAACTTTAACTTCTTCAATAGTATATATTATTTTATTGCCTTTATAATATACATCTAAATCTTCGAATGTATATTTCCAACCATTTTCTTCATTTAATACAATAGTTTCTTTTACTTTACCATTTGCTTTTAAATTAACAGTGACACTTTTAGGTCTTGAGTTTTCATAATTATATTTATCTTGCCATATTTTTTTAACAGGAATACTTCTCTTTTCAGTACTATATTTATTTTCCATTACTATTTCTAACTCTTGTTGATCAATTTCTTCAAAATATCCTGTAATTCCCAGTAGGTTTTGATATGCATAATCTTCATTAGGATTATTTCCTGTATAAACAGATTGTGTTGAATAAATGTATATATTCATATCATTTGGATGATGATCTTCATTCCTTATTAAATATTGATATAATTCATAATATCTTGCTATTTTTGCTCTTTCTTCAAGACTTGTTTTTGCATTATGTCCATTACCTGACCAGTGATTTGCAATCATTTGACCAAATGAATTACCTTCACCAAATTTAATTTCGGCAATACTTTGCCCTATTTCTGCATCAGGTTTATATACATAATCTCTATATTGGTGTCTTAAGTAATAAATATCTCCATTACTTCTTACATCATATAAAACACCTTCAACATTTAAAGGTACATAAGTTGTATTAGTTGACTTACGATATGCAATTACTGCTTCTGTTAAACCAGCATTCGTATAGTTTTTTAATGCTGATTCAGTTAAAAATCTTATTTCCGTTAAAGTTAAATCTGTAAATATACTTTCTGCTTTATATCTATGATATATAATATCCAATATTTTATTATATAAGTCTTCGTCTTCTAGTTCTTGATCTGAAATATCTATTTTTTCTTTATTACCAGCTGCATCAACAGCTACAGTTTGTTTAGTATAGTCTCTTATGCTACCAGGATTTAATATTTGTCCATCATATGTTGAATTTTCATCTGGTACTTCCCAATTTTGATTTATACAATATACTTCTTGTTTCTTTCCTTCTATTGTTACATAGTACAAAGGTGTTCCTCCATAATGAGGACATGGTTCAGAATCAAATTCTACTCCTGCTTCTATTTCTGGTATCTCAACCTTAACTGTAAAAGTTTTATCATCTGCTAATTCATAACCTTCTGGTGCTGAAACCTCATGTAGTGTATAAACACCATCACTTAAAAATGTAATTCTTGGATTCCCGTCAGAAACCCATTGATCAACCACATTATTCTTTGAATCAATTATCTGAAGTGTTGCACCAGATAATGGTAAACCTTCTTCATCAACCTTTGTAGTTATAACTTTAACTTTTTGCATTTGATATTGTGTATGCGTTGTATTGTTTTGATCTTCATTTGATTGATTTTCATTTTCAATTATTGGTTCAGTTTGATCATCTGCTATTTGATTTAGTTGTTCATCATTTTCAATTATTGGTTCAGTTTGATCATCTGCTATTTGATTTAGTTGTTCATCATTTTCATTAGACTCTTCCGTTTGTAAATTTTCAAAATTATCTTCTGTAATAATTTGAACATCATCAGCTTCACCTAATGTGTTATCTTCAATTACTTCTTCATTAATAACTCGATTAACTTCTTCATCATTTAATTCATCAGCATAAATTATAATTGAATAAAAAGATAATAATAATACAAGCATAATTTTAACAAAATATTTCATGCTATATATCCCCCCTATATTGGCATTTGTTAAGTCAATATAATAGCACCCCTAGAAAAATAAGTCAAATAAAATAATAAGTTTTTTCAAATATTTTTTTAAATGGCATTCGTTACTACTAATATGAGCAAGAATTGTATAAATAAATTTTTAATAGCCCTGTATATATGATATAATTATATTAGATGATTATATGACGACAGACGAATATTTTAAACGGTTAGATCAAGCCAGAAAAAATAAAAGTTATTTTTCAAATAAGGCTTCTCCTTTTAAATTGTTATATTTTTAGACGACAAATTTCACATAAAGAAAAAGGAGATAAACTTAAAAAAAGTTTATCTCCGCATCATGCATATTTATTTCTTACCCCAACAAATACGCGCTATCGTCTAAATTGTCATAATAACACTTGGTAAGTAATTATTACATATTAATTATATTACACAAATTTTTGTATGTGAATATAAACAATAAAAAAACATCGCTTGGTGCGACGATATTCTCAAATGGCACGATAATTATAGGGGTATAAAACTTTTAATTATATTTTTTTAAAGTTACGTGTTTTAAATAGTCATCAACATTTAACTGTTCTTTTGGTTTTGAATATTCATAAACTGTTAACATTTCCATATCTTCATCACTCGCATCATTATAATTCATCTTTGTATATTCTATGTGTTTTGATTTTACGACTTCAACAGCTTCACGTAAACAATTAAATGCATGTATCCCTTTGTAAGGTTCAAATGCATGTTCAAACCAATAATACCTATTGTTATTTTCAAATATTAAAAATGTATGGGTTGGAAGATTACTCTCTCTGCCAACTTCATACCACATAAAAAATGTATGAAAACAATAATTGTGCTTTTCAAACCATAATCTCTCTAATTCTACTTGATCCCAACAAGTACCTATATTAGATTTCAATACTTCCTCTCCAGTTTGCACAATGCATTGTGAATACCAATCATTCCACTCTTCTGAAGTAGTATCAGTATAATGTTTATCGTTTTTACCAATAAAACCATATTTTATATTTTTATTCATATAATCTAATAATGATTCTGGTGATTTTATTTCATTAATTATATTCATATTATCACTTCCAAATATATTATACCAAGAAAAAAAGTAGCTAGGCCACTTTGATTTCTAAATGGCACCAGTAGTAGCCCATTGTGAAACTATATACATATAATCAGCTGCTAAAAATAGTATATCATGAAATTTTGTTTTAATAAATGTAATATGTACTATTTTTTCTTAATTAGTTTTTTAGGTGCATTATATATATAGGATTCACTATTAATTCTTTCATTTGAATCAATTAATCTTATTGAACAATTGTCAGGAGTTAATTCATTACTATACCATTCTGGTGAATAATGGAAAAAATTCATAACAATGGTTTTAATTGTTGCACCATGTGATACTACAAAAAGTACATCTTCTTTGTCCCTATAAATTGTATTTAAAAATTGTTTAGTTCTTAAGGCAACATCAAAAGGACTTTCTCCTTGAGGAAGTTTTGCATAAAATTTGCCTTCATTTTGATAGTAATTGTCATAATAAGCAAATTGTTCTGGATATAACATTTTTATTTTTTCTATTTCTTTATCACTAAATAATCCATATTGTTGTTCAATTAGTGTGATATCCTCTTTAACTTTTTTAATATTTAAAATATCATTAATAATACTTGCTGTTTCTCTAGTTCTAGTATAAGGGCTTACCCACATAGCAGAATCAGATAAATTTATATTATTATCACTAATATAATTTTTAAGAAATTCTCCAGCAAGTTTGGCTTCTTCTTTTCCTTTTTTTGTTAAATACACTTTATGATCTGGTAAACCAATACTGTAGTTTTCTTTTGTATTTTGCATCGATTCGCCATGTCTAATTAAAAACATCTTCATAAAATCACCATCTTTTAATAATTAATATATATTATAACATATATAACTTAAATTAAAAATGAATAATAAAAAAACTCTAACTTTAATAGTTAGAGCATTAAGTACTAATGGCACGCTCTTTATGAACGTTTACGAAAAATGAGATAAAACTCAATTACATATTTAATATATCATATATTTTTATTTTTTTAAATATTTGATAAACATTTTACTAGCAAATGTTAAAGAAACTGATTTGTTAGTTGCCAAATATATATTTATATTTGGTATTTTTTTATTAATATTTAATTCTTTTATATTTTTATAATTTCTTTTTGCTAAATCAATAATTGAAAAACCAACACCTAAACCTATATTAACAAATTCAGTAATTAATTCTTGGCTTACAACTTCCATTTTAGGTATTAATTTAACATTATTTTGAAGCGCAACATAATCTAATAACTTTCTACTATTAGATTCCTCTTTTTGTAAAATAAGAGGAATTTCATTTAAATCTTCAAAATTATTAACATTATCATCATAAAATTCAGGGTTATAAATAAAGCCTTGTTTTAATTCTTTTATTTTTTCTAAATTTAAATTAGTTTCTTTAATATTGCTTTCATTAAATATAACAAAATCTAGTTTTCCTAGTTTCAAATCATTT
>JAEEGL010767391.1_pt1 | contig 47899 bp, 38 predicted proteins | sample 9134231 | NCBI WGS metagenome assembly JAEEGL01 (sample SAMN16246548, study PRJNA631951) | gut metagenome | biome: gut microbiome; feature: rumen; material: fiber-attached | host: Bos | place: Iran: Karaj | collected 2018-10 | reverse complement strand
GCTGTCACCCAAGGCAGCACGGAGTTTCTTAATATGCGTATCGACCGCGCGGTCGTAACCTTCATACTCGGCGCCCCACACGTGATCGAGGATCTGGTTACGCGAGAGCACGATATCCTTGTTCTCGATCAGATACAAAAGAAGGTCGTATTCTTTGGGTGCGAGAGCCACTTCCTTGCCTCCGCATGTTACGCGCCGCTTGGCAGGTTCGATCACGATGTCGCCCATGACGATCATGCCGTTCTTTACGAGCAGACCTTTGTAACGGTTGATGAGCGCGTTTATCTTGAGCAGGAGAAGCTTGGTCGAGAAAGGCTTGGTGATGTATTCGTCCGCACCTATCTCATAACCTTCTTCTATGTCTCTGTCGTCGCCTAATGCAGTAAGGAAGATGACCGGCACATCGTACTTTGTGCGGATGAATCTGCACACCTCGCGGCCGTCCTTACCGGGCATCATGATATCCAATACGATGCAGTCATAGCGGTTCATCTCTACCAATTGGCATGCAGAATTGCCGTTGTCAGTAACATCAACCTGAAGGCCGTTCTTTGTAAGGAACGCCACCGTGATGTCGCGCAAAACTCTGTCGTCTTCTGCCAGAAGTATCCTGCTCATGCCTTAGTTGCTTCGAACCAGAAAATGGTCTCTCCTCCCCTTAAATCGTTTCCGCATCTGAAGCCGTGCAGCTTCATAATGTTCTCGTTGATCTCGATGCCCATGCCATTGCTGTTCAGCTTGTCGGTCTTTGATTTCTTATCGTTTGCAGAGTCGTTGCCGAATGATACCCTTACCTTGTCGTTCCACATGCTAAGCGTGATTCTTGCTTCCTTGTCTGCATACTTGATCATGTTCGTCATGTAATTGCCTATCGCGATCCTCATGAGCTTCAGGTCTGCCTTTATGGTAAACTCCTTGTCCTTCGGCAGCTCTACTTCCAGGTGGCGATCGTCCGCAAGAGGCTTTACGTGGTTATATACCGACTTAATGAGCGATACCAGTTCGACCTCTTCGATGTTCATCTTTATCTTGCCGGAATCTATCTTCTCCATCTCGAGGAAAGCATTGATCAGTTCGGACATGTCTTCAACTTCGCGGCCGACTTTCTTCGCGTATTCCTCGCGGTCCTTCTCGTCGATGTAGTCCCAGTTTTCCATGTACGCCTTGGTGACGGCAAGAGGTGTCTTGAGTTCGTGCGCGACGCCTCTGGTGAGTCTTCTCGAGCGCATCTCGTATTCCTTACGTGTCCTGTAGAGTTTCGCGATGACGAGAGGGATAGCGACGAGTGCTGCGAGCATCAGGACGAGAAGCACTACATACAGGGCGACGTTAGAACGCACTGCGAGTTCTACCGGATGGAAGACCTGGACAGTGTACATATTGCCGGCCTGGGTCGTGCTCATGTGGATCAGGTAACATGTCCATATATCCTGCTGCTCCGCCTTCATTGCCGAGCCGCTTTTGATGCTGTCATCAAAAGCGCCGAGAATTGCTTTCGCCTCCGCGTTCAGCCCCTTCTCGTAGTCGTCTCTGGCAACCCTGCAGATGACGCAGTAAAGGTACTGTCCGTCTGCCCACTCTGATACGGGGACCTTCTCGCCGCAGTTGTAATCGTAGTCACCTATCTGATATGTCTTGCCCTGGTATTGCATACTGCCGCCATGGATAAAGATGTCGTCGCACTCGCCTTCGAAAACGGGATCGTATATGTTGTATGGATCCTCAAAACCCTGGGGGATGGCAAAGATCCTTACTTCATCGGGCTTCATGATCTTGTCTTCTCCTGCTTTCCATGCATAGCAGTAGTCCTCGGTCGTATCGAAGACCGTGCCGTCCGTCAGGATGACATAGCCGTAGAAGCCCATGCCTCTGAGGCGGAGATCGTTGTTGAATTCCCAGGTATAACAGCTGTTGGTAACGAGTTCCTGAGAAGTGGTATTGGAATCGGGGACTACTGAATTAAATGTCGCGACGGTCTTAACCCTGTCCATATACAGCTGCATCTTTTCCGTTGCCGAGATGTAAGTGTAAAAACCGGTTCCGATAACGAACAGTGCGAGCACCAGAACGTCGATCACTATTGCCATTGTGATGTAATGCTTCTTCATTTTTAATACTCCTCACATGTTTGATAGTGCAATAGTAAACGAGCGATGTGTAGTCTTTATGTACACCTATGAGATTACCATAAGATTCGGTGCAGATGGCGCATACGCACAAATTAAACGCGGCACGATCATTAACCGCGCCGCGAGTGGAGAGGGGTATGATAATGTCTTCGTCTTACGATCAGACTGCGATCAGAGCCTTGTGCCTTTTCTGCTCTTTGCCCCAGGAATCGAGCTCGTCAATAATGGGAATCAGCTTTCTTCCTGTATATGTAAGACGATACAAAACTTTGGGATCAGCTCCGCCTTCCCCGTCGACATACACACGTTTGATGATGCAGTCTTCTTCGAGTTCGCGAAGTATCTTGATAAGGACAAACTGGTTCATTCCGCTGAAACTGTTAAGGATGAAACCGAAATCCGCCTTATGGATCTTATCAAGAAGGAGGATAACGGAAGTCTTTCTGTGATTGCCGATCAGATCGAGTGTGTAGAATACGGGTGAATCAACGGATCTGTCATCAGAATAACCGAGCAGTGTATGTTCTTCGCTGCGGCTCTTAACTGTATTAGTCATATCGCTCTCCTCCTCAATTAAGATTTATCTTTATGAGCAAATAATACACCAATTGTGGCGGAAATGTCAACAAGTTATTAACGAATTATTTATAAAATGTCTTAAGTATTAACAAAAATGGGAGCGGTTGCGCACAAATCCCTGATTATCAAGGCTTTCAGAACCCTTGCAAATACTGAAGTCGAGGATAATTGTCCTGTTTTTCCTTCCGGATCTCGAAGTATTTTAAAGAAATTATGCTACCAAATCAGAAATTCTGTTCATAAATTGGTCATATATTCCATTTGCCGCCACATAATGGTACACGCCCCCACTTCCCTCCACGCGCTTCAGATGGCAGCCGGGCCTTAAGCGGTATATAATCTGTATTCTTATAATAAAAAATGTTGTATACTATTTGCGCTTTAGGCGGACAGCCCGATACAGGAGGTTCGATATGAACGATTACATTAAGCAGATCGCAGACAGGATAAGAGAGCTCAGGGACATCCTTGAGATCGATGTCGATGACATCTCACGTCAGATCGGTGTCTCACCGGACGAGTACCTCGCTTACGAGACAGGTGCCAAAGAGATCCCCATCAGTCTCCTGTACAAGGTGGCTGAAGTGTTCAAGGTCGACCCCACTGTCCTCATGACAGGCGATGTTCCGCGCATGGATGACTATACCGTCGTAAGAGGCGGCAACGGTGTCAAGGTCGAGAGATACCCGGGCTATTCGTTCAGCGCTCTCGCTTTCAACTATAAGCACCGCCAGATGGATCCCATGATCGTTACTCTGTCCAAGTCAGAGACAGCAGAGCTCGTACATCACGGCGGTCAGGAGTTCAACTACGTCATCGAGGGTGCTATCAAGGTCATCGTCGGCGACAGGGAGTTCACACTCGAGGCAGGCGACTCCATCTACTTCAATCCCGAGAAGCCTCACGGTCAGAGAGCAGTCACCGAGACAGCGAAGTTCCTGACCATCATCAACGGTTAATCACTTCAAGGAGTAAAGATACAGATATGAGTTTATTGGAAAAGTTTCTCCCCAGAGTCGAGTTCGACAGTTACGAAGACTTTGCCGAGAATTTCAAGATCAACGTTCCCGAGAATTTCAATTTTGGTTTTGACGTTGTCGATGAATATGCAAACAACGAACCCGACAGAGAAGCACTCATCTGGTGCGATGACGACGGCAACGAGAAGCACTTCACTTTCAAGGACATAAAAGAGAAGAGCAACCGTGTCGCAAACATGTTCAAGGACCTCGGCATCAAGAAGGGCGACCGCGTTCTCATGATGCTCCGCCAGCGTCCCGAAGTATGGTTCACGATGGTTGGACTTCACAAGCTCGGCGCAATCGTAATCCCTGCTACTTTCCAGCTCGAATACCACGATATCGTTTACCGCTGCAATGCGGCTAACGTAAAGATGATCGTATGCGCAGACGACCAGTGGATAATAGATAACGTCAACAGCGCACGCCCCGACTGCAAGACCGTTCAAATCTGCAGCGTTATCGGAGAGGCGCCCGAGGGATGGCGTTCCCTTACGGATGACATCGATGCCGCATCCCCTGTTTTCGACAGACCTACAGGCGATGAGGCAACACACAACGAAGATCCCATGATCATCTATTTCTCTTCCGGCACGACCGGCGAGCCCAAGATGATCCTCCACGATTACCTCCTGCCCCTGGGACACATCGTCACGGCGAAATACTGGCAGCAGGTATACGACGGCTGCAGACACCTCACACAGGCCGATTCCGGCTGGGCAAAGTTTGCATGGGGCAAGATCTACGGACAGTGGATTGCAGGCGCAGTCAACGTCACATACGACACACAGAAATTCAACGCGGCAAGGATGCTCGAGATCATGGAAAAGCTCAAGCTCAACTCCTTCTGCGGTCCTTCCACCATCTACAGATATCTCATCCAGGAAGATCTTTCCAAGTATGATTTCTCTTCCATCAAGCACTGCTCCATGGCAGGCGAGCCTCTTAACCCTGAGGTCTTCTACAAGTGGAAGGATGCTACGGGCCTGGAGATACGAGAAGGTTTCGGCCAGACAGAGGGCTCTGTCCTTTTCGCGAACTTCCCCTGGATAGATGTTAAGCCGGGTTCCACCGGCAAGCCCACTCCCCTTTACGAGATCGAACTGCTCGACGATGCAGGCAACCCCGTAGAGGACGGTATCGTAGGCAATGTCATCATCAAGAACGCATCTTCCCATCCGACGGGACTGTTCAAGGAATACTACCAGAACCCTGAGGCGATGGCAGACCAGTGGCCGGGCGCAGATTACAACACCGGCGATACCGCTTGGAGAGATCCGGACGGTTATATCTGGTTCGTTGGAAGAAACGATGACGTCATCAAGTGCTCCGGTTACCGTATCGGACCTTTTGAGGTCGAGAGCGCTCTCATGACACACCCTGCTGTCCTCGAGTGCGCGGTAACATCAGTACCCGACCCGATGAGAGGCCAGGCTGTTAAGGCTACGATAGTCCTCACAAAGCAGTACAAGGATCAGGGAACTCCCGAGCTCGTCAAGGAACTGCAGAACCACGTTAAGCACGCGACAGCGCCTTACAAGTATCCGAGAGTAATAGAGTTCGTAGAAGAGCTTCCCAAGACATCCAGCGGAAAGATCATGCGTAAGGCCATCAAGCTTGCGGACGAAGCAAAATATAAGGCAGCTCAGAACAATACGTAATCGATTACCGAGAACAAAGTAACAAAAGCAAGTGCAGCGGAGAAGACGGCAGACGGCCACTTCTTCGCTGTTTTGTCTGCGAAGTAACCGGCTGATACAAACAGCATCGTAAGCGAGACGACGATGTATCTGGCATTGACCGAGCACAGCACGGGATACTGGAAAGCAAACATGTATATCGAGATAAACGGAACGAGGAACAAGAGTCCGAGAAGGAGCTTTACCGGAAGCTTGATCTTCTTGTCGATAACGAATCTGACGAACAGATAGAAAGCAAAGATAAACAAGAGCCAGCTGCTCCAGAGGAGTATCAGCGGCGTGACCGGATCCGGATCGAGAAGAAGGCCTTCGTCGAATGCCTGTGATTGGATGATCTGGCCTAAGATGCTGGGCTGATCCCCGGGATGGAATCCGTCCAGCTGCCAGAGAGTAAGCTGCTTCAGTGAAGGCAGTCCCAGCCTTGCCAGGACGGGAATGTTGACCGTATCCTGCGGCTGTCCGGGTGCAAGCGCAGGGACATAGCTGAACGGCACATGGTAGAACACCGCATTCCTTATGACCCACGAAAGGCCGAGAGGAACGGAGACTCCCAGGAACGCCGCATACTGCCCCGCAAGCTTTTTCTTTCCTTCCTTGTCCGTTCCCTTGCCGAAGAAAGCGCAGATAAAGACTGCACCCAAAGCGGGACTGATGAGCACGGCGGATGTTTTCGAGAGCATGCCGAGCACAAGGAACAGTGCCACGAGAAGGATGTTCTTCATGGTCCTCTTCTTGTTCCAGATGATCACCCTGTATACTGCGAGCAGGCTGAACAGAGTCATGAGGCAGTCGTTGTTGACTTCGATTCCGATGATAAGGAACATCGGACTGAATGCGAAGAAGCCTGTCAGTATCATCGTCATCTTCGCGGACACCTTGAGCTCGACCAGGATCTTATAGATCATATAGACGCACAGGAAAGCAAACACCATGTTGAACTGCTGGATAATCTCATAACAGATGATCTCCGGCACGCCCAGTTTCTCTGCAAAACCCTTTACCAATGCTCCGAAAATATAGAACACCGGGGGATGGTAGAACTGCTGCGGACAATCGTTGAGATCTGAGATGACCGGAGGAAACTCAAGATGCTCGATCAGATAGTTGATATATCCCAGGTGACCTGTCGGACCGATCTCAAAAGGATCGATCTCAAACACCTGAAGATCGTGATCGGTGCAGCAGAAGATCCTCTTCACCGCGTAGAACATCTTAAGGATAAACGAGATCAAAAGAATGAACTTCGTATAATGTTCGTAATCGTACTTATCCTTTACTTTCTGTCCCATATCAATCACCGTTCTTGACGTTCTCGATAAGCTTCATATAACGGCCGTGCATGTCTATCCCGGATGATTTGAACTGCGGGACATAGCCTTCGTAGTAGAGCATGGGTTCCAGGTCAAGGCAGGAAGTGTTGCCTATCTGCGTGAGAAGATCGAGTTCCTTCCTGACGGCAAGTTCGAGCAGTTTGGGTATCTTCTCGGATCCTGCCCTGACCTGATCGAGATATACATTCTCGGTCTCGGCCAGACTGTCCCATAGAGCGCCCGAGAAATCAGCATCCGGACGCATGGAATAAAGCACTCTGATGAAATCGGAATATGCTTCGATGACATCCGTCTGCGCGGCACCAACCGTATCCGACAGTCTGAGGAAAGCACACAGGCTCTTAAGAGGCTCTTTCTGCCTTATGCCTCCGAAGACGGCAAGTGAATTGATCTCTTTGAGCAGGTCGGACATAACTTAAGTTCTTACCTCAGTCTTCATCCTGTTCAACTGTGATGTATTCGTATCCCATATCGATAAGTTCTTCGATATCACGATTCTCAAAGTAACCGTATACGCGCTCACCGTCTAAAGTGCCATGACATATAAAGATGTTCAGGTCCGGAACATATGCATCAAGGTTGTAGATGAATGCTCTGGGTTTGAATGTCTCGATAGAGAAAACCGTAGAGAAGGTATCTATCGTAACAACAAATTCCTCTTCACCGAATGTAAACGTAATAGGATCCGTCGCTTCTATCGCATAACAATCAAGATCAGATTCAGACAGCAGGTTTCCTTCCTCGTCATATCTTGCAAGAATGCCGACTGAATATACGACCAGGAGTTCATTATTGTAATACTGCATGGCCACAGGATTCTTACCGTTTGTATCTATCGTCAGGATATCGTCACCATCAGTGCTGCGGATAAAGATAAGTCCTGTAATTCCGCAGGCATATGCAGATGAATCCTCTTTCCAGGCATAGCACAAGATACCGTTGGCATTCTCTGCAATGTATTCATATTCATCTTCCTGGAGATCATAAAGCAACACGGTGCTGAAGGAGTTACTTGAAAAGCAGGCAAGCATGTATCTGCTGTCCGGCGAAAGATACATTTTCTCAGCTGAAGTAGCATTGATATCGTAATCCGCCTGATAATAAGTCAGATCATCGTCTTCAATGTTATAGAGGAATATGTCGCCCTGTTTATCAAGGTTAGTGAATTCTGCGACGCAGATGCTGTTGTCATTCATCGTAGCCGTTACCACATGCTTCCCTTTGAGAGTCTCGATTACCTCAATATCTCCGGACTCCACATCCACTGCAAGGAGCTTTGCTCCCGTGTCTTTCATGGATTCATAAGGAATACTGTCATCTAACATGTATACCGTCTCACCGTCAGGCGATGCGCCAATGATCTCAACCTCATAACTGCTGGATGATCCAACCTTCTCAGACCACTCAAGATCGCCGGACTCAACGTCGTACGCACTAACATTATCATCCCAATCATAAACAATGAAATATCCGCCGGCCACGCAATAATCCAGTACTCCATAACCGTCTGCCATTTCGTCAAAAGCAACGAAACTTTCATCATAACAACCCGTATCGTATTCGATCAGATAGTTATCACCGTTGTGGAGTGTAACAAATCCGAATGCCCCGCTTGTGGCATTAATAAGATCAGACTGGTATATCTTATCGTCAAAATAAACAGATGAAGTTATCGTCTCACAGTCATAACTCAATTCGACTCTGCAATACTGTCCGTTATAAAGAAGCAGCAAAAGAACAGTATCACCGCTCGAATAGACCGATACGAATTCTGCCGGAAGTTCGATCGACCTGATCACTTCACCTGTCTCATTATTAATGACCGTACATCTGTCGCTGTATAAAGCCACCAGCACTTCCGTCAGACTGCCGTCGCTTTCCTTATAATTCCACATTATCAGCCGCTTGTTGACCGAAGTTGCCATATAGTTGTCTTGGGCAGACCAGAGCATCTTTCCTGTCTCATGGTCAAACTTTTGAATAAAGACAGTACTGTCCGCAAGGATCAATGTGTCTCCAAAACGGGATGAATACACATCCTGATCTTCAACACTCATGACCGCAAAATCGCCGTCAGGAGTGAATCTGCTTGCGGTCACAAGATAGAATTCGCCGTCAAGTCTTGTGTAAGTATCTTTTTCCATGTCATAGATGACGATATAGCTGGACAATGATATTGTGTCCGGATCGGAACAGATGACTGCAACAAGGCTGCCATCCTTACGCATCTTGACATCAGAAAAATAATCACATCCCACATCCTGATATTTGATTATCTTTACTATTCTTCCGTCAGTTGAATCAACGATCGCTACGCCGTCATCTATATAGGCAGTAAACAGATTGCATTCAGCAGTCGATGAGATGCAGTTGTTCAAGTGACCAAATCTGCAATCGACATCCGTGGACCACTCTTCTTCCCAGTCAGAGATACTGTAACCCGTGATCTTGTTGGTGGAAACAACGACAAATTTGTCTTCTCCAGCAAAGCCAAGACCCTCGATAGCCTCTCCGGGATAACATAAATCCATAACGGTCTTGTGCGTTACCGCTTCCCAGATCTTGATGTTGTTCGAGCTGTCAACAGCCGCAAGGTACTGCTGATCATCACTTACGACAAAATCCGTTATCATAGATTCCATCTCATATTTCCAGGAAGGATCACAGGTCTTAAGGCCAGGTGCCCAATAGACGCCAAGCGCATCTGACAGAGCTTTCCATGCTTCATCCGTAACAGGCATATCGGGATTGTCCTCAGAAGGCAGGCCCTTAAGTGCCATCTCGATAGCTTCGACCTTATCGTTGGCTTCCAGTGCGAGTTCCGACTGAACTGCATAGTTCTCCGACTGGTTTGTGAGAGCTTTATCGTAATTTGTCTTGATCTGCGTAAGGCTCCATGTCAGGTAACCCATTACACCAATAGATACAACGGCCGCTATGGCAGTCGCAATGAGAGCGCGCCTGATGCGGTATTGCCTGCGGCGCCTCATCAACTCATCGTAAGAACAGCCGATAATGGATGCCGCGATCCTCGGGAGTTCTTCTTTCCTTGCTGTCTTGACAGGCAGTCTGTAATCGCATGACAGAGGCTCAATGACATCTTCGTATGTGACCACACTGCCGTCGCTGAGCGTTCTAGTGACCGTATCGTGAGTCAGCACTTCGGGGATGACATCTTCGGGTTCTCCGTCGACAAGCACCGTAAGTATCTCTTTTTTGGTGTGATTCCTGAGGAATGTCTCGATCTCTTTCTGGACCCAGATGGATTCACTCGTGTGTGTGGAACAAAGGACTATCAGATAATCCGAATGTGCGAGGGCAAAATCGATGTCTTCGTTAAGATCGCTCGTGATGGGAAGTTCTTCCTTATCACGGAAGATCCTGTCGATGCGCTTCTTGCCGGTAGCTTTCCTTATCTTATGAGGTATCCTGAAGTGCTCAAGCTGAGTCTGGACTTCCTTGGCAATCTTATTGTCCTGGAGCGAATGCCTGTACGATATGAAAGCATTATATTTATCAATCATCTACTTCTCCCAACGCGAGGTATGTCTCACCCAAAATATCCCTGTTGATGATATAGACATCATCCGGATCGTTGATCTTGACCGCAAGATAATCTCCGGCCTCTCCCTTAAGGTATTCGGTCTGGTTCCATTTGGTGAAGACCTTTGTGGTCCTGTCGATCTTCTTGGCAAGGATCTTGTTGCCGCCCTTTGAAGAACAGGTCTTGGCATAAGGTCTCAGGGAGATCGTCTCTCCCGTCAGCATGTTCTTTACCGTCGGATAGTACTCGAAATGCTGTGTATACGGTTCTTCCGTCACATCGTAGTTCTTCGACAGGACATCCATTCTCGATACGTAGATCTCTCCCCTGACACCGATCATGATGACCGACTCCGTCGTGACCTCGAAATTCATATCGCCTTCGAGCGATCTTACGAGGGCCTGCGTGCCGGGTTCGATAAAATCCGCGGGGATGGCATAACCCTGCTTACGAGGAAGCTTTACGTACTTCTTCATACCCTCAAGGTCGATCTTGTCCTTGCCAGCATAGATAATATCCGTGTTTGCAAAATAGTCGTGCATTCTTTGCCTCAGTATCGATAAAACAACAAGTCTTCTTCTCTCATTATCTGCCAATGCATAATCAGGTTCAGCCGCGGCGAGCAGTTCCCTTGCGATGGAGCCGCCGGCCTTATCCATATGGCCGCCTCCTGAACCTATGCCGCATGCAATGACTTCAGCGAGCTCATCCGCCCTGACTTCATTCGTGCAGGATCTGATCGAGAACTTGACACCGAAATCAAGCACCGAGAATACGAGGCACACATCTACGGAATCAACCGAGAGGAAGAAATCGCTTATGAGACCTAATATGTTGGGGTCACACGGCTGTGCTTCCATGATCGCGTATCTGTGCTTGTCGTGTACTTCGACTCCGAGCATCGCAATACCTGCGATCTTTGCCTCCTGTACGGTCAGGTTCATGTTGTTCATTCTCTTGATCATGCCCTTGTCATAGGTAAGCTGCTCTGCCATATCGCGGTCAAGCGGGTGGGCGATCTCGTTCAGGGTGTTGGTATCCATGAACAATCCGTAGTAAAGAGCTGTCGAGAGATTATAATCGGGTTCGTATTCCTCAACACCGAGCATATCCCAGACTATTGTCGAGCAGCTGCCGACTCCGGGACGGACCTCCGACAGATCGGGAAGATGTCCGATGATCTGATGATGGTCTATTACTGCGATGTTCTTTGCTTCGAACTTTCTGACATTGCCTTCACCGTACTGGCAGTCGCAAGTGATCAGAAGTTCGGGAACGATCTCCAGCTGAGGCACATACTCGATCGGTATGTGCAGTTCCCCAACCATGAATTTCAGGTTTCTCTTCGAGATCTTGAAGTTGCCGGAATAGATCTGTCTTACGGTCTTTCCTTTTGCTTTGAAGAAGCTGTACAGCGCAAAACCAGATGCGATCGCATCGGCATCCGGGTTATCGTGGCACTGGATAACGATCTCGTTGAATACAAGCAAATCTGATAATTTCATACATTAACACCCCTGTCTCAGATTCTTCGATTATAACATGGATAGTTTTTCATATGTCTTTTTGATAATATTATAATTAAATTACAGTAGGCGGTATCTCAATGCAGGCTATCATCTTGGCTGCCGGAATGGGCAAGCGTTTAAAGCAACTTACAAAAGACAAGACTAAATGTATGGTCGAGGTCAACGGCCGTACCCTGATATCAAGAACACTCGATATCCTGGAGAAGCAGTCGCTCTCAAGGATCATCATCGTAACCGGATACATGGGCGACACGCTCAGGTCTTATGTTGAATCTCTCGGCATCAAGACTCCGGTCGAATTCATAGACAACCCGATATATGCGACGACCAACAACATCTATTCCCTCGCGTTGGCAAGGGACAAGATGGTCGAAGACGATACGCTCCTTTTCGAGTCGGATCTCATCTTCGAGCAGGAAGTCGTGGACAGGCTCGTAAACGACCCTAGGCCTACCCTTGCGACAGTGGCGCATTTCGAGAGCTGGATGAGCGGTACGTGCCTTAAGATAGATAAGGAAGACCGCATCGCAGACTTTATCCCCGGCAAGTATCTGGACTTCTCGGAGAAGCAGAAGTACTACAAGACGGTCAACATCTATAAGTTCTCGAAGGACTTCTCGGCAAAGACTTACATGCCGTTCCTTACTGCCTATGAGCAGGCTGTCGGCGAGAACGAATACTATGAGTCCGTCATCAAGCTCATCGCCATGATCGAGAATACCGAGATCCGCGTAATGAAGCTTGGCAGCGAGCGCTGGTATGAGATCGACGACGCGCTCGATCTTGATATCGCAAGTTATATCTTTACTGAAGATCCGGTAGAGAAGTACAAGCTCCTTGCAAAGCGTTACGGCGGACACTGGCGTTTCCCGAAGCTCCTCGATTACTGCTATCTCGTTAACCCCTACTTCCCCACGGCAAAGATGGAGAACGAGATGGTATCCAACTACAGCACGCTTATGCGTCAGTACCCTTCCGGCATGGAGATCAACAGTCTCCTCGCCTCCGAGATGTTCGGCGTAAGCCAGAAGAACATCCTCATAGGAAACGGCGCCGCAGAACTCATAAAGTCACTGGCAGAGAAGCATCTTACCGGAAAGACGGGCGTTATCAGGCCCACGTTCGATGAATATCCCAACAGGATGGAAAAAGATGATGTCGTCGTATTTGCGCCTTCCGATGAAGAGTTCAGATACAGCGCAGACGACCTTATGGCGTTCTTTGAAGACAAGGAACTTAAGAATCTCGTTCTGGTAAACCCTGACAATCCGAGCGGCAACTATATCCCCGTAAACGACCTGTTCAGGCTGGCAGAATGGTGCGAGGCAAAGGGCATCACCTTTGTCGTGGATGAGAGTTTCGCGGATTTCGCGACGGGTTTCGGCACGGCGGACGAGATCACGCTGCTGCACGATGAGATCTTGGATAAGTACAAGAACATGGTGGTCGTAAAGAGCATCTCCAAGTCTTTCGGCGTGCCCGGCTTCAGGCTCGGCGTGCTGGCTTCCGGAGATGAGGCCCTGATCGCTGCCATGAAGAAGGAAGTCGCCATCTGGAACATCAACTCTTTCGGCGAATTCTTCATGCAGGTCTATGAGAAGTATAAGAAGAACTACATAGCTTCCCTCGAGAAGCACGGAAAGGCCAGAGCAGAACTCGTGGAAGGCCTCGAATCGATCCCGTGGATCAAGGTCTTTCCTTCACAGGCAAACTTTGTCATGTGCGAATTAACGGACGGCAGGAAGAGTCTCGAACTCTGTGCCAACGTTCTCGTTAAGGAAGACATACTGATCAAGGATCTTACTCCCAAGGTAGGCAACGGAAGGCAGTATCTCCGCATCGCCGTAAGAGACGAAGCGGATAACGCACGCCTTATCGAAGCACTTAAGAGACAGTAAACTTAATCCTCGTGATATGACCAGATGTTCATGCTGCCCCTGTCGAGCGCGACAATACCGGTGCGGCACATCTCGATGATCCCGTAACTTCTTACATTCTGGATGAAACCGTCGATCTTCTGCGAATCGCCGGTTACTTCCAGACTGATCGCTTCCTCGCCGAGGTCTATTACCTTCGCACGGAAGATGTTCGCGGTCTCAAGAATGAGCGGACGGGCTTCCTCGGAATTCTTTACCTTGATGAGCAACAGCTCTCTTTTGATACATTCGTCTCCCGACAGGACAACTACCTTCTTGACGTTGTAGAGCTTTCTAAGCTGCGTCACCACCTGATCCTTGTCGGTCTTGGCGGCAGAAAGCGTGATCGTGATACGCGAATATTCGGGCGATTCCGTCTCACCAACCGTGAGCGAATCGATGTTGAAACCTCTCCTCGTAAACATTGCGGTGACACGTGACAGGACACCGAACTTGTTGTCGACATAGATCGCGATGATTATCTTATCCTTAGTCATTGTCTTCTTCCGCCTCCTTCCAGGTTACGAGATTCTCGAATGATCCGCCGGGTCTTAACATCGGAAGCACCATGGCATCCGGATCGATCGCGAGGTCTATTACCGCAGGGCCATCTTCAGCGTAGGCCTGCTCAAACGCTTTCCTGAAATCTTCTGCATTATCAGCGCGGTATCCCTTCGCACCGAAAGCCTCCGCAAGCTTGACGAAATCCGTCTTCCTCTGGAGCGTGGTGCTCGAATACTGCTTGTCGTAGAACAGCGTCTGCCACTGTCTTACCATGCCGAGAACCTTGTTGTTGAATATGATTATGGTAACGGGAATGTTGTAAGTTACCGCAGTCGCAAGCTCGTTCAGGTTCATGCCGAAGCTTCCGTCACCCGTTATGAGGACTGAGCGTTCGCCTGTTGCAAAGGATGCACCTATGGCAGCGCCGAGGCCGAATCCCATCGTGCCCAGACCGCCCGAACTGATCCAGGTGTGCTTCTGTCTGAACTTATAGAACTGCGCAGTCCACATCTGGTGCTGGCCTACGTCGGTTACTATCCTTGTACCGTCCGTTGCGATCTCGCCTATGGTCTTGATGGCTTCCCTCGGAAGGAACTCATCTTCTTCGTAGGCGTGGATCTCGCGCTTTCTTAAGGAATCAACCTTCTCCTTCCACTCGGGATGCTCCATCTTATCGACTGCATCGATAAGCCTTCCGAGGAAATCTTTTATATCGCAGCAGATGCCGAGGTCGACCGCAACGTTCTTGCCTATCTCGGAGCAGTCCGCATCGAGCTGTATCTTCTTGGAATTAAGCGCATACCTGTCGGTCTTGCCCGTCGCCCTGTCTGAGAACCTGACGCCGACGCCTATCATGAGGTCCGCTTTCGCAAGCGCTACCGACGACGCGAAATGTCCGTGCATGCCCTGCATGCCGAGGAACCTCGGGGAATCCGTGGGAATCTCGGACAGGCCCATCATCGAACAGCCGATGTAGGCATCTATCTTATCTGCAAGTGCGAGTATCTCTTCGCCGCACTCTGCCCTTACCGCACCGCCGCCGAAATATATATACGGCTTCCTGCTCTCTGCGATCATCTCGGCAGCGAGCTTTACCGTCTCGTCATCTTCCTTCTCGGGCTTGGACAGAGGCATGAGAGGCGCGGGCTCAAAATTGCATGTATCCTGCTGGATATCGTTCGGGATGTCGACCAGGACAGGTCCGGGTCTTCCCGATCCTGCGATCCTGAAAGCCTCGCGGATGGTGCCCGCAAGGTCTGCAACGTCTCTTACGAAGAAATTGTGCTTGGTTACAGGCATGGTCACACCGGTCGTATCGACCTCCTGGAAGGCATCCCTTCCGATCATGTTGGTCGCAACGTTACCCGTGATGGCAACCATGGGAACGGAATCAAGGAATGCAGTCGCAAGACCAGTTACGAGATTGGTCGCACCGGGGCCTGATGTGGCGATGACGACGCCGGGCCTGCCGGTTGCCCTGGCATATCCGTCGGCAGCATGCGCAGCGCCCTGCTCATGCGCAGCAAGGACATGTGTGATCTTGTCCTTGTTTGCTTCAAGCTTGTCGTAAATGTCGATAACGGTCGCGCCCGGATATCCGAACACGGTATCCGTACCCTGTTCCAGCAGGGTCGCAATAACTATCTCAGCTCCTGTCATCTTCATAAAGCTTCACGCTCCTTTAAGATCTTCGGGGCAATAAAAAATCCCTTTTGCCCCATACACCTTCGGCAAAAGAGACGAAATAAGATTCCGCGGTACCACTCTAATTGATCTTGTATGCAAGACCCACTCTGCGCATGTCTAACAACATGCTTTACTGTAACGGGTAAACCCGGCCTGACCTAATGACTCATAAAGCTTTCACGTCAGGCAGCTCCGGGAGGACTCATCATTGCAACTGCTGTACCGGCTTTCCACCGCCGCCGGCTCTCTGGGACAGCGATATGCTGCATCTTTTTTCCCTTCAACGCTGTTAAAGTTCATTAAAGCACGGAAAAAGCAGGATTGTCAACCTTTTTGCAAAGGCAGAGGGCTTAACGGTCCTCTCTGTAGTAGTTGCGTCCGATGGCCGCAGGCTCGCCGCTGCTGCCCTTCTTGCGCAGGGAACTGATGATGAGGACGATAAGCGTGATAATGAACGGCAGTGCCGAGAAGAAGTGCGCGGGGATCTTGTTGAGCCAGCCGAACACCTCGGGGAAAGTGGTCGCAAACGCAACGTTATATACCCTGAGCGTGTTGAACAGACCGAATACGACAGTGCCGAGGATGGCTCTTGCGGGGCTCCAGTTAGCGAAGATGACGAGAGCAATCGCGATCCAGCCGTAGCCGTTGATCCAGCAGTTGGAGCCTTCGAAGGTACCGCCCATGTTAAGGCCCATGTAGAGGCCGCCGATGCCCATTATGCCTGAACCGAGCATGATGTGGATGTACTTGTAGAGAGTTACGTTGATGCCGAGCGAATCTGCCGCACCGGGGTTCTCGCCGATGGCGCGGAGCTTGAGGCCGGGTACCGTTTTCGCGAAATACAGCCACATAACGACTGCGATGACGACTGCAAGATATACCAGGATGTTGTGTGAGAACAATACCGTACCGATGACGGGAATGTCTGACAGCAAAGGTATCTTGATGTCGGCAAACTGCGCGGAGAGCGTCGTGTCGCCCAGCATGGGCCAGCCGCTTGCACTGTTCGACAGACCGTTGCCTACGAAGTAATAGAAAGCCACACCGAAGGTGGTGATGGTAAGTCCCGTTACATTCTGGTTTGCCTGGAGCGATACCGTGAGAAGAGCAAAGACCGCTCCCACAAGGGCAGATGCCACGAAAGCGATGATGACGCCCACCAGGAGGCTGTCAGACCTGCAGGCGATGACATAACCTGCAACCGCGCCTATTGCCATGGTGCCTTCAACACCGAGGTTAAGGCTTCCGGATTTCTCGGTAACGATCTCGCCAACCGTGCCGTAGAGCAGCGGTATGCTGTAGACGATGACGCTGAACAGGAACAGGGTAATTACATCAACCATTTGAAGCATCCTCCCTCTTAGCGATCCTGAATGTCGCGGCAAAGTCAGCCACGAGCACCGAGAAAAGAATTATGCCCTGAAGTATGTCCGCGAAATTCTGGTCTATCGCAGGATACTGCGTCGCAGCGGCACGGCAGCCGTACTGGAGGACGGAGATGAGTATCGAGGTAATGAAGATCGCGGGAACAGAGAGCTTGGACAGCCATGCAACGATGATGCCCGTCCAACCGACGTTATTCGTAATGGAATCGGATACCGTGCCGGCCGTGGAAGTAGCAAGACCTGCAGCCAGACCGATAAGTGCGGAAGACAGGAACATCGTGCGCAGTACGATCCAGCCGACGTTCATGCCCGCGTATTTCGCCGTGGCGGAGCTGTCGCCCACGACGGAGATCTCATAGCCCTGCTTAGTCTTCTTGATGTAGAAGTATATGAGGACCGTGAGGATGATAGCCACGATGAGAGAATACTGCAGGGTAAAGAACCCTATGGTAATGCCTCCCATCTCGGCGTTCTCGGGGAACTCGCCGAAGATAGGTCTGTCGGAATCTTCCCTCAGGAAGAAGTTCCAGTCTGCCTTGGTGTCTCCGAGATACTTGATGACATAGAGCATTATGTAGTTGATCATGAGAGTCATGAGAGTCTCATTGGTGTTGAACTTTACTTTCAGTGCGGCAACCGCTAGACCGATTATTCCCGATGAGATCATGGCAGCAAGGCACATGAGGACTACGGTGATAAACGGATTCATTCCCTTGCTGTTAAAAGCCACTACCGATGCGCAGATGGCGCCTGCAAGGAACTCGCCTTCGCCTCCGATGTTCCAGAAGCGCATCTTGAATGCCAGGCCCAGTGCAAGCGAAGTAATGAGGAGCGGCACGAATATCTTGATAAGGCTCTCGACGCTCTTATATGCGAAGTTGTTGCCGATCATGCCCATCGTCAGCATCCTTCCGTAGTATTCGAACGGATTGATGTTAAGGCTCATGAGAAGGATCGCACCGATCGCAAGCGATATGACGATGCCGATAACATAATAGATGATGAGTCTGACGAGCGAGAAGTCAGCGCGTCTTACAAGATGGAATCTATTCATCAGAATCCTCCTTCGTGTCTTCAAACGCGGAATCTGCTGCAATACCGTCAGTCTTACCTTCCTTGTTGACTATGTTAAGTGCTCCGGTCATCATGAGACCTATGTCTTCTTTTGTGGTGTTGTTGCTGTTTACTACGCCCTGGAGCTTTCCGTGGCACATGACCATTATCTTGTCGCACAGTGCGAGCATTACATCCAGGTCCTCGCCGACAAAGAGGATGCCGACGCCTTTTTTCTTCTGCTCGTTCAGGATATCGTAGATCATGTAAGAAGAATTGATATCAAGTCCTCTTACGGGATATGCGGTTATAAGGACATTGGGGCCAGACTTGATCTCTCGTCCCAGAAGGACCTTCTGGACATTACCGCCTGAGAGTCTTCTTACCGGAGTCTCAGTGGAAGGCGTGACTATCTCGAGTTTCTCTATGGTCTTTGCAGCTTCTTCTCTGGCTGATTTACGGTCAACAAAGATGCCCTTGGCTTCGGTGTAGTTCTTTAAGATCATGTTGTCCGTGATAGACAGCGAAGGCGCAAGGCCCATTCCGAGTCTGTCCTCGGGGATAAAGCTCATGGATATACCGTGTTCTAGGATCTTCTTCGGAGGCATGCCGACGATGCTCTCGCCTTCATGGATCATCTGCCCTCTCTCGATGGGCCTTAAGCCTGCGATCGCTTCGCACAGTTCCTTCTGTCCGGATCCTGCGATGCCTGCGACGCCCAGCATCTCTCCGCCTCTTATGTAGAAGTTCATGCCGTCTACCGCTATGGCACCTTCGTCATTTCTTACTGTAAGGTCTCTTATCTCGAGCAGCGGGTGCGTCTTCTCTACCAGAGGATGGTCAATGTTAAGGTCGATCCTTCTTCCGACCATGAGCTCAGTCAGTTCTTTCTCGCTGGTCTCCTTCGTTTTGACACTTCCGACATATTCACCGTGTCTCAAGACTGCGACGCGGTCTGATATCGCCATGACTTCGTTGAGTTTGTGCGTGATTATGATTATCGAGTGTCCGTCTTCCCTCATCTTCCTTAAGACCTCGAAAAGCCTGTCTATCTCCTGCACGGTAAGGACCGCCGTGGGCTCATCCAATATGATGATCTTCGCGCCGTAGCATAGGACCTTCAGTATCTCGAGAGTCTGCTTTTCCGAGACGGACATGTTGCTTACGAGCTTGTCCGGATCCACCTCGAAACCGAACTTAGCCGCCGTATCTTCTATATATTTACGGGTTTCCTTGCCGAGAAGGAATTTCCCGCCTGTTTTCAAACCTAATCTGATGTTCTCGAGCGCAGTGAAACGCTCTACCAGTTTGAAGTGCTGGTGCACCATCCCTATTCCCAGTTTTGCCGATTGTTCGGGCGAATTGATGTTGACCTTTTTGTCGTCAACAAAAATAGAACCGCTGTCGGGCATATAGATGCCCGACAGCATGTTCATAAGTGTTGTCTTACCTGAGCCGTTCTCACCGAGAAGCGCGAGGATCTCACCCTTCTCGAGAGTCAGGTTGATATTCTTGTTCGCTGCTACGGAACCGAAGCTTTTTGATATACCTCTGAGTTCTATGGCATTGCCCATGATATCCCCCTGATTACTCGGCGCTGTTGACCTGAGTTACGCCTTCGACGTAATAGTTCATTGAACCCTGGATGACGCCGTCATCAATGGAAGCACCGCCTGCCTCTACGATGGTTGCGCCTGTGTTGTCAACAAGAGCTGCATCTGTCTGAGTTACTGTGACAGCACCTGCATCACCGGAGAATGAGAGCTTTGTTCCGGAGAATACATCCCACTTGCCGGACATCATGAGGTCTGTAGCGAGGTCGATTGCTTCCTGAGCTGCAGGCTCATTGTTTGCGGACAGCTCGGATACGCCTACGAGACCTTCGTTGAGACCTTCATAGTAGTTGCCTACCTTTGTCATGAAGTTTGAAGGATCTTCCATGGCAGCCTTGATAGCTGTTGCATAGTAAACATCCCAGTTCCATACGGGAGCGCAGAGATGTGACTGAGGAGCTTCCTTTGTCATGTCTGAGTTGTATCCGCATCCGAATACGCCCTTCTCGTTGCATACGATCTGAGGCTGAGCACTGTCGCAGTGCTGACCGATAACGCAGCAGCCGTATGTATCGATAAGAATCTCAGCTGCCTGTCTCTCCTTGTCCTGATCGCCCCATGTGTAGATCTCATATACGTTGACATGAGCCTGAGGGTTAACGGACTGAGCACCAAGTGCGAAAGCGTTGATGCCGGAGCATGTCTCTGCATACTCTGTACCCCAAGCTGCTACGTAGCCGATCTCGTTGTTGCCGAGAGCGAGGGACTTATATCCTGCTGCGATACCTGCGAGGTAACGTGCCTGATAGATCCTGCCGAAGTAGTTGTTGAAGTTGCTGTCGTTTGAAAGATAGCCTGTAGCATGCGAGAAGATGATGTTTGCATACTCGGGCTGCTTAGCTGCCTCATCGAAAGCGTTGAGGTAACCGAAGCTGATGCCGAAGATGATGTTGCATCCGTCTCCTGCGAGCTGGTCAATAGCCTGCTTAACCTTCTCGTCATCCTCGGGAACGTTGTCTACGATGTAGAGATCCTTCTCGGGGTCGAGGCCGCACTGCTTCATAGCCTCTGTAATGCCCTTGTGGTGAGCATATGTGTAACCTGATGTGTCGTTCTTGCTGTTGATGTAGATCGCTCCGACCTTGAAGCTGGATCCAGCAGCGGTTCCTGTGCTGCTGCAGCCTGCGAAAGCCAGAACAGATGCAACTGCAATTGCTGCCGTAAGCACAATTGAAATCAACTTTCTCATAACTTGCCTCCAAATGTTTTTTATATGAATGCCTTACGGCAATACATATCTTAAGATCAGGACCTGAACGTCAGTGAGTCGTCGCTCATCGATTCGATTATCGCAAGTGACTCGACTCTTATTCCCTTCGCACGGAGTGCATCTCCGCCGCCCTGGAAGCCCTTCTCGATGGCTATCGCAGCACCGGCAAGACCTGCTCCGGCCTTCTCGATAATCTCGATAAGACCGTTCAGTGCGTTGCCCTTGGCGAGGAAATCATCGACGATTAGCACGGTGTCATCTTTGGAGATGTAATCGCTGCTCACCACGATGTCGTATGTCTTCTGGTGTGTGTAGGAATATACCTTTGACGTCAGGATATCATCCGACAGATTGATGGATGCATGCTTCTTCGCGAAAACGACAGGCACGCCCATGGCATAACCGGCAGCAAAGGCTACGGCTATTCCGGATGATTCGATCGTCAGTATCTTGGTAACGCCGGAACCCTTGAACAAAGACGCGATCTCATTGCCCATTTGCATGAGAAGATCAGGGTCTATCTGCTGGTTAAGGAAATCTCCGACCTTCAGGATCTCTCCGGGCAGGACTTTGCCTTGAGCAAGAATTCTTTCTTCCAAAGCGCGAATAAAGACCACCCCCCGAAGCCGGTAAAAAATACCTTTAAATCTTATAATTATTACAATCGTGTGTCAATAAAAAAGGCCCCCTTTTGCTCCCCGCCTCAAACATGTCCTCGGCGCTTAGCGCCTGCGGAACTTGCAGAGCAAAAGGGGCCTTTTTTGTAGTTATCGGGAATGATTTCCAAGAAAAAAGGGGCTGCACATTGCAGCCCCTTTGACTCATAAATCCTTGGATTATTCTTCAGTCGAATCGGAAGAAGCCGGTTCTTCTGTTGCAGCGGGAGCCTCCGGCGCAGCAGGTGCAGCCGTTGCGAATGCAAGTTCCAGATTACCGTTTGCCAGGTAGATCTTCTCGAAATCGGGACCGTCTACGGTGAGCTTCTCGATAAGTCTGGAAGCAAGACCTTCAACGATCGCCCTCTTCTCAGTGAGGATCCTCTTCGTCTCTTCGTAGCAGTCATCGATGATGTTCTTGATCTCTTCATCGATCTCGGCTGCAGTCTGATCGGAATAACTCTGTACCTGTCCCATTGAATAGCCGAGGAAAACCTCATCGTTATCTTCACCGAACACCATGTTCTTGAACTTCTTGGAAAGACCGAAGCGCTTGATCATGTTCTTCGCGATACGGTTGCACTGCTGCAGATCAGATGCCGCACCGGTCGAGATCTCACCTAAGAACAACTCTTCAGCTGCTCTTCCGCCGAGACTCATCTTGATGGTATCAAGGAGCATCTTCTCAGTGAAGAAGTCGGTATCCTCGATCGGCTTGTAGGCTGTAAATCCGCCTGCGCGTCCTACGGGGATGATCGTAACTCTGTCGACCTTCTCGAATTCGGAAGTTGCACGGAGCACGACCGCGTGGCCTGCTTCGTGATAAGCCGTGAGTTTCTTGACCTTCTCAGAAAGCTTCTTTGAATTCTTCTGGGGACCCATCTGGACTCTGAATGTAGCGTCCGTGATCTCCTCCATCGTGATCTTCTTCTTGTTGTGACGTGCAGTCATGAGAGCAGCCTCGTTAAGAAGGTTCTCAAGATCGGCACCCGTGAATCCTACTGTGGACAGAGCAACTTCGCGGAGATCAACGTCTTCTGCGAGCGGCTTGCCCTTAGCATGGATCTTGAGGATAGCCTCACGCTCGTCTGCATCAGGCTCGTTGACCATGATGCGGCGGTCGAATCTTCCGGGTCTTAAGAGAGCCGGGTCAAGGACATCTACTCTGTTGGTAGCTGCCATGACGATAACATTCGTATTATTCTCAAAACCGTCCATCTCGACGAGGATCTGGTTTAACGTCTGCTCACGCTCGTCCTGTCCGCCTCCGAGGCCTGCGCCTCTCTTACGGCCGACAGCGTCGATCTCATCTATGAAGACAACGGAAGGTGCTTCTCTCTTTGCATCGGCAAAGAGGGATCTTACACGGGATGCACCGACACCGACGAGCATCTCGACGAAGTCGGAACCGGAGATGTAGAAGAACTTAACTCCTGCCTCTCCTGCAACTGCACGGGCAAGAAGAGTCTTACCTGTACCCGGAGCACCGTAAAGAAGTACGCCCTTGGGGATCTTCGCGCCCAGTTCGCGATACTTCTTGGGGTCTTTGAGGAAGTCGACGATCTCGGAGAGTTCTTCCTTCTCTTCAACGGAACCTGCGACATCCTTGAATGTGATCTTGTCTTTCTTGTTGGGATCCATGACCCTCGCACGGTTGTTACCGAAACTGAACAGCCCGTTGGAGTCCTTGCCCTGTCTTGTCATCGTGATGAAGATGAATGCCACGAGTACGATGGAACCTACCATCATGAGCACCTGGATCAGCGTGCTCCAGTCGAAGGGTTCCGTGTATGTGTAGTCATCGATGATGCCCTTTGACTTAGCCTTCTCGAGCTTTCCGATAAGATCGTCGATGTACTCGTAAGGTATCTGCTGAGTCATCTCCGAATCATACTGCGCACCAGCGGCTCTGTATGTGATAGTTACGGTAGTTCCGTTGACTTCGACCATCGAGACGTTGTTCTCCTCGTTCTCGATGCACTGCAGAACGTCAGACAGAGTGTTCTGCTCACGTTTACCGTAATTTTCTCCCCAGAAGAGACTGGCGAGAACAACAAGCACAACGAGCATCAGACCGTAAAATAACAGTCCGCCGCCCGGACGTCTTGTCTCATTCTTGTTAGCCATCAGCTATGTTTCCTCTCTTTCCTTATTCCTGTTTCACGACGCGGATATCGTCGAAATTTCTATATTCCCCGTCAAGATCGAGGCCGTAGCCAACGATGAACTTGTCGGGCACAGTGATTCCGTTGTAATCGGGCTTAAGTTCCGTTACTCTTCTGTCCGGCTTATCGAAAGCCGTGCAGATCTTGAGTGAAGCGGGACCTCTCTTAAGGAGCTGCTCCTTGAGAAGAGCGAGCGTCCTTCCCGTATCGACGATGTCTTCTACTATGAGGACATCCTTGCCTGCGATGTCATAGCTCATGTCCTTCTTTATCTTAAGGACTCCCGTCGATACCTCGCCGACGTAGCTCGACACCTGCATAAAGTCGACTATGACAGGCATCTCAAGTCTTCTTACGAGATCCGAACAGAAGATGAACGCTCCCGTAAGGATACCTACGACCACAAGAGGCCTTCCCGCATAGTCACGGTTGATTTCGGCAGCTACCCTGTCCAACATTTCCATTATCTCGTCATGAGTGATCAAGACTTCAGATGTGTCGTTCATACCGGTGCCTGCCTTTCTAATGTAATCTTCAAAAGCCTTCCGGGGCGGCTGCCCGCCTCATCGAACTTTTCTTTGCTCCTGCTTCCGGTAAAACCTTCGGCATGACCTGCGCCCGGGATCCAGAGCACCCTGTCTCCCTGTCTGGCGAAAACGACCGATTCCCTGGCTTCCGCCGGAACCTTGAGATCCGTGAAGAGCCTTCGTAGTTCCTTGCCTGCCTCGCCGCCTGCTCTCGTGAACTTTGCTTTAAGTCCGCAAGACCTTCCGCAGGTTATCGTGACATCGCCCTCTGACAGAATGTCTTCGGGGCAAAACCACGAATAGTTATTATACTCTAACTCGCTACTATTCTCAATTATTTCGACCCTGAGAGTAATGTCAGAATCGGGTAAATTAATGGCAATTCCGGGTGCGATCTTAATGTCCGGAGTGCCTTCGCATGTGATAAAGCCCATCCCCCTTGCGACCATGCATAAGATCTTCCTTGTTTCACCGTCATCTGCGCAGAAGAAGAACCTTTCCTCATGCCTTACGGCCTTCCTTGAAAAAGGCATGTTGATAACGGTTGTTCCGCTTGCTTCAGGTGAAGTAATAAGCTTCCTGCAGTCTTCAAGATTTACCTGCTCGAAGTCTGTAAGGTTCCCGAATGTATCGAGCCACAGCCTTCTTACAAGCCTTGTGCTTATGGACGGATGCAGTCCTTCCAATGCATTTACGGACAGAGCTTTGTACGGTCCGATGTTATTCAGGCACGCAGCATATGCTTCGTTTGCCGCCTGTTCTATATAATCCAGGTCTTCTGCCAAAAGTCCGTATGTGCGGCTTAATGCTTCGACCGGGTTTCTTCCCGTCTCTTTCTCAATGTCAGGGAATATGACGTTGCGCCATTCATTTCTGGTGCAGCATGCTTCGCTGTTGGTGTAATCCGTGGCATATGCGATGCCCTTGTCTTCAAGATATGAGACAAGCTCGGATTTCCTGCATGACAGGAGCGGCCTGATTATCTGTCCCGAACGCGGCATGGGACTTACGAGTCCTTCCAGTCCGCTGCCCCTGAAAAGGTTCATCATCATGGTCTCTGCGATGTCGTCCTTGTGGTGCGCGACTGCGATCCTGACGTCGGTAAGCCCCTTGTCCGAGGCCAATTTCGAGGCGGTCTCCCCGAAAGCCTTATACCTGAGCTTCCTGCCCTCGGTCTCTTCCGACACGCCGTCTTTTGCGGCAAGCGACGCTACATCGTAACTGTATGAAACAAAAGGGATGCCTCTTTGGTCGCAGTATGACTTTACCAAAGCCTCATCAGCGTCGCAGTCTCCCGGTCTCAGGTTGTGGTTGATGTGCACGCAGTAAAGGTTTACCCCTGCCTCATGGAGTATGTCCAAAAGAGCCATCGAATCAGGACCGCCGGAACATCCGGCGATAACAGCATCACAACCGAGCAGAGAGTGTCTGCCGGCATATTCCAGTACTTTATCCTTTAAATCCATCTTGAATCAGAATGTATCAGGGAAATCGTCGTTCGTTTCCGTAAAGATCCCGTCGTCTTCGGGACCTTCATCCGGAGCCTCTTCGGGCTCTGCGGGTTCCTGGGGCTCAGTGCCGCTTCTGTCGAAATTATAATCCTGGGCAGAAGACTCCTGGCTTTGTGTCCTCTTAAAGGGCGAAGCCTGGCTCTCTTCGGCAACGTAATCATCAGGCTCATAGAAGAGCGTTCTCTTTGCGATCCAGCAGACCTTGACTCTCTTGGTCGCACCGTGCCTGTTCTTCTCGAGATAGATGTATGCGTCCTCGACAATATCGGCATTCCTGTCGACTGCTTCCTGGCCTTCCTCTTTCTTCTTGTAGTAATCCGGGCGGTCGATGAACATTACCGTATCGGCATCCTGCTCGATGGCGCCGGATTCACGGAGGTCTGACAGCTGAGGTGTGTGGTCGTCTCTTTGAGCCGCGCCTCTCGACAACTGTGACAGCGCAAGTATCGGAACACCGAAATCCTTGGCTAATACCTTAAGGCTTCTGGAGATCTGGGAGACCTCTTCGTTCCTGCTCCTTCCGCCGTAATTTGGCAGCGTAATGAGCTGCAGATAGTCGATGATGATAAGTCCCGGCCTCGTGCTGGCATCTGAAAAGAGCTCCGTCAGCTTCGACTTCATCGTAACGGGGTTGGAATTCGAATTGTCATCAACGATGATCGGGAAATCCGACAGTTTCTGCAGTGCCGCGTCGAGCTGCGCAGATTCATTATCACTCATCCTGTGAGCAAACAGGATCTGGTTGACGGGCTTGTCCATGCATGAGGACAAAAGCCTGTTTCCTATCTCTTCCTTAGACATCTCGAGCGAGAAGATTGCTACGGGGGTGCCGTTTGCAGCTACGTTGGATGCGATGTTGATCGCGAGCGCGGTTTTACCCATACCCGGGCGTGCCGCAAGTATGTTAAGGGATCCGGGACGGAGTCCGCCGAGCATGTTATCCAGCTTGCGAAAACCCGTCTTGATCTTGCCGCCGTCTCCTTTGGTATCGATCTCGGTCCTTATGTTAGCCATAAGTCTCTTGAGGATGGGCTTGAGCGTCTCAAAGCCCTTCGAATCCTCAGTGCGCTTGAGTTCTGAAAGTGTGGAGATCGCATAATCAATCTCCCTGCCGGACTCGAGCTTGCCGCTCAGTATCTTGGTCCTGATATCATTGACGGTGGCGATAAGCTTACGCCTCTCGCTGTTGTCTCGGATCGAGTCAAGATAGGTATCGATATTGGATACTACGGCAACTTCATCCGCAACACCGTAAACATACATGAGACCGCCGGCTCTGTCGAGCTGACCTGTCTTCTCCAGCTGATGAGTTACCGAGAATCTGTCGACCTTTTGGTTCTCGTAGAAAAGCGAGATGATGGCGCTGTAGATGTAAGCGTTGCGCTCGTCAGAGAAATCCGAAGCATCAAGATTATTGCCTACGATCTGAATGACGGACTTAGGGTTCCTCATGCAGAGCGCGAGGAGCGCCTTCTCAACACCGACGTCACGGTTGGCGTCTTCTTCAGGATCGATAAGGTTATCCCTGTAATCGTAATTGTCGGACATATTACTGCTCCGAAGATACTTCAATGTTTATGTCGCAGGATACCTTCGGGTGAAGCTTGATCCTGACCTTGAATACTCCTACGTTCTTAATGGGATTGCTTATGACGACCTTCTTCTTGTCGATCTTATAATCTGCTTTGGCAAGGCATTCTGCGATATCGGCAGTCGTAACTGCTCCGTAGAGCTTGCCGTCCCTGCCGCCCTTGGCGACTACATTGAATGTCTGGCCGCCGAGCTTCTTTGCCGTCTCCTGTGCCTCGATGAGAGCACGGCGCTCATGTTCAGCCTTGGCTCCTGCCTGAAGCTTCGCATCGTTGAGACTAACGGAATTGGCTTCCTTCGCAAGTCCCTTCTTCATGAGGAAATTCCTTGCATAACCGTCGCTGACATCAACGACTTCGCCTTTTTTTCCGACCTTCTTAACGTCTTCTAACAATACAACCTTCATCGTAAGACCTCCGCTGTTAATAATAAAAACCGGGCAATCCGCTGACTATATTATATGCCAGCTTCATGCCCGGTATTCAGCTCATCTAATTTAAGATTTGCCTTATCTTTCCACTTTCCTCACATTACTGTACTGTGTAAGGGAGAAGGGCAATCTGGCGAGCGCGCTTGATCGATGTGGTGAGCTCACGCTGATGAATGGCACATGTGCCTGTCATTCTCTTAGGGAGGATCTTTCCGTTCTCGGAAATGAACTTCTTAAGAAGAGCTTCATCCATGAAATCGATGCTCTCTACCTTGTTAGCGCAGAAATAGCATACCTTTCTGCGGCTGTGTCTCTGTCTCATGTTACCGGAAAATTTCCCTTCACCGGTCTTGGGGGCTCTGTTCTCAGCCATTTCTTTGTTCTCCTTGATAATTAAAGCTCGAACGGAAGATTAACCGAATCACCGGGGCCGAAAGCGCTGTCACCGGAATCGTCTTCATCGATCTTGGTCATGGGCGCCTTGGGTGCGGCTGCTGCCGCTGTTCCCTGTGCGGGGGGAGTGAAGGATTCTTCAGGCTTGTATGCCGGCTTTGAATAACCTGCATTGCCTGTGCCTTCTGCGCCGCCCTTGCTGTCAACGAATTCAGCATCATCGACAACAACTTCGGTCACGAAGACCTTCTGTCCGCCCTGGTTCTCATAGCTCCTGGTCTGAAGGCTTCCGGAAAGACCGATCCTGCTGCCCTTATGGAAATACTTGCCGATAAAATTAGCGGTCTGTCTCCATGCGACGCAGTTGATGAAATCAGCCTGTCTCTCGCCGTTCTGATCCTTGAACTTACGGTCAACGGCAACGGTGAAGTTGCAGTAAGCCGTCTGACTTGATGTCAGTTTGACCTCGGGATCCTTAGTAATTCTTCCTACCAATACTACTTTGTTCATTGTCTACCTTCCTTGAACATGCCGTGATCACTCACCGACACGGACAACGATAAAGCGGATTACACCGTCGGTAATCTTGAGAACACGCTCAAGTTCCTTAGGGAAATCACTCTCGGCAGTAAAGTTAGCCTGTACGTAGTAACCGTTCTTCTGACCTTCAATCTCATAAGCGAGTTCCTTGACACCAAGTGCGTCAAAGGAATTCAGAGTAGCAGCGGATTCAACCTTTGCCTTGATTGTGTCAGAGAGAGAAGCTACACCCTCATCACCTAAAGCGGCGCTGAGTACTACGACTAAACGATAAGTGTTTGCCATATCATTCACCTCCTTCTGGACTATTCGGTCCGGCACGCTAATGCCGAACAAGGATGCCGCGTGACTATTAAATGCGGCAACGAGAAGAATAACACAGCAGGTACCTTAAAGTCAAGTAAAATAAGCGTTCGTAACTGCTCTTGATCGTCCGTGTCCAAATCCTGAATTCTTACGAGATAATTCTATTACAGGCCGGGTCAAAAGTCCACCGGTTTTCAAACGATTGTTCTATTAATGGGACAGATTGAGACTTTCGTGTCAGAAAGTGCCGATCAGCACCTCTCGGCACCGAGCCATTTGAGTATGTAAGGGAACAAAAGTCTCAAATATGCCTGGAGAGCCTTGGCCGTGTGATCGTATGTCGCATCGTTCTCGCCGGCAGGATCCGGGATGGAGAAAGATATGACCTTGCCGTCGTCGCTCTTGAATACGAGGCCGTTCGAAGCGGCGAATGTCGAAAGCGAGAACACCTTGTCCTTTATTTCCGGGAACGAACTTACTATCTCAAAGGCCTGCTCATCCCTGATGGTAAGGATCAGGTCGTTCGCATCGTATACGGAAGGTTCGCAGCGCACGGCTTTGTATGAGGACATCGATCTGCCCGAGAGGGATTTGATGTGCTCGGACATTTTCGCATCGGCGGCATCTCCTGCAGCCGCGTAGATGCCTGCGGACTCGCAGTAGATCTCGCAGCCTATGTCCTTCCTGCCTTCCACCCTGTACGGAGCCTGCTCCTCTAGCATGGTCCTCATGAGCATCTCGCAGGCAGGCGACATGCACTTATTGTCATTGCAGACGAACAGGACAGAAGCGGTGTATGTATCCTTGAAGTAGTCTAACGGGAGCTGCCTTCTGGCAGGTCTTGCGGGAGCGGGCATTCCGGGAACGGTCTCGCCTGTCTCACCAGACGCCTTGGTAAGGCGGTTCATGTAGGCTTTCGACAGACCCGCGCCTCCGAAACCCTGCGCGAAGATCACGTCGACTTCCTGCATGTCGAGGTGCCTCAGACCGCTGAACAGGTAATGCGAGGCAGCGCGTACATCGGTGCTCCTGCCGTATACGAAGAAATGCACATGCTTTAACAGCATCTCATCGCCGAGCTTTCCGAAAAGCTGCTTTACCTCGGCACCGCAGTATACTCCTGCACGAGCAAAAGGATTCTCCTTGATGAGCTCCTGCACGCCGAAGATAAAGGGTGCGGCTATATCTACCAGCGCCTGCTTGGCGTCATCGTCCAGTTTCTTGAAATCCGTCTCTTCGGTAACTTCCTCAGGGGCAGATGTTATGTCGCCGTCGAAATCGTCGTTTACTATCACGGCATTACCGGGCATGGGCTTTATCTCGACCTTTGCCACGGGTGCGTAGTGACGGTATTTCATGCCGGGAGCCTTGGGCGTGTCCCCTGCTTCCAGAGAGCCCGCCTCGGCAGGCGCGCTTGAAGATGCCATCTCTATCGCAGCCTCCGTCACGGCGCCGGGTCTGAGTATTACAGGTGTCTCTCCCGTAGCGTCAACGACTGTCGACTCAAGTCCGAAGACCGAATCACCGCCGTCGATCACCGCATATACATAACCGTCCATGTCCTCCATGACCGACTGTGCGTCAGTGGGGGAAGGGCTTCCGGACAGGTTTGCGGAAGGTGCAGCCACGGGCACGCCGCATGCTGCCAGGAATTCATATGCCGTCTTGTCGGAAGGCATCCTTATGCCGACCGTATCAAGACCAGCCGTAACCGTATCGGGTATCTTGTCAGACTTTCTCATGATGACCGTGATGGGGCCGGGCATGAAAGCATCTATCAGCTTCTGCGCCAGGGGCGTTACTTCTGCCGCAATGTCTGCTATCTGAGACTTGTCCGCGATGTGGCAGATGAGGGGGTTGTCTCCGGGACGGCCTTTTGCCTTGAATATCTTCTCCACCGCGCTGCTGTCGAAAGCATTCGCGCCGAGACCGTACACGGTCTCCGTGGGGAAAGCCACGACCTCTCCGGCCTTGATGTGCTCTGCGCAATCCTTTATGCCTTCCCCGTCGCCTGCAGAGATGAGCAATGTGCTGTCGTATTCCTTAATCCGTTCCATTCTTTTCCTCTTCTGCCGCCTTGGCCAAAGTAAGTGCATCCACTATCTCATCGAGATCACCTGCGAGGATCTCCTCGAGCCTGTAGAGCGTAAGCCCTATCCTGTGATCGGTCACTCTTCCCTGATGGTAGTTGTATGTCCTGATCCTCTCGGATCTGTCGCCCGTTCCAACCTGAGATCTTCTCTCGGAATTCTCGGCATCGAGATCGCCCTGGTTTGCGATCGCCCACAGACGGCTCTGCAGCACTGCCATCGCCTTCTCTTTATTCTGGTGCTGCGATCTCTCATCCTGACAGGTCACGACAAGTCCTGACGGGATGTGCGTGATCCTTATCGCGGACGAGGTCTTGTTGATGTGCTGTCCGCCCGCGCCTGAAGATCTGAATATATCTATTCTCAGATCCTTGGGATCGATGTGTACCTCTGTCGCGTCCGCTTCCGGGAGCACTGCCACGGTCGCCGTGGATGTGTGGACCCTTCCTCCCGATTCGGTAACGGGCACGCGCTGCACGCGGTGGACACCGCTTTCGAACTTAAGCCTGCTGTATGCGTTTGCACCGTCAACGGAAGCGACGACTTTCTGATATCCTCCGAGTTCGGTCGGACTTGAATCGATCTCGGTTACCGTCCATCCGTATCTCGTTGCATAACCCTTGTACATCTTGAGAAGGTCGCCTGCGAACAGAGCGGATTCCTCTCCGCCGGCACCGGCCCTTATCTCGAGCACGACGGATCTTCCGTCCCTCGGATCCCTTGGTGCCAGGTATAACATGAGTTCTTTCTCGAGAATTTCCAGATTCGATTTGGCATCGGCAAGATCCCTTGTTGCCATCTCCTTCATCTCGCTGTCGCTCTGGACGTCCGATGAGGCTAAGAGCTCTAACAGGTCTGCTATCTCCTTTTCGCAGGCTTCGTACTTTTCTATCGCGCCTACCTGGGGGCTTAGCTGTGCGAGTTCTTTGGAGTATGTGGCGTATTTCGCAGGGTCAGATGCGACCGCGGGGTCAGCAAGTGTCCCCGTGAGTTCCTCGTATCTTTCCTTTATCCTGTCTGTCTTGCTCTTGTCGATTGCCATATTCCGTATAACCTACCACACCTCAGGTGCTAATTCCATTTGCGACGTTTCAGTTTCCGATTCCGGTTCTTCCGAGTAAAACATCCCGTACAGATAGTCCGTCAGGTTAATTGCGAACTCGCTTCCGCCTGAAGCTATGGCCGCATTGTCCAGCACATGATCCTTGTATCCGTCATCAAGCTTGTAGTAGAAAGAATCATTTTCTTCAAAACTGCCTGCTGTGTACATGAGCGTTTCTCTGATAAGCGAGATGGAACTCTTTCCTATCGCCAGTACCGGCACGCCGTTCTGTGCCACGCAGTTAAGTATGACTTCCTTTTGCTCGTCCGGCAGCATGGTAACGTTGTAGAGGATGATTATCATGTTTTCCTTATAGTCTCTCGGGATTATCTCCTGCTTGAGATCGCCATTCTCATCGTACTCCGTTATCTTGAAGGTCGAGTATTTGATTGGCATGTTCTCTTCGGATATCTGCTCAGGCGGGATGACCGTCACTACATTTGCAAGCCCTGAAAGTTCCGGCGGAAGGTCGCCTATCCAGTAGATCATCAGGTCCTCTTTGGCTGCGAGTCTCGCGGTTGCATCCGAGACCTGGTTGGCCGTGTTGATATTCTGCTTTTGAAGAGAAGCCGCATTGTACATCAAGGCAACAAAGAGCAGCACAAAAGCGGCTGCCGCGACGATGACAAAGATGTATGCTCTCTTGCGTTCCATCAGATGCTTCCGTCTCCGGCGAAGGGCTTAACGCCTTTTATGACCTGCTGAGCGAATTCTTCTTTCGAAGAGAAGACAAGCGCATCCATGCCGTCGAGATATGGCAGGATGAACTTTCTTAGTGTCTCGGTCTGATACTTCAGTTCTTCGCCTTCGAGATCCGTCTCGCAGACGATCATCCAGCGGAGGACTTCCGTGTGGTTTTCCTTGAGGAGCCTTACCCAGATCGATGTGAAGGCGGTGTTGTCCAGAAGGAATGTATCGAGTTTCTCTTTGAGTTTCTCGGGGTAGTGGTCGGGCTCTCCGACCTTTGCCGTATCGTCGCCTCCGATATCCATCTGCTGCGCGATCATCTTGAGCATGTCCTTGCCGAACAGGATGTTCTCCACGCCCGGGTTGATGACGAAACCGTCGAGGCCCATCTCCGGTGCCATAACGACATCGAGGATGTCGGCAAAACCTGCCGTTACGCCTTTCTGCTTGTAAGGCTTGCCTTCGAATGCGACCTCGTAGCTGTCAGAGTCGGAATAGACCACCATGTACTTCTTGCCTTCCGCACCCGAGACGGCATGGAAACTGTAGCTGCCCTCATCACCGTCGACCGGCACGAGCAGCGTCGCACCCGCGACCTGTCTTAAGAGTTCGATCATGTTCTCTTCGGTGCCGCTCTCGCGTACCTTTCCCATGACCTCTACCAATGCTTCATTCTCTATTCTGTCGATCTCCATTCAATCACCTCAAAAAACAGTATTGGTCAGGCCCGTCCAGAGCAGGAGCGTCGCCATCATGAACACCATGGACAGCGCGACGGTCCTTGCACAGAATTCGGGTGCGGTATTGTACTTTTCCGAATACATTACGTTCATGCTTCCGCAGGGCAGTGCGCACATGAGAACGGTAACGCATTTTACCTCGTGGGACATCGGTATCAACTGCGAGACTCCCCACACGGCAAGCATTACTATCGCGGGAAGCAGAAGGAGCCTCACGAAAGAGACCACATACTGCTTCGGATCCACAAACACTTTGCCCGGACTGATCCCTGCGAGCATCGAACCCATTATGATCATCGCCAGAGGCACCGTCATGTCTCCTACCAGGCTTATCGTCTCGTGCACGAAACCGGGCATCCTCCACGGCACCGCGAAAAGGATGAGCGCCAGCACCGACGCTATCGACACGGTGCTCGTGAACATCTCCGAAATCTTGAAGTGCGGCTGCCTCGAGAGCAGGTGCGCACCGTAAGTATAGAAGAACATGTTGTATACGAGATTGAATATCGCAGCGAGCAGAAGGCCGTAGTCGCCGTAAAGTGATTCCATCAGCGGGAATCCGATAAAGCCCGTGTTGGCAAACACCATGCAGGTAGTCATGATGCGGCTGTCGGCTTCGGCGATCTTGGTGTGAGACATGACGAGCCTTATTACCAGAAGCGATACTGCATAGTAGACGATGCCCATGATGCCGACAGTAAGAATGCCTGCCAGAGCTTCACCCGTGAAGGTATACTGGCTCGACGCGATTATCGAGAACGGCAACACCGCCTTAAGCAGGATCTCGATGAGAGTCTTCTCGGAACGCATGTCTATTACCCTGGTCTTATTGAGTATAAAACCGAGCAGCATGAAAACCGATATCTTGAAAAAGACGATATAAACCTGGATCATCTGTGCTCCCTAGTCGTTTCCCGTAACAAGAGCAGCACGGACGGCATTGCGGTAACCGTCCATCTTCGATGCCACTTCAAAAGCGGACATGGACGGATCGTATTTCCTGCCTGCTTCGTAGAACCTGCCGGTGTCTTCAATTGAATCAAACATACCGCAGGTAATGCCGGCAGCAAGTCCCGCACCCTTTGCGGTCATCTCATCGCTTGCGGCGCGGGTTATGGTAACGCCGAGGAGATCGGACTGAAGCTGCATGAGGAACGAGCTCGCGCACACTCCGCCGTCGACCTTCATCTGCTTCGCCTTGATGCCGGTATCGTCAGTCATGAGGTTGACAAGTTCTGTCACCTGATAAGCTATGGACTCGACACCCGCGCGGATGATCTGCGCTTTTCCCGTGCCTCTCGTAAGGCCGGTCAGAACGCCTCTTGCATCGGGCTTCCAGTACGGAGCACCGAGACCCGTGAATGCGGGAACGAGATATACTCCGCCTGTATCTTCTATCGACTCGCAGAACCTGTCGCAGTCTGAAGGAGACTCTATCATGCACATCTCATCCTTGAGCCAGCTGATGACGGATCCTGCCTGGAATATGCTTCCTTCAAGGGCATACGATGTGACGCCCTTATATGACCACGCGCACGATGTGAGAAGTCCGTTCTTGGAGAACACCGGATTAGTGCCGAGGTTCATGAGAGTGAAGCTTCCCGTGCCGTAGGTCGTTTTCGACTCGCCTTCGTGGACGGCATTCTGTCCGAGGAGTGCTGCCGGCTGGTCGCCGATAACTCCTGTAATGTGAACGCCGTTAAGGCTCATGAGATTTGTTATGTCTTCGCCGTCCAAGCCTGCCGCTCTGATGTCTTCTTCACTTATAGCGATGGCGCCGTAATCAGAGCAGGACTCCTGCGGCTTTGCAAGAGCCTGACGGGGTACGCCGAAGAGCGTCAGCAGATGTTCGTCGTATTCCTTCTTTGCTATGTCGAAGAGCATCGTCCTCGAGCAGTTGGAATAGTCGGAAGCAAATGATGCGCCTGCGGTGAGCCTGCACACGAGAAAACCGTCTATGGTCGACAGATAAACTTCCCCTGCCTCGCAGCGCTCCTTGAGGCCTTCGTTGTTCTCGAAGAGCCAGAGCATTTTCGTCGCGGAGAAGTAAGGGTCCACCTTGAGTCCCGTGACCTCGCTGATATATCTGTCCTCGCCTCTTATCTCAGGTCTTCTGCAGATGTCGGAAGTGCGCCTGCACTGCCAGACTATTGCCTCCGTTACGGGCTTGCCTTTTGTGTCGAAAGCAAGTGTCGTTTCGCGCTGGTTGGTGAGACCCATCGCCTTAATGTGACCAATTGCACCGGGGTTCTCGCGGAGCACTCCCGCGATAGCTGCGAGCACCGATGAATAGATCTCCTCCGCATTGTGGGATACCCATCCCGGCTGGGGATAGTGCTGCTCGAATTCCTTGTGGAAGCCCTTAGTAAGAACTCCCTCCTCATTCAGCAGAAATGCTTTTGTTGATGTCGTGCCCTGATCGATGCAAAGAATGTGGTCCATGGCGTCACCTGTAATAAAGCCTGTTAAGATTCCTGTACCATTCGTTATCTATTGAATCCAGATCTTCCTTTGTGAACCTGACGGCCCAGTTGCCCGTCGCGGTACCCGGGACGTTCATCCTGGTGTCTCCGCCGTAGCCGAGCATGTCCTGGATCGGGATGATCGCAACGTTTGCGTGGCTCATCCAGAGAGTCCTGATGATGGCACGGCAGGAACCGCTCCTCGTGCCGCCGTCACCCCAGTTATCGCCAGTAAAGCCGCAGTATTCCAGACAGAAGTTGCGGACATTCTCCGGGCTGTCCCAGAGCCATCCTAAGAGCGTATTGTTATCGTGCGTACCTGTGTACGCGATGCAGTCTTTGTCAAAGTTGTGGGGCATGAACGAGCTGTCGTCACCCGGATTGAAAGCGAATTCCATTACGCGCATGCCGGGGATGTTGACCTTGCTCATGAACTCTGCAAGATCGGGCGTAACTTCACCGAGGTCTTCTGCGATGAGCCTTGATCTGTCCACGCCGTTCTTGTCCAATACATCGAAGAACTCGAGCCCCGGACCCTTGCACCACTTGCCGAATTTGGCTGTCTCGGCATCGGCATCCACCTCCCAGTAGGAAGAGAATCCCCTGAAGTGGTCGATCCTTAAGTAGTCGTAGAGCATGTAGTTCATCTCGATACGTCTGATCCACCATGAGTAGTTCGTGGATTTCATCTTCTTCCAGTCGTAGATGGGGTTGCCCCAGAGCTGTCCGTCTGCCGTGAAATAATCCGGCGGTACGCCTGCGACCTTATCGAAAACGAGTGCCTCGGGCTTCAGCTTGGAAGGTTCCTTGGGAAGATCCTCTGCGCTTACGCCTGCTTTCTCCGCCTTCTGCATCTCCTTCTGATACTTGGCCATGGCCTTCTCGTGATCAGACAGGAGCTTGTTGACCTTGTCCGGGTCAGCCATCTTGAACAGGCCTCTTGAAGCCCATACATCAGCGGAATCGCCCGATACATAGATCGGCATGTCGCCTATGATGGCGATACCCAGTTCGTTGATCTCTTTTTTGACTTCAGTCCATTCGGTAACGAACAGGTACTGAACGAATGCGTGATATTTGTAGCCTACCGTGCTCTTAAGATCGCCGACCGCCTTGGGATCGTAGTTCTTGAGACGCTCGTCCGACCATTCCCACCAGGGCTTGCCGAAATTAACATCCTTCACCGTCTGGTATGCCGCGACATCCGCTGCCCAGGGGTTGTCTGCCAGGAACTTATCGACTTCCTTGAGAGTCTTGGCATCACACCTCTCAAATGCCTTCCTGAGCATCTCATCCCTTGCGGTCCTCAGGTAATCGTAGTCGATCCTCCACTTGTTCTGGTTATACTCGGCGTCTACTACTTCGTTGGGTGTGAGAAGACCTCTCTTCATGAGCCTTCTCGGGTCTATGAACAGCCAGTTTCCTGCAAAGGCTGAGAAACTCTGGTAAGGAGAATTACCCATGCCCGGGTAAGAGAAAGGCAGCACCTGCCAGTACTTCATTCCCTGGCCTGCCAGCTGCTTTGCAAACGCTATTGCCTCCTCTCCGAAGACTCCGATCCCGAACGGACCGGGAAGCGAACTTATATGCATAAGCACTCCGCCACCGCGTCTCATTTGTATTCCCCCTCATTCTTATATATAATTATTTGGCTTTTTCAAGTCAGATAACATTATACATTATCGAGGTTCAAAATGAATGACCAGAGCGAGATCAAGAGACGCCGTACATTCGCTATAATTTCGCACCCGGACGCCGGTAAGACGACCATCACCGAGAAGCTCCTTCTCTACGGAGGCGCCATCCATCAGGCAGGTTCCGTCAAGGCGAGGAAGGCCGCACGTCACGCGACCTCCGACTGGATGGAGATCGAGAAGAAGCGTGGTATCTCGGTAACCTCTTCAGTAATGCAGTTCGAGTTCGAAGGATGCCACATCAACATCCTCGATACCCCCGGACACCAGGACTTCTCCGAGGATACCTACCGTACCCTCTGCGCAGCAGACGCCGCAGTCATGGTCTTAGACGGCGCGAAAGGTGTCGAGGCACAGACCATAAAGCTCTTCCAGGTATGCCGCAGACGCGGTATCCCGATATTCACGTTCATCAACAAGATGGACCGTGCGACCAAGAATCCGTTCGACCTCATGGATGAACTCGAGAAGGTCCTTGGTATAAGGTCCACACCCGTCAACTGGCCGATCGGCACGGACGGCGATTTCGAGGGCGTGTATGAGAGAGCAACGAGGAGCGTAATGCTCTTTGACAAGGAAAACAACGACCACGGTGCATCCATGGTAACCGAGAGCGTATCCGGCATCGACGATCCGGCTCTTGATAAACTCCTCATGCCCGGCCATCTGGAGATCTTGAGATCTGACATCGAGCTCCTCGACATGGCAGGCGACGAGCTGGACATGGACAAGGTCCTCGCGGGCGAGCTTACTCCGGTATTCTTCGGTTCGGCGATCACCAACTTCGGTGTCGAGCCGTTCCTTCGCCACTTTCTCAAGATGGCGCCTTCTCCCTGCCCGCACCATACGACAGACGGCATAATCGAACCCGACGACGAGATGTTCTCGGGCTTCGTATTCAAGATCCAGGCCAACATGGATCCTTCCCACAGAGACAGGATGGCATTCATCAGGATCTGCTCCGGACACTACGAGAAGAACATGTCGGTCAACCTCATGCGAACCGGCAAGAAGATAACCCTCGCCCAGCCCCAGCAGTTCATGGCTCAGGATAGGGCGATCACAGAAGATGCTTACGCAGGTGACATCATCGGTATCTTCGATCCGGGCAACTTCCGCATCGGCGATACGATAATCTCCACGAACCGAAAGTTCGAGTTCGACCCCATCCCGGTGTTCGCACCCGAGAATTTCGCGCGTGTCGAGCCTAAGGATTCCATGAAGAGAAAGCAGTTCCTCAAGGGCATCGAGCAGCTCTCGCAGGAAGGTGCCGTACAGCTCTACAAGCAGCCCGGCATCGGTACCGAGACATACGTCATGGGCGTCGTCGGCATACTGCAGTTCGACGTTCTCGAGTACAGGCTTAAGTCCGAGTACAATGTCGACATCGTAAGGACTGCGCTCCCCTACCGCCTTGCGCGTTGGGTAAAGTCCCCGAAGGCTGATTTCGATGCCAAGGAGATGACGCTGACGTCAACGTCCCTTTTGGTATTAGACAGAGACGACGAGCCTGTTGTGCTCTTTGAGTCCGAGTGGGCAGTCGACTGGGCGATCGATCACAACAAGGATGACGAACTGAGGTTCGACAACATCCACGACAAGAACAACTGAGATCAGCTAAGATCAGGATGAATAAAGCCCCCGAACTCATCGGGGGCATTTGTTATTCAAGTTTTTCAGACTCAGATCGAAAGCTCGACAGACTTCTTTCCTGTGAGTGCTTCAGTCCTGCTGTCCGGCTGGCCGAAACCTACGAAGAGGTCGATCTTGCCTGAAGGAAGCTCGCGGCTGCCATCCTGCCTTACGACTCTGAAGTTCTCGGAAGGAATATCGATGACAATGTCTTCGCTCTTTCCGGCGTCGCAGGTAACTCTTGCAAATCCTACGAGTTTCGTGTTCCTGACTTCATCGGGATCTTCGGACTTGGCGTAGACCTGGACTACCTCGGTGACTGCGATATCGCCGTCGTTTCTTACCGTTACGCTGATACCTGCGCCTGTTTCCCTGTCTCCTTCAGCCTTCGCTTCATCAATTACAAGGTTGCCGTATGTGAGGCCATATCCGAACGGATACAGAGGCTCTGACTCGAGGAACCTGTATGTCCTTCCCTTCATCGAGTAGTCCTCGAAATCAGGAAGGTCATTTGTATCACGGTAGAAAGTAACCGGAAGTTTGCCGGAAGGATTGACCTTGCCGAAGATGATGTCCCCTATAGTCTGGCCGCCCCTTGCGCCCGGATACCATGCCTGAAGTATCGCTGATGAATGCTCGGAAAGAAGCGACAGATCCATTGCAGAACCTGCCATGACTACAGTAATGAAAGGCTTGCCTGACTTGATGACTGAATCGATGAGCTTAAGCTGCGGCTTCGGGAATGAAAGATCAGGCTTGTCTCCTGAAGCATACTGGTTACCCTCGTCGCCTTCTTCACCCTCGAGCCTCTCGTCGAGACCTATTACGAGGATAACGAGATCTGATCTGTCCATGACTGACTCTGCCTCAGCGATGCAGTTATATTCGCGTGCCAGGAAGTCAGGCTTCTTCTTGCTCAGGTCGCAGCCTTCTGAATAGAGAACTCTTGTATCGTCTCCTGCTGCCGCCCTGATGCCTTCGATTGCCGTTATGTATTCTGAAGATGTGCCGTAATAGTTGCCGATGAGCGGACGCCTCGAATCGGCGTTAGGTCCTATGACAGCAATAATCTGCTTCTTATCCTTATCGAGAGGCAGTATGCCGTCGTTCTTGAGAAGGACGATACTCTCATCAGTTGCTCTCTTTGCAACTGCGATGTTAGCCTTTGTCTCGACATTGAGATAGTTAAGGCCGTCCCACTCCGTCTCGTCGAACAAGCCGAGCAGGAATCTGGTCGTAAACAGGCGGATGGCTGCCTCCCTAATAGTCTCTTCCTTAACAAGGCCCTTGTTGTAAGCCTTCATGAGGTGTACGTATGTACATCCGCAGTTGAGGTCACAGCCCATGTTAAGCGCGAGAGCCGCACTCTCTTCGCTGTTCTTTGTAACTCCGTGGTGCTCATGAAAATCCCTGATCGCCCAGCAGTCTGATACGAAATGTCCCTTGAATCCCCACTTGTCCTTGATGATCTTCTGAATGTAAGAATGTCCGCAGCAGACCTCGCCGTTGGTCCTGTTGTAAGCACCCATCACGGACTCCACACCTGCTTCGGTAACGCATGCCTCAAATGCAGGAAGGTATGTCTCCCACAGATCCTTCTCGCTTGCAGTGGCATTGAACTCGTGTCTAACCGCCTCAGGACCTGAATGCACCGCGAAATGTTTCGCGCAGGCAGCGCCCTTCATGTACTCTCCGTCACCCTGGATGCCTTTGATAAAAGGTACGGCAAGCCTGGAGATAAGATACGGATCCTCACCGTATGTCTCCTGTCCTCTGCCCCACCTCGGGTCTCTGAAGAGGTTTACGTTAGGTGACCAGAATGTGAGTCCCTTGTAGATATCTCGGTCGCCGTGGGTTGAGTACTCGTTGTATTTCGCGCGGCCCTCCGTGGCGATAACCTCGCCGATCTCGCCCATGAGTTCTGTGTCGAATGTTGCTCCGAGACCTATTGCCTGCGGAAAGCTCGTGGCAACGCCTGCCCTTGCGACTCCGTGCAGCGCTTCGTTCCACCAGTTGTATTCGGGTATGTTAAGCCTGTCGATTGCAGGTGCATCGTAACGAAGCTGAGAACAAGCTTCCTCGACTGTCATCCGGCTCACTAATTCTTCTGCTCTTTGTCTTGCTTTTTGTCTGTCCATTTTCCACCTCTTCAAGGTTATGATCTACCTTACTATCATACTCGATTATTTACTGTTATTGCTATTTTTCCACCAGTTTTTGCTACAATTAACGGACTGTTAACTTGTATTTATCGGGTTCTGCCATTAGAATCGGTTTAGGACAAATAGCAATAAAGGAGGGTTGTATATACATGCACCTCAATGATAGTTCTGTCCCCGGCAATTATCAGCAGCCTATCAAGAACTTCACCGGAAGGATCGTCAGCAATAACGTCGAAGAGATAGATTTTGCTCCGAATTCCAATGTGAGGATCTGGTACAACAACCGGGCTGAGGACTACCCCGTCCACAAACATCCGATCCTTGAGATCACCATCCCTACAGATGGCAACTATACATATATTTTCGATGACCGTACGATCGTCCTCAATGAGAAGGACATCCTCATCGTACCTCCGGACAAGCTCCATAAGATATCCGGTACGAGGAACGGAATCAGGATCATATTCCTCTTCAACATCGATTTCATGAAGAATTTCTTTGATTACGCTGATCTGAAGGCTCTGCTTGCGGAACCCATCGTGATCAATGAGACGACATATCCTGACATCTATAATCAGATCTATTCAAAGCTTATCGCTATCAGCGATCTGTATTTCTTCTATACTTCGTCCATCAAGGAGATCCCGATCTTCTCGAACCTGCTTTCGGTCTTCGGCATGCTCCTCAAGACTGAGTACGAGCAGGATATCCTTGTCTCACAGAACGACAAGCAGAGAGATATCTATATCAAGTTCAAGGGCCTGACCGAACGTCTTGCCCTGCACTTTGCGGACAACATCTCGATGGAGGAGGCAGCCAATTACGTCGGCTACTCCAAATTCCACTTCTCCAGGCTCTTCAAGGAGTATTCAGGTATGACTTACTATGATTACCAGACCTCCCTTAAGATCAAGGCCGTTGTCGAGATGCTCTCAGAGACCGACCTGCAGATAAGTGAGATAGCCTTAAGATGCGGATTCAACAACCTGACTTCCCTGAGCCGCAACTTCAAAAAGCAATACGGCTGTTCACCATCCACCTACAGGCACAAGTTAAGAAGAAAGAAGGAGCCGTAAAGCTCCTTTTTTATTTGTCTTAAAACAATAAAGAAGCCGGAGATGAACTCCGGCTTCTCTTGTTTGTTTTGAAACGAACTGTTGGTATCAGCCCTTAGTACCGCCGAGTGCGACACCTTCAACGATATACTTCGAAAGGAAGATATATACGATGATGAGAGGGAGAACCGTGATAGACAATCCGAGGTAGACCGAACCGTACTCTGTCTTATAGATATCACCCTTAAGGAGGGATACAACGATAGGCAGAGTGTACTTCGACTTATCCGTAAGGAGGATCAACGGGATAAAGAGGTTGTTCCAGCTCGATACGTAAGTGAAGATTGCCTGTGTTGCAATAGCCGGCTTCATGAGCGGGAGAACGATCTGGTTGAATGTTCTGAACTCGCTTGCACCGTCGATTCTTGCAGATTCAACGATCGAAAGTGAAAGTGAACCTTCAAGATACTGCTTCATGAAGTAAACCATCATAGGTGATGCGATCGCAGGGATGATAAGCATTTCAAGTCTGTTTGTCATGTGGATCTTATAAACCATCTGATAGAAACCGATCATTGTAACTGTACCGGGGATCATCATGATGCCCATGATGAGACCGTTAAGGATCTTCTTCATCTTCCACTCATATGCCTGGATAGCATAAGCAGTGAGTGATGAGAAGTACAGAGCGAGGATCGTAACACTTGTAGAAACGATGAAAGAGTTTACGAAACCTGTCTCCGGATGGAAGTCCTTACCATTAAATACTGCCCAGTTCTTAGCCAGGTTCTGGAACGGATGGAGAGAGATGAATGAGATAGCGTGCTGCTGGATCTCATATGTACTTCTCGTTGCGTTCATGAACATGATGAAGAACGGCAAGATGGAAAGGATTGAGAATATTACGCAAATAACATACTCGAAGACTTTGAATCCGACGGATTCTTTATGCAGTTTATTTTCGTTAGCCATTTAGAATCCCTCCTCTCAAATTCTTCCTGCAGCAGCTTTACGCTCCTGCCTTCTCAGCTTTGCAAGCTTAGCTTCGTCTCTGTCTCTCATGAAGTAGAGAAGGAGCAAGCAGAGTGCCAAGATGATTAAGAACATTATGACGCTCGCTGCAGCAGCTCTTGCATACAGGTAGCTGCCGAGGAATGCCTGGTTACGAATGTACATGTTAGTTGTGAGAGCTGCGTTGTTACAGTTCTTTCCGATGAACATTTCCGGAATATCGAACATGTTGAGACCACCGATGAGTGATGTAACAAGTACATAAACAAGGATGGATCTGATACAAGGGATAGTTACCAGGAAGAACGTCTGTGTCTTATTGGCACCATCGAGCTCTGCAGCTTCGAAAATCTCAGGATTGATACCGATAACACCTGCAATGAGGTTTACCATTGTATAGCCGTACCACATCCAGAACTGGATGAATGCGACGATACCTCTAACTGTAGTAGCGTTTGCCGTGAAGTTGATCTTCTCCATTCCGAGGCTCTGGATAACATCGTTGGCAGGTCCCTTAGGATAGCCGAACAGAGCGAGGAAGAGGATAGCTACTGTAGCAGAAGTAATAATATTCGGTAAGTAGAACAGGATCTTAAAGATACCCTGGCCCTTGAGCTTTGTACGTCTGTCTGTGAACCATGCGGTGAACAGGAGAGCAAAAGCGATCTGAGGGATGAAGTTTACAACCCAGATTCTTACAGTGTTTGTAAGAGCCTTCTGGAATGTATCTGATGTAAGAACATCTCTGAAGTTCTTGAAAGGATCATCAAACATGAAGTGAAGCTCTGTAGCTCCGGCTCCTCTAAGATCGGTGAAACCGATGGTAAAGGTGTAGATGATCGGATAAAGAGTGAAAATTAAAAACGTTAAAACAAACGGTATAGCGAAGATGTAGCCATACTTGGAATAACTAACAAGCTTCTTATTGTTCATTACTCCCTAACCTCCTATGGAATTTTTGAAAAAACGGCAGGGTAAACCTGGAATTTACCCTGCCGTCGTAAGGCAACTTAAAGTCCTAAGTTACATTAGAAAACGAGGTTATCGTTTACGTTTGTTGCGAACTGCTCAATAGCTGCATCCTTGTCGCCGTAGAACTCACCCTCAGGGAGAGCATACTGTCTAACAGCATCACGGAAGTAGGAGTTGATTGTCTCGTCGTACTGAGTCATGTTAGCACCGGAAGCATAAGCGTTACCACCGATGAATGCAGGGAACATATCCTGTCCACCGAGGAAGTCAAGAGTACCATCAGACATAGCCATAACTGTGCCGGAAGCTACTGTATCCTTAGCGCCATTGCCCATGAGGTCGTTTGCCCACATGTACTGGAGACCGTCTGTTGTGCAGTCAAGAGTTACCCAATAGATGAACTCTGCAACGCCTTCAGCCTGGTCAGTATCCTTGTTAGCGAGGAGCCATGTGCCGCCCCAGAAGAAGCCTACCGGAGGAGCGCAAACTGCCCAGTCACCATATGTGCCTTCGCCAACAGCCTCACCACCGCAGTTACCGATCATAACGTAGTTGATGAGCCAAGCAGGTCCGAAGAATGCGAGGACAGGCTTCTCACCTACGCCCTGCATGTCTGCATACCAAGCTTCTGTCCAGTCTGTTGTGTTGTTGGACCAGCCGTTTGCTGTGAGGTCATAGGAGATATCGAAGAGGTCGAATCTGCCTGTGTCCATGTTCAGAGCGCCGTCCTTGATCCACTTCTCGTTTGCGTTCTCAACAGCGTGCCATACGTCACCGTCACCGGAAACGATTGCAACACCCTTGTCAGCGCAGTCTGCTGCTGCTTCCCAGAACTTATCCCAGCTCTGTGAACCGCCGCCAACGATCTCTTCGATCTCTGCCGGATCGTCTGTTCCCCAAACGTCGATAGCAACAGATCTTCTGTAGATCATAGCGCCGCCTGTAGCCTGGTAGCCGAGAGCAACAACTTCACCGTCTCTAGAACCGATATCAACAGAATACTGAGCAATGTCTGCCTCAGCGATTGCTGCGTCAACGTCAATTCCGAGATCCTTGTAAGTAGCTGCATAGCTTGCCATGTCACCCTGAGAATACTTCAGGATGAATGCTGCCTCTGCTGTGTAGATATCAGGAGCATCTTCGCCGCCAGCTGCGAGAGCTGCGTCGAGTGCAGGCTGATAAGCACCATCAGTAGTAGCAATGATTGTTACCTTAACAGTGTACTTCTCACCGAACTCAGGGTGGAGCTCGATGTACTTAGCCATCATGTTAGGAACTTCGTTTGTGAATGACCAAAGGTTGATTACTTCAGAACCAGTACCGAAAGACATTGTCTCTGCAGTTGTCTCGCCCTCAGCATCGCCCTCGCCGTCATCAGCGTCTGCGTCTGCGTCTGCGTCAGCGTCTGCGTCAGCGTCTGCATCAGCTGCACTTGCAGGGGTATCATCGCCACCATCTGCAGGAGCTGTGTCAGTTGTCTGAGCGCATCCAGCTGCCATTGCTGCAACCATTGCTACTGAAAGCAGGCTAGCAATAACTTTTTTCATAAATTTTCCTCCTTCGTGTTGTTGTTGAACCGATTCTCGGTTCTCACGTATTGATATTTTAACCAAAAGCCCCATAGTATTCTTTGCTCATATTGCTACAATTTGTGCTGTTTTTGCCATTTTTATACACATATTGCTATTTCTAAGCATGTGTTGTCATTACTTTGCACAGATTGCTATAATTATCCGTATATTTCTATACATATTATAAAAAACGGAGTCGAACATGGCCTCATTCTTCAGTCAAAAACACCCTGCAACCATCTTTCTTACGGCGGTCTGCAACCTTATATTCGTTAATTTCTGCTTTGTTCTTACATGTGTTCCCATTATTACCATAGGGGCATCCCTTACCGCGATGAACAGGATCACCATAAAGATCCTGCTTGGCGAGAACCCGCATGTATTCAGCGAATACTTCAGATCCTTCAAGGATAACTTCAAGCAGTCAACCGTTATCTGGGTACTCCTTTCCGGCATCACGGCCTTCCTCGGATGGGAGATATACCTTATCAATACTTATCTGGATGCACAGTTTGCCTGGACACAGTATCCTCTCTACTTCCTGCTCGTGGCGGTCTTCGCATGCATGGCCTATGCATTCCCCATAATCGCGTGGTTTGAAGAGAGCACAAAGCAGGTCATAAAGAACTCCCTGCTCCTGTCACTGGCAAATATCCCTTCCACCATATTCTTTGCTTTCATTACCCTGGTGCTTGGACTTATTACCTATGTTTACCCCGTGTTGGTCCTGAGCATCATGTGTTTCATGGGTTTCTCCGTTGTCGGAATCCTTGAGTCGGTGTTCCTGAAGAGGATTTTCGAGAAGGCCGGAGCCAAGCTCAAATCAGACGATGACGAAGAAGACGGTGAGATTCCCGAAGATGGCGATCTTGATGCCTCCGAAGACGAGGAGAGCCCTGAAGACAATGAGAATGCTGAAGACAGCGAAGATTCCGGGGATTCTGACGAATCAGAGACCGAATAATAGTTATAGTAAATTACTTCAAATAATAAGAAGCCCGGCGCTGATGCACCGGGCTTCATTATTGTTATACTGCCATTTCAGTATCAGTTGAAAGGATTCTCTGTAGGATATCTGTCGCCTGCGGGCTTGTTGTAGCCGATGTCGCACTGGCAGATTCCGAGGTATGTGAAGAGGTTGTAGAGAGCCTTTCCATAGTGACCGAATGCAACTGCACCGTGGTGAGGGAAGTTCTTCTCGATAAGGAAGTATCTGTAGAATCTGCCCATCTCCTTGATAGCGAAAACGCCTGTGCCGCCAAAGGACTTAGTAGCAACAGGGAGAACCTCACCCTCTGCAACGTAAGCTCTGATCTGTCCGTCGGATGTAGACTGCAGTCTGTAGAATGTGATGTCGCCGGGAACGATGTCGCCCTCGAGAGTACCGTTTGTAACCTCTACAGGG
>JAEEGL011094032.1_pt1 | contig 47905 bp, 52 predicted proteins | sample 9134231 | NCBI WGS metagenome assembly JAEEGL01 (sample SAMN16246548, study PRJNA631951) | gut metagenome | biome: gut microbiome; feature: rumen; material: fiber-attached | host: Bos | place: Iran: Karaj | collected 2018-10 | reverse complement strand
CAAACTCTTGTAAAGCACTTTTATAGTCATTAAAGAATACTATTTTAGGGTTTTCTATATAAGGAACTGTAATATCAAGAATTACTTTTTTTACTGTAGAAAAACCTAAATCTAAGTATATTGCACCCATTAAAGCTTCAAATATATCAGCCATAATTACTTTCTTGTATCTACCACCATCTATTTCTTCACCATGACCAACTTTTATATATTTACTAAGTCCTAAATCAGAAGAATACTCATACAAAGCATTTTCACAAACATAACTTGCTCTAAGTTTTGTCATATCTCCTTCTTTAATATTTAAATTATTATATAAATAGTCACTCATTACTAATTCTAGTACAGCATCTCCTAAAAATTCTAGTCTTTCATAATCACTTTTTAAATGATTTTCATTTACATATGAAGAATGACAAAAAGCAGTATTATAATACTTTAATTCTTTTGGATTTATATTTAATTTCTCAAATAATTCTTCCATAATATCACCACAACCATTATAACAAACTTAAAAGTTTAATTAAATACTTTTTATAATATTGATAAAATATTTATTTAATAGTAAAATAAATATGGTTGTGATGATATGAAAGTACTAGTTAGAATTATTAAACTATATCAAAATTCTCCTCTATCAAGTCATAGTTATTGTAAGTTTCAACCAACTTGTTCTAATTATGCTATAGAGGCAATTAATGAATATGGTTCAATAAAAGGAAGCATTATGGCCATAAAAAGAATAGGAAGATGTAATCCATTTAATAAAAAGTCTGGATATGATCCTGTCCCAAAAAAGGAGTGTAAACATGAAAAAAACTAAACTAATTATTTTATCAATTATTTCACTATTACTATTTAGTGGATGTAATATTTTTAAATTTGATAATATGGAAGATATAGATATAATAACTTCTAGTTATCCACTTGAATATATATTAACTACTTTATATGGAGATCATTCAGAAATTAGTTCAATATTTCCAGATGGAGTTGATACTTATACGTACAAGTTAAATGATAAAGCATTAGAAAACTATAGTCATAAAGATTTATTTGTATATGTAAGTTACGGAAGAGATAAAGATATTGCAGTAAATCTATTAAACAGAAATAAAGGCCTATTAATAATTGATGGAAGTTTAGGTATGAAACCAGATTATATTGATGAGTTATGGTTAAATCCTTCAAATATGTTAATGGTAGCACTTAATGTAAAAAATGGATTAACTGAATATATAGATAATAATTATTTAATCAAAGATATAGAAAAGAACTATGATACATTAAAACTTGAATTATCAATGCTAGATGCAGAAATTAAATTAACTGCAGAAAATGCTACATATAAAACAATTGTTACTGCAAACAAATCGCTTAACTTTTTAAAGAAATATGGATTTAATGTAATATCACTTGATGATGATAACACTGCTCTTGATAAAACTGTTCAAGAAGTAAACTCATTAATTAAAAATAATACAGTTAAATACATTTATACATTAGAAAATACAGAAGTAAATGAAACAGTTAAGAATCTTCTAGATAGTAAAACAATTACTGAAATAAAAATAAAAAGATTAGATAGTATTACAGATAATGAAAGAAGAAATAATGATACAACATACTTTACTTTAATGAAACATAATATAGAGCAATTAAAGAAAGAAGCATATAAATAGAAAAAAACAAAAGATTAATTAGTCTTTTGCTTTTTTTTATACTCTTTTAATGCATTAGCTATTTGATCAGGACAAGATGTATTCTTAAATCCACACTTTATTCCTTCTAAATCATCAATAACTTCATCTATATTTCTTCCAGTAACTAATTTAGATATTCCTTTTAAGTTCCCATTACAACCATTAGTTACTTTTAACATCTTTATAGTATTATCTTCATTTATTTCATATTCAATTAATGTTGAACATACACCTCTTGGAATATAACTTCCTTTCATTACTTTTTACCTCCATAATAGTTTTTAATAAATTCATCTCTATATTCAAGCATTTTATCATTCTTAATTGCTTCTCTAATTTCTTCAGTTAAATGAATTAAATAACGAATATTATGAATTGATAATAATCTTGCTCCAAATGTTTCTTCAGCATTTATTAAGTGTTTTATATATGCTTTTGTATAATTCTTACATGCATAACAATCACATGTTTCATCAATTGGAGTGAAATCTCTTTTATATTTTGTATTTTTTAAATTTATTTTTCCATATTTAGTTAATGCATGTCCATGTCTTGCAAGACGTGTTGGAGAAACACAATCAAATATATCTACTCCTCTTATTACATTTTCAATAATATCTATTGGATCTCCTACTCCCATTAAATATCTTACTTTATCTTTAGGTAAGTATTTACAAGAATATTCAACCTGTAAGTATTGTAATTCTTTTGATTCTCCAACTGCAGTTCCTCCAATTGAATAACCATCAAAATCCATTTTAACAAGTTCTTCAACGCAATGTTTTCTTAAATCTTCAAATTCTGCACCTTGTACAATACCAAATAGTGACTGTCTTGGGTTATTAAAAACGTCTTTTCCTCTTTTAGCCCATCTTAATGTTCTTTCAACTGACTCCTCTACATATTTTCTTGTATGAGGAAATCCTACACACTCATCAAAACTCATAGCAATATCACTATCAAGTTTATTTTGTATTTCAATTGATTTTTCAGGAGTTAATAATAGTTTATCTCCATTATATTGATTTTTAAATTTAACTCCTTCTTCTGTAATATCTTTAGTTTTTGCAAGAGAAAATACTTGAAATCCTCCTGAATCTGTAAGAATTGGTCCATTCCAATTCATAAATTTATGTAGTCCTCCTGCTTCATCTACTATATCTTCTCCAGGTCTTAACCATAAATGATATGTGTTTGATAAAATAATTCCAGCATTTACATCATGTAATTCTTCAGGCGATAATGTTTTAACTGTTGCTTGAGTTCCAACAGGCATAAACATAGGAGTATCATAAGTTCCATAATTAGTATGAATTTTTCCTAATCTTGCTTTAGTATTTTTTTCTTCATGAATTAAATCATATTTAACTTTCATAATCTCACCTGTCAAATATTATAACATATAGATTTGTTTATTGTAAATTTCAATTAATTGTGATAAATTAATATATGTATAATAAGGAGTTGAAGATATGAAAAATTTAATGAGAGTTATATCAATATTACTTGCATTTGTTGCAGTTTTATCAATTATCGCAATAACATTTGATGTAGGAAATGACTTCTATATATTTTATGTAAAAGTATTAAAAGTTTTTTCAGATAATGTTTTACCAATTATATCAATTGCTGCATGTGCTTATTGTTTAGAAAGAAATGATACTAATTATATTGTAAGAATTATTCCATTACTTATGGCAATTCCAATTTTAGTATCAATTATAATTGCATTATTTGATATTACTGATGGATTTTTAATAGATTTTTATGATTTAATAGGTAAAACATTTATAAGCTTCGTTGCATTATCAATCGTATTAATAATTAAACCTAATAATCAAATTACAAAAATAATTAGTTATATAACATATGGATTAATATTTGCTAATTTCCTACTTCCATTATTTATTGAAGGTAGTCTTTCATCTTTAAGTAGTTCAAGTTATTCATTAAGTATTGGACTTTCATCTGCTAAGTTTTTATATAAGATGTATGCTGCAACACTTATTTCTGAAATATTTGCCATATTACTACTTTACATAACTAACTATGCATTTAGTGATAAGATTGAACTTGAAGCAGAAGACATAGATTATGAAGCTGTAAAAGAAGATGCAATGAATGCTGCAAATGCGCAAATGAATAGTATTTATAATAAAGAAGAAAAACAAGAAGTAATAGATAGATCTGCTAGTGAAAAAGGATTAATGAATGTAAATAATCAATTAGGACAAAATAGTAATGTAGGTAATGTTAAAACACAAGCAAAAGAAATGAATGTAATAGGATCTTCTCTTGATTCACTTGTAACTTTATCAAGTGGTCCGGTAATTAATAATGCTGCTGAGGCAAATAAAAATCAAACTGTTAATAATGTACAAGAAGAACAAATACAACAAACAACTCCAGCACCTACAACTACTCCACCAAACGTTGATATACAAGAAGAAATGAAAAGGAAGTTAGAACAAGCAAGTATTCAACAAACTATACCTCAAGCAATACCACAACAACAAAACATAAATCAAGGAAATATACAACAACAAGCACCAACAATACAAAATAATAATCAATAAAAAAAATAGAAGTTAATCTTCTATTTTTTATTTTCATGTTGTCCTTTAAGCATCAAGTCTCCTATTTCTTTTGCTAATTTCTCATTTGCTTCTTCTAAAGACATCTTTCCTACCTTAAAGGGTTTTCCAATATATAATCTTAAATTTTTACTTCTAAACTTATAATCTCCACTAATTCCAACAGGTACTAAATAAGCATCTGTTTTTTGAGCCATTGATACTGCACCAAATTTAAATGGAAGTAAAAAGGCATCTGTTTTATTTCTTGTTCCTTCTGGAAATAATCCTATAGCTCCACCTTGTTCAAGTGTTCTTAAAGCAGCATTTTTGGCTGTCTCATCATGAATACTTCTATCTACACATATACAACCAGCCATTTTAAAAAACCATGCTCCTTTACCTTCAAAGTATTCTTTTTTAGCCATATAGTGAATAACTCTTTTTGTTTTAACAATAATAGAACATTGATCCATTACATGTTTATGGTTTGCAGTTACTAAAACAGGCCCATCCATTGGAATATTTTCGGCTCCATATACTTTTGGATTATACCAAAACTTGAAAAACCATCCAAGAACTCCTCTTAAGAACTTATATCCCCTTTCAGGTAATTTTTCTCTATCATTAATATTATTACTCATTTACTCTTCTTTCCCTTCTTCTTCAGAAAGTTTCTTGAAATCAACTTTTCCAATTAAAGTTTTAGGAAGAGATTTTCTAAATTCATATTCATATGGAAGAGAAAATTTAGATAAATTCTTCTCACATAATTCTTTAATACTCTTTTTAATACTTAATGATTCAGTATATCCATTTTTTAATACAATTATTGCTTTAGCAACTTGTACTTTATATTTATGAGGTATACCTATTACAGTACATTTCATAACTGCTTCATGAGATTCAATTACACTTTCTATTTGTTGAGGATATACATTATAACCAGATGATACTATCATACGTTTTAATCTACTTTGATAGAATATTACTCCATCTTTTCTTATATAACCCATATCTCCAGTATGTAACCATATCTTATTATCATCATGAATTTGTAAAGCATCATTTGTTTCTTTTTCGTTATTATAGTATCCCATCATAACTGTTGGTCCACTAATACATATTTCTCCAGTATCTCCTACTTTTTCAACTTCTTCAGTTGTATGTGGTTTAACAATTTTAGCAAGTGTTCCTGGAAAAGGTATTCCTATACTTCCAATAACATTATGTTTTCCATAAGCAAGTATTACTGCTCCACTAGCTTCAGAAAGGCCATATCCTTGCATTATTTTATTCTTACAATTATGTTCTTTTAAATAATCATTTATTTTATTAGCAAGTGATTCTGATAAAGAATCTCCTCCACATATAATATATTTTAATCCAGATAAATCCATCTTTTTATTATTTGTATTTAAAAGTGCTTCAAAAAGTGTTGGAACACCAACAATAATAGCTGGATTATGTTTAATAATTAAATCATCAAAGTGTTTTGCATCAAATTGAGGAATCAAATCAACACAAGCACCAATATGAAGTACAGCGTGAATTGACACTCCTAACCCAAATGCATGAAATACTGGCATAATAGCAAGTACTTTATCCCCTGGAACTAATTCAGTAAATAGCATTTTTATTTGTTCTGCTTCAGAGTTAAAGTTTCCATTTGATAGAACTATTCCTTTAGGAGTTCCAGTTGTTCCCCCACTATGAAGAATAACTGCAGGAGTATCTTTATCTACTTCAAATTCAACACGACCATTATAATTACTTCCTTTAGCTATAAAGTCACTCCAACGAAGATATTCTCCTTGGAAAAATGGCTTTTTAATTTTATAACTTTTAGTAAGCATATAACCAAGTTTCATATGCATAGACATACTTCTTCCAGCTGATACTATAATTGTTTTATATACATCAGTTTCTTTAATAATACCTGCTACTTTTTCATAACATAAATCAATCATAACAAGCATTACACTACCTGTATTAATTAAATAATTCTTAATTTCTTGTTCACTAGATAGTGGATGTATCATACTTGATATAGCACCAATCTTATTTAAAGCATAAAATGAAATAACAGCTTCAGGAGTATTAGGCATACAAATAGTAACTACATCACCTTTTCTTATACCTTGACTTCTAAATGCTTTAGCAGCATTATCTATTTGTCTCATAAAATCTTTATAAGAAACTGAATTACCAAAATAAGTATAAGCAGTCATTCCATCTCTATCTTTAACTTGATCACGAATCAAAGAATAAATAGATCCTTCAGGAACTTTAAACTTTAATTTTTCTTGTTTATAAATTTCATTCCATCTAGAATAATCATTTTTCTTTCCAAACTTAAATAAATCTAATATTTTCATTGTTATACCTCACTATCGGTTAATTTATTTTCAATAAATTTCATAAACTTTTTGTTTTCTTTATCTAAATCATCTGATTTTACATCAAATGGTTTAAAAAATATAATTCTTGCTCTTTTTCTAAATAATTTATACTCACCTTTTATAACAAAAGGAACTATTTTTGTATTAGTATCATGAGCCATCTTTACAGCTCCTATTTTAAATGGAAGTATTACTCCTTCTCCTCTATTAAATGTAGCTTCTGGAAAAATACCAATTACTTTTTCATTTTCTAAATAATTAATTGATTCTGGAAGAGCTTTACCATCTTTCGTTTTTCTTTTAACAGGAATTAGTCCTATAGCTTTAAAAAACCATCCAAATGGTCCTTTAAATAATTCCTCTTTAGCTAAAAAATGAACGCATCTTTTAGTAGAGCATAGTACCATCATACAATCTAAATTATTTTTATGATTTCCTGCTAAAACTATTCTTCCACTTTTAGGAATATAATCCTTGCCAATTATTTTTGGTCTATATAATATTCTAAATAATACATTACCAATTGGTCTTAAAATTCTATATAAAAATGGATCTTTATACTTTCCCATTATTTCACTTCCTTTTAAGCGAAACCTATATCATTATATCACATATTATGAAAATGATAAAGTCTTTAGGCTAAATACTTATTAAGGTCTTTATAACATTTTTTCATATCATTAAATCCAGTATCATATACGTCTTGTAAGTCTTCTTTAGTTTTCTTTATAGGATCTATATCAATATTTTTACTAGGTCTAATTACAAATATTTCTTTTTTCTTTTCCTTTTCTTTTATAATATCTAATGTTTGATTATAAACAATAGGTCTATTAAGCATAGTCCTTACAAATTTAGGATAATTTTTATATTTGTTCATAATTCTTTTCATATTTTTATTGGTTAATTCAGGTTTTCTAAAGTCTTCAGGTTGAGTAAGAACTACTACTACTTTATCATAACCCATTTCAAGTGCTTTTAGAACAGGTATTGAATCAGCTACAGCACCATCTAAATATTTGTTATTATTAATTTTAATAATTCTTGAAAGCATTGGCATAGCAGATGTTGCTCTTAACTCTTCCATTTGTTCAAGTGGACTAGTTATTTTCATATATTCTGCAAGCCCTGTTTCTAGGTTTGTAGCAACAGAATAAAACTCTTTTTTACTTTTCTTAAATGCTTCATCGTCAAAAGGATCTAATGTATTAGATACTTTATAATATGCAAATTTCTTATTAACTATATTTCCAGTTAATAAAAGTGATCTAACACTCATATATCTTTTGTCATTACAATATTTAAGATTATATCTAAGACCTCTTCCTCTTTGATTAGAAAAATAATTAACTCCAAATAAAGCACCTGCACTAACACCTATAATACAATCTATATTTACTTTTTTATCCATTAGATAATCTAGTACTCCAGCTGTATATAATCCTCTTAAAGCCCCACCTTCAAGTACAAAACATGTCTTCATATTATCACCTATATCTCACATTATTAATTATATCAAAATTATATTAATATATAAAGAAAAAAAGTCCCAAAAGGGACTTAAACATCTAATAAACAATTAAATTAATTAAACAATTAGATTGTTTGGATTATATTCTATTTTCTGGTAGACGTATAATCATTAAAGAAACTCTTTAATTAAATGTTTACTCATATAAATATTAATTTAAATCAATACTTAATTAATAAAATAATTATAGATAATAAAATATAAAAATATAGTTATCTCAAATAAAAATCAATAATACCATAATACCACGAACTTATCTCTATAATTTTGCATCTCTTATAAAAATAAAATAAAATGTTTTAGAACATACGAATAATTATAATAGTCCATAACCATTCATTGTATATAATTTATTATCAATTATTATCCTTGATAAATATACTAATATACTCTACTAAATATAAGTACTTTAAGAACTAAATATTAAAGTAAATTAGATATTTATACAAGATTTGCAAAGAAAACCTTTACCAAGTATATATAATAATTAAATATAAAAATATGTCAAGAAAAAAAGATGTAAATACATCTTTAATTTTTTATTGATATAATACTCTTTTTGCTACAACAACTAGATATTTATCTTTGTATTTAGCAAATTCTTCACTATGAGAACAAGTTTGAAGTATTAATACATCATCTGTTGAGTCAACACTTATTCCAGTATCATATAATGATTTATTCTTTAAATAAGAAATATGTTCAAACCAAGAAGAATCATTCTTAAAGTTTAAATATAAATAATTATTATCATGAGTTTCTACAAATACAGAGAATACTTGATATTTTCCAACTCCATTTTCATCTTCTAAATAAATATATTGGTTATTATCAAAGAATGCCTTATCATAGTATTTTTCAAGATCACTAAATGGTACATTTAAGTTTTCACTATTACCATTATGTCCATAAATAATATTTTTTCTTCCACTATTAATATCTACTCTATAATCCAAGTATATAGCACCTTCAACATTATTTTCTTTAGTTGCACTATGATTTAAATAATAATCATTATCTTTATGTTGTACTACTACAGAAGATACTTCAGTATTAGGAATAGAAATATATCCAACTATTTCATCATTATTATAATTTTTTCTTAAATTATTAATTTTAATTGAATGTTCATTTTCTTCTTTTGCATCTGTTCCTGGATGTTTTTCATTGTCATTCTTCTTATCTGGAGTAATCTCTTTATTCTCTTTATCATCTTTTTCTTTATTTTCAACTGCAGCATTTTTCTCTTCGTTGCTAGATCCATTATTATTAAGAATAAAAATAGTTCCCCCAACAGGTATTGATACTGCTAATGCCCCAACTAATATTCTTTTCCATAAACTATTTAACATCATCATCACCCTCTAAGAAGTATTATAAAATATTAAAAAAATAAAAGCAATAAAAAAAGAACTATAAGTTCTTATTTTATTAATTCAAGTATTGTTTCCTTATCTTTTAAACCAACACTTCTTTTATATTCTTTACCATCTTTAAATGATATTAAACAAGGAATACTCATAATTCCATACTTCATAGCAAGTTCTTCATTATCATCAACATTTACTTTAAAAATATTAACATTTTCAATTTCTTCAAGAATTGGAGCAATCATTCTACATGGACCACACCAATCTGCATAAAAATCTACTAAAACTATTTCTTTGCTTGTTAATACATCACTTTCAAATTCTTCACTATTTATATGTTTAATCATATTATCACCACTACTTTCTAATTAAATTAATAAATGAATAAACTAGTATATAAACACCAATTACTACGCTAATAGTATCTCCTTCAATAAACATGCATATCATTGAAACAGAAGCAAGTGAAGAAAGAATAATTCCTAACTCCTTATTTCTATATGATAAGCTAAAGGAAATCATTAATACTATAGATGTAATAGCATAATGACATAATACAGGAATATTTAAATCATTAATAGAACTCAAAATAATTATAAATAACAATATCATACTTTGTATAAGTAATAAAGCACAAAAATATTGATTTATTCTTTTCTTTTTCTTTCTTCTTTTTAAACTACTATTTTTCTTATTTATCTTCTCTATTTTTTCTTCAATAATTTGATCATCATTATTTTCAAATATAATACTTTCTTTTGGTCCTTCTCTATGTTCATAATTTAACTTATTAAGTCCTTCATATTTATCAAAAGAATTATTATTTAAGTTATTATTTAAATTGTTATCTATATCATTGTTTTGTTTTTGATTTTCTTCATTTAATAATAAATTTTTAATATTAAAGGAATTATTATAATTTGATTCACAATAAGGACAATTTGCTAAATTATCATCATATAAACTTCCACATTTGCCACACACTTTTTTATTCATATTAATACCTCTATTATCATTATAAGATAAAACTTATATTAAAGAAACTATTTTATCTATAAAATATTTTGGAGCAGATGCTCCTGCTACTATACCAATTATATCATCATCTTTAAATTTTATATTATTTAAATCACTTTCTTCTTCAATAAAGTATACTTCTTTACAGTTTTCTTTTGCAATATTATACAATTCTTTAGTATTTGAACTATTAGAACTACCAAGAACAAGAATAATACTACATTTTTTACTTAAATCTAATACTTCTTGTTGTCTTTTTTCTGTAGCATCACATATTGTTTTATCTATTTTTATCTCAATATTATTTAATCTATCTTTTATATTACTTACTAAATCATCAAATTTCTTTGAAGAAAAAGTAGTTTGAGAAACTATATATATTTTATTCATATTTGAGTTATTAAACTCATTAATAGCTTTATCTATATCATCATTATTTTCAATAACTGAATAATTATTACCACTAAATCCTGCTGTTCCAATTATTTCAGGATGAGTTTTTTTACCAATAATAAATATATATGAATTATCTTTTTCTTTAGCTACTTTATCATGTATTATTCTTACTCTTCCACATGTTAAGTCAACTATTTCCAAATTATGTTTTTTAGCATATTCATATCTTTCTATTGGTTCTCCATGAGCTCTAAATATTACTCTTGAATTATCTGGAATAAGATCAATATAATTAACAGTAATCATTCCCATATCTTCTAATTCTTTAATAACTTGATCATTATGAATTAAATGACCAAGACAATATGTTTTTCCTTTATTTACTTCTTGTTTAGCTTTTATATATGTATAATTAACACCAGTACAAAATCCTGAATATTTCCCAATAATTATTTTCATATTATGCAATCCTTCTTTTATTTTTTAAAATAATATTATTAATTATTATAAATAAAATAGTAAATAATATTAAAATAATATAATTTATAATAATTGGCATCATACTATCTATATTAAAATTTTCAATAGTAGCAAGTAAATCATTTGATTTAATATAGTAATATGAAGGAAAAATATGTCCAATTGTTAATACTGAATTAGGAAGAAATGACTGAGGAACAAAAGCACCACATAAGAAACTTGTTCCAAGTGCTACTACATTAATTATTCCTCCAATAGCATTTCTATTAGTAATTAAATTACCTAATAAAATTGCAAATGCAGTAAAACATACTATAAATATAAACATATTAAGAATAATAAATAATCCATTTATAGTTAATACTTTATCTCCTACTATTAAGAAAGAACATAAAACATAAATAATAAATAATATAAATGATAATAATAAATTAGATAATAATAAATATTTATTATGTTTTTTATAATTCATACTACTTATAGTAATTCTTTTATGAATTCTTAATTCATTAAATGAATTTAATATCATTGATATCATAAATACTAAAGATGCTATTATAGAATAATTAGCAAAATTATAATATGCAGCCATTTTTGATAAACTAGTAGTATCAAGTTTAGTAGTCATACTTATATCTACTGTATCTTTTAAATTATCTCTAACAAGAGTAATAAGTTTATCTTCGTCTTTAATCTGATTTTTATAGAAATCAATTAATCTTATATATCTATTAGAAATTCTTTCAGCAAACATAGTATCACTTGTATTTGGACTTTTAACCTCTAATAATACTTCTTTACCATTTATTAAATCTTCAAAATAATTATTTGGAATATTAATATAATAACTAACTTCTCTATAAAATATTGCATCATCTAATGCATCATCATAATTATCAAGTTCTATAAACTCTGTATTTTCTTTCATATATTCTACGAAATCTTTACTTATTTTAGAATTATCATTATCTTTTATATGTACTTTAGGTTTTACTGATTCAAATGATGTAGTTGACTCAAGACTTTGCATATTTATATAACTAATACCAACTAGAAGTAAAGTATAAAATATTAAAGTCCATTTATTCTTATTCAATATTTTTAAAAACGCTTTAAATACTATCATACTTTTGCCTCCTAAAGAACATAAATGAAATAATTATTAATACTAATGAGAATATTAATAAACTGATAATATTAAATATATATCTATCAAGTGTATTGTAATAATATAGCGCATATAATCCATCAGTTATCATATTAACAGGATTAATAAGATTAATAATTGGAGCATTTGTATCAATTATATATTTCATAGTAATTCCCATCATACCTGCAAAGAATGAACATAACATTGTATATGCAATAATTATTCCTGTTTTAGCGTTTTCGTCTTTTTTTAAAACAGAAGATATAAATATACCTAAAGAAAGCCCTGCAAAGGATCCTACAAGAGAAAGTAATAATACTAATAATAAATTGTTACCATAATCTACATTTAATACAAAAATTGTATATAAGAATAAAATTAGTACTCCAAGTACTTGTGCTACAAAACTAGCTGATAAACTAGAAATAATTAATTTAAATTTAGATACAGGAGATATTCCTACTCTTTTTCCTTTGTTAGACATATTTGGAAGTATTTGATTTAGTGAATACATGCTTAAAGATGCTCCATATAAGCATGTCATAGCAATAAGAGAGTAAAACTCAATCATTGTCATACTCATATTCTTATTTGATGTATCTTTTATTTTAACCTCACTATTCATTAAAGAGTTAGCATACTTCCCTATTTCCTCAATACTTGAAAAATCAATAGATTTTATTCCATTAGAAACCATATTTATTTCTTCAACAACATATTTAATAATTGATTGATTAAATCCATTATTTTTAATTACAACGTGTGAAGTATCATTTAAATAAATGTATCCTGATATTTCTTCATCATCAAGATATGTTTTCATCTCATCAAGAGTTCCATACTTGATATCAAATATTTTATTGTCATTATCATTACTTCCTAAATAATCAAATGCCATTTTATATACTTGATTATTATTATAATTTTCGTCATTAACAATACCAAGAGGAATTGTTGTAAACATTTCCTCTTTATCTAAGTTTGAAAAAGCCATATTAAATAAAGTACCAATTATTATTGGAAAAGCAAAAGTCCAGAAAATTAATGTTTTATTTTTAAATAAAACTTTTAAAGAATTCTTAAATATATGAATAAACATTAATCTCTAAGATCCTTTCCAGTTAACTCTAAGAATACATCATTAAGAGTTGGTCTTTCAGAATAAATTTTATTATAATTAATTTTCTTTTCTTTTAAATACTCAATAATATCTATTAAATTAGATTTTCCTTTTCCAAATGAAATAGTTAATAAACCATCAACATAATTAACTTCTAAAACATTTTTTAAATCAGCAACACTATGTAAAAAATCTTCTCTTAAGTCATATGCTTCAATAGTTACTTTTTCTTCAATATTTGCAAGTTTTTTTAATTCATCAATTGTTCCTTCTGCTATTATTTTACCTTTATCTAGAATTATTACTCTATCACAAAGTATTTCTACTTCTTCCATATAGTGAGTTGTGTATACAATAGTTGCTCCATCATCTCTTAGCTTTTTAATTCCATTTAAAATACTATTTCTACTTTGAGGATCAACTGCTACTGTTGGTTCATCTAAGAATATTAATTTTGGCTTATGTGCTATTCCACATGCAATATTAAGTCTTCTTAAAAGACCTCCAGATAATTGTTTAGGAAAGAATTTCTTAAAATCTGTTAATCCAACAAGTTCAATTGCATCTTCAACATACTTCTTTCTTGTATCTTTATTTTCAATATAAAGTCCACAAAAATAATCAATATTATCATATACAGTTAATTCATCAAATACTGCTACTTCTTGGAAAATAACACCTATTTTAGATTTAATATCATAAGAATCCGGTTTCATTTCTTCTCCAAATATTTTAATATTACCATTATTAAATTTTAATAAAGATAAAATAGAATTAATAGTAGTAGATTTTCCACTTCCATTAGGTCCAAGTAAACCTAGTATTTCTCCTTCTTTAACAAAAAAAGACAAGTCATCTACTGCTTTAATATTTTTATACTCTTTAGTTAAATTCTTAACACTTATTATATTAGCCATTAAAATCACCTTCTTAATAATTATACTAAAAAAGATACTATAAATATAGTATCTTTATCTCTTTTTAACTATTCTTTTAACAGTATTATAACTTTCAGGTATCTTTTTATCTTCATTTAAACAATTTTCATATTCTTCTTCAGTTAATCTTAATATTTTCATAATATCATTTTTAGAATAAGCTTTTCTATTGACAAATCCACTACTTAAATTATCAATAAAATAGTGATTTAATGAATATTCATAATCTTTTTTCATTTTTTTATATTTTGCAAAACAAATCTTTAAAATATTAAAATCTGATTTTGTAAATGTATTTGATTCTAAAACAGTATCTCTAGGTATAACTATATCAGAATCATTTACTAAATTTCTTACTAAATATAGTATTTTAGGAAATAATACTTCATCATAATATTTCATTTGATTTTCTGTTAAATCATGAAATACTGGTTTACTTAAACTACCACCGAATCTATATAATAAGAAAAACTGATCTATTAATCTTAATTTAGAAAATGCTGTATTTACTTTAAATGTAGTTGATAGTGGAAATGAATCATAAATAGTTTTAAGTTTTCTTGATTGTATTGTTCCATCTTCATTTAATGTAAATTCTTCTTTAGCTAAATGCTCATTTCCTTTTAATATACTATATTCTTTATATTTTTTCATCAAATTTTCAAAAGCATCTTTAGGAGAATCCATATAATCGACAAATTTAAATATTTTTTTTGTAGTAATTAATCTTTTAAATGCATTACTTTCAATTTGTCTTACTCTTTCTCTTGAAATATTATACATTTTACCTATTTCTTCTAAAGTCATTGGAGTATTTCCATCAAAACCATATCTTAATTTAAGTACATTTATTTGTCTTTGAGTTAATAATCCAGAATCAAATAAATTTAAAATTTCATCTTTTAAAACATCTTCAATTACAGATTTTTCAACTTCTATCTTTGGATCTTTGATCATATCTTGTAATTCAGTGTCTTCATCTTCAGATACATAATCATTTAAACTAGATAATGGGACTAAATAAACAGTAATTTCTTCAACCATTTCAATTGGAATTTCAAGTTCTTTTGCTATTTCTTCATTTGTTGGTTCTCTATTTAATTTTTTACATAAAATCCAATATGTTTTTTTATATTTATTTATTCTATCATGTAAATATACAGGAAGTCTTATTGTTTTTGATTTATTTGCTATAGATCTTCCAATCATTTGATGAATCCACCATGATGCATAAGTAGAAAATTTAGCTCCTTTTGATTCATCATACTTTTCAATTGCTTTTATTAGTCCAAAATTTCCTTCTTGAATTAAGTCTTCAAAAGGAGTTCCTTTATTAATATATCTTTTAGCAATACTTATAACTAATTTTAAATTGCCTTCGATTATTCTATTTCTTGATTCATTATCACCTTTTTGAGCTTTATAAATTAAATCTAATTCTTCATCTTTATTATATGATCTCAAATTACCAATATCTTTAAAATACTCTGAAATTATGTCTGTTTTAATATATGAGTCTTCACTTTTAATTCTTTGTAGAACTCTTTTTTGAATATATAAATCATATCTAGTATTTCCGTTATATTCTATTTTTGAGTTCTCTATTTCATCAAATACAATTGATAAATAGTTAGATAAAGTAACATTATTAAAATTATTTGTATAATAAACATTATCGAAAAATTGTTTATTCTTTTGATAGATTTCTTCTGCACTTAATTTAGATAACTCTTCAAGTGTGATATTCATAAATATTCCCCCTATATAAAGGTAATTTCATTTAGTAGATATATTATCATTTTTATAGTAAAAAGTAAATAAAAGAGTAAAACATTGTTTTACTCATATTTATCTTTAAAATATTTAATTATTGGTTTAACTTCTAAGTCTTTATTACATACTCTATTTGATACTTCGTTAATATTGTATGATCCTCCAAATTTATGTATATTTTCATTTAAAAATTTAGTTATTTCTTTTATTCTTCCTTGAGATAATATCTCATCAACATTACCTACTTTTTCATTTATAACATCAAGTAACATTCCATCAAAGATAGACCCAAGTAAATAAGATGGAAAGTATCCAAAAGATGCATCAGACCAGTGCATATCTTGAAGAATTCCATGAGAATAATCAGAACTAGATATTCCAAGATATTCTTGATATTTATTATTCCATATTTCAGGTAATTTATCTAAATCAATATTATTATTAAATATTTCTTTTTCTATTTCATATCTAATAATTATATGAAGACAGTATGTTAGTTCATCTGCTTCTGTTCTAACAAGAGATGCTTTAGCATTATTAAAACATAAAACAAAATCATCTAAATCTAAATCAATATTTAAATACCTTTTAATATCATCATAAATTGGTATAAAGAAAGATTTTCTTCTTCCTAATATATTTTCGAAAAATCTTGATTGAGATTCATGTAATGCATATTTTGATACATCATACATTTCATATTTGGAAAGATTATCTCCAATATTTTGATCAAATATTCCATGTCCTCCTTCATGAATTATAGTACTTATTGAATCAAGAGGATTATCTCTATTAGAGAAAGTTATTCTTTCATCATTTCTATTAAATTTAGTAGTATATCCGTGAGTATAAATACCCAGTGCTCCACGAGAATTATCAAATCCTATATAATCTAATAAAAATCTTGCAAACTCAATAAATTTAGAATCATCTAAAACATTCTTTACTTTTTTTACTTCTTTTTCTTTTAATCCTTTAACAATAGGTATTAATTCAACTTTTAATTCATCAAAAAGTTTATCAATAAACTCTGATTTAATACCTTTTTCATAATCATTTAGCATACAATCATATAAGTTATTTGCATCTGGATACATATATCTATAATACTTTTTAGTATATTCAATTACTTGTTTTAGATATGGTTTAAATGATTCATAATCATTATTTTCTTTAGCATCTACCCAACAATTTAAAGAATTATTTTTAAGTATACTAAATTCTTCATAAAAATCACTTGGAACTTTTTTAAATCTATAATAATCTTCTTTTAAGTCATTTAAATATATCTGTTCTTCTTTAGATAATTTAGTAAACTCTTCACTATTAATTAAATCTTCAATTAAATTAATATATTCTTGACTAGTAATCATATTAAATGATTCCATTTCATATTTAGTACTAACTTCTATTAAATAATCAAAAGACTTTTTAGGAGCTTGTGTATCCATTTCCCATCTTAATGTAGTTACTAAATAATTTAATTGTCCGATTTTCTTTAAATACTCAATTAGTTTTTCTTGTTTCATATTTTATCTCCAATCATTATAATTATAGCATAAAAAAATGTAACACAAGTTACATCTTTTATATTTGTTATTATTTTTAATATTTACATTCTTTTTGTAAATATATTTCTTTTTTTGTTTACTTTTTTTATGATTTAAACTATTATTATAGTGAAATTTTTTGATTGGAGGAATACTTATGAATAATGAGAATAACATTGAAGATTTTGAGGAATTATTATCTCAAAAGAAACTTAGTGATGCTAAAAACATATTAAAAGAAATGAATGAAGTTGATATGGCTGAATTTATCCAACAATTACCAGAAGATAAACTAGTTCAAGCTTTTAGATTACTTCCTAAATGGCTTGCGTCAGATGTATTTGTAAATATGGATGAAGATGTACAAAAAAATCTTATTACATCTCTTACTACAAATGAAGCTACATTAATCATTGAAGATATGTTTACAGATGATGCTGCTGACTTATTCGAAGAGATGCCTGCTGTTATGGTTACTAAACTATTAAGTGGTGTATCAAAAGAAACAAGAACTCAAATCAATAGATTACTTAAATATCCTGATAATTCAGCTGGTTCTTTAATGGCTATGGAATATATTCATTTAAAAAAAGGATTAACTATTAAAGAATCAATTGAAAGAATTAGGAATCAAAAAGATGACTTCGTATCATATGATTCATGTTTTGTTACTGATAAAGAAAGAACACTTCTTGGATACGTTACTGTTAAAGATTTATTAATTAATGATCCTAATACACTAATAGATGATGTTATGCAAGAATGTGAACATAAAGTAAATACTTTAACAGACCAAGAAGATGTTGCAACAATATTTAAAGATTACGACTACTCTACACTTCCTGTTGTAGATATGGAAGATCGTCTTGTTGGTGTTATTACAATCGACGATATCGTAGATATAATGGAGGCTGAAACAACTGAAGATATCGAAAAAATGGCTGCTATTACTCCTACTGATAAACCATATATGAAAACGGGTGTATTTGAAACTTGGAAAAAAAGAATTCCTTGGTTACTTCTATTAATGATAAGTGCAACATTTACTGGTCAAATAATAACCCATTTTGAGGGAGCTCTTGCATCATATGTTATTCTAACTGCATTTATTCCTATGTTAATGGATTCAGGTGGAAATGCAGGAAGTCAAGCCTCAGTATCAGTAATAAGAAGTTTATCACTTGATGAAATAGAATATAAAGATTCATTTAGAGTTCTTTGGAAAGAATTTAGAGTTGCATTACTATGTGGAATTACTCTTGCAATAGCTAATTTTGCAAAACTTTATTTTATTGATAATGTTGGAATGAAAATTGCACTTGTTGTATGTCTTACTTTAATAGTTACTATAATAATTGCAAAACTAATTGGGAGCTTACTTCCAATACTTGCTAATAAAATAGGATTTGATCCAGCAGTTATGGCTAGTCCATTTATTACAACTCTTGTTGATGCCACATCATTAATTATTTATTTTAGATTTGCATCATTATTATTAGGTATATAAAAAAAGAAGAATTAATTCTTCTTTTTTGTTGGTTTTTTAGTTGTATTTTTGGGTTTAGTTGTTGGAACTTTTCTTTGAGGTTTATTTTCTGTTAATCTTTCTTGTGGTTTATATTCATTAACAAAATTATTTCTTGGTTTTTCTTCATTTTTGAATTCTTTAACTACTACTTTTTTCTCACATTTATTTCTTGTTAGGAATAAGTACACAATTATTGCTCCAATTAAAGCATAAATAATTATATAGTTAATTAGATTATTGTTTCTAACATCATTAATCTTTTTATCTGTTGGAGTTAGATTTTCTCTAATATCACATTTGTCTGTAGGATTTTTTTCAAGACAAGCAACTGTGTCATTATCTCCTTCTTCTTTAACTTGTTTAATTACTTCTTCTAATTCAGCACTATAACTAGCTTTAGCATAAACATCACTTATAACAACAAATGGAGTTCCTTGGTATGAAGCTTGATCAAATCCAGCATCATTAAATGCTTTAGCAACTTTAACTCCTAAATCATAATCTTTTCCTTTTTCCCAACTAATATGGTCAATATATAATTCTTTTTCAACAATTTCAAAAGTCTTATCATAACCTTCAAGTGATTTTAAATAATCTTTTTGAGCTTCACAATAAGGACATCCTCCTGCTTCAAAAATATATACTTTTACTTTACCATCATTTTTCTTACTTCCACATCCAGTAAATCCAAGTACTAAAATAAAAACCAATAATACTTTAATAGTTTTCTTAAACATTTCTTTTTTCCTACCTTTCTATATCATTATAAAATAATTAATATAAAAGAGCAAGAAAAAAAGACAATCTATTTTCTAATTTTAAATCGATGTCTTATTCTTTTTTTAAATTCACTACCTAATATTTTTATACATTTATTATATAATTCATCAGCTTCTTCTTTATCTATATCTAATTTAACTATAAAATCATTTAATATTTTTTCTTTATTATTCTTTCCAATAATTAAATGACTTTCAATAATATCATTAACTATTTTACATCTATCTAATCCATATCCGGTTTCATCATTAATCTTTTCTATAAATATTGTTTTGTTCATAAGTGCCTCCGAAAGTAATTATATCATAGATTATATTTTTATTTAATAAATGTTATATAAGTTGATATTTTTTTAAAAATATGATATAATAGCAAGCAATAAACGGGGGAAATAAAATGGAAAAAGATAATAAAAAAATAGAATTAATTAAAGATATTAAATTTTTAAGATCAGTAGGTAATGAAGAGTTTTATAGAGTATTTATGGATGCTTTATCTACATATTTTAAATGTTTAACTACTTTTGGATTCAATAACCCATATACAAAAGAATGTTTCAATGTTGTTAAAGAAATGAGAATGGTTATAAAAGAAGAAAAAAGAATGCTTAAACTTCTATACAATAATGTTGATTATATAAATCTTGATGATTTAAGTGATACAGTTGCAATGATAGATGAATTAGGTGAAGATGCTTATACGGATTATAGTGATATTCTAGATAACATTTATTCATCTTGCGAAGCAAGAGATAAAAATAGAATTGTTAGATCAAATAAACCAATTGATTCATTAGTTACTAATGGAGAATATAAAGAAAAAATATATGATTTAGTACAAAAAGGTTCTACAAGAAAGTAGAACCTTTTTTATATATATTTTTTATTTTTAATAGATTTATCTAAGTTATCTATAAAACCATTATAATCTTCTTCACTTCCTACAACTGTTTTATAGTGAATTGGTATAACTACTTTTGGTTTTATATAATTAATATAATTTGATGCTTCTAAATAATTCATTGTATAAGTTCCTCCAATAGGAATAAATACATAATCGCATTTTACACGTCTTGCATCAACAGTATCATCAGTATCTCCCATAATATAATAAGAAATATTATCTAAGTATATAATGTAACCTACCCAATTATTATCTTTAGGATGAAATTTCTTTTCATTATTGTAAGCTCTAATAGTGTTAAAATTAATATCATAAACATTATATTCTTTATCTGGATCAACTCCAAGAATTTCATATTCATCAAATAAATTTGATACTTTTTCTACCATTGTATTTGGTACAACTAGAATAGTATCTTTTTTTATTATTTTATTTATACTTTCTAAATCAAAATGATCATAATGATCATGTGTAATAAAAATAATATCTGCATCATTACGTTTATCTTTAATTAGATATGGATCAAAATATATTATTTTATTACTAGATATTTTAATTGAACTCTGACAATTAATAAAAACATTATCTAACATATACTCACCTGCTTACATCATATATTTTGATTTTATCAAAAAAATGTAAAGTGAGCAATTATATATTGTATTTACAATTGTTATATTAATTAAATTAAACTATAATAAGAATATAAATATAGGAGAATACTATGAGATTAAAACCATTTATTGTTTTTTTAATAATCTTCACTATTATTTATTTTGTAGGATTCATGATATATGATCACTTCAAAAATAAAAAAGATGAAGAAAAAACAATTGCAAATAATTTATTACTTCTAAGTGTAGAAAAACTTAAAAAATTTGCACTTTTCTATAATGTAAATATTACAATTAATGATGCAATATTAAATGTTATGTTTGAAGAACTTAAAAATATTAATTCTATACCAATATCTACATTAACAAATAAATATAATATTACTAAAGAAGAATTAATTATTATAATTGAATATTTAGAATACTTTGGTCTTATGAGAACATTATCTATTCATAATAATCAAGATTTGATATCTATTTTAAATACTAAAGAAGATGCTCTTATAATTAAATACTCAATTCAATTTTCAAATAAATATGACTATAATACTATACTTAGAAATGTTGGTTTAGGAGCTGATAAAGAAATTGAAATGATTATAGAAAATCATTTAATACCTGGAGTAAAATTAGAAAACTCTACTCTAATATATGTAGGTGATTTAGATGGATAAAAAAAGAAGAATTATAATTTATTTTGCTCTTATAATTATTTTTACTCTATATAATTTCTATTTTAGACCTATAAAAGGAAATCCTCTTATAACAAGTGAATATAAAAAAAGTGATGCTTATATAAATAATTTATATAAAAGTGATGAATATTTTAAAAAAAGTGTATTAAGTGAGGATGCTTATACTATCTATGAAGAAATGATTAAAGCAAGTCTTCATAATAAAACAAAAGTAAAAATAAAATGTACAAAAAATTGTCAGAATGATTTTTTAAATAGTTATTATACATTATACTTAGATCATCCAGAATTAATTAGTTTTGTAGGAATTGGTTATTATAATATAGTTAATGGATACGTTGAATATGAAAACTACGGTAATCTAAGTGAATTTAGAGACTTTTTTGGAACTAGAAGAATTGATAGAGAATTAGATATAATAAGAAGTGAAACTAAAGATATGACTGATAAAGAAAAAATAATATATGTATATGATTATGTAGCATCTCATGATTATGATAGAATATTTAAATTTACAAAGAATAATCAATCAGCTTATAGTTTCTTTACTGGTGGAAAATCAGTATGTGCTGGATTTGCCAAAGCTTCTCAATTAATATTTCAATATATTGGAATAAAATCTTATTTAGTAGTATCACAGACACATATGTGGAATTATGTAGAATATGATGGAAAATATTATGTATATGATGCTACTATGGGAGCAAGTTTAAGAGATAAATCTAATGTTCACTTCTATGATGGACTTGGACAAACAACAATAAAAGCTACATATGGAATGTATAGTCAATTTTATCCAAAAATAGAAAGTGAAAAATTAAAAGATATATTTGAATTATAAAAAAAATAGACAATTAAGAATTGTCTATTTTTTTATACTCCTTACTTTTTGATAAACTCTTACTATATTTAAATTCATCATTATTATTAAAATCTACATCTTTACTTCTTTCTAATTGATAATTCATATAATATGCAAAGTTGTGCATTACCCATTCATATTTCATCGAATCATATGTTCTTTGCCATTCACTAGGATCATTATTTTCATATTCTAATATTGTATTAATTACTTTATCCATTGATATAGGATCAGTTATTTTATATGAATCAATAACTTTCATATCAGGATCACTATGACTTCTTAAATCAAGTACAAGAATATCATTAGAGTTAATTGTTTCTATACTATCTAGATAATCTTGATCTCCTATATATATTTTTCCTAGTCTTATATTATAATTATCTATATTAGATTCAGATGGGGCATTTTTAACACTTGAATTAGTACATGCAAGAGAAGTAACTAATAAAGCTAACGCTAGTAATTTCTTTTTATAAGTCATAAGTTACCTCCTTTTATAATTATCAATTTTTTTTCTTTTTATTAATAATCTCTAATACAGTATTAAATATCATTAATAATGCAGAAGATATAATAATACCACCAATTATATCAGTAAACCAATGTACTCCTGATAAAAATCTTGATACTACTGTACTTGTTGCAATAAGTAATAATAAAATATTAAATATCTTAGTTAAATCTGATTTAAATAGTCTTCTATTAATCCAAATTGCACTAAAGCATACACAAATTGCAAGCATAGTATGAGATGATGGAAAAGATGCTTCTAACTTTCCATTTTCAAGTACTGGTCTATAATTAATGCATAATTTATCAAATAAAAAATATAAACCAAGAACAACTACATAAAAGCAACCTAAAGCAATTATTTCTTTATCAACTTTTAATATGTTTTTTCTTTTTATTAATTGATATAAACCAACTAATGCATAACATCCTACAAGAGCTAATGCAGAATAACCAAGTATTTCAGATATTTTATAAAACATATTATTTGTTCCAATTGTCTCAAAAATATTTTTATTAATTGATGCAAATCCAATATCAGTACCATTTACTCCAACACTTTGTACATCAACAGTTTTTACTAAAACTGTAAATATAATTGAAATAATAACTAATATACTACTTAAAATAACTTTTTTCTTCATAAATACACCTACTTCTTATTCATTATAAAAACTTCTCTAGATAATTATAACATAAAAACATATTTAAAAAATAAAAAAACAACCGAAACGGTTGCTTTTTTATAACAATTAATCACTACATCCGATTAAATTATCATCTTGTATTTTACAATTTTTTCCATCTGGATCATATATCAGGATTTATTTTACTAAACGCAAGTATATCCACCATCAACTGGTAACATAACTCCTGTTACATAACTAGCTTCATCACTTGCTAAGAATATTGCTGCTGCATTAAGTTCTCCTTCTTTTCCATATCTCTTCATTGGAACATGAGAATTAGCAAATGCTTTAAACATGTCAGTATCTAAAACTGCTGTTGTTAATTCAGTATAGAAATATCCTGGACAAATACAGTTAACAGTAATGTTGTATTTTGCAAGTTCTGCAGCTGCTGCTCTTGTATAGTTGACAACTGCTCCTTTTGATGAATGATATGCAATTGTAGGTATTTCAGTATTTCCTACTAAACCATACATAGAAGCAATATTAATTACTCTACCATAATTATTCTTTTTCATAATATTTCCAAATGCACGAGTCATTTTAAATACACTTGTTTCATCTGTTGCAATAGTGAAATCCCATTCTTCATCAGTCATTTCTAAGGCACCTTTATCTTTACTTGATCCGGCACAATTTACTAAAATATCTACTTTACCAAATGTTTGTTCTGCAATATTTGCAGCATTATTAATATCTTCTGTTGATGTAACATCACATTTAATTGGTAATACTCTAACACCTAATGCTTGTAACTCAACTTTTAACTCTTCTAATTTTTCTACACGTCTTGCAAGAATTACTAAATCAGCTCCTGCTTGTGCAAATCCTTTTGCCATTTGTTTACCTAACCCTGAACTAGCTCCAGTAATAACAGCAACTCTTCCTTTTAAATTAAACATATTTTATATCCTCCTAATTTATACACAATAAGTATATCATTCAAAGTGTTAATTTACAATATAGTTGACACAAATAAAAAAAGAGTTTACACTCTTTATTTTTTACAATTATCATTTAAAGATAAAGGTATTTTATAAGTAATTACTTTATTATCCTCTCTTGTTGCATTTATTTCTAAGAATAAACTGTCATCATTATATTTACTACAAGCTTGTTTATAATTATCTATGTTTAATTCTACATCTTTTAAATATTCTTCAAGTTTTATTTTTCCTTGATCACGTTTACAACTACTAATTATAATATTAGAATTATCGTGATTTTCATATAAATTACATTGAATTTCTTTATACTCAGTAGTGTCATCTCCACCACAATAATCAATGCCTGAAATATAAATTGAAGATTTATTATTATCGTATGCTATACTTCCTGATACTTTAAACTCATTACAAGTACTTGAAAATGTTTTAAAGTTATATGTACTAGAATTATTATCATGAATTAAATGAATAATAAACAATACGATAATAAATAGTAAAACAAATGATACAACATATAATATTATATTATTATGCTTTACTTTATTATTTTTTATTTCACCATCTAATATATCCTCAACACTTATATTAAAATCTTTACTCATTTCTCTAATTAAAGAAACATCAGGTAGGTTTATTCCATTTTCCCATTTGCTTACAGCTTGATATGTTACACCATATTTATCTGCTAATTCTTTTTGAGTTAGATTATTATCTTTTCTTAATTTTTTTATAAATTGTCCAACTTTTTCAGGATTCATAGAATTCACCTCCTACTCCACACATTATAACATATTTTTTAATTTTTTATAATTTTTCCATCACTTTCTAAATGTGCATTAATACTCCAGGAATTTAGTTTATCAATTATTTTTTGTTTTTCATTTTCTTTTAAAAACTCAGTAAAGCATCCTTTTTGAAGAGCTGGATATATATAATAATCCATACTTCCATCATCTTTTAATTTTATTTGAAACATTGCTGTTTCTTCTGTATTAGCATTAAATATAAAATCTCCAAGATTATAGATTATTGGTTTATCATTATATATTTCAACACCTTGTAAAACATGTGCATGATGTCCAACAACTGCACTTGCCCCTGCATCGATATATTTTTTTGCACTTTCTACTTGTTCTTTTTCTAAATCATGAGATCCTTCTTTACCAAAATGTATTATTGCAATAACATAATCACTATTTTGTTTTACTTCTTTAATTAAGTTTTCCATATTTGTTGGATCATAACATCTAAATACACCAGGAGAATCCTCTTTTGCTTCAGGGGTCATAATATATTTTTCTGCTCTTGTTGCATTTACAAATGCTACTTTATACCCATTTACTATGAAATAATATGGCTTCATAGCTTCTTCTATATTATGTCCTGCACCTATTCTAGGTATTTTATGTTCATCAAAAGAATCTAGCATATCTAAAAAAGCATCCTTCCCAAAATCATAAACATGATTATTAGCAAGTGTTACTAAATCAATTCCCATCTCATCATAAATAGATAATCTTTCAGGTTTTGCTCTAAAAGTGTATTGTTTCCCATTTAAAGCTTTACCACGATTACTTACAGTAAACTCAGAATTTGCAATCATGATTTCACTATTTTTCATAGTATTTACCACTTCTTCAGATAAAACACCTAATACACCTTTTCCTCTTTCATCATATTTAGGCATAATATACCAATTATCAGCAAGAGATACATCACCTATAATACTTATTGTACTTGGATTTTTTGATTCTACTATTTTGACATTATTCATATTATCATATTTCTTATTATATAAATCGTTTAAAACAATAAAAGAATATCCTGTTACTTTATGCCACATTGAAAGATTATATTCTTCACTATCAAGTAGTGAATTAAGTTTTATTAAAGAATTATCATAATTATCTCTTACCCATATTAAAAAATCTAATGAAAGATTTTCCTTTTCTAATCTTTCTTCTATAACAGAAGTTATATCTCTTAAAGATGTTTCTTCTACATTATTATTCTTTTTTTTATCATTTTTAAAAATAATCTTAAAAGATACAAATAATATGCATATCAATAATAAAATTATTAAAAAATATTTGACCCATTTTCTAATTTTCATATTTCCTCTTTATTTATAAAAATCAATATTTTTTAAATATTCTTCTTTTGTTATTGAATAAGAATGAATATCATTTCTTATTCCATCATGGTCGATAACTCTTCCTCTTTCAAATCCTTCATAAGTCATTCCTGCTTTTTTCATAACTTTACCACTATTTGGATTTTTCTCCATATAGTCAGCATATAAAACATCAAGCTCTACTTCATCAAATAAAAATCTAATTACTCTTTTTAATGCTTCTGTAGCATATCCTTTATGCCAATAATCTTCTCCATAACAATATCCTAGTTCAACTGCTCCAAATTTAATAAATGTTTTAGATGCTACATCTATTGTTCCAATTAATTCATGAGTGCTTTTTAATTCAACTATCCATCTAAAAGTATCATTTAAATCATATTCTTTTTCCCAAACAGAATACAAGTTTTTAGTTACAGAAGAGTTTTTGTGAACATCCCATAAAGTATATCTAGAAACATTTGGATTAGAACACCAATGATCAAATGCTTCTTGTGAATCATTTACAGTTAATCTTCTTAATATTAATCTATCTGTTTCTATTGTTTTAGTACCTATTAAATTCATAATACCTCCCAGTTTATATATTAATAATATCATTTTTTTAATAAATAAAAAAGGAGTATTTCTCCTTTATTTTATTAATTATTTATTCTTTGACGGCATATAACTGATTCATCTAAAACTTTAAATGTATAGCCATTATCTAATCCGTATTTTACTATTTCTTCTATTGCATTTGCTGTTGTTTGTTTTATATCATGCATTAAAATAACGTTACCATGACTTTTACTTAATGAAGAAGTTACATTTTTTATCTCTTCTTGTACTTTGCCATCAAAAGTTGGACTTTTTAATTGCCCTGCATCTCCTGAATCTAAATTCCAATCGACGAAATTATAACCGTTTTCTTCTACTTCTTTAGCAAGTTGTGTCATTATACCTTTATGATATTTACGTGATACTGTATTAGATGCTCCTCCTGGAAATCTAGATAAAGTTGCATTTTGTCCTGTTATTCTTTTAACTCTATCTGCAACTGAGTTTAAATCAGCCCAAAAAGCTTCGCTTGATGAATATATTTTTGCATAATCATGAGAAGCTGTATGAAGCGCTACAGCATGTCCTTCATCATATTCTCTTTTTATAAGTTCATCTGATCCACTATTAGTTACAAAGAATGTTGCTTTAACTTCATACTGTTTTAATACATCTAATATTTTACCAGTTGTATCATTACTTGGACCATCATCAAAAGTTAAGTAAACTACTCCTTTTTCACCACATGAACTATCTGATGGTTTTTCTGTAACTTTAACTGTTCTTGTTACTACTGCCTCGTTTCCAGATTTATCACTTACAGTATATTTAATTTCATAGCTACCTAAAGTTTTACTATCAACAGTTCCAGATACTTGTATTTTATCTGATAAATCTCCATCCATGTTATCTGTTGCTTTCGCACCTTTTTCAACGTAAGTTCTTCCTATATAAACACTTGTTTCTAAGTTCCCATTTACTGTTATTTTAGGAGGTTCTTTATCTTTAACATTGATCTTTACTTTAAATGTTTTTTTAAAGATAGCTTTTTGGCAAGTATATTCAGCTTCTTGTTCACCCATAGTATTTAAATCTATTTTCTTAGTTAACTCACTTGTAGCTTTTAATCCTAAAAAAGTACATTCAACATTTGGATACTCAAAGTTTTCTCCAAGATATGGTGCTTCAAGAGATTCTTTGTTTAATACTTTTAAACTTAACAAATTGTTTCCTAATATTAAAAATGCTAAAACAAGTAATAAAATAACTAATATAACAACTAAAAAAACTATGACTTTTTTCTTTAATTTCATACTAAAACCTCTATTATTATTTAAAAAGAATTTAATTTTATAACTAAATTATAATAGTTTTTAAAGAAAAAAACAATCATTTTTGATTGTTTAATATCTTATAAATTATTTATTATGCTAGGGCATCCATAATATCTTTTGCAGCTTTTTTACCTGCTTCCATAGCAAGAATAACTGTTGCTGCTCCTGTTACTGCATCTCCTCCAGCATAAACATTGTCAAGTGACGTTTTAGTGTTTTCTACACTAATTAATCCTTTATCTGTTAATAATATATTACTTTCTTTTAATGCTTCGTGATTAGGACTTGTTCCAAGTGCCATAACTACCATATCACAATCAACAGTATGTTTAGATGATTCGTCTTCAGTAACACTTCTTCTTCCATCTTCTCCTGGTTCTCCTAATACCATATTAACAACTTCCATTCCAATAACATCATTATTATCATTAGTAAGGATTCTAACTGGATTAGTAAGAAGGTCAAATATAATTCCTTCTTCTTTAGCATGTTCAACTTCCATTTTTCTTGCAGGTAGTTCTTCTTCACTTCTTCTATACATTAAATGTGTTTCAATACCTAATCTTTTTAAGCATCTAACTGCATCCATTGCAACATTTCCTCCTCCAATAATATAAGCTCTTTCAGCTTTTTTAATTGGAGTTTTAGAATTATCTTTATATGCTCCCATTAAATTTATTCTAGTAAGTATTTCATTTGCTGAAAACACTCCATTAGCATCCTCTCCATCGATTCCCATAAATTTTGGAAGTCCAGCACCACTACCAACAAAAACTGCGTCATATTTTTCTTGTAATTCAGGAATAGTAATTGCATTTCCAACAGGTACATCTGTTTTAATATCTACTCCTAATTTTTTAAGTGATTCAACTTCTTTTTGAACGATTGCTTTTGGAAGTCTAAATTCAGGAATTCCATATGTTAAAACTCCTCCAGCTTTATGAAGTACTTCGTAAATTGTTACAGTATAACCTGCTTTTGCCAAATCTCCAGCACAAGTAAGTCCAGCAGGTCCTGATCCAACTATTGCAACACTTTTTCCATTTTTTTCTTTAGGAGATACAGCAGCATAATCATTTTTCATTGCTACATCTGCTACATATCTTTCAAGTGAACCAATTGATATAGCATCACCTTTTATTCCTTTAACACACATTTTTTCACATTGCTTTTCTTGTGGACATACTCTTCCACATACAGCAGGAAGTGATGATGATTCTGTTATTATTTCATATGCTAGTTTTAAATCATTATCTTTAATAGCTTTAATAAACTTAGGAATTTGTATCTTAACTGGACATCCTTCCATACATCTTGGTTTAGGACAATTTAAGCATCTACTTGCTTCAAGATGAGCTTCTTCATCATTAAATCCAAGTTCAACTTCATTAAAGTTTTTAACACGTTCACTTGGTTCTTGAACTCTTCCTTTAACCTTTTTATCTTCCATAATATGACCTCCTAATTATCCTCTTCACGGAATCTTTCTTCCATTTCAAATAATTTCATCATTTCTTCTTTTTTGTAAATATTCATTCTCTTAAGAGCTAAATCAAAATTAATTTTATGTCCGTCAAACTCAGGTCCATGAATACATGCAAATTTAGGTTTTCCATCTATCTCACAACGACATGCTCCACACATACCACTACCATCAACCATAAGTGGATTCATACTTACAATTGTTTTTAAATTGTACTTTTTAGTTAATTCGCAAACATTTTTCATCATTATTACTGGACCAATTGCAACACAAATATCATAATCATTTATTCTACTTTCTAAAGCATTTGTAACAAATCCTTTTTCTCCATAAGATCCATCATCTGTAACATAGAATAAATTAGTAGCAACTTTCTCTATTTTATCTCTTATTAAAAGTAAATCTATATTTCTTGCTCCATAAATAACATCTACATCTATACCATGCTCATTTAAATATTTTACTTGAGGATATACCGGTGCTATTCCAACTCCTCCAGCAACATATACAATTCTTTTATTCTTAAATTCATCAATATTTTTACAAATCTCATTAGGATTTCCAAGAGGTCCTGCTACACTAAAAACTTGATCTTCAACTTTAGATAGTTCTAGTGTAGAAGCTCCTACTACTTGATATATTAAATAAAGAATTCCTTTTTCTTTATCATAATCATATATTGTTAATGGTATTCTTTCACTATCTTCATGTGACATAACAATAACAAATTGCCCAGGTATTGCTTTTTCAATAACTAAAGGTGCTTCTATTGCCATTTCAAATGAATTAGAACTAATTTTCTTATTATATAATACTTTATACATCACACATCACCTATCCTCATCCTATAATATTGTACAAAATATAAGAAAAATTAACAAGTACTTTTCTATAAATAAATAAAAATGTAACTTATGTTACATTTCTATTATTCTTCATCAAATATTTTTTCTAATTCTTTTATTCTTTCTTTTTGAATATCTTTAAGATTAATACTTATTTTTTTCTTATCTTTATTTAATATATCTTCTACTTCACTTATCATTTTATTTTCGTCTTTAGAAATTATATAAGCATATTTAGATATATCTATCAAGTCATCTGATACTTTAATAGTTGTAATAATACTGGTATTTAACGTAATAGCTTCTAAATAAGTTACTGGAAAGCCTTCATAATCAGAAGTTAAAATAATATAATCAGCCATTTTTATATAAGGATATGGATTTTCTTTTTTTCCAAGAAATTTTATTTTATCTTCTAAGTTATAAGAATATACTAAATCTTTATATAATTCTTTATCTTTTCCATCACCAATAATCCATAAATTGATATTCTTTATATTTCTAACTAAATTAATAGCTCTTCCTAGTTTTTTAGAACTATCATCAAGTCTTCCAACAAATACTAATAATTTACTATTTTTAGGTTTATCTTCTTTTATAATATTTGCACTTTTAATAATTATATTATCTACATCTATAAAATTATTAAATACTTTTGTTTTGTCACTTAATAAAGGATAAAACTTCAAAAAATCTTTTTTAGATTCATTTGATACAAAAGTAATATATTTAAATTTATCTATATTTCTTGAATCAAAAAATTCATGCATTTTTATTTCACTATTTTTAAATAATTGAGCATAATTACTATGAACATAAAGCATTGAATTAGAAGATCCAATTAATGCTAATTTATTACCACTATATGAATAAGTAGCATAACAACAACTAAAATCAAATTTTTTATTATTAAATAATCTAAATTTTAATTTTCTAAAGAAATTAATAATCTTTCTTATAATACCTATCTTACAATTTGATACTTTTATTTCTTTAACTATTACATTTTTATTTATATTATCTAGAAATTCTCCTTCTTTTTTTTCAAGAATTAGAGTAACTTCATATTTTTCATAATCTATGTTATCTAAAAGATTAATAAGTGCTTTTTCAATACCACCTAATCCAAGATTATATGCTGTAAAAAGTAGTTTCTTTTTCATATTAACCTCCAATAATAATTATATCATAAAATTAAAAAAGAGAACTATTGTTCTCTAATTTTTAAATCCAAATCTATTAAATGGAAAGAATGAGAATGATGTTTTTCCTCTTATCTTACTTATATCAAAGCATCCTAGTGCTCTACTATCAAGAGATATTTGTCTATTATCACCCATTAAAAAGTAACAATCTTCTAAATAAACTTCAAAATCATCAGTTATTACATTGTTTTCTAAGAATGTTTCTTCAATAAGTTCATCATTTACATATAGTTTATTTTCTTCGTATTTTATATGATCTTTAGGAAGTCCAATTACTCTTTTAATTACATATGAATCTCCCTTATCTGCTACAACTATATCAAATCTATTAATACTTCCAAACTTATAGCTTAATCTATTTAAAAGCATTAAATCTCCATTTTTTAGTGTAGGATACATTGAATCTCCATTTACTTGTATTGGTGTTACTATAAATTGTTTAATAAGAAGTACTATAACAATTACAATAGCAAATGGAATACCCTCTTTTATAATCTTTTTTATTATATTACTCATATTGGTATACTAAAAAAAGAGACTAGGTCTCTTATTTTTGTCCTCTTTCTTTGATTCTGTATTGACCCTTTAATCCTTTTAAGAAATTTAGTTTAGCACGTCTTACTTTACCATGTCTTAAAACTACTACGCTATCAATCTTTGGTGAATTAACAGGGAAAGTTCTTTCAACACCTACACCATAAGACTCTTTTCTTACAGTAAATGTTTCACTAATTCCTCCACCTTTACGAGCTGTTACAACACCTTCATAAGCTTGAACTCTTTCTTTGTTTCCTTCAATAATTTTAACATTAACTTTTACAGTATCTCCAACTCTAAATTCTGGGATATTTGGGTTAATTTGTTTTTCTGTAATCTTATCAATTACGTTCATCGATATCATTCCTTTCTTGTTTTTTCCGGTAATCATAACAACAACTAAAGCCAGCGGATTACGCAACGAATAAATTATAACATAAAGGAAATAAAAAAGCAAATAAAATTTATTTATCTGCTATGTCCTTTATTCAATTCTTCTTCTCTTTCTAATGCATCTTTTAACAATTCTTGTCTTAGCTTTAATTCATCTTCTAATATTTCTATTTTTTTCATCATTAAAGCTAATTTTTCTTCTGAAATATACTTTCTATATTTATTCCATAATTCTTGTTTTAATTTAGTAGCTTCGTTAAGTGCTATACGATATCCTTCGCCGGATTCATCTTCATCTCCTACTTCGCATACTATTTGCATCATATTAATTAATTTATTAAATTTAGTATTTATTTTTCTTGTTGCAATTTTATCAATAAACGTAGGATTTATAATAATAACTCTATTTACATCAATGGCATCAGCAAAATGAACGTTTTTCTTAACAGTTAAATTATAACCATCTAAACTTTCATAATCAAAGTATTTAATTTCTTTTTCATCTTTGTTTTTTACTACTAAAAACTTACTTACTACTGCCATTTTAATCACCTACTTATCTAATAAATCTGGTCTTCTTTCTCTTGTTTTTTTTATACTTTCATTTAATCTATATTCATTAATCTCTTTATGATTACCATTTAATAATACTTCTGGTACTAACATACCTTTAAACTCTCTTGGTTTAGTATAAGTTGGATAATCAAGTAAATTTGTATTTGGATTAAAAGAATCATTTATATGAGACTCTTCTTCTATTACACCATCAACTAATCTTACAATGGAATCTGTAAGAGCCATTGCAGGTATTTCTCCTCCAGTTAAGATGTAATCACCAATACTTATTTCTAAATCAACTACACTTCTTATTCTATCATCAAAACCCTCATAATGGCCACAAATAATTATCAAATGTTTATTATTTTTTAATTCATATGCTTTATTTTGATTATAAGGTACTCCATCAGGAGTAAGAAGTATTACTTTAGAATCTTTTGTTTTTAAGTCCATAACTGCATCATATATAGGTTGAACCATTAAAACCATTCCTGCTCCTCCTCCAAAAGGAGTATCATCTACTTTATGATGAGGATCAAGTGAATAATCTCTAAAATTAACTATATTTATTTCTACTAATTTATTATCTATTGCTCTTTTAATAATAGAATTAGATAGGAATCCATCAAACATAGATGGAAAAAGCGTTAATATATCTATTCTCATTAAATCATTCCTTCTATCAAATTCATTTCTATTTTTTTATTCTCTAAATCTATTTCTTTTATAAAATCCTCATGATATGGAATTAAAGTAGTCTTATCATTAATAACTGCTTCAATTACTTTATTCTTAGGATTTATCTGTCTAATTGCTACTACACGACCTACTTCTTTGTTATTAAAAATAATATTTAAATTGATTAAATCTTCATCTAAGAATTCTTTATCATTTAAATCCAAATCACTTTTCTTAACAAATACACCTTTATTTAAATATTTTAATACTTCATTAATATTGTCATATCCATATAATGTTATCATTTCAAATATTTTATGATGTCTATAAGACTTAATCATTTCTTCTTTTTTATCTTCACCAATATATATTTTTCTATTTTGTAAGAACACTTTATTTTTGTATTTAAAATTACTTAAAAGTCTTAATTCACCTTTAATTCCATGAGTATTAACTATTTTACCAATATAAATATATTCTTCGTCCATAGGTCCTCCTATTTGAGTATATTATAACACTCAAAAATAAAAAGGTCTATTATAAATAGACCTATATTTAAAGTTAAGATCATTTATTTAGTTCATATAGGATTATACTTGTTGCTACTCCTACATTTAAACTTTCAACTTTTTTATTCATTTTTATATGTAAATAATCATCACACATATCAAGTATTTCTTGGCTTACACCGTTTCCTTCATTTCCCATTACTAGTGCATATTTACTTTTGTCTATTCCATCTAAATTGCTTACATTTTTTCCAGAATTTACCTTAGTTCCATAAACTGGTATTTTGTTCTTTTTTAAATCATTAATAACACTTGATAATTCGTCAATTACAATATTAATATGAAACATCATTCCTTGGGTTGCTCTTACTACTTTAGGATTATAAAGATCTACTGTATTAGGACTTAATACAATTGTATCTACATTAAATGCCATTGCACTTCTAATAATTGTTCCTAAATTACCTGGGTCTTGAATATCATCAAGAAGAAGTATTTTTTCTCCAATTATTTTACTATCTAACATACTACAAACTGCCATAACATTACTAGGAGAATCCATTTCACTTAGCTTTTTCATTATTTCTTTAGAAACATAAACTACTGGTAAATCAGTAATAAATGCAGCTTCTTCTTCAAGAATTATTTCTTTAACTATTCCTTTTTTGCATGCTTCTAGTACTAAATGCATTCCTTCAACTAAAAATTCATTATTCTTTTTTCTATTTTTTCTTTCTTTTAATTTTATATATCCTTTAATTCTATCATTATCAAGACTAGTTATTACCATAGTACACCCCTATTCTTTTAATATTTTCTTTATTTGTTTATATTGTTCACAGTTTTCTCCTACTAATTCCCAAAATGCTTTAGAATGATCTGGATGAATTAAATGAGATAATTCATGCATTATTACATAATCTAAACAATAAATTGGTTTTTTCATTAATTCAAGATTTAATGTTACACGATGATCTTTGGTATTACATACTCCCCATCTTGTAGTCATTTTTCTAATAGTAAGAGTTGGATAAGGGATTTTTTTAGAAAATCTATTATAACAAGCATCTAAGTGTTCTTGAAATAATTTAGAAGCTTCTTTTTTGTACCATTTTTCTAAATATTTATCATCAACATTTTTATTCATAAATACTTTTTCTTCACCTAATGATATTCCAGGAATAGAAGTATATATTACATCATATTCTTTCCCTAAATATAGAAACTTAGACATATTATCTACTTTTGTTTCCATTTTATTAATCATTCTTAATATTGATTTTTGATTGTCCTTAATAATTCTTTCTATTTCAAACATTGGAGTAAGCATATTTGTTGTAACATATATTTTTAAATCTTCTTTTACTCTTAAATAAGTATTTCTTTGTCCTCTTTTTCTTGTTATTACTACTTCGTAGTCTTTATCATTCACTCTTATTTTCATGATGTTTTATATCTATATTTCCTACTTTTGTTTCTAATTTAAGAGTAAATTTTTGTTCTTCTTTAATAACTGGTATTACAACACTTCCTGTCTCAGATTTAGAATCAATTTTAAGATTTATTATTTTTTCTATTGTAATATTTCCTGTTTCTGTTTTAATAGAACAATTATTAATAGCATCTATTGTATTAATATTAATATTTCCTATTTTATTATTAACATTTAATAGATTTACTTTATCAATGTTAATATTTCCTGTTTCACTTTCAATTGATAAATTCTTAATAGTTACACTTTCTGTATTAATATTTCCTGTTTCTGATTTAATATTTATTATTTCAAAATTATCAGGAACATATATATTTATTTCATTCTTACAGTTTAAAATACAATTCTTTTTCTTAGATTCTTTAGATACAGTTAGATACTTAGTTCCTTCAATTAGTTTTACATTATCTTTAGAAGAACCGTATACTACTACTCTAACATCTTTATTCTTTGATTTATATATATTTACATTTGAAGTATCTGATTCAATTATTATTTTATTAATATCATCATAATTTCTATCTTCTAATTTTTTAGTTCTATCTTGTAGAAATAATACAGCAAGTATTACTCCACTTAAAATAGCAACTATTATTAGGGTTGTTTTAATAATTTTTAACATAATCCACCGACTTTCGCTAATATTATAACATGAATATAAATAAAAATCTAATATATGATTATATATTAGATTATTTCATATTATAGTAATTCATTGTTACAGTTGCACATAGTTCATCTTTTTCATTATAAATATCTGCTTTATATAAACTTATAGTATTTCCAACTTTTACTTTTGTAGCAACTGCTTTAGCATATTTTTTTAATGGTTTTAAATAATTGATATTTGCATCAATAGTAACAGATTCATGTCCATTAATATAACATAATACTCCAATTGAAATATCAGCAAGACCAAATATAAGGCCACCATGAATTATTCCCCAAGTGTTTAGAGAATACTCTTTTGCATCAACATGAGCTATTACTTCATCTTTATCAGTTTTATCAATTATTATTCCATTATGATAATTAAAATCATTTATTTCTTTAAATTTATTATTTATGTCTTTATTGTTCATTTATATTTCTTCTATCTTCATAAAGTTTGTTTGTTTTATTGCTTTATTATGATGAATTCCTCCTGTAATAATTATAATATCTTTTTCTTGTAAGCCAAGTACTTTTTTGGCAATTTCTCTTGCATTGTTAACTGTATCATCCATATCATCATCTTTAACCATATCAGTAACAATTGGATATACTCCATAATTTAGAAGTAAGCTTCTTGCAATAGAATCACTTGGACATAATGCAAGTACAGGTGCTTTTGGTCTTAAATTACTTATTACTATAGCACTGTGTCCTCCTGTTGTTGGTACAACTACTGCTTTTACTTTTAAATTGTTTGAAGAATTTAATACAGAACTTGCAAGTACTTCTGTAATATCATTATTAGAGAAATGATTAAAGTATGTTGAATAAACATCATTTTTTTCTGCTTCTTCACATATTTTAGCCATATATTTTACTGCTTCAATTGGATGCTTTCCAACAGTTGATTCTCCACTTAACATAACTGCATCTGCTCCATCTAATACAGCATTAGAAATATCTGTTACCTCAGCTCTTGTTGGACGAGATGCTTCATACATTGATGCAAGCATTTCAGTTGCAACAATAACAAATTTTTCTTTATTTCTACATTTTACAATCATATCTTTTTGAATAATAGGTAATTTTTCAAGTGCTACTTCAACACCCAAATCTCCTCTTGCAACCATTATTCCATCACTTTCATCAATGATTTCATTTAAATTTTGAACTCCAGTTGCACTTTCTACTTTAGATATAATTTTCATATCTTCTCTATTATATTGTTTTAATAATTCTTTTACTTCTAAAATATTTTCTCTTGATTCAACAAATGATAATGCTATGTAGTCCCCTTCATTTAAACAAGCATATTCAATATCTTTTCTATCTTGTTCACTCATAAATGGTATATCTAGTTTAACTCCAGGTACTGCAATTCCTTTTTTAGACTTTAGTATTCCTCCATCTTTAACAATACAAGTTACTCCATCATCTTCTTTTGATACTACTTCAAGTCTCATTAAAGCATCTTCTAAAAGAACTGTATTTCCAACTTGAATCTTATCAATTACTTCTGGATGATTAACAGAGAAATAATTACCTTGTCCAATTACTTGATTTTTTATTATTCTTACAGGATTCCCCTTTACTAAATTAATTCCTTCTTCTACTATTTCATAGCATCTAAAGTCAGGTCCTTTAGTATCGTATAAAATACCAATATGCATTCCTGTTCTTAATCTTGTTTCTTTAACTGCATTTAATATTTCAGTGTATTCTTCATAATTACCATGTGAAAAATTAACTCTTGCAACATTCATTCCATTTTTGACCATTTCACTCATTATTTCAACTGATTGACTAGCTGGTCCAATACTACATATTATCTTTGTTTTCTTCATTTTACTCACCTATTATAAATTATAGAACAATTTATAATTTTTTACAATTAAAAAAGATATATAGATAACTATATATCTTATTTTTTATTTTTCTTACCTTTTATTCCTTTAAATATAGATCCAACTAAACCATTTTCAATTACACCTTTTATTGTATTTCTTGTATTAACTCCTAAAACATTATCTATTTTATTTATAGTTTTGTTGGTTTTTTCTAATCCTCTATCTAACATTTTACTTTCAGTAAGAATATCTATTACTTTAGTAATAAATTGACGAGCTTTAAGGAAATTATCAAAGGTAATTGTAAAATTTTTATTAATAGTTTGTATAAAAACAGAATCATTCTTTTGTGTTAATTGTGGGTCATTATTATAAATCTTAATATCTTCTAATTTAATATCTTCATTAATTGGTTCTTCTACTTTTGTAAGTTTTAAGAATCCTGTTTTTGTAACGCGAATGCCAGAAAAATTAATTCTTTTATTTGTTAGAGTTAAATCAAGATCTAAATTAAATCCATCATGAAATACACTTTCATTAAATAAAATCACTTCATCTTTTTCTACTTTTATATCACTCATAAAAACTCCTTATTTAAGTTTTAATCCAAGTTCATTTAGTTGTTTTTCAGATACTACTCCTGGAGCACTATTCATTAAATCTTGTGCAGTAGCAGTTTTAGGAAATGCTACAACATCTTTAATATTTTCAGTTCCTGCAAGAATCATTATTAATCTTTCAAGACCAATTCCTACTCCACAGTGAGGTGGAGCTCCATACTTAAATGCTTCTAAGAAGAATCCAAATTTTGCTTCTGCTTCTTCTTGTGTCATATCAATTGCTTCAAATACTTTAGCTTGTGTCTCACTATCGTGAATTCTTACTGATCCACTCAATAATTCATATCCATTTAACACAAGGTCATATGCTCTTGAATAACAGTTTTCTTTGTCTGTTAATAATTTATCAATATCTTCTTTCTTTGGAGAAGTAAATGGATGGTGTGCTGCTACATATCTCTCTTCTTCCTCAGAATACTCAAACATAGGAAATTCAGTAACCCATAAGAAATTATATTTATCTTCAGGTATTAAATGATTTTCTCTTGCAAGTTTGATTCTTAAAGCACCAAGAGCTGGTTTAACTATTTTCTTTTTATCTGCAATAATAAATACCATATCATTTTCTTGAAGATTTAATTCATCAATTATCTTTTCTTTTTCTTCATCACTCATTATTTTAACAATTGATCCAGTTAATTCTTTATTATTGTATTTTAAATATGATAATGCACTTGCTTTATAAACTTTAACAAATTCTGTTAATTTATCAATTTCTTTTCTAGATACTGTTGATGCAAGACCAGGAAGTACAATTGCATTAATTATTCCTCCATTAGATATAATCTTACTAAATATTTCAAAGAATGTATGACTGAAAATATCAGTAATATCTTTTATTTCCATTCCAAATCTAGTATCTGGTTTATCAGAACCATATCTATCAATACATTCATTATATGTATATCTTGGGAAGTCTTCTAAATCAACATCTTTAATTTCTTTAAAGATTTTCTTCATTAATCCTTCTGTTGTTTTCCAAATGTCTTCTTCATCAGAGAAACTTTGTTCAATATCTATTTGAGTAAATTCTGGTTGTCTATCTGCACGTAAATCTTCATCTCTAAAACATCTTGCTATTTGAAAGTATTTTTCCATACCACCAATCATTAGTAATTGCTTAAATATTTGTGGAGATTGTGGAAGTGCATAAAAGTGTCCATTGTTAATTCTTGAAGGTACTAGATAGTCTCTTGCTCCTTCTGGTGTTGGAACACATAGAATTGGAGTTTCTACCTCAATAAAACCATTATCTGATAAATAATTTCTAGTAATCATTGTTACTTTATGTCTTAACATTAAGTTATTTTTAATAGATTCACGTCTTATATCTAAATAACGATATTTAAGTCTTGTTTCTTCAAGAGCAGTTGTATTATCACTTATTTCAAATGGAATGTCAATTGATTGATTAATTAATTCCAAATAACTTACTATAACTTCTATTTCACCAGTAGGTATTTTATAGTTTTTATTTTCTCTTTCAGATATTTCTCCAATTACTTTAATAACTGATTCTGATTTTAGAGATGATGCTATATCATAATATTCGCTATCTGGTCTTACAACTAACTGAATAATACCAGATCTATCTCTTAAATCGATGAATACAAGACCTCCTAAGTCTCTTTTCTTTTGTACCCATCCATATAAATCTACTCTTTGACCTACATTTTCTATTCTAAAATCTGCATTATTAAAACTTTTCATTTTATTCCTCCTCATTACAATGACAATTCTTGTGACCGCAATGACAATCATGATCTTCATCGTGATAATGTCCACAGTGACATTCTTCGTCTATTTCATAGTCATCATATTCTTCTTCACTTAAATGTTCATCTAAGAAATATAGTAAATAATCAATTGATACAGTTTCTTCTTCTTTTGTCTTATTATTTTTAATTTTAACTTCATCTTTAGATAAATCTTCATCGTTTAAAATAATTAAATATTTAGCGTTTAATCTATCAGCTTGTTTAAATTGTGCTTTTAAACCACGTCCTGTATACTCTGTATCTACTCTATATCCATTTGCTCTTAAATATTGAACTAAGCTAGTAGCATATTTCTTTTCAGTATCAGAAACATACATTACAAATAATTCTACATCATCAATAATTGGCATTTTAACTTCTTCAAGATCAAGTGCTTGAACAAGTCTTCCAATTCCTGTTGCAAATCCCATACAAGCTGTTTCTGGTCCATCTAAAGTCTCAACAAGTCCATTATATCTTCCACCTGCTCCAATAACGTTATTTGATCCAAATCCTTCAACACTAGCTTCAATTTCAAATACTGTATGATTGTAATAGTCAAGCCCACGAACTAATCTTTCATCAACTTCATAATCTATTTCTAACTCTTCTAAGTAAGATTTAACTTCTTCAAATCTCTTTTTACTTTCTTCATTTAAATAGTCGATAGTTTTAGGTGCTTTCTTAAGAATAGGACTATCTTTATCTACTTTACAATCAAGAATTCTTAATGGATTCTTTTTTAGTCTTTCTGCACAATCTTCACATAAATCTTTAATATGTGGAGTAAAGTATTTAACAAGTGCATCACGATAATTATCACGTGATTCTTTGTCTCCTAGTGAATTTATTTTAACTACTATTCCTTTAAGTCCAAGCATTTTATAAAGAAGTACTGGAATACTTATTACTTCTGCATCGACTAGTGGATCATTGCTTCCTAAAACTTCTACACCAAACTGTGTAAACTCTCTATCTCTTCCTGATTGAGGACGTTCATATCTATACATTGTACCATTGTAATATACTTTAACGGGTCCTGGTTCACCATACATTTTGTTTTCAATATAACTTCTAACAATTCCTGCAGTTCCTTCTGGTCTTAATGTAATAGATCTATCTCCTCTATCTTTAAAGTCATAAGTTTCTTTAGTAACTATATCAGTTCCTTCTCCTACACCTCTGTGAAATAATTCACTTGATTCAAATATAGGAGTTCTTGCATATGTATAGTTATATTTTTCCATTAAACTATCAATAACTTTTTCAACATATTTCCATTTCTTTGCTTCAATTCCTACTAAATCGTGACATCCTTTTGGTTTTGTAATCATAAATATTCCTCCTTAAAATAAAAAGGTAGCATCTAAAGGACGAGTTTCCCCGTGGTGCCACCTTAATTCCATAATTATCATTATGCTTAAAGTTATAACGTAACAAACGATTCTTTTATAAACGCAAGTGTCTTTCATTAATTTTTCTTAAGTATTTTCATCAACCATACTCTTTCTACAAAGATTAATTAATTACTCCTCTTGCAAAAGACAACTATATTGTACACTAAGATTATTATTTATTCAAGTATTATATTTTTTTAATATAAAAGACTTGCTGTTTTAATCGTGATTACTGGACGAACTCCATCATCTACACTATCATTTGCATAGTTTGCTCCTACTCCAGCATATAAACTATAAACATCCCATACTCCAATTGAATCATCAGAACGTGGAGTTTCTAGCCAGAATCCAGATCTTAAACCGCTTGTTGATTCATATACTCCTGTATTTTCAAGAAGCCAACTACATGGTATTAATTCACCTGAATTTGAAGTTCCTACACGTGTCATTCCAGAACATGATGCAATAAGTTCTTGTGTAGTTAATAATCTTGCTGCTTTGTCCGTATAAGTAAATGATTCTACTGTTTTTCCACCAGCATTTGTTCCACCATCTTGTGTTACAATCTGTCTTGTACCTGGTGCTATAATATCTGGGTTGTTCCATACAGAAGTACTAGGTAAAGCTTGATATGCTGTTTGTGGTCCACGATAGTTTTGATTATTTGAATTATAAGCATATGCTGTTTGATCATTCATATTTTTATAATATATTAAAATTGAGTTTTTACCTTCACTTTTAATATAATAAAATCTTTCTGTATAATCTCCATTTTCAGTTACTTTACAATCAAATGCATCTCCTGCTTTTGGCGTTCCATTTGGTATAGTTCCATATGTTATTGTATTACCAGATCCAACAAAGATAGCACATCCAAGTGATTCTCTTTGACATGGTTTTGTATGAAGTGATGTAGCAGGCTTACATACAATATTTGCACCTGTTTCTTCTGAGACAAAATTTGTTGCTCCATTAACTACTTCATTCCATGTTTCTGTAGATGTATTAAGAAGCATTATCTTTTTTCTATTTCCTATTCCAGTTGTTTCTACTACATTTGTAATATCAGTATCTTTTAAGTCACTTACTATATCATCCGTTTCTAGTTTATCAGCAAGAGTAATTTCTTTTACTCCTTGTCCTGCATTATCTGTACTTATCCAGTAGTATTTATATCCTGTTCCATTATATACAACTCCAACATATGCTTGTGTAAATTCTCCATATGGAGACTTTGTTCCATTTTCTGTATTAATGTAACTTGATGGAATATAGTAAGTAGTATTTGTATCATACATTCCTAACTTTCCTTCATTAACTACATTTCTTGTTCCACTTACTATTTCTTTAGCTGTATCTATATACGCTTCTTTTCTTGAATCACTAATGTAACTTGTTACTGATGGTATTGCTATAATCATTAATATTCCAAGAATTATAATAACTGCTAGTAATTCTATTAATGTGAATCCTTTCTTCTTAGTATTATTCGATTTCTTTTTTACTGTAATATTTGTTTTTTTCTTAACTGTTGCACTTTTCTTCTTATTTATCTTCTTTTCCATATTATCACCTATTCTTATAATAACATAATTATTACATATAAAAAAAAACAAGTATTAAATTACTTGCTCTTTTTTACTCTTTTTTACGTTTTTTTATCATTCGTTATTTTTAAATACTTTTAAAGGTTTTATCTTAGTTATATCTTTATCATAAACTTTATATATTGCAATTACTTCATTCTTTTTATTTTTAAATCCTACCATTTTTTCAGCATATACATTATCAAGTATTGCTCCGTTTAATATTTTCTTTTCTAATTCTTCATTTGCTGGAACAAATATTATTCCTTTCAATGCTTTTTCTATTGGAAGAGGTTTAATTTTACCATTTTCCAACTCTTCCATAGTTGTTGAGTCTTCAATTGTAAATTCACCTTGTTTAGTTCTTCTTAATTCTTTCATTGTACAAGGTATTTCTAGTTTTTCTCCAATATCTCTAATTAAACTTCTAATATATGTTCCTTTACTTACATAGGCTCTTATAACAAATTCGTCATTATTATGACTTAATAATTCTAATTCATGTATTTTAACATTTCTTTTAGGAAGTTCTACATCTTTTCCTTCTCTTGCATATTTATATAATCTTTGTCCTCCCACTTTAACTGATGAATAAAGAGGAACTTCTTGTTCGTATTCTCCTATAAAAGATTTTAATACTTCATCTACTTTTACTTCATCAAAGAAAAAATAATCTTTCTTCTTTGTTACTTCTCCAGTTACATCTAAAGTATTAGTCTCTATTCCCATTTTAACTGTAGCAACATATTCCTTATCTTGATGAGATAAAAATTCAAGAACTTTTAAACCATTACCAAGTGCAATTACAAGTACTCCTGTAGCAATCGGATCAAGTGTTCCTCCATGCCCTACTTTCTTTGTATTTGCAAGACGTTCTATACTATTTACAACATCACGACTAGTATAACCTTTTGGCTTATCAACAATTATTATTCCATTCATATTATCACATCCTAATAATATAATATCAAATCATTTAACTTTTTTCAAAAAAAAGATAAAGACAATATAAAAATATATTTTATTCTTTTAAGAAGTAAAGTATTATAAAACAAACTAATTTAGTATTGAAATAAATATTTTATTTTTGTTATAATATTTTCTAAATCGGTGGTCAAAATGAAAAACAAAATTATAGATGTAAAACGTGTAATAAACGAAAATGAAGATGAATTAAGATTCAAGAATTATATTAGTAAAATCGTAAATATATTTGGAGAAGAATATGCTGCAATTATTTTGACAAGTGATAAAGATATGGATAAATCATTAAAATTATTTTCTTCTAAATTTAAATCATTAAATTCAACTAATATAAAATCAATATTATTTCAATCAGCTATTTTATCAGAAAGAAATATATATAAAGGAGTATTTAATAAGAGAACAGATAAAGATTTCTGGTTTGAAGAATTTTTTAAAATAGATAGAGATATTCTATTAAAGAAATTTTATATTAGAGAATTTATAAAAGATTGTAATAAAAGTAATATGTATTTATTTAATAATCTTAAAAATAAAGAAGAACAAGAAAAAGCAATTTATAATTTATATCAACTAAAAAGATTTGAAAAATCTATAAGTGCACAAGAAGAACATCAACGAAGAAGAATTTTAAGAAAAAAGAAAAAAGGAAAGTTTTAATTTCCTTTTTATTTTTTTAAATATTTATTAAATATATTACTCTATATATCTTAATTCTTTAATACGTAATTCATCATTTACTTTTATAAGCTTAATTTGATATGTATTAATATTTTCTTCTGTTTTAGTTTCTCCATTTTCATTAAGAGGAATAGTATTAACAACTTTTGTAACGTATTTTACATCAGCAACCCCATTTTCAAAACTGAAATCAGTTAAACCTTTTTCTTTTGTAAATTCTGGTCCTGGATCAGATAATCCAAAATTAATAAGCATTTTTGCTGTTTGTGCTTCATTATCAATAGTTATTTGAGTACCTTCTACATTTTCTGGTAATTCAAAGTCTTCTTTCATAAAATATTTACGAGCTGTATCTTTAAAATCAGATATATTAAATATAAATGTTTCTCCATCTTTTGTATATTTTTCATTAAATACTAAATATTTTAAGCATCTAATAAATAGTGTATTATTATCACTTGGATTATCTAGTAAGATATCTTCTCGATAAGTACTTGGAACAATATCATTTATAAATGTTTCTGCTTCTTCTTTAGTTATAGTATAATCAACTGGCATAACTTGTTCAGTATTTTCATTACCATTTTCAGTATTTTCAACTACCTCAGTATTATTCTCAGTGTTTTCTACTATTTCAGTATTATTGTTTACTTCTACATTTGTATTTGTACTAGATGATCTACTATTTGGTTTCTTATCACCAAAACCACTATCATTAGGCATTACTATCAAAAGTCCAATTCCTACACCTAATAAAATAATTGCAATAACAATTATTATAAACCCAAGAAAACTCTCTTTTTCTTGATTTTCTTCAACCTTTTTATTCTCTTCCATATAATCATCTACTTTCTAAGAAAATTATATTAAATACTTATTAAGAAGTCAATTTATATTTTGATAAACAGTAAAAAAAGATTGGGTATACCAATCTTTTTATTATTTTTTCTTATATCTATTTTTTAAAGCATTCATTGCTTCTTCTTCATCATTAAAGTATATTGTTTTATCCTTTAGCTTTTCATATGTTTCATTTCCTTTTCCAAGTATTAACACAATATCCTTTTCACCAGCAATATTTATTGCTCTTTCTATTGCTTTTTTTCTATCTACTACAATTTCATATTTTGATTT
>JAEEGL013831287.1_pt1 | contig 47907 bp, 42 predicted proteins | sample 9134231 | NCBI WGS metagenome assembly JAEEGL01 (sample SAMN16246548, study PRJNA631951) | gut metagenome | biome: gut microbiome; feature: rumen; material: fiber-attached | host: Bos | place: Iran: Karaj | collected 2018-10 | reverse complement strand
CTGGAAGAGGCTGGCGGCCAGCAGGGTGTCCAGCATGGAGGCCTCGTCCACCACGAGCACGTCGCAGGGCAGATGGCGGTCGGGGCCGTAGACGAAGGCGCGGGCCATGGGGTCCCATTTCAGCAGACGGTGGATGGTGGTGGCCTCCTGCCCCGTGGCCTCCGAAAGGCGTTTGGCGGCGCGGCCCGTGGGGGCGGCCAGATAGATGGTCTTGCCGCTTTGGGCGGCGGCCGCCGCGATTTGGCTGACCACGGTGGTCTTGCCGACGCCGGGGCCGCCGGTCAGGATGCTGAAGCCGTAGTTGCAGGCGTACTCCACGGCCTGCCGCTGCATGGCGTTGAGGCGGCGGAAGCCCTGGCCTAGAGCGGCGGGATTCATGGAGAAGCGGCGGGAAGGACTGCGGAGAAGAATCGCAATTGCCTTGGCCAGAGCACTTTCCGCAAAATGAAGCTTCCGCAGGAAGAAGAGCTCGCCGTCCTCCGTGGTGGAGGCGGCGATGCTTTCGCGGACGATTTTCCCTTCGGCGAGGGCGGTCTCCAAGCCCTTTTCGGCCTGCTCCTCTCCAATTTCCAAAAGACGGACGGCGTCCCTCATCAGCGGGGCCTTGGGGCAGCAGGTGGAGCCCTGCTGCGCCAGATCTTCCATCGTGTAGACGAGGCCCGCGCAGAGGCGGAGAGGACTGTCGGCGGGAATCCCCAGGCGGTTGGCGATGCGGTCGGCGGTCAGGAAGCCGATGCCGTCCACTTCGGCGGCCAGCCGATAGGGGTTGACGCGGACGATTTCCGCGGTGGCGGGGCCGTAGAGGGCCATGAGGCGGCTGCAGGCGGCCACGGAAAGGCCCAGCCCCTGGAGGAAGACCAATGTGGTCCGCTGGCTGCTGTTCTGTTGCCATGACTCGCGGATCTCCTCCAGCCGTTTTGCGCCGATGCCAGGGACTTCGCGGAGGCGTTCCGTATGGTTGTCCAAAATGTCGAGGGTCTTCTCGCCGAAATGGGCCACGATGCGCTTCGCGTAGACGTCGCCGATTCCGGGCAGGACGCCGGAGGCGAGATAGCGCTCCATGCCTTCGTTGGTGCTGGGGAGAATCGGCTCGATGGAGGTGACGCGGAACTGGCGGCCGTGTTCCTTGTGCCGCTCCCAATGGCCGGTGGCCTGAACGTGCTCCCCCTCCATGATGCCTGGCATGGCGCCCACCAGTGTGACCTCCCACCCCTTCTCGTTGGTCATGCGGATGACGGAATAGGTGCCTGCCTCGTTCTGGTAGACGATGCGCTTCACGTCGCCGCGAAGGGTGTGCTTCACGGGATGGGAGACGAGGGCATCGTCCCCCTCCTGTGGAGCCGGAGCGTCCTCTTGGAAGAAGTCGTCAATCATGGCGAGGCGGGAACGGATTCAGCCGCGCCAGCTGGGATGGTAACCATCGTATTTGACGCCATTTAAGGAAATCATGCGGAAGAGGCGGCGGTAGCCGGCGTTGTTCGTGGGGAAGAGACCCAGCTGGTCCTTGTGGCCCAGACGGGAGGTGACCAGCCATTCGGCGCGGTGGGTGATGCGGAACTCGAAGCAGTCCCACATGGACAGATTCTGGGCACCCGCGTTGTACAGCTTCTGCACGTAGGCCACGATGCCCTCCGGCGGAATGGAGCCTTCCCATTGGATGTCATAGTAGAATTTCACGCCGCTTTCGGCCTCCAGTTTGCCGTATTCGGGGATGAATTTGGCCATTTCGTCCGCCATGTTGCCGAAGGCACGGCATTGCGGGCTGCGGTCCGCCGCCTTCTTCTGCTGATGGTACTTCTCCACGGACAGGGTGCCGTCCTCGTTCTTGAAGGCGCCCTCGTTCTCGAAGACCCGCATGCAGGCGACGCAGACGCCGTCCACCAGCTTCTCCTTGACCCACGTCTCCACGTCCAGGCCGAGCCGCTTGTTGTCCGCCAGACCGAAGCCCACGTAGGGGACGATGGCCAGGCGGGGGCGGCCGTTCTTTTCGCTATAGGCGTCGAAGGCCTTGCGGAGCCGGCGGACGAAATCCGTGAAGAATTCGCAGCGGACGGCGGCGAGGCGTTCGTCGTTGAGGGAGAGGGTGAGGGGATCCACGTCGGGGTAGCGCTCCTTGAAGCGGGCCACGACGGGCTCTTCAAAGAGGATTTCGACGCCGCGGTGGAGCAGCAGGGTGGCGCCGTGGAAGCCCATGTCCGCCATCTGGAGGAACTGGTTGATCATGAAGTCGCCGACTTCCGGATAGGCGTAGGAGAGGACGGCCAGCGGCTCGCCGTCGCGGTCCTTGCAGTACCATTGCGGGTTGTTGGTGACGAAGGGGATGTTGGAGCAGCAGATGTCATCGGCGGGGATGAGGAAGTTGGCCAAGGACATGCGATGACCCGCAAGTAGCTTGATGCCATAGCCTTCCGCACGGCGGACATATTCCTTGTAGACCTCCTTGCGTTTGGCGTCAAGAGCCAGCTGGCTGGGCCAGCGGAACTCCAGCAGGTCCTTGTCGCCGTTGTTGTACATGAGGTAGGGCTGGGTCTTGTCGCCGAGGGTGGTGTAGACCTCGATGGTGGCCATGGCCACGTCGGAGCGGCCGTAGGCGTCGATGATGCTGCAGTATTCGTCCATGGTGGCGTCAGGGCCGTAGATGTGGATCCAGTCCATGTCGCTGTGGGCGTGGAGGCGTTTGGTGGCGGGGTCGGTGAAGGTGGCCTTGTAGTCGGCGATTTCGGCTTCGGTCATGGGCTCGAAGCGGAGCCACATGATGCCGATCTGGGAGCCGCATTTTCCGGCGGGCTTGCCGAAGGTGAGCTTGCGGCCGGTCAGGTCGGCGCATTTCATGAAGATCTCCTCGCCCATCTCCGTGGCGGACCAGCGGACGGCGGTGTTGCCGTGGGAGAACATGGTGGGGCCGGGCTCGCCGTCGATGCGCATCCAGAGCCGCGCGCCGTTGTTTTCGTTGGAGAGAGTGGCGATGTAGATGCGGTACCATCCCTCCAGCTTCGGATCGATGGTGACCGGCTTCGGCGTGGTGCCGCGGCGCGTGTAGAGCATGCTGCCGTTGTAGCGGGTGGTCTCATAGTCCACCACGTCCCATTTGTAGCGGTCAAGGCCTTTGCAGAGGTTTTCCTTCGGCTCGGCCAGCTTGCCCAAATCGTTGAGCACGATGCCTTCCGACTGCCATAGCACCGGCGGCGCCGCAAGGGCCGCCAGTCCGCTGCACAGCAATACGCTAATCAGTGAATTCAATTTCATTCGTTTTTCTTCCTTCTTTGTGTTTTGTTATGATGTGGACCGCTAGAAATGTTCGAAGACGCCGCCGACGCGGTGGGGGAAGGCGCGGAAGAAGTCGTCCGCGGCGTTGTGAAGCTGGAGGCCTTCCAGATAGGGGGCGGTGGCGGCGTCCACATGGGCATAGCCATAGAGGAGCCGCGCCAGCGCGGGGGCCTGCACGGTGAGATCCGGGGCGGCGGAGTCGCGGCGTTCCACCATGCATTTCCCCTTACCATATTCTATATAATAGACTCCGCGGACGTTTTCGAGCCAGTCGTCGACGGCGATGGTGAAGGCGCCCGGCTGTTCGGGGTAGCGGTTTGCCTTCAGGACGGCCTCCGTGTCGAGAACCCGCGCCATGATGTCCGGAACGACGGTGCATTGGGTGTGGGCGTTGTGCTGCAGGAGCATGGGGATTTCGGGGACGGGGCCCACGTCATGGAAGGCGACGGTCTCGAATTCCCCTTCGTACATGCGCAGGAAGCCGAGCAGGGCGCGGAGGGCGTCACGGTTGAGGAAGCCGATTTCGAGGACGTTGAGCAGTTCGCCGATCACTCTGCAGCCGTTGAAATGGCTGTGCAGCTCAAAGGTGATGTAGCCTTCCGCCCGGCCGTTCGCCATGTAGAGGTACGTTTGGGCGTCCTTCCGCCGGAAGGCGATGGCGGCGTAGCGGCGGAACATGAGATTGCGGCTGAGGGAGAAGGCGTTGAAGAGCTCCGGCAGGGCGTCTGAATTGTCGTCGTCGTTGAGCGGGACCAGATCCCGACAGCGGGGCAGAAAGTCCAACGCGTTGATGGGGAAGCGGATCTGAACCGTGTCACTGACGCGCTCGAAGCCGAAGCGGCGGTAGTAGGAGTAGGAGAAGGGATGCAGCAGCGCCATGCACGCGCCGAGCTCGCGGCCCCTCGGCAGAAACTCCTCCATCATCTTGCGGACACAGCCCATGCGGCGGAAGCGGGGATCCGTCCGAATGCCCTGCCAGCACATCGTGCGAATGTAACTTCCTGCGTAGACGGAATTTCGGAAGGAAAGGGTGCCATGGCTCATCACGGTGGCCCCATCGTCCGCCAGCGCCTCCATGCGGAGGTAGGCGAGCTGGCCCCCTTCCTCAATTGGCGTGCCGCGCATCAACATCGCCACACCCTATTTCTGGCCGTTCTTCTTGTTTTTGGCCGGCTTCTTCTTGGCGTCCTTCTTCTTGGGCATGTTTTTGCCCGCGTTCTTCAGGTCCTGCGCGTCTTCCTTCTTGTTGTATTTGTCCTTCGAGGTGATTTTCTTCCCTTTCAGGGCGATGGCGCGGATGGACTCCGTGACGTCTCTGGCGGATTTGCCGCTGTAGCCGGAGAGGGTGCCCAGAAGGTTGCCCTTGAAGTCCAAGATGACCATGAAGGGGCAGGTGGTGACATTGAACTTCTTCATGAGGGTCTTGGTCTGCTTGGGCAGGTCGTCGGTGGCCTTGCCCGGCTCGGGGCAGATCACCTGCATGAGGGACAGGTTCTCGTTGGCGTAATAGATGAAGGTCTTTGATGCGAAGACATTCTGCTGCAACTGGTTACAGGCATCGTTGCCGGACGTGAACAGGATGAGCAGGGCCTTGTTGTCCTTTTGGGCGTAGGTCATGGCGTCCTTGTAGTCCGTGCGCCACGAGGGGGAGCCGGCGACGGCGGCGGCGACAAGGCCGAAAAGCAGCAGGGCGATGGTTCTTTTCATGATGGATTCTCCTTTTGTTGAAGAGGTTGAATGACAGTGACGATGGGACGGCTAGTTGCAGGCGAAGCCGACGAAGCGGGCGGCGGTGCCCTTGGAGGCGGGATTCCTGTCCGGAAGCAGCTCCAACGTCATGGAATGGGGGACGTTGGGGTCCAGGTCGGTGGCGAACATCTGGGTTCGCGGATAATGGAGCGTGGCGCTGTAGGAGTAGAAGAGGTCAAACTCCTGCGGCGCACGCTGATCGATGGTGACGCGGATGCGGCCTGCGTCCGGTCCCGCGACGCTGTAGACGCCGATGGCGCTGCCGCTGAAGTCCAGCCGCAGGGTGGCGCCGGGAGCGGTGGCGCAGAGCAGGGGAATGGCGTTGTATTGGGGGCGAGTGGCGCCGCCGATGGCGTTCCAGTCGGGGACGGTGATGGCCCATTGGTCGTCCAGCCGCGCCTGAGAGGGCGGCACGATGCGGCCGAACTGGAAGCAGTCCGTCTCCAGCGGGGCGGGCAGTTCGCGGACCAGAAGGGCGTCGTTGGCTTTCGCATGGCTGACGAAGCAGCGGATGTCGTCCACGTAGATGGCGGCGCCGAAGGGGGCGGGGTGGACGCCGCCGAAGGTGTTCCAATCGAACTCGCCATGCTGCATGCGCTGCTGCACGTCCGCCGCGAAGTTGATGGAGGGCAGCTTATAGTAGTCCGCAACTGCCTCATGGGCAAGGATTTCGGATGGATGGACGAGGGGGCCTCTCGTGTTGTCATAGGCGGGGCGTTTGGTCAGAATGGACTCGACGCCCTTGCCATACGTATCCAGATGGGACTCGTTGGTGGTATACAGGAAGACAATGTCAATCAAGGGGTTATGACGACGGGCGGCGCGGACGATTCCCTCCATGGCCTGACGGGACTGTTTGGGCGATAGATGGCCGTCCTGGTTGTCGTTGACGGCGAATTCCACGAAAAGCAGATCCACTTTGCCGTCCGCCTGGCTGAGGACATCCTGCTGGAGGCGGAAGGCGCCGGTGTCGGAGCAGGTGGAGCTGATGCCGGCGTTGATGAAGCGGAAGTCCGTTTCGGGGAAGAGTTTGCGGAATTCGTTCTCCATGACGCGGGAGTAGCTGGTGGACATTTCCGTGATGGAGCCGCCAATGAAGGCGACGGTGGCGCGCTTGCGGTTTTTGAACTGGCAGAGGGCGTTGCCGATGCCGCCGCGGGCCTTGATGAAGTCGTTTTCGCCGATGGCATGGGCCTTGAGGAAATTGGCGATGGGGGAAGCGTCCCTCAGACTGTGGGGATGATGGCCGCACTCCGGCTTGATGATGATGCGCAAAGGATTGGACGCCACGGCGTTATAGCGCTCCGCGAAGATTTTGGCGTTTTCCTCGTAGGGGACGGACTGGTCCACGTCGCCGCAGACGCAGAGCACGGGAACGCCCGCTTTGCCGAGGGCGGCGGCTTTGTCGAGAGGGTTGCCGTGGAAGTCGTTCACGTTGTCCTTCGTGAGGCCGTAGCGGGCGAGGCAGTTGGTGAAGTCCGCCGGAGCGCCGTTGCCCTTGCCCATGCCGCCAGGCCAGCTTTTGATGTCGCAGACAGGGGCGTCGCCATAGATGGCGGACACCTTGTCCGGGTTCTCCGCGGCCCAGTTGAAGATGATGAGGCCGCCGCGGGACATGCCCTCCAGCACGGGTTTGGAATCGAAGCCGAGTTTTTCCGTCAGGAAGGCATGGAAGGCGTTCCAGCGGGCGACGGCATCTGGATTGCCATAGAGGTTGCCCACTTCCGTGTAGGCGAGGTGGAAGCCCGCGTTGAGCATGGCGATGTCCGTCTGCGGTTCATGGCCAAAGAAGCGGGCGCGCCAAATCCATGGGTTGCCTGCCCGCGGCTGTTTGGGCAGGACGATGCAGGAGGGGACGTTGTTCAGCCTGAAGTCCAGTTTCACGAAACCATGGAAATCCGATTGGGTCACGGGCTGCGGCAGCTGGTCTTGAATGGCGGCGCCGTGGACGATGGCCGAAAGGGCGATGGTGGCGATAAGGGGCAATGCGAGTTTCATGGAGCTCCTCCCTCAAGGTGATTTTTGCATACATTGTCAAAGAAATGTATCTCCACCCGTGGGAAATGCAAGCCTGTTCCGCAAAAGCTGTGACGGTTGGCCGTGATTTTGGGGGAATTCCAAAACGGCTGGTCTTTCCGCTTTTCTCTTTTCACTCCCGTCCCCCGTCTCTCGTCCCTCGTCCCAAGACTATCAGGAGCTGAACCGTTAACATCCAATGCGAAACAACCCGGAGGCGACGGCGAACCGTCTGCGTCCGGGTTGTCAAAATCATGGAAAACAGGAGCGAGGGCCTATTTGTAGTTGAAGTGTTCGCACTTTTCCGTCTGGAGGTAGATGCCATCGGAGAGGGACTTGAGATCCATCTTCTTGGCGGCCTTCATGATGTCGCCAGCGGCGCAGGAGGCCACATGGCCGTCCAGGAACGCCATATTGGCGCGGTCACCGTGGGTGAGGCAGTAAAGGTCTCCGTTCCAAGTATTTGAAAGGAACTGGACACCGGCCCACTGAACCATGGCGGACGGATCGGAATAGAAACTGTCGCCGTAGATGATGGTGGATGAGGGGTTGGTCATGTTGAGGGACAGCAGCCAAATCTGCAGCGGAAGATCCGGGGTGATTTTGCGGATGACTTTGTCGTCCCAATCGGCATGGGTGATTTGGCCGTAGGCCTGGTTGGGAGTGGCGATGATGCTCTCGAAGTCATCGCATTTCGGGCAGGAGACAATGTCGGAGTCCATCTCGATGTAGCCCAGGTTCATCATGCTGATGGGCCACAGGTAGTAGGCCTTGCCGTTCTGTTCGGCGGCGATGGTCTCACCATTGATGGTTTTCGGGTTGTTCTGGCGGACGATGATGCGGCCGCGCCAGTCGTCCATGTACAGGATGGTGGCCTGCATGACGCCGCGGATGTTGGAGGTGCAGTTGACGGCGATGGCCTTCTGTTTCGCCTTGGCCAAAGCCGGCAACAACATACCTGCAAGGATTGCAATAATTGCAATCACGACGAGCAATTCGATGAGCGTGAACGATTTCTTCATTTCTTAAGTCCTTCTTTATTAAGATGTTGTTGCATTAAGAAATGCCCTCCCGAAAATTGTTTCGGCGAAACAAGGGAATACCTTTCATGCAACAACTATAATTATATGAAACTTTTGACAAAAAACAAGAGGACATCGCGGTTTTTTGGGGCGTTTTGGCGAAAAAAGGACATTTTTCGGTGATGGAGGACGCAAAAAATGAAAAGAGAAAAGTGAAAAGGAATGTGAGACGCGAGACGAGAGACGGGGGACATGAGACGCGAGACGAGAGACGTGAGACGGGGTTCATGAGACGTGAGACGACAAACGAGAGACGAAAAGTGAAAAAGAGAAACCGCAGTGATTTGCAAAGGGGCAAGGGCGAGATACAGTTATTGCATAGTATATAGTAGAATATTGTATAGCAACCCATAGAGGACTCATTATGAAGAACCGTCTTTTCATCGTGACCGGGCTCCTGCTTCTGGAGGGGATGGCGTTTGGACAAATGCTGACATGGAAAAACGCCCTCTTGCCCAAGGAGGCGGAGGGAAAGCCGTCCACCACGCTGTTGGACGCGCAGGGGAAGCCGCGCTACCGCATTGTCGTGCCGCAGCAGGCGACGGTGACGGAAACCTTTGCGGCGAAGGAACTTCAGGATCGGCTGAACAGTTTCGGACCGTGGTCCTTCGAGATTGTGGACGACGGCCAGCCGCAGAACGGCCCCGAGCTGCGCGTGGGAAGCACGAACCGCAGCGCGAAATTGGCGGAGGGCACCGTGGGATTCGACGGCATCTCCATCCGCGCCGCCGAAGACGGCTCCATCGAGATGCAGGGCGGGCCCCATCGGGGTCTTGTCAATGCGGTCTACACCTTTTTGGAGGAGGATTTGGGTTATCGTTATTGGGACGTGAACACAGAGCGGCTGCCGACGGCGCCGCTGACCTTCATCCCCTGTTCCCGCGTCCATACGCCGCCGCTGGAATGGCGTGAACCCTTCATCTCCGTGAGCAAGAACGCGTTATGGTCTCTGCGGAACCGCACGGACTCGCCGGACGGCAAGGTGCAGAAGGAGGCCGGCGGCTATTATGTCGGCATGGGCTATTGGCATTCGTTGCCGTTGCTGATTCCGGAAAATCCTTATTTCAAGGAACATCCGGAGTGGTTCATGATGAACAAGAAGGGCGAGCGCACCACATGGCAGTACTGCGAGACCAATCCGGAGCTGGCGGACGAACTGTGCCGCATTCTGCTGAAACGCCTTGATGAAGAGGGAGAACCGAATTACATCCACATCTCGAAGCAGGACGGCAGCAGCACCTGCCAGTGCCCCGAATGCAAGCGAATCAACGAACAGGAGGGGACGGACATGGGAAGTCTCCTCACGCTCATCAACCGCGTGGCGAAGACCATCGGCAAGACCCATCCCAACGTCCCCATCATGACCTTCGCCTATCTGGAGACGGAAGGGGCGCCGAAGACCCTGAAGCCGGAGCCCAATGTGGTAATCCAATACTGCAACACAAAGAACTCCTGGCGGCATTGTCTGACGCCGGCGCGGAGGGATCCGCGGGTCGTGAAGGATATGAATGATTGGAAACCCCTATGCCCCATATACATATGGGATTATTCCATCAATTTTGACCACTATGTCATGCCTCATCCCAATCTGGCGGTGATACAGGACAACATCCGCTTCTGGATTGAAAGCGGCGCGCGCGGCATCATGACCCAAGGAGCCAACCATGGCAACGCCCCCGCCTCTGAACGGTCCCGCCTCCGCTCATGGATGATCGCCAAAATCATGTGGAATCCGGAGCTGGACTGGAAGGACCTGATACGGGATTTCGCCGTTGCCTATTTCGGCCCCGCCGCCGCCCCCATGCTGAACTACTACTTCTATCTGGAAAGCCAAAATGACGTCTATGCGGGCACGGAGGAATGGGACAACATGGACACCCGCTACGGATTCAACGCCATTTTCCTCACGGACGGCTTCTTGGACGCGGTGGAGGCGTTCTTCCGGGAGGCCCATGCGTTGGCGGGAGACGACAAGGTCGCTTTGGCCCGCGTGGAACGCGATGAGCTGACGAGCATCTACGCCCGCCTGGGAAGCATGCTGAACAAATGCGAAGATCGTGGTGACTATCAACAACTTAAGCAACGTCTGAAGACCATTGCGGAGGCCAATGACATGGTCAATCTCGGCGCCAAACCGCAGGGGATGCTCTACGATTTCCTGAAACTCCGTCTGATGCGCGCCAACACGTCGCCGGAGCAGGTGGTGTTTGACATGGAGGGCTCCACGGTCGTCCGTCTGGCCGCCATGTGGAAGTTGAAGATGATCTCCACCGCGATGACATGGGATGCGGAGCTGGACCGGCAGGCGGCGGCGCTCATGGCGGAGGAGGTCAACGAGGCCGGCTGGCTGGACTACAACGCGAACATCGGCAAGGGATGGCAGGAGCAGGGCGTCGAGCAGGAAGGCGGCACGGGCATCTTCCGCACGCATTTCCTTCTGGACGCCCCCAAGGAGCACGCCCACTGGTATTTGGTGATTCCCGGCATTGATGAAGACGGATGGATCTCCCTCAATGGCAAGGACATCGGCGAGAAGACGCGGAAGAGCACGGGACTCACGGAGGCGAAGGTGTGGAACTATCCCTTCGTGGCGGACATCACCAACAGCCTCCGTCTTGGCTTTGCGCCAAACACCCTCGCCGTGCGCGTCTTCAACCGCGTCAAGATGGGTGGCATCTACGCCGCCGCCTATTTGGTCGGCACGGACAAGGAGCTCTCGCCGAGGGCCGTGTGCGATTTGCTTCCGGACATCCCGCCCTACGGCTTTTCTTCTGAATTCAAGTAGTGCGGACTTAAGCCGAGCCTTCTCTAGTCTAGCTCTAGGGGCTCTAGATGCTCTGGAAAATTCCTAATTCCTAATTTCTAATTATTTACGCAAACAGTTCGTCTGCCACGGCCTTCTCCAGATCAGAGAGATGGAAATAGGAGCAGAGGCCGTTGGGGTCGGGGTAGGGCGTGAGGCGGAACTGGAGGAGGCCGAGAGTGTCGATTTGGCTGCCGTCGATGTCGCCCACCATTTGGATGGAAGTGTCTGGATTGACCACGGCGTAGTCGGCGTTGAGACGGATGGTCTTCAAGTCGCCGCTTTCAAGGCCGTGGAGGGACTCGTCGGGCTTGAACTGGAGGTCGCCGGCGTGGAAGGCGTGGTCCAACGTGCCGTGGGTGGGATTGAAGCCGCTGTTGGCGGGGTTGAGCGTGTAGACCACGGGGCCGCGGAGAATGGCTGCTGTGCCCGCTTGACTGTCATGACCACGGACGAAACGGACAGCCATGGGAAGATTCAGGCGGATGGCGCTGTCCGAAGTCCATTCGCCGTCCAGTTGGGCGAAGGTGCCGACGGGCTGCGCCGTGGCGGGGCCGCCGTTGACGGAGAGGGTGGCGTTGGGGCACCATGAGGGGATGCGGAGGCGCAGCCGCGCCGTCACGGGCCGTTCCGGCTTCAGGTGGAGGAGCACTTCGCCGCCGACGGGATAGGTCGTCTCCATGGTGAGCTTCACAGGAACGCCGCGCAGGGTGACGGTGGCCTGGAAGGGCGTGTACAGGTTCACGACGAGGCCGCGGCCGTCCGTGTCTGTGTAGGCCACCAGTCCCGGAAGTTCCGACAGGATGCGCCGATAGTTGTTGGGGCAGCAGTAAGTATCTCGGTCCCAATAGGTTCGATGTCCTTCAAAGGGATTGTAGTAGCGGATGCTGCGGCCGTCAGGGGACTGGGCGGCGAAGAGGGCGTTGTAGATCATGCGCTCCATGACGTCGCCGTATTTGGCGTCCTCCGTCAGCTGCAGCAGCTTGCCGAAGAAGCGGATCTGATAGGCGGTGGAGCAGGTTTCCGCATGGTTGCCGCGGCCGTTTTGGTCATTGGTCCAGCATTCGGACATGCCTACACCGCCGATGACCGACATGCCGCCGCCGTACAGCATGAAGTCCCGGGCCCGCCGCGGATGGCGCAGATGGAATTCGTCTCCCAAAATCTTGTAGAGCCGCAAATGGGCCAGAGCCAGATTCAAATACATATAGGAATGACCGAAGAGGGGGCGATGCCGCTCCAGCTGGATGGGCCAGCAGAGGGTGTCCATGCCGCAGTCGCGGAGGCAGAAGGAAAGGAAGGTTTCGTCTCCTGTGAGGTCGTACATGTTCAGCAGGGCATGCTCCAGCCCCAAGCCCATCATGTGTCGCGTGATGACGCCGTACAGGATCATGCCCTCCGCGGGCATGCGGTGATAGGAGTCCATGATCAGTTTCAGCAGTCGGGTGGCCGCCTCTCGGGAGGCCGCCGTGCCAAAGCAGCGGAAATCCTCCAGAAGGGCCGACACGATGTGCACCTCGTCATGGAGGTCGAAGGGCCAGAAGATGCGCCGCTCCGGCGGCATGACCCCGATGTAGCCGTCAACATCCTGCGTGGCAATGACTTGGCTGAACAGCCGCTCTTTGAAGGCGAGCAGCTCTGAATCGTGAGTGTATTGGGCAAAATGCACGGTGGCATCCATGAGCTTCCCCAGGCCGATGTAGTCTTTGGAGCCGTCCCGCTTTCGGAACGGCGTCAGAAAGTCCCCTTCGATGTCAAGCTGGAGGAGATTTTTGCGGATGGTGGCGTCAATGCGCTCTCCGATGAGGCCGCCGACGTGGATGGCATCCAGCGGAATCGGCTGAAAGGCCTCCTGCCGCGCAATATCGTTGCTGTACAGGGTGGTCATGGGGAAATTAGAAATTAGGAATTAGGAATTAGGAATTAGAAATTAGAAATTTGTCATGGAAAATTAGGAATTAGGACACATTAGGGTAGAGTATATTTTTTTCGAAACGACATTGCAGTTCGTGCGTCAGCCCCGAAGGGGCGGTGGAACACAGCCCGGGGTAAGCGTGGCCGCGAAGCGGCAAGCGCAACCCCGGGTATGGCAGATTGTTACGATTGTTCAAGCCCTGAAGGGGCGGCAGAAAACGACATATGCAATCCTTTCAGGAAACGTAAATTTCAACCTAAAGAAGTATAGAAATTAGGAATTTTTCTAGATGTTCCAGAGGCAGGGTTCATTCTGTCCTTGGTGGCGGCCCTTTTGTGGCTTATTCATCTAAACTATTGTCTCCCAATATGTTAGGGAAATTCACCAGGGAATCCTTCTCCGTGATTTGGCGAAGGACCCGGCAGGGGACGCCGACCGCGAGAAAGTTGGGTGGAATGTCTCGCGTGACCACGGCGCCGGCGCCGATGACGCAGTTGTCTCCGATGGTGACGCCTGGGCAGATGGTCACGTTGGCGCCGAACCAGCAGTCGTTGCCGATGACCACGGGCTTCGCGTAGCAGAGATGCTTCCGCTCCCCCTTCTCGTTCCGCATCCACCGCCGTTCGCTGGCCACCAGCGGATGGATGGGCGTGACGATGGTCAGATTGGGGCCGAAATTGTTGTCGTCGCCGATGGTGACGGTTGCGTCGTCCTGAATGACGGTGTTGGTGTTGAAGAAGTTACGCTGGCCAATGCGGGTGTGGACACCGTAGTGGAAGAACACGGGTCCCTGCATGAAGGTCCCCTGTCCCACGCTTGCCACCATCATCTCCAGAATCTTCTGGCGGGTCTCCACGTCATCCTCCTCAAGCTGGCTGTACTGTCGGCTCAGCTTGTGGGAACGCAGTTTCATCGCCTTCAGCTCCGGATCCCCCGGACAGAACAGCTCGCCTTTGAAGATTTTCGCTTCCTCGCTCATGTCTATTCCTAAATTGCGAATTATTAATTATATAGAACCAATTACAGTCCACAGAATACACGGAGTGAACAGAAAAGAGAAGTCGAATCACTCAAGCCCCTTTTCGCAAAACCCGCTGAAGCACCAACTTCTGTGTCCTTCTGTGGGTTCTGTGGACTCCAATTGACGTTAGACTTTTTCCACGGTGCCGTTTTTCCAGCTGGCCAGGGCGGCCGTGAAGAGCCGATGGGAGAGAGCGGCCTCTTCGGGGGTGACGCAGGAGACGAAGCGGCCTTTGGGCTTGCCCTCCGTGATTTCCGTGATGAAGGAGGCCCACATCTGGAGAATGCTGTCCGTGAAGCCAAATTCGAAGATGCCGCCGGTGATGGTCTTGAAGGCTGTCTCATAGCCCATGTCAATCTGCTGCATGGCCTGGTCGCCGCCGCGGTAGTCCATGATTTCCAGTCGTCTGGGGTTTTTGCTGCTCCATTTGGCGCAGCCTTTCATGCCCTTGACCTCGAAGTACCAGGTGTCCGTCTCGCCAGGGGCGATGCGTTGGGTCTTGATGACCAACGGGAAGACGGCGCCGTGGAGGGGGTCTTCGCAGTCGCAGAGCAGGGTGGCGTTGTCCCATGTCTTGCAGGGTACCATTTGGCCATCCTTGCCGGGGCGTTGGGTGACGAATTTGGAGAGGACAGCGCGGACGGTCCGCGGGATATAGCCTGCGCGGAAGGGGAAGTGGCAGGCGTGCATGCCCAAATCCCCCATGCAGCCGTATTCGCCGTTGAACTCGATCATGCGCTTCCAGTTGATGGGCTTCATGGGATTCAGGTCAGAGGAATGGAGGAAGCCGGAATTGACCTCGATGATCTGCCCGAAGAAATCCTCTTCCAGCAGATGGCCAATGCGCTGCATGGGTGGATAGAAGGGGAATTCGGAGCTGCAGCGGACGATTTGGTCGGGATGGGCGGCGATGCAGGCCATGATGGCGTCGTTGGCCTGCTTGTCGATGCCAAAGGGCTTTTCCCCAAGCAGATGCTTGCCGGCGCGGATGATGTCGCAGTAGAATTGTTCATGGAGATTGTGGGGGACGGCGCAGTAGACGGCCTCCACCTCCGGGTTGGCCAGCAGCTGGCGATAGTCGTCCGTGAATTGGGTGATGGAGGGGAAGTTGTTTCTGTACCACGGATGGATGTCCGGATTCTTGTCGCAAAGGGCGACGAGAACGGGGCGGGCCTGGATTTCCGTCAGATGGCACCAGCGGGCGCAGGCACTGGCGAACTCCCGTCCCATGAGGCCGGCTCCGATGATGCCGAATTTCACTGTTTTCATTTTGCCTTTCCTTTCACGTTTGCGGCTTTCGTCTGAAGGGTGATGGAATACATTCCGGGGCCGACCTGCCACGATTTCGCCTTGCCGACGCTTGCAAGCAAATCGATGCCATGGAGTTTGTTTTCATGGCCTTTTCCATCTTCATCAAGGGCCAGCTTTTTGAATTCCGTCAACTTGCCGGCGGGGAAGACGATTTCCGCCGTGGTGTTGCCTGGAACCATGAAGTTCCAGATGAACTCTCCGTTCGCCTGCCGATCCCATTGGGAGACGATGGAGCCGTTGGGCGACAGGAAGGCCCCCTCGGCGAAATCCAGTTTGTCCGTGAAGATTGGCGAAAGTCGGAAGTGCTTGAATGCCAATGACTTAGGATTGTCGATGGGTTGAATGCCCAAAATGGCCTCGTAGAACCATTCGGCCACGGCGCCGTAGGCGTAATGGTTGAAGGAGTTCATGGAGACGTCGCCGAAGCCGTCCTTGTGGGTGTAGCTGTTCCAGCGTTCCCACATGGTGGTGGCGCCTTGGGTGACGGGATACAGCCAGCTGGGGTAGGTGGTCTGCCTCAGCAGGTCATAGGCCAGGTCCGCATGGCCGAAGCGGGTCAGCACGGGCAGCAGAAGCGGGGTTCCTAAGAAGCCGGTGGAGAGATGGAGGTGGTGGGTGTCGCGGATGTCCTTCACCAGTTTGTCGACCACGGCAGGCACCATGGTTTGCGGCAGGAGGTCGAAATGCAGGGCCATGAGATAGGCGCATTGAGTGGATTCCGTCAGCTTGCCATTGGCGATGAAGCGCTTCTGGAAGGCCTTGCGGATCTGGCTATACTGCGATTCGGCCAAAGCGGCGTCCGCCTTTTTGTCCAGGGCGGCGGCGATTTTGGCGAGAAGGCGGGCCATGCCGGCCATGTAGGCGGTGGCGATGTATTCGTGGGTGGTGGGGGCGTTGATGTTGAGCCAGTCGCCATAGCAGTCGCAGGTTCCGATGAGGGAGGGGCCCGCCAGACGGATCTGTGTGTCCAAGTGCTTGCGCATCAAGGGGAAGGACTCCTCCAGAAGCCGCTTGTCGCCATATTTGACGTAGAGGATCCAGGGGACGATGAGGCCCGCGTCGCTCCAGCCGGTGGGCGCCTCGCCCATCTCCTTGTTCACGGGCATGATGTGGGGGTAGCTGCCGTGGTCCGCCGCGTAGCCGTTCATGTCCTTCATCCATTTGGCGTAGAAGTCGGGGGCGTAGACATGGTAAGTGGCGGTGTTGCAGAAGACTTGAGTGTCGCAGGTCCATCCCATGCGCTCATCCCGCTGCGGGCAGTCCGTGGGCACGTCCACGAAATTGGAGCGCATGCCCCAGCCGGTGCATTCGTACAGCGCGTTGAGCATGGGGTCGGAGCAGTGGAACCAACCGCTCCGCTCCAGGTCGCTGGAGAGCACCACGGCCTCCACGGCGGCTTTGGTCAACCGTCCCGGCCAGCCCGAAATCGCCAAATAGCGGAAGCCATGGAAGGTGAAATGGGGCTCGTAGTGCTCCTCCGGGCCGCCTTTGCAGGTGTACACGTCCAACGCTCTGGCGGAGCGCAGGTTGTCGGTGTAGAGGGAGCCGTCTTGGTTGAGCATTTCGCCATGGTGGATGACGATGGTGGCGCCGTTGACCGCCGCCTTGATGTGCAGCCTCTCCCGTCCCGTGAAGTTCTGGCCGAAATCCACGATCCAGGTGCTGCCCCGACGGACGATGCTCTTGGGCTTCAAGGTGGAGATGCGGCGGGTCAGAGGGCCGGCGTTCCATTCCACTTTGATGGGGCAGGTGGTCTCCTGCGCCGGCAGCCAGGGCTCCTTTTTCAACAGCTCAGGAGTCCGCCATGCCTCGACCACCTCGCCGTCATAGATGTCGCTGAAACGGACGGGGCCATATTCCGTCAGCTGGAAGCTCTTGTCCGTGCCGAAAATCTGCCGTGTGCCGTCGGCGTAGACGATGTGCAGTTCGGCGATGACCATGGGCGGGGTGCGGTAGGGCATGATGTTGTCGAACCAATGCATGGCGATGCGGCCGCTGTGCCATCCGGAGGCCAGAGTGATCTGGAGGTCGTTGTGGCCGTTGCGGACCAGCGGCGTGATGTCGAAGGCCTGATACTGCACGCGCTTCGTGTAGTCCGTCCATCCCGGAAGTAACGTGACATCCGTGACTTGCGTGCCGTTCAGCGTTGCCTCGTACAGGCCGAGGGCGCTGCCGTAGTAGCGGGCGGCGACAATCTTGCCTTTGCTCTTCAAGGTCTCGAAATGGCCGCTGAAGACAGGGGGAATCAGCCCGAAGCCTGACTCGTTGCGGGAGCGTATCCATTTGGCACTCCATGGCTTGTCCATGAAGCCGGTCTCGAAGAAGGCCGTCTCCGTGCTCCAGTCGCTTTCCGTTCCGTTGTCATAGCGGAGGCGCACGCGCCAGTCATATCGTGTAAAGGGCTGCAGGGCAGGGCCTTCGTATTCAATCTGCTGACTGGACGCGTCGTCGACCCAACCGCTGTCCCAATGGATTTTCCCATTGGGGGAGATGACCTGAATATGTCGTGCAACTTGTTGCGTTTCAGGGACTTGGATATAGGAAAAACGTGGCCTGGGTTCATCCATGCCCAGCGGGTTCTTCTTGTATTCCACACGAAGCTTGTAGATGTCCTCGCATTTGAATTCATAGTGGTCATGATGGTGGTCGTGTTTTGCTGCCATTGCCTTCTCCTGCAGACCTTTCCTTTGGGCTGACCGCGCTGGAGGCCGTCGCCTTCCGTCGCCGTGCTCTTTGAAATGCATGTCCTGTTACCATAATCCGCAAGCCGTCTTTTTCCAGCCGCATGACTCTTCACTTTTCACTTTTCACTCTTCACTTTTCACTTTCCATGGGACGGGAGACGGGAGACGAGAGACGCCATTTCGCCACGGCAGGCTTCCTTTCAGGGCAAAAAAAAGCCCGAACCCCGCAGGGTCCGGACTTGAAAGGGCTAAATGGGGTGGCTGACCAGTTTCGAACCGGCGACCTTCTGGGCCACAACCAGACGCTCTGACCAACTGAGCTACAGCCACCATCTAGGCTTGTAAAGCAATATTAATATGCATCCTCTTTTCCGCTTGTCAACTTGCTTGGCCCAAAAAAGTCGTGATTCGAGCTTCTCCAGAGAGACTTGAAGCTATAAAATCAGAGGAGCCTCTTGCCGCTATATATAATATGGTATAAAGAAACGCGGGATAGTTTCATGTCTCTCGTCTCTCGTCTCCTGTCCCATGAAAAGTGAAGAGCTAGAAGATCTAGAGGAGCTAGAGGAGCTAGAAGAGCTAGAGGAGCTAGAAGAACTAGAGCTGAAAAGTGAAAAGTGAAAAGCGGAAAGTGAAAAGGGCGGCCAATTGCCATTTGAAATCTGTCAATTTCATGATACATTCAGTTGTTTTTTTGATTAAGGAATTTGCGCCCCCTGTCACAGAACGCCGTTGCGCCCTCTGGAAGGGCAAGGGGCGCAAGGAAACCGCAACCCCGCCACGGAGAACTTCTTCTGCAGGCGGGATGATGAACGGATTCATTGTCCATGTTTGACTTTGCCGCATTCACGCTCATCATATTGTCCATCATTCTGGCCATGGGACGGGTCACGGGATTCTTCCTGCTGCTCTCTCCCATGTCCGATTCCATGATACCGGGCATCTGCCGCCGCGCCATCATCGTCTCCTTCTCCGTCATCGTATCCCCCATGGTCTTCCGTCAGCTTTCGGGGGGGGACATTAATCCGTTCTTCTTGGTGTTCATGGGATTGAAGGAAGTCCTCATTGGCGCGATGATGGGCCTCTTCGCCAATTTCCCCTTCTATCTGGCCGAATGCATCGGCAATCTGATCGACAACCAGCGCGGCTCCACCATGAGCGAAGTCTATTCGCCGCTGAGCGGCGCCCAAGTCTCCACCACCGGCATCCTCTTCACGCAGACGACCACCGTCCTCTTCTTCGTCTCCGGCGCCTTTCTCATCGCGTTGGGGGCCCTCTACAAAAGCTTCAGCGTCTGGCCGCTCTTCATCCAGAGCCTGCGGCCGAACGCCAACGCCCCTGCCGTGGTCCTGGGCATGGGGGACTCCCTCATGAAACAGACTCTTGTGCTGGCCTCCCCCATTCTGATTGTCATGTTTTTGGCGACGGTCGGTTTGGGTCTGGTCAACCGCACGGCGCCGCAGCTGAACGTCTTCTTCCTCTCCATGCCCATCAAGAGCGCCTTGGGCATCTTCATGCTAATCATCTATCTACAATATATGCTGAATCTGATTCTCTATGATTCGGACAGCGCGATTCTCATCCCTGTGCAGAAGTTCTTCAATGGCCCATGAGTGAAGGCGGCGAAAAAACCGAAATGCCGACCCCTAAAAAGCTGCGCGACGCGCGGGAGAAGGGGCAGGTCAACAACAGCAAGGACATCACCTCCACGGCCTTGCTGTTGGTGCTGCTGACCATTGTCGCCGTGCTTACGCCTATGCTGATGAAGGATTTGCGGCAATTGTTCATCCAGCTGTCCCAACTCCTCAGCGCGGAAAGCGAGGCCGCCATCAACGAGGGCATGAAGGCGACGGTCATCATCATCATCAAATACTCCTTCATCGTCTGCCTGACGGCGGCGGTGACGGGCGTGGCGGCCCAGCTGGCCCAAATCGGCTTCCTCTTCACGTTCGAGCCGCTCAAGCCGGACCTGAACAAAGTCAATCCCGTGCAGGGCGCGAAGAAGATCTTCAGCATGAAGAATCTGTTCGAGCTGCTCAAAAACACGGTGAAGGTCAGCTTCTTGGGCTATCTCATCTACAAGCTCGTGAGGGAGTCGATTCCCGTTCTGCTGACCCTCTGCTACGGCGATCTGGAGGACAGCATCCTTCCCGTGCTTGGCAAAATGCTGAAGAACCTGGCCGTCTACACGGGCTTCGGCTACATTGTCATCGCCTTCGCGGATTTCTTCTTCCAGAAGAAGAACTTCATGAAGGAAATGATGATGACGAAGGATGAGGTGAAGCGGGAGTACAAGGAGATGGAGGGCTCGCAGGAAATCAAGCAGGCGCAGAACCAGTTCCGCAACGAGCTCCTCAACGAGCCGCCGTCGGCGCAGGCGGTGCAGGATTCATCCGTCATTGTGACGAATCCGACCCACCTGGCGGTGGGCGTCCGCTATGTGGCGGGAGAGACGCCGCTGCCGAAAGTGGTCGTGAAAGGCGCGGGCACGGACGCGGAGCTCATCAAGTCCATGGCGGCCCAGTTCGAGGTTCCGGTCATGGAAAATGTGACCTTGGCCCGCGCCCTCTATGCGCAGGTCAAGGTGGACGATTATGTTCCGGAAGAGCTCTTCACGCCTCTGGTGGAACTACTTAAACTCATCAAAGACATCCGCCAGACCCAACAGGAAGAGGATGAACTGGCCAGCGTCAAACTTGATGACAATCTTGACGATCTTGATGAATTGGATGACCTTGACGAGTTGGACAAGGTGGACGAATCGGACGAGCTTGACGAGTTGGAAGGCACTGATGAAAACTCGCAAATTACTGATAATCAACAAGTTGTGACGATAGAGATGGTTTCCGGCGGCGAAGGGGCCACGGGAGACACGGCAGATTCCGCGCCGTCGGCGACCTCTGCCACAGGCCCGTTGGACGGAAGCCAGGGGAACCTCATCATCGGCAACGACCACATTGACTTGGATGGATAACGAACTGGAACAATTCACCCTCCTGTGGAGCACCGCGGAGCAGGTCATCCGGCTGTATCTGAACAGCGTCATCTACAACCGTTCAGATGCGCAGGACCTGCTGCAGCGGACGGCGCTTTGCGCATTCCGCAAGTTCAGGAGCTACAACGCGGAGCAACCGTTTCAGGCGTGGGTCTACGGCATCGCCAAATACGAAGTGCTCTCCTATTTCCGTTCATTGGGGCGGAATCACGAAATCACGGACTCCGAGATCTCGGAGCGGCTGGCGGAGAACATTGAAGACCAGTCGGAAAAGCTTGCGCAGGAGGAGGAAGATCGTAACGCATTGCTGGAGAAGCTGTTGCGCGAGATTCCGCCAAAAGCGCAGGAGCTCATCCGGCTGCGCTTCTTCGAGAACCTCGGCTACGACGAGATCGCGCGGCGGTTCAACACAAATGAGGGGGCGGTCCGCACCGCCGTCAGCCGCATCATCGCGAAGATGCGGGAGATGGTCAAAGCGGCCAGAGAGGAGGAAATGGCATGACTCTCGAACAGCAAAAACAGGAGGAACGGAACTTTTTGGCGTCATTGGGCCTGGACGATGTGGAAATCCAGTCCGATGACATTTTGGAGCCGCCGGAGGACGATGCGTGGCTTCTGGACACGTTGGACGCCATGGCGCTGCTGCGGCGGCTGGGCGCCATGGCCGATGGAAAGGCGCCGGTTCTGGAGCCGCCGCCGGCAGGCGCGGCGGGCCGGCCGCCGATTGTCAATGAACTGCTTAACCTGCTTGATTCATGGGATTCGGATAAAAAAACATGAAATGAGGTGTAACAAATGAAAGCAAAATGGAGAATTATCAATGTCAGAACGAAACATCGAGAAGGACACGAAGGCCTACCTGGAGGAAATCCAGGAGACCGTCCGCAAATCAAAGGAACTGCTGAAAATCGCCAACGGCAAAATTGAGGAGACACGCCAAAAATGCAAGGAGCTCGGCATCGACCCCGAGCAACTCAAGAATCTCGACATCAATGACATCCACGGTCTTCCGGAAGAACTGAAGCGGATTCTCGCTGACGACCAGGCCAACTGGGAGCAGGGAATTCGGGAGCTGACGGGCAACCCCGGTCCGGAGAATCCGGATGAAGTCCGTCAGAACCGACTGGAGAAGCTGGGCGCCCTCAAGCACCCCTACAGACTCTGATTTGTTCCAAATTCAAACCCAACCCACAACAACAAATTTAATTCATATAGGAGCACCACAATGGCCAATTACGACGAAAACAAGAAACTTGCCGAAGCGACCCCCGAAGACATCGCCGCCATCATCGATGAAATCGCCCAGGGCAAAGACCCGCAGACGAAACTCGACGGCAAGCTCATCGCCTCCCTCATCGAGAAGATGTGCAAAGGCGAATGCGCCATCCGCGACATTCTCGGCCTCGACGACAAGCAGATGAACGGCCTCTACGCCATGGGCTACAATTTCTATCAGGCCGGCAAGTACGACGACGCCCTTAAGATCTTCCGCGCCCTCTGCCTCTTCGACCAGCTGGAGCCGAAGCACTGGATTGGCATGGGAGCCACTCTCCAGATGATGAAGAAGTACGAGGAGGCGGCCAACGCCTACGGTTTCGCCGCCGTCATGGACTGCCATGACCCGCGCCCGTCCTTCCACGCCGCCGAATGCTTCATCGCCTTGAATGACAGAGAGAAGGCGGAGGCCGCCCTCAACACCGTCATCGAGCTCTGCCCCGAGAATATTCCCGCCAACAAGCCGTTCGTGGACAAGGCGAAAGCCATCCTCGAACTGATGAACGCAAAATAACCCAACCCATTGTAATCCATACAAATAGGGAGAACAACCATGTCACAGATTAATTTCAACAACCCAAATGTCGGCGGCTACGGCCAAGGCACAGTGCCCGATTCCCCGAATTTGAATGCCAGAGAGCGGGCGCAGGAAGCCAAGCACAATTTAGAGGTCAAGCATGACCACACCTTGATGCAGCTGCTCTCGTCCGTCCTCACGACATCCACAGAAGGCACAGGCAAGAAGGGGAAGATCAGCGACCCGACCAACTTGACCAATGCGCTCACCCTTCCCACGGGAGATGCGGATACGGAGATTGATCTCGCCAAGTTGCTGGAGTTGTTGCAGATGAATACAACCGAACAGCAGCTGAAGATGGCGCAGGAGCGCATCCAGCAGCTGAAGGATTTGATTGTCGCGCGCTGCAAGCAGCAGCTGGAGAAGATTCAGCAGTCCGTCGAGGACTTCAAGAAGGCGGAGGAGAAGCGGAAGATTGCGTTGATTTCGGCGTATGCGTCGCTGGCGGTGGCGGTTGCGGCGTTGGCGGCGGCGACGGTCTGCGCGGTCTTGTCCTGCGGCGTGGGCGTTGGCGCGGTCGTTGCGGCGGGCGTCGCGGTGGCGGCGGCGGCGGCAACGGTCGCCATGCTGGAGAAGCCATCCATCATGAACAAGTTGATAGGGGCGGTGGCGGATGTCTTCCAGGCCATCGACCCGTCCATGAGCAGGAAGGATGCGAAGAAGGCCGCCCAGATTGCCATGCTCGCCATCACGGTCGCCATCACGGTTGCCAGCATGTTCGCCTCCTTCGGCAACCCCGCCACCATCGCGTCCTCCATCGGCCGTCTGATTCAGGCTGCCACGTCCATCGCGTCCGGAGCCATCGGCATCGTCTCGGGCGGCGTCGGCATCGCCGCCGCCGTGGACAGCTACCGCGCGGCGATGGGACAGGTGGAGCTGAAGAAGATTCAGCAGTTCCTTGAGAAGCTGGAACAGCGCCTTGCGGACGAGCAGGACGCCATTCAGGAGATTATGAAGCTGTTGCAGAATTGTGTCAGCGGCATTATGCAGCAAATCACCAGCGTCAACCAGATTGAAGAGGAAATCTTCTCGAATCTCGGTGCGTCAATGGCATAACAACAACAGTGATAGGAGATTGTCAATATGGTGCAAGGCATTGGAAACAAACCGGATCTGAGCGTTTTCAGCGGGCTGACGGGCGGCGTTCAAGACGGCGGATCCATCTCTAAAACGAAAGAGACCACGGCGAAGGACGGCCTGAGGGGCCTGTTCAGCAACGAAGTCGTCAGGAAGGGAGCAAGCGCCCTTACCAACGGAACGCCGGAGCTGGAAAACCCCACCAGCAAGGACAGCTCGACGGAAATCGCGAGTGAGATCTTGAGCAAGCTGAGCAAGCTGACGACAGCCGATTCCGGCAAGGGGTTCTACATCCTCATTGCAATCCTCCAATTGCTGCAGAAGGCAATGAACGAGATGCAGAAGTCCATGCAGGTCATGCGGCAGGCTGAGACGAATATCGCCATCGCGAACATCGAGGCCGAGGCCGCTGAAATGGAGAGCGCAGCGAAATTCGCCATGTGGCTGGGCATCGCCTCCTCCGCCATCCAGATCACCGGCGCGGCCTTCTCCATGGCCGGCGGCATCAAAGGCGTCACCTCTGCCGCCAAAGGCATAGAGACCGGCAAGCAGATGAAGGCCACCCAACAGGAATTGACGACATTGAAGGCCAATCCGGAAGCTCCCAAAGCGGACATTGAAGTCAAGCAGATGGAATATGCCGGCTTGAAGGCGAAACTGGACATCACGACGGCCGATGGCCAGGCCAGAGCCGCCCGCGTGCAGGCTGTCGGCCAGTTCATCGGCAGCTTCGCGCAGCTTGCCAAGGGCATCGGAGACGGCGTGGCCGGAACCATGCAGTCCGATGCGAAGCGCATCGAGGCCCAGGCCAAGCAAATGGAGGAGAGCGCCACCAAGACCGCTGATTTGGTGAAGGGCGCCAAGGAGATGCTTACCAATCTTCTCAACCTCATGAACAGCGTGGCCAAGAACGAGTCCGAAACAACCGCACAGATTCTGCGCGGCATCTGAAAACTACATTCAAAAGGAACGACATCATGGCAGGTTCAATGAATGACGACTATTTCTGGCAACTGCGTCTGCAGTCACAGCAGAATGTGCAGAGACAGCAGATGGAGGAACTGGAAGGGACGGCACCTGTCCGCAAGGATGGCGGCAAGGAAGAGAAGAAGGCGTTGACCATCCGCTGGGGCGACGGTATCCAGAAGGGCGAAGGAATTACCCGCCCCGCCCTGACGATTCCGACGACGGATTCAGGCTATGTGAATCTGAGCAAGATACTTGCGCTCTTCCGGAACGAGACGCTGGAGACGGCCTATCAGTCCAACCAGAACCGCATCGAGGCCAATTCGCTCATCAGCCAGACAAAGAACCTTGCCAAGATGTCATTGGTTCTGAACAGCGTCGCCTCGCTGGCGGGGCTGCTGAACTACTCGACGGCCGTTTCAAGGGTGGAATACGAGTCTGAACGGGCCATCGAGGCGGCTCGGAAGAAGGGATTGAAGGAGCAGACCGATGCCCTGAGAACGCTGCAGGCTGAGCTGGAAGCACTTGGAGACACCAAGGGGAAGCAGGCCGCCGCGGAAGAGGCCGTCAAGACCGCCTCCCAAGCCGTGGATGCCGCCTCCTCCGCCGTCACCATGGCAGAAGGCGCCGTCAAGACGGCGGAGGCAGGCGTTGGAACGGCGACGAAAGCCGTTGATGACGCGAGGACGGCGGCAACCGCCGCTCAGACCGCTGTCACGGCGGCCAGCGCCGTAGTGGCGTCGGCGGAAGCCGCCGTCGCCGCGGCGGGGGATGATCCGGAGGCGAAGGCCGCCGCCGAAGCCGCGCTGAAGACGGCGCAGCAGGCGCTGGCAACCGCGGAGGCGGACTTGTCCACCGCAAAAACGGAAGTCACGAAGGCGGAGGCGAATCTGGTGACGGCGACAGCCAATCTGACGGCGGCGCAGAACCAGTTGTCGGTGGCTCAAAACGAGTTGAAGAATGCCAACACGGTTCTCGCCAACGCCAAAGCCGTCTTGGCGACCGCTCAGGCGAACGCCAACACCGCTGCGCAGCTGACAGAAAAGATTGCCGTGACGCAGAAGAACATTGACACCGGCAACTACGCCATCGATGTCACGAATGTCTTGCCAAAAATCACCGATTTGGTCACGTCCTCCGCCGTGTTCATTGATAAAATCGCGGAGGCCAATCCGAACGCCAACATTGATGCGCATTTCCTTGATAGCCTGGGCATGACTCCAGTCCCCGGCAAAAGCACCGCCGACATGCTGACCGCCGAACTGACCAGCCGTCTGGTTGCCTCCGGCATGACCGCCAACGAGGCCGCCGCATTGGCGGATCTCGTCATGTCGGGAGACATGTCCGCTCTCCAGTCGTTGCCGAAGGTGACGGTGGATGCGATCGTCAAATTCTCCAACGATGTCTCAACTGCTTTGCAGTCAACGCTTACGACACTTGGCAACGCATTGAACAGCATCCTTGCCGAAAACGGGAAACTGCCTTCGACCACGGCGGAGAAAATCAAGATGCTCTATTCCACAATGGCGGGTCTGGTTCAGATGCCGAGTCTGACGGAAGAGGAGATCACCACCGCTTTCCTCAAGCTCATGGGCGAAGTCATTCAGGAGATGATCGATTTGGAGAAAGAGGAGTACGAAGAGCGCAAGGCCATCGAACGGCAGATGGAAAATCATATCTAACTGACATCTTTTTCTCAAGGGATTTCTTGATTTTCGTCAAATATTCTGTAAATTATCATGTTTATTTGTATTATATATAATATGGAATAAAGGCGGTTGTCGTCTCTTCAAAGGCTATGAAGAGAAGGGGCCGCAAGCCAGAAAATTTTATATAAGTTATTTGTTAGCAATGGGTTATGCCACCATCTGCGGAGGCCTTTCCGCCGATGGTGGCGTTGCCGTCAAAAGATAAGGAGTATCGCCATGCCCAGTCTTACGGTCAATGCAACGCGGCAGTTGGATTTTTATCGGGCTGTGGACAACCAGGGGAACCGAGTCAACCAGCCGCATATCCTTGCTATGGTTGACGACAATGGCAACCTGACGGACACCATCGTGAAGGCGGAGAATCTTTCGGACGCCGCGAAGTCCGCGATGCTCTTGCGGGGCATCGAGTTCGATGACTACGGCAACGCCTACTACGTGTCGGCGAACCTCTCCCGCTTCCTCCATTACGGCATTGATTCCAACGGCCAGCTCTACGCTTTCAACTACGCGGGCGACAAGCTGATGGTGAACCGGAACGGCACGCTGGCGAATCCCAATACAGGCGTAACCGTCAACGACGGGACGGGAGCCGCTTTCCGCTCCATGATTGAGGCCACGTATGACCTCGACTGGAACAATGTGCAGGCCACTGGTCTTTCCCTAATGCGAGTCATCATGCTGGTGACCATGATCCGCGCCGAGCTCATCGAAGAGCAGCTGGTGGAGCAGATGGACGCGCTGGCGACGCGCACCGCCCTGCTCCAGGGCTCCGCGGATGTCGAACAGTACATTCTGGACAACTACGAAAACAGCATCACCAACAACACGTCGTTCACCTACACGGACGGCAACGGCGCCCACACCACGACCATCAAGAGCTATCTGACCAACGTCCTGAACATCAACGTGTCCACCGGCATGTTCCCAGGCGGGAACACCACGACTTGGTCCGCAGAACAGAAGGACCAGATCATCGCCGCCATCGAGACGAGGCAGGACGAGCTGAACACGATTTCGCAGGAGACCTCCATCAACATCCAGTCTCTCATCAACAAGCGTGACCAATCCTATCTGCTGGGCAGCAATGCCATCAGCCTCTTCAACAGCGGTCACATGAACGTCGCGAGGAACATCTAATGCAAGAAATCGCTGTTAGCAATGTAACTGCTTGGGATGTAGAGCTTTATACATCCATGGGCAATGATCCGCAACGGGTTGCCACCAGCCATACCTACAGCATCTCATGGAATGGCGTGCAGTACAACGACTTGTCCGTCGGCCGTCTGCTTATGCTCATCAGCATCGCCCGCGCGGAGGCGTCGGAGGCCATTTTGCAGAACGAGATGGAGCTTCTGGCCCGCCAGAGCGCGTTGCTGGAAAGCTCCGTCCAGGCCATGGAGCTGCTGCTGGCGGGAAATGTCGGTTATTCCACGTCATTCTCGTATGCGGATGAGACCGGCACCCATCAGACCACGCTGGGCAGCTATCTTCAGAACGTGTTGAAAATCAATGGCAATGTCCCCAACTCCACTTGGGGGGAGGCCCAAATCACTGAACTCTTTTCGAATGTCAAGAACCGTCAGGACGAGCTGAACACCGTCACCCAGAAGACCACCATCAACATCAAGGACTTGGTCACCAAGCGCAACCAGGCCCATTTGATGGACACCAATGCACTCAAGCGGCTTCTGAACGACGCGCAGAGCACTGCCAATAACATCTAGCCCATTCCTGCAGAAGGAGATATAGTATGGCTACATACATCAACTACACCGAAGGCGCCACCATCACCTACAACAACCAGCGCTACGAGCAGTCCTTGAACTTGGCGTTCACGAACTACAAGCTGGACAAGTATGGCCGTGCCACGACCGCCGGCAACGATGAGCTGAAGGTCCGCTCCTACTACACCGTCGGCGGCGTTGATTCCAGCCTCGACGGCATGCCGCTGACCATTGAGGATCTCGTGACGCTGCTGAGCGTAAAGCGCGCCAATGTCCTCGAGAAGGAAATCACGCCCATGGCCAAGATCATCGATGCCCGCAACGAGCGCATCGATGCCCTTGGCGTCCTGCTGGCCTCCGTCGCCCAGACACAGTCCAAGCTGGAGTCACAGGAGGAGGGCGATGACAACTCCTACGCCTGCAAGGGACTTTGCTACTACCTCAAACTGTATTTCACGGACAGCGAATTAAGCGAAGCCAACCTCCTCAGCTGGTGCAACAACCATAACAGCGAAACCGACAACTGCAACAGCAAGAAGTCCGACGGCTACATTGCCTCCGCCAATCAGCTCATCAAGGCGAAGATCGACTCGCTGAACAACGATGCCCAGTCCGACCTCTCCCGCATGGACAACTTGGTCTCCAAGCGCGACGAGGCCTACACGCTTTCCACGGATCTGCTCGGCAAGTTCTCCGACGGCCGCAGCAACATCATCAACAACATGAAATAACGACGTCAAGGTAGCAACGTGCCGTTCCTCACGGAAAAATTCATGCGTCTTGTCCGCTATCCGCAGGCGGAAGCCTCTCCGGATGGCAGGACAACGCTTGTCTTTGACGGACAGCCGGTGCTGTTTCAGGAGGACGGCGGCGGCTTGCGGCTGCGGGTTGATCTTCCCGCCCTTCCGGAGGATGCGGAGGAACGGCATGAGACTCTCTGCAAGCTCATGGCCTATGCAATGGGCCGCAGTCTGAAGGACAACGCCATCCTTTCCTATGACAGCGCCCAAAAGACCCTCTTCCTCTGGCAGCTTCTTGGCGGCGTCATTGATGACGAGACCTTGGTTTCACAGGTGGAGGCCTTTTTGGCCGCCTCCGAATGGTGGCGGCTTCGCCTGCAGCGGCAGGATGCCACCGCCCACTCGAATTCCCAAACGCTGTTCTCCCGCCAATGGCCGGGGGACTTCCGGATGGAGTCCCGGCTGGCGGAGTTCGCGGCGACTCCTCCAAAGGAGCCTTAAGCAAGAAAGGCATGCGGGCCCTCCGCATTGTGGCAACCCGATATGTTAATGTTCCATCCTCTTAATAATATGTCCGGCTTCCGGCGGAGTCTGTTGCTGACCCTGCTGCTGATTGGCCTCTCCGCCTTCTGCGGGATGGACATGCCCATATCATGGAAGACCCGCACCTATTCCTACACGGCACGGCAGGAGCCGGCCAGCGAGGTGCTGACCCATTTCGCCGCCGCGCAGGGAGTGGGGCTGAGCCTTCCTGCGGGACCAACTCCCGTGGTCAGCGGCAATTTCCATGGGCTGCACCCCCAGGTCTTTCTGGAGCAGGTCTGCGCGTTGGCCAACCTGATTTGGTACTATGACGGCGCGGGCCTCTACATCTGCACTCCCGCCGAAATGCGTTCCATCCTGCTGGAGCTCCGCTACATGAAGGCGGATGACGTCATCGAAATTCTCCGCGAGCTGGATGTGGAGGACCCCCGCTTCCCCATGGCCCGGACGAAGGACAACGCATTGGTCAAAATCAGCGGTCCGCCGCGCTATGTGGAACTGATTCAGGAACTTGTCGCCAAGGCGGACAGTCTGCGCAGAAATCGGCTCTTCCGTGATGAGGAGGTCCGCATCTTCCGGCTGAAGCACGCCTGGGCGGATGACGTGGATTTGGGCGGCGACCTGAAGGGCAGCAGCGCCGCTGTCCGCGGCGTCGCCAGCATTCTGCAGGAGCTCATGGGCACCGCCAGCGTGGCCCGCGGCAAGCTGCAGACGGATGCACAGCAGGCGGCGGAAAAGCCCCAGAGCGAGAAGACGGCGGATGAAAAAGCCGCCGAAGAATTGGAGCTTTTGGGTTCAAATTCTCCACAAATCCTTGCAGATAGGCGGCTTAATGCCGTTATCGTGCGGGACTCCAAGGCCCGTATGCCCTATTACGAGCAGCTGATTCAAGAGCTGGATGTACCCATCCGCATGGTGGAAATCGCCGTGACCATTTTGGACATTGACAAGTCCGCCCTCATGGATTGGGAGTTGCGGCTGAAGGCGTTGGGCAGCAAGCGCAAGGTACAGGCCGGAGCCGGGCTGAACGTGGACAATTTGGCGTCTCCCGAGTCGTTGGTGGGATTGGGGCTGACCGGCGCCCTCACCTATGTGAACAACAACTTCTCGCTGGCCTCCAGCATCACCGCTTTGGAGGAGAAGGGGAAGGCGCGGACCATCTCCCGCCCCAGCATCCTCACGTTGGACAATGTGAGCGCCACCCTACAGGACACGAAGAGCTATCATGCGAAAGTGGTCGGCAAAGAGGTGGTGGATTTGACGGAAGTCTCTACGGGCATTGTACTTACGGTTCAGCCCCGCATTGTGGATCTGCCTCGTCAGGAAGTGGAGGAGGGCATGCCCATGCCGCCGTCCTACGAGATTTGGATGACGCTGCAGATTCAGGACGGCGATTTCGAGACCGTGGTGGTGGACGATCTGCCCATGTCCCACGACAGCACGCTGGAGACCCAGGCGGGCGTCCAGGAGGGGCAGAGCCTGCTGATTGGCGGCTACATGCATGAGACCGTCATCGAGAAGGCGTGGGGCATTCCATTCCTGCGCTCCATTCCGTGGATTGGCTGGCTGTTCGGCGGCGTGGCCAAAGACAAGAGCATGATGCAGCGCATGTTCCTGCTGTCGCCCCGCATGGTGGTCTTCAACCATTTGAGCAGCGATCCGGTGGAATCCTCCGTGAAGCATCGTGACGTGGAGTTGGAACGCCGCATTCAGGACGAGTTCCGGCGGCGGGACCACGAACGGGATGTGGATGAGCAGGAGCGGGAGGAGATCCGCAAGGCGGAGGAGGAGGAATGGCGCCGCGAGGAGAAGGAGCGCATCAGGGAGCGGCGCGAGGCCCTGAAGCGACAGAAGGAACTGCGCGAGCAAGAGCGTAAGGAGAAGAGCGACAATCAGTGACGTTTCGCGGATTTTTTGTCCGGACGGATGTTCCCTTGAAAGAGAACCCAGCCGGGCCCCTTGAAATCCAATGACAAGGTATCGGGAAGCCGTGGCAGGAAGAGGTCGCGGAGACGGAGCTTGGCGCAGAAGGCGGCGGGCTTCGGACAGCCGCCCCAGGCGACAAGGGCGTTGGGCGACAGGTGAAGCGTCTCCCCTTCCTCCAGCTGGGCCTCATGCAGGGGCGATGCCGTGCAGACAAAGGCCGGAGCGCCGGCGGCTGCCGTGTCCAACTCCGTCAGCGCGAATATGTTGCGAACGGAGCCTGGCACGAGGTGAAGCCGCTTGCCGGCCAGACGACGCGACCGCTCCGCGAACAGCAGGAACTCGCTTCGCACCGTCACCGTTCGGTTGTCGGCGGGAAGGGCGGTGACGAAAGGGCAGTCCTGCAGTCCAAGCCATAGCGTGCCCTTCATGACTCCGTGGCGGAGCATGAAGCGGTCCGCATCGAATAGCCGCGTCAGCCAGTTCCTCCAGGAACCCTGACGCATGGGAACCACGCCGGCGCGCAGGGTGCCTGAAAAGGCCATCACGCCGCTGGGCCGATAGAGGAAATCCAGCTCTCCGTCCACGCGGAGAGCGCCGTCTTCAACATGATATTCGTTTGCCGTTTCCATTACTGCTCCTGTGACATATCAATAAGTTAGCACAATGACCATCGATTTCAATGCAATACGTCAAGCCATGAGCATGGAGGGCGCTCCCTCCCTGCAGGGCGCCACCGCCTCCGCGGGGGCGGCGGGCGTAGAGCGTGGGGAGGTCATGGGCTTCCAGATTGAGACTCAGCCGGATCCGTCGGCCATGCTGGCCGACTCGCTGGAGGAGATTTCCTCCATGTTCGAGGAGACCGAAGTCAAGAGCATGAGCGACAGGGAGATCGGCGATAAGCGAAAGACGGAGGATCGTTTCAACATCCGTGTCCGCTTCTGGGCCCACAAATTGGGGGACATGCCGAATTCGGATGTCATCATGGGCATCCTGCGGCGGATGCGCAACATGGGCATGGTTTCGCAGCAGCAGCTTCTCTCCATGCTGAACGATGCATCGGAGGATGTGACCCATCAGTTCGCCATGTTGGAGTGTTTGGAGGAGGCGCTTGCGGAAAGTCCTGCGGATGAGGCGCTTATGAATACGGTGCGACAGACTCGTATGGAGCTGGAACGCACCAAGGGCCCCGAAATCCGTGTGGGCGTCAATTTGGCGGAGCTGCTGGAGGAGCAGGGTGGAAGCCTGGAGGAGATGCAGGCCAAGCGGGACTTGTACCGCGGCGAGATTCTCGGCTTCGAAGACCCTCAAGCCTGCTTCAAGTCCCTTCTGGCCAGCCAAGGGGCCGATAAATTGGGGGACGCCATCGATTTTCTCATTGCTGCCTGCTCCGTGGACATGGCGGCGACAACGCCGTCCACCCAGCCGGAGGAGCTTCGGCGGATCATCGTCGATCTGCAGAGCGTCGAGGTGCTCAAGACCGTCTTGGAGCGCTTTGACAAGCTGGAGGGGCGGATGAGCCACATATTCGGAGAGTCTCTCCAGATGTCCGGAGAGACCATGACGGGACAGGTTTTGGACATGACACGGCAGAACTTCCTGAACGGGGCGGTCATCGAGGCCTTTGTGGCGGCGGTGGGCCTGAAGAAGCTCTATCCGAAGATGGATTTCATGCGGGAGTTCTCCGCCATTGTCCGCTCCATGTCCCTCCGCTGTTTCCCTGATGTGGATAGCCGTCTGCGGATGGTGGACAGCGCTCAGGAGTATCTGGACGAGCTGATTCGCGAAGAGGAGGACACTCTGGAGACGGCGGACGAGTCCGCGAGAGTGCTCTTGTGACGGGTTGTATATAGTATATGGTATATAGGATATAGAGGATAAGAGGAAAGGAGGTTGACATGGTGCCCGCTTGGCTGCAGCAGTTGATACGGGACTTCGGGGCCCGAATGGGACTGGCCCAGTTTGAGCTCAACGACCGTGGCGTCGCCGGCTTCAAGGCGGAGAATGGCTTCCGCTTCCAGCTGGAGCACCATGACGACCACCTGTTCATGTCCATGGCCTTTCCCATGGTGGAGTCCACGGAGAATCTGGAGGCGCTGCTGGAGATGGTTCATCCGCAGCAGCGACTGCCCTATGCCGTCCATTCCGCCTACAAGTCGGGAAGTGGTGGCGTGTTCCTCCTCTCCACGCCTGCGCGGGAATTGAGCCTTCCCGAGTTGATGCTTCGTTTTGAATGTCTTTGGAAACTGGCCGGAATGGCCAGCAGGAAACTTGCCTGATGGAAAACCGGGTCACCAATTCAATCCATTTCAACACGAACGTCCGGACGACGGAGTTCGACGACACGCCGCAGCAGGCGGCGGTCCGTCAGAACGAGACCGCGCCGCTGCTGCCCTCCGGCACGGCGGTGACGGAGCAGATCCGCCAGGTCTTCAATTTCAACACCGTGGAGGCCGAACTGCTGCACTTCATGGAGAGCGCCTGCCAGAATCCCACGCTGCGCTCCGCGCAGGAGTTCCAGCAGGCTCTCCGAAAAGCCTTTGACAATCTGAAGAAGAATCATGGCGACCACTCTTCCAAGGCCGCGCAGGTTCTCCAGCAGCTTCTGGAGGACAAGATGCTTTTGGATTGGTACCGCGCCATGATTGTCGATAACTGAACATCCTGAACCGCAAGATGATGGATCCTGATGACAAACAAGTTCTGCTGATGCTGGCGTGGCTCTTCCTGCAGCACGGACAGACGGCCAAGGCCGCCGCCCTTTGCGAGGAGATCCATGACCAGGAGCCCGACAACACCGTTGCCGCGGCCATCCTGGCCAGTATCTATCTGCAGAACGCGGAGCCACAAAAGGCCTTGGACGTCCTTTCGGCCGTCACCTTCCCGCCGGAAATGCAGCGGGCAGGCGTTCTGCTTGAGGGACAGGCACTTGTGGCACAGGGACATCTGGCGGAGGCCAACGCCAAGTGGCAACACTATCTGACGAACAAACATGTCTAGCATAACCAGCATTTCATCCAATATCAGCCGTTTCGGCGACTTTGCGTTGGCGGCTTTGGTCGTGGCCATCGTCGGCCTGCTCATCATTCCGCTGCCGACGCCGGTGGTCGACTTGCTCATCGCCGTCAACATCGGCATCTCCACCGTCATGCTGATGCTCTCCCTTTATCTGCCGCGGGCGCTGGCCTTCTCCACCTTCCCCAGCATGCTGCTGTTCACCACCCTTTTCCGACTGGCCCTGAACGTGACCACCACCCGACTGATTCTCCTGAAGGCCAACGCCGGCGAAATCATCTACATTTTCGGTAACTTCGTTGTCGGCGGCAACTTCGTCGTCGGCGCCGTCATCTTCCTCATCATCACCATCGTCCAGTTCGTCGTCATCTCCAAAGGTTCGGAACGTGTCTCCGAAGTCGCCGCCCGATTCACGTTGGACGCCATGCCCGGCAAGCAGATGAGTATCGACGCCGACATGCGCGCCGGCGCCATCGACATTGAGCAGGCCCGTAAGAGCCGTGCCGAACTGACCGCGGAAAGCCAGCTCTTCGGCGCCATGGACGGTGCCATGAAATTCGTCAAAGGAGACTCCATCGCGGGCCTGATCATCACGGCCATCAACATCATCGGCGGCTTCTGCATCGGCATGCTCATGAAGGGGATGCCCGCCGGCAAGGCCATTCAGACCTATGCCATCCTGACCGTCGGTGACGGCCTGGTCTCCCAGATTCCCGCGCTGCTGGTCTCCATCACCTCCGGTGTCATCGTCACCCGCGTCGGTTCGGACAACTCCAAGCCCCTGGGCATTGACATCATCAACCAGTTCTTCGCGCAGCCCAAGTCCATCATGCTCGGCGCCGTCATGTTGGTCTTCATTGGCCTGATTCCTGGCTTCCCGAAACTACAGTTCTTCTGTCTGGCCGCCCTGACCGGTCTGGTCTCCTACAGCTTGATGGTCATGAAGAAGCGCAAGGAGGCCGCGGAGGATCAGGCGGCGGAGGATCCCCTTCAGACCAAGGCCGCCGTCTCCTCCGTGGACACGGAGCGGCCGAAGCCCAAGAACCAGCCGCAGAAGGAGGGAGACGACTTCTCCCTGGTGGTCCCCCTGATGGTGGATATCGACGCAAGTGTCCGCAGCGCATTTACTTACAATGCGCTTAACGAAGAGATCATGTCGGTGCGGCGGGCCCTCTATCATGACTTGGGCGTTCCCTTCCCCGGCATCAACCTGCGGCTCAATGAAAACCTCACCGATGGACGCTATCGGATTCTGGTCCATGAAGTTCCCGTGTCCGAAGGGCAGCTGCGTTTGGGCAAGATCTTCGTCACGGAGCAGGCGGAGAATCTGGATGTCATGGGCGTCCCCTGCGAGAAGGACAAAGCTTTCCTGCCCGGCTTTGACACCATTTGGGTGGATGAGGACCGCGCGGAGATTCTTGAGCAGGCTGGCGTGGGCTTCATGAAAGTCGATCGGGTCCTCACCTATCACCTCTCCCATGTCCTGCGGAAGTACGCCGGAGAGTTCATCAGCCTGCAGGAGACCAAATTGCTGCTGGACCATCTGGAGAAGACCTGTCCGGAGATCGTCCGCGAGGTCATGCGGGTTCTGCCTTTGCAGAAGCTGACGGACGTTTTGCAGCGGCTGGTCGCCGAAGGCATTTCCGTCCGCGACTTGAAATGCATCATGCAGTGCCTCATCGAATGGGGACAGAAGGAGAAGGACACAGTCCTGCTGGTGGAATACGCCCGCAGCTCCCTCTCCCGCTACATCAGCTACAAATACTCCGGCGGGCAGAATCTGCTGGCCGCCTATCTGCTGGATCCCGCCCTGGAGGAGAAGATTCGCAAGGCCATCCGCCAGACCTCCGGCGGCAGCTATCTGGCCATGGAACCCAGCCAGGTCCGCAAACTGATGGAGAACATCAAGGCCACGGTGGGCGACCTGCGGAAACTGAAGATGAAGCCCGTGCTGCTGGTTTCGGTGGACATCCGACGCTATCTGCGGAAAATCATCGAGTCGGAGTATGCCGAGCTTCCGGTCCTCTCCTATCAGGAGCTTTCCAAGGAGATCAATATACAGCCATTGGGAAGAGTTTCGTAACAAATTATGCCTAAGATACTTAAAATACTAACTGGCCCTCAGGAGGGCGCCGAGCTGGAACTGGATGCCGGCATCGCCCTGCGCATTGGCACCGACGCGTCCTGCGACGTGGCCCTTGTGGACGCCATGGCGCCCTCGCTGGCCGCCGAACTGCTGCTGCAGGACGACAATGTTATGGTGACCGCCCAGGCGGAGCAAATCTTCATGGGCGAGGAGCCCCTTGTCGTTGGCCAGTCGACGTCGATGACGGACTACACCATCCTGACCATCGGCTCAACCCGTTGCGCCGTAGGGGATTCCGACAAAGTCTGGCCGCCGATGAAATGGATTCCCCTGGATGTGCTTCTGGCCGACAAGACGGCCGCGCCAGCCGAAACCGCGGCACCGAAGGCCGACGAGAAGGCAACGCCAGCGACGGAGGCCGCCGAGACTTCGAAAGCGCCGACGGCGACTGCAGCGGAGGAGGACGCCCCTCTGTCCAGAGAACAGCTGGAGAAACTGGACGAACTTCAAAGCAAAAAGCGGGCGGCGCGGCGCAAAAAGCTGGCCATCCTGCTGTGGGGAATTCTGCTGTTGGGTTGCGCTGTCGCCATGTGGGTGACGGGAAAATACGTCTGGAGCAAGGCGCAGCCGAAGGAGGTTATACAGGAGGAGCCGGTGGACGTCCAGAAGCGGAACCAAGATGAGCTGCGGGCTAAGGTGATTGCCTATCATCTTGATATGGAGGAAGATGAGAAAGGCGACATTCGCCGGATCTCCGGCAATCTGCCCACCGTGTCCCAACGGATTCTCATCGAGCAGGCCATCCGCTATGAAGCTCCCTACATCACCTGCGAGCTGACGGACGATGAGACGCTGGCCCGTTCCGTGAAGGGGCTGATTTGGGGCCTCGCCGAGGAGCGGCTGAAGCTGGTCAGTCTCCATGACCGCATCGCGGAAATCACGGGCATGACGGAAAGCGAAGAGGAATGGAAGACCATCGTGGAGAACATCCGCCACGATGTGCCTCGGCTGGCCGGCCTGAAGAGCGAAGTCGTCTATGCGGACGCCATGGCGGCGCGGCTGCGGGAGGCGTTGAAGCAGACCGGCTTCCATGATGTGGGCATCGAGATCCTGCCGGGCGAACTGCAGTTCACGGGCTTTGTCCCCGAAAGCGACAGGGAGACTTTCATCGCCTTCCTCGCCGAAGCCGTGCATTATTTCCCTGATAACGCAAAGCTGAGCAACATGGTCAAGTGGCGCAGTCCCGCCACCGCCACGGAGGACGGAGCCGCTGAGGACATGCGGCCTCGACAGCTTCCCATCATCGGAATCGCCGTCCATCCCATTCCCTATGTGATTTTGGCGGATGGACAGCGCATGGGCATGGGCAGCGTCGTGGGGGGATATACCATCAAGGATATCTCTCTGACGGAAGTGACCTTGAGCAACGACAATGAACAGCTGATTTGGAGGCCCTGAACATGGAAGGCGGAAAATCCGAGCTGAAGCTCCTTGACATGGAGCATAATTTAGCCGGCGTAAACACCGAGGTCTATGCGAAGAAATACGACCGCACCCTGCTGCTTCTGAAGAAGCGGACTCAGGCCGCCGTCGACGAGGGCATGGCCCAAAGCGATTTCGCCGCCGCACAGCTTCTTCTGGATGCGGTGGACACCGCCAGAAAGCTGATCAAATTGTCAATTCGGAAGTAGCAATTCGTGATTTTGGAGTTAGGAACTGGAGGTTTCAGAGGAAGATTCAAGACTGCCCGTCTATGAAAATGGAAGGGGCAAGAAGGAAATAATCGCCAATAAAATCCGTTGCTTATTTGCAAAGGAGCAGAATACATATAAAGTATTAAGTTTGTTAGTACAACATTTTTAGCCGTTGATCGTTGCGTCGGTTTCTCTTCGGGAAACGGCGCGGCCGAAAAGGAGGTAGCCAAAACCAAAAAATGTTGTTTTTGAGTTGTTGAGTTTTTAGGATTTTAGTTTTTCGTTTGTCAATTGTATTTTAAGCGTGCACGTTGCACAAAGCCAACCCAAAAGGAACAAGGAGCAAGAACAATGTCCGTTACCAGTAAACTTGTGGATGCCTACGTTGCCGACAGACTGCAGAACAGCCCTGCCTACCACAACCCCTATTACAGCGGCACCTACAACAAGGTGTTGCACCTGGACGATGTCTATCTGGCCCTGATCATCGCCACCCAGAACATGGAGCATCGTGTGGAGGACTCTCTGGAGAACTACATGAAGGATCCGGATGTTCAGGCCAACCTGCAGCAGCTGCAGTATGACCTGCAGTCCTGGAACCTGGCTCTGACCACGTCCACCAACATGCAGAAGAACATGTCGGATGCGTTGAAGAGCATTGTTTCCAACCTGCGCTAAGTCATTATGCTTGAACTGACCACGGAAGAGGTACAGCTGTTGCTGGAGACCGCTCTCATGGCCATTGGTCAGAATCGCTTCAAAAGCGCGATGAAGATTCTGATGGCCTTGGAGCAGTATCGCCCCGGCCACGAGTCCGTGGACGTGGCGAAGGTGATTCTGTGCCTCTCCCAGTTCCAAGGCAAGGTGGCCTTGGAGTTCATCGATGGCGAAGCCCTGCCTCGGCATCCGGACAGCCGGATGCTGAAGGCATTCCGTTGCATGGCCTTGATTCAGTTGCAGCGTGGCGAGGAGGCGAAGCCGGTCCTGTGGGAGTTGCAGGACGGCGACGACAATGCCGCCAATCTGTCCAAGAGCATGCTTGAGAGTATGTAAAACCAACGGCGAAATCCCATGAACGATTTCATTGTAGAAGCAATTCGAGCTGCCATGTCGGCACCGTCCGCTCAGGCGACGGAGGCCGCGACGGCCGCAAAGGGCCCTGACGCCGCCCTGGTCGAGAAATTCAACCAGGTCATGGCGACGGCGGACATCCGGCCGGAGAACCAGATTGTGCAGCCGCCAACTCCCACGCCCATCCCCTTTGCGGATCGGGTGGGACAGGCTTTCCGCGCAGCGGAGGCCCGACAGTTCGAGACCTATGGCAAACTCCACGACATGGTGGAGACCAGCAAGTCCAAGACCCTTTCCCTGACGGAGTTGATGGAGCTCCAGTATCAGGTCGCCAATCTTTCCATCCAGCAGGAACTGGTCACCAAAGTCATTGACCGCGGCAGCCAGGCCATCCAGACCCTGTTCAAAAACCAGTAATTTTCTTGCGCTCATGAGACGAATCATAACTCCATTATTTGTAGTGCTTTGCGCGCTTCTCCTCAACAGCTGCGACCAGACCGTCGTGCTGTTCAACTCTCTGGAGGAGCAGCAGGCCAACCCCATCATGGCCGCTTTGCAGGAAAACAACCTCTCCTGCCAGAAGGTGGCTGGAGAGGAGAACACCTGGAAGCTGTTGGTCAATCAGAGCGATTTCGCCAAAGCGGTGGAAATCTGCCAGCAGAATGGCCTCCCCCAACAGCTTTATCATGGAGTGGGAGACGTCTTCAAGAAGACCGGCATGGTCTCCTCTCCCACGGAGGAGCGCATTCGCTTCATGGACGCGCTGGCGCAGGATCTGGCCCACACCATTTCGGAAATCGACGGCGTCATTTCCGCCCGTGTCCATATTGTGCTGCCGAACAACGACCCCTTCGCGAAGAACATTTTGCCGTCGTCCGCGGCGGTGGCCGTCCGCCATCGGAGCGACTGTGACCTGGAGGATCACATTCCGGAGATCAAGAATCTGGTCAAGAACGCCATCGAGGGCGTGGACTACGATAAGATCACGGTCACGCTGTTCAAGGTCATTGTGGCCCCTCGTGAACAGCTTGCCGCGCCGCCAAAGCAAAAACTGCAGCTCAATGCCCAGACCATTCGGATTCTGGTGACGGCGAACGCCACGTTGGCGGTGCTTTTGGCGGTGGTTCTGGTTCTGGTCATTATCCGGCTTGTGGGCGGCAAGGGCCGTCAGGAGCCGCAGAAGACGGCGGCAAGGTGATGACGGGTTCGGAGAACATGGACGGCCTGCTTCGGCGGCTGCGGTTCTGCGGGAATCCTCTGGACATGGCGGAGGAGTCTCGAGTGGCGGCGCTGTTTGGCCCGTTCCCTCCAGACCGAGTCAAGGCCTCCCCGGCGGCATGGCTTCGTTTGAAGCCCTTGGCGGAGCGTCAGTGGCAGACGCCGCCCGTTGACTTTCCATCATCGCCGTTGGCGGACTATCTGCTTCTGTCCATGGAGCAGACTCGACGTCTGGCCGACTGGCTGGGAGTCTTGGCCTATTGTCCGATTCTTCGCGTCACGCTGAAAGGCTCTATCCTGCAGGCGCTGCGTCAGGCCATGCCCCACTGCTATCCGGATGTGCTTCGGCAGGCCAAGGCGTTCCAGAAGTGGCAGGAGCCTCTGAACGCGTCGGTGACGGACAAGTCCGCGCTGACGCCGCAACAGCTTCGTCGCCATGGCTACGGCCTGCTGCTGGCCATGTTCGCGGCCTTCGCCCCTGCGGTCCTACGACGGTGGCGGCTGCGGTTTCCTCCGGAGGAGATCGATGCGGTCACGTCCGTTCCATGGACTGCCGACGCACAGACCTCCTTCGACCTCCTTGACGCACTTCATCACCGCGGATTGATAGGCGCTTGAATATGTTGATTGTCAAACAGGGAAATCTTCAAATCGAGACGACGGGACGTCTGATTCGGCGTGCCCAAGTCAAGGCCGTCTCGGATGCCATGGAGCTGATGACGGCCGCCCAAGCGGAGGCGGACGACATCCGTCGGAAGGCGCAGGAAGAGTTTGAGCGTCAGCGCCAGCTGGGCCTCGAGAAGGGGCTGGACGAGGGCAAAGGCGAAATCGCCATCCAGAAGCTGGAGCAGGTGGAGAAGTCCATCGACTATCTGAACAAGATGGAGAACCGGATTGTGGAGCTGGTTCTGACGGCGCTGAAGAAATGCGTCGCGGAAATTGGCGACCGCGAGCTGATGGTGCAGGTGGTGCTGAAGGCCATGCAGGCCGTTGTCCGCAATCAGCAGCAGATTACGCTGAAGGTCAGCCTGGAGCAAATGGACAACGTGAAAGCGCGGTTGAACGATATCCTATCCCATTATCCGGGAGTTAATTACATCAATCTGCAGGAGGACCCCAAACTCAAGGGCGTCGCCTGCATCTTGGAAACCGACGCGGGAAATGTGGACGCCTCGCTGGACGTTCAGCTTTCCGCCATCGAGAAGGCCCTTCGAAAATGCTTTAACCAATCATGAGCAAGTCGGGTAGATTAGACTATATCGCCAACACGCTGATGCAGGCGCTGGATGACGTGCAGCCTTATGAGGTCAAAGGCAAGGTGCTGCAGGTCATAGGGACTATTGTGCATGCCAGCGTCCCCGGCGTGAAGGTCGGTGAAATCTGCATCCTGCGCAATGCATGGGAGGACACGGAGCTTCTGGCGGAGGTGGTCGGCTTTTCCAAAGGCGAGGTCCTGCTGACCGCTCTGGGGCAGATGCAGGGCATCTCCACGCTGACGGAAGTGATTCCCACCCATCGCGTTCATCGGGTGGGTGTTGGCCCCGATCTGCTGGGGCACGTGGTGGACGGCCTGGGCCGCCCCATCGACACGGACACGAAGGGCGTCTTCTATCCCGAAACCTACTACCCCGTGTTTGCGGATCCACCTAACCCCTTGGAACGACGGGTGATATCTACCCCGCTTCCCCTTGGGGTGCGTGCCATCGACAGCATGCTGACCTGCGGCGAAGGGCAGCGTCTGGGCATCTTCGCGGCCGCAGGCGGCGGCAAAAGTACGCTGATGGCGCAGATTGTCCGCAACACGCAGGCGGAAGTCACGGTGCTGGCCCTCATCGGTGAACGTGGCCGTGAAGTCCGCGAGTTCATCGAACGGGATTTGGGGGAGGAAGGCATGCGGAAATCCGTCGTCGTCTGTTCCACCTCCGACCGCTCCAGCATGGAACGGCTGAAGTCCGCCTACGTGGCGACGGCCATTGCGGAGTATTTCCGCGACAATGGCAAGAAGGTGCTCCTGCTGATGGACTCCGTCACTCGCTTCGGCCGTGCCCAGCGGGAAATCGGCCTGGCCGCTGGCGAACCGCCGACCCGACGGGGCTTCCCCCCGTCCGTCTTCTCCGAATTGCCGAAATTGATGGAACGGGCGGGAAATTCCGCAAAGGGTTCCATCACAGCACTTTATACAGTTCTTGTTGAAGGCGATGACATGACTGAGCCCATCGCGGACGAAACTCGCTCCATCTTGGACGGTCATATCATTCTGTCCCGCAAGCTGGCCCAGAAGAACCACTATCCCGCCATTGATGTCATGGCCTCGGTCTCCCGATGCATGCCCGCCATCGTCTCCAAAGAGCATGCGCAGGCGGCGAGCCGGGTTCGCAAGCTACTGGCCAAATATGCGGAGATCGAGATGCTTCTGCAAATCGGCGAATACAAGCAGGGCAGCGATGCGGCAGCCGACGAGGCAATTGCTAAGAACAAGCAAATCAACGATTTCCTTTGTCAGGGCCTGTTCGAGAAGGTCCCCTTTGACGAGGTCTTGACAAAACTGAAGGCGGTTGTCGAATAATGGCGAACTATGTTCTTGAACCTTTATTGGACATTCGGCGGAAGCGCGAGGATGAAATGGCGCAGCAGGTGAACCGCGCGCGGCAGGACATCCAGACGGCGGAGACGGCACGGGACGAGGCGAAGCGACGGCAGGAGACGTTCGACCGGGAGCTCCCCGAAAGGAAGGAGCGGCTCTATGCGACGGTCATCCATGTCATCGTGAAGCGAGAGCAGATTGACAAAATGAAGGAGGCCCTTGCGGACCTGGAACGGCAGCACTTGGCGTTGGCCGAAATGGTGAGCCAGGCGGAAAACCGTGTCATTCAGGCCCATCAGGCCCTGGAGGACGCCCAGAAGAATTGGTTGAAGGCCACCAAGAACACCATGAAGCTGGACTCCCATAAAGATGCGTGGCTGGAGGAGGAAAAGCGCATCGAGGCGGAAAACGCGGAGAAGGAACTGGAGGATTTGCATCCGCAACTCTCTCTGGTTGGTGAGGATGATGATTCGATTTGAACCGGACATCTTAGACATGGCCTTGGAGTGCCCCTCCTTGGAATGGACGATGGCTCCGCTGACGGCGGTGGCCAGGGACATTTCTGCCGAGAGCGTGGCGCGTTTCACGGCTTTGATGGAGCAGTCCGACGAGCCTGCGTCGATGAGCGTCTCGCTTCCAGCTTCGGATGAAAAGACGCATCTTGTTGACTCAACGGGAGTTGCAACGCACATGGCATCGGCGCCCCTTTGGAATAGGGATCTCATGAACCATGTCATGGTCTTCTCCAAATTGGCGATGACGCCGTCGGCGGTCTCCTGCTCCGTGGCGGGAGAGACGGTTTCGCAGGGGGAGACGGTTTCAAGCACCTTCATTCCCCAGGCGGATTTTTCAGCGGCGGCACCGGCGGCAGTGATGTCTCAGACAATCCTTCCCCATGGGGAGGTGACAGCGGAAAAGCGTCCGTCAGGGGCCACTTCCCTATACCATATATATAATAGGGAAACGACAGGGGAGGGCACGAAAAACGGAACGGCGGTTGTGATGACGCCGAGCCGCGCCGTTGCAACCGCATCAGTGGCCGTGAGCGTGAAGCCCTTGCCGTTGCGGTCGAATGCAGTTGCCCTCCACGTGAAGACCACGGAGCTTCCGAAAACGACCTTGGCGACCTTGGCCGTGCAGACGGTATGGGCTCCCACTGTGTTTTTCTCGTTGCAAGTCGTTGCTCCGCAGTTATTTGTGGATTATGATGCGTCGGCATTGACGGTGTCTTCGCAAGTTTTTGTCCCGCAGGAAATTGCAAAACAAACTGTGCCCGAACCGCCGGCTCCGTCACAACCCGTTGCCCCGCAGGAAGTTGCGGCTCAATCCGTTGTTCCGCAAGCAGTTGCGTCACAGACGGTTGCGCCACAAGCGATGGTTGCACAACCCGTTACGCTGCAAGAAATAGCGGCACAAACGGTTCAACTTCGTGATATGGCGTCTCAAGTGGTTGCAGCTCAGACCGTTGTACCACCAGCTGTTACGGCCCAACCCGTTGCTCCGCAAAAAGTTGTGGCAGAACCCGCTACGCCGCAAGCGTCAATGGGTCAACCTGTTACGCCACCATCAATAATAGCACAGCCAGTAGCTCCGCAGGCGGTAACGGCACAGCCTGTTGCCCCACCAGAAGTTACGACTCAGCCAGTTGCTCCGCAAGAAGTTGCGGAAGAATCCGTTGCGCCACAATCGGTAATTGCACAGCCTGTTGCCCCGCAAGTGATTGCAGCTCAACCTGTTACACCGCAGGCAGTTACGGCCCAACCCGTTGCTCTGCAGACGATTACGGCTCAACCCGTTACGCCACAATCGGTAACTGCACAGCCTGTTGCCCCGCAAGTGATTGCAGCCCAACCGGTTGCCCCGCAGGCAGTTACGGCCCAACTCGTTGCTCCGCAAGAAGTTGCGTCGCAGATGGTGACGACACAATCTTTTGCCCCGCAAACGGTTCCAATTTATGATGTCAAGCCTCAATCGGTTACAGCTAAGACCATTGTGCCACCAGCTGTTACGGCACAACCCGTTGCGCAGCAAGCAGTTGCGGCAGAACCCGTTGCACCGCAAGTGGTAAGCACACAACCCGTTGCCCCGCAGATACTTACAGCACAGCCTGTTGCCCCGCAGGCGGTTACAGCACAGCTCGTAGCTCCACAAGTGATTACGGCACAACCCGTTGCTCCTCAAATAGTTGCGAAAGAACCCATTGCTCCCCAGGCTGTTGTGTCACAGCCTGTTTCGCCGCAAGTTGTTTCAATTCATGATGTAACGCCGCAAGCAGTAACAGCGCAACCTGTCGCAGCTCAGCCTATTACCCCACAAGCAGTTGCTACAGAATCCTTTGCCTCGCAGACTGTTGTAACTCAGCCTGTTGCAGCACAAGTGGTGAATACGCAGCCCGTTACCCCGCAAGAAGTTGCATCGCAACCTGTTGCATCGCAGACGGTTACGTCACAGCCCGTTGCTCCGCAGACGGTTACGGCACAACCCGTTGCTCCACAGAAAGTTGCGTCGCAACCCGTTGCCCCGCAGGCGGTTACAGCACAGCTCGTAGCTCCACAAGTGATTACGGCACAACCCGTTGCTCCGCAAGAAGTTGCATCGCAGATGGTGACGACGCAACCTGTTGCCCCGCAGATGCTTACAGCACAGCCTGCAGCTCCGCAGACGGTAACGGCTCAGCCAGTTGCGTCACAGCCTGTTGCCCCACAAATAGTTGCGGAAGAACCTGTTACGCCACAAGTGACAATGGGTCAACCGGTTGCGCCACCATCAGTAACAGCTCAACCTGTTGCATCGCAGAAGGTTATGGCACAACCCATTGCCCCGCAAGAAGTTGCGTCGCAGCCTGTTGCTCCGCAAGTGATTACAGCGCAAGCTTTCGCCCCGCAAGTGATTACAGCGCAACCTGTTGCCCCGCAAACGGAGGTGTCACAGTCGGTGGTGCCGCAGCCCGTTATGATGCCAGCGGTTGAAGGGCAACCGATTGCTCCGCAAGAGGTATTGGCTCGACACGTAGCGCTTCAAACTACAGCAGCTCAATCGATTGACCGGTCTGCCGTTGTGGCACAACCCGTTGCAGAACATGCGGTTACAACACCGATCATGGTGCCGCAAACCGTTGCTTCTCAGTCTGTTACATCACCGCCAGTTGCGGCACAACCCGTTGTCGCTCAACCCATTGCGATGCCAAGAGAGATGGTGCAAGCCGTTGTCGCTCAACCCATTGCGATGCCAAGGGAGACAGCACAGGGCGTTGTCGCTCAACCCGTGGCGACGCCAGGAGAAACGGCACAACCCGTTGCATATCAGCCTGTTGCACCGCAGGTGATGCCAAATGACCACGGGGTTGCTCAAGGGTTTGCTGCGCAACCCATTGCCCCGCAACCGATTCCAATGCAATACCGAGTTGAGACGTTCATCCTGCCACAAGCAGTTGTCTTGCAGCCGATGGATGCCCCCATCACGGTTTCCGTGACACACTCTGACTTTGCCATGGTGGCGCCTTCGGCAGCGGCCCCCATCCAGGTCAGCATCCGTCAGGACGAGATCCAGCAGATTGTTCTTCAGCCACCCGCGTTTCCGCAGACATCGGTGATTTCGGCGCAGCAGGGTGCGCAGGAGTTCGTTCCCATCCCCATGGCCGGCTTGGGAAATGAGCCGAAGGCGAATGCGATTCCTCTCGAAACAGCGCAAATCATTGTTCCGCTGGATCGTCAAGTCTCGATTGCAGTGACTCCGGAAGTGGCGACGCAGACGGCGATTGGGTATGAGACGGATTCCTATCCTCTGGAGTCTCAGGAATGGGTGGCAACCTCTATTGCTCGGCTGAGCGAGGCTTTATACCTTGTTGCACCGCAGAGTGATACAGTACAGTATACAGTGATGGCCCCCATGGCGGGACCGATGGCGGAAGCGGCGTATTCCATGGATATTCCGAAGGAGACCATGGCGGCGACGACCACCCCCGTCCTTCCTCTGAATGTGGAGATTTCAAAGCCAAGGTCGGAGTCGATTGTCGTGCGCGAGGCGCCGCAGTCGTCACCGTCACTGTATGTCATTGTGCCCCAATGGAATAGACCTGTCTCTCTGGAGACTCGGCCCATTGGGGGTCCCATGGATCAGACATTGAAGGCAATGCCGTTGCCGATGCCGATTCTAGGGGAGACCCCGCGTTTGACTGTGAGGAACGAAGTTGCTCCTCATATTGTGGAACTTTCTGTCCCACAAGAGTTTGAAAAAGAGAATCCGATTGCGGAATACGTCTCGGTCCAGCCCTTGCCCATGACTCCGCAATCCCTTCCGCTGACTTGGGTTACCGATACGCCAACGGATGGGGTCGTGACGATGAATCAACCCTTGGTTCGCAAGGATGAACCGCTTCAGTTTGAATTGGCCTCGGATGAAAAGGTGTTCTCTGTTCATTCCATGGCGGTAAAGCCGGATGTCCAGACGGAGCCTGCAGGCCTTGCTGTTTCATCTCAACCTGTTGTCCTCCAAGCTGTTGAGACTCCAATTAAGAGTTTGGCGGTTGAGCGCGGAAAGACGGTTTCCGCCATGCCCGCTCTCCTTTCGGCTGGCATGCCCCAATTGATTCTCATGCCAGACGTTGCGCTGTGTGCTGTTGCGGCTGTTTCACAAGCGCCAGTCGGCCAGCCTGCTTTGGTCTCGGCTCCGACTCCGCTGCAGATTTTGCCGCAAACAATTTCGCACCAAGAAGTTATGACGGTTTCGGCGATGCCGCCGTCCGTTTCGCAACCGACATTCGTCTCGGCTCCGACTCCGCTGCAGATTTTGCCGCAAACAATTTCGCACCAAGAAGTTATGACGGTTTCGGCGATGCCGCCGTCCGTTTCGCAACCGACATT
>JAEEGL015488637.1_pt1 | contig 47930 bp, 50 predicted proteins | sample 9134231 | NCBI WGS metagenome assembly JAEEGL01 (sample SAMN16246548, study PRJNA631951) | gut metagenome | biome: gut microbiome; feature: rumen; material: fiber-attached | host: Bos | place: Iran: Karaj | collected 2018-10 | reverse complement strand
GATGATAGCAGAGTATAGTGGGCAGACGCAATGCGATATTATTCCCTGCCATTCTGAGGAATTTCCTTCTAAAGTTAAGCGCCCGGCTTATTCTGTTTTGGATAAAACCAAAGTGAAAGAGACCTTTGGAATAAGAATTCCTTATTGGACGGATTCATTGAAAATGTGTGTCGTTAAATTGTTATAATTAGATTTGTCGAATAAAAAATTAATATAAGATGAAAGCATTAATATTAAAAAGTGGCCTCGGCCATCGAATGGGTGCGCTAACGAAGGAGCACCCAAAGTGCATGACAGAGATTTCGGCTCATAACACGATTCTGAGCCGTCAACTGAGACAGCTGGTGTCATTTGGTGTGGAAGAAGTGGTAATGACAACGGGTTATTACGATAAGGTGTTGGTGGACTATTGTAATGCATTACACCTTCCTTTGAAGTATACCTTTGTCAATAACCCTATTTACGACACTACTAACTATATCTATAGCATCTACTGTGCTAAGGAACAGTTGAAGGATGATGATATCATTCTGATGCATGGAGATTTGGTGTTTGAGAACTTAGTCATGGAGGCAGTTGTTGAGAATGAAAACAGTTGCATGGCTGTTAGCAGCACGCTGCCACTCCCCGAAAAGGACTTCAAGGCAGTCATCAAGGACGGACGAATTGAGAAGGTGGGTATTGAGTTCTTTGATAATGCTTTGGCAGCTCAGCCTCTTTATAAGATTAAGAAAGTGGATTGGCTGATATGGCTTGCCAATATAGAGAAGTTCTGCGATTCAGACAATCGGAAGTGCTATGCCGAGAATGCTTTCAATGAGGTTAGTGACCAGTGTAAGATCTATCCTTGTGATGTTCAGGATATGCTGTGTGCCGAAATTGATACTCCTGAAGATTTGAAATTCGTTAGCCAGAAACTCAAGGTGGTCAATGAGCGCACTGTCTATATGAGTTTCTCTACAGAGTATATCCATTCAGGTCATATTGCAATCATTAACAAGGCACGTCGCTTAGGCCGCCTGATAGTAGGTGTTCTCTCTGATGAGGCCGTTTCTAGTTTCAAGCGTTATCCGCTTATACCCTTTGAGGAACGTAAGGCTCTCTTTGAGAATCTGGCAGGAGTAGAGCGTGTGGTTACTCAGGACACCCTTTCATACGCAAAGAATCTGCGTGAACTGAAACCTGACTATGTGGTTCACGGTAATGACTGGTGTGAAGGTTTCCAGAAACCTATTCGTCAGGAGGTCTGTGAAGTGTTGGCAGAATATGGCGGTAAACTTGTCGAGTATCCTTATAGCAACAATCCAGTTTACAAGGAACTGGACGCCAACCACCGTTCAGAGGCTTCGATGCCCGATGTTCGTCGTGGACGTCTGCGTAAGCTTATCAATATGAAGGGCCTGGTTACTGCTATGGAGGCTCATAGTGGAATCACAGGATTGATTGTAGAGAATACCAAGGTTCTCCAGGACGGGAAGACCTATCAGTTTGACGCTATGTGGGTAAGTTCACTTTGCGACAGTACCGCCAAGGGTAAACCCGACATTGAACTGGTGGATATGACCAGCCGCTTCCGCACCATTGATGACATTATGGAAGTGACCACCAAGCCCATCATCTTTGATGGTGATACAGGTGGACTGACAGAACACTTTGTTTACACTGTCCGTTCCCTGGAGCGTATGGGTGTCTCAATGGTCATTATTGAGGACAAGACTGGCTTGAAGAAAAATAGCCTTTTTGGTACTGAAGTGAAGCAGACACAGGCTGCGATTCCTGACTTCTGCGAAAAGATCCGCGCTGGTAAAAAAGCCCAGAAGACCAAAGAGTTTATGATTTGCGCTCGTATTGAGTCGCTGATTCTGGAGCAGGGTATGGAAGATGCTTTGGAGCGTGCCTTTGCTTTCAGTGAGGCCGGTGCTGATGCCATTATGATTCACAGCCGTAAGAAAGATCCTGCTGAAATCTTTGAGTTTGTACAGAAGTTCCGTGAGAAGAACACTACCACTCCTATTGTAGTTGTTCCTACCAGCTTCAACACTGTTACTGAGCAGGAGTTCAAGGATAGGGGAGTGAATGTGGTTATCTATGCCAACCAGCTCACCCGTACCGGATTCCCGGCTATGCAGGATGCAGCACGTACCATTCTGGAGAATCATCGTGCTAAGGAATGCGATGATAAGTGCATGAGTATTAAGGAAATCATTACGTTAATCCCTGAAGAGTAAGAAAGGAGCAGAACTATGATTAAACCTGAATTCTTTATTGAGGCATTAAGAGAGAAAGGTATTGACTGTTTTGCAGGAGTTCCTGATAGCTTGCTGAAAAATATCTGTGCATACATTACAGACCATTTCGATGCAGCCCATAACATCATTGCAGCCAACGAAGGTGCAGCCGTAGGACTTGCTGCCGGTCACTATCTGGCAACTGGCCAGCCCGCTTGTGTGTATATGCAGAACAGTGGTGAGGGAAATATTATCAACCCGCTGGCATCACTCACGGACCAGGAAGTGTATAACATTCCAGTACTCCTCTTGATTGGTTGGAGAGGCCGTCCTGGTGTACACGACGAACCTCAGCACGTAAAGCAAGGCAAGGTGACTACCGGCCTTTTGAACGTGATGGGTGTGAACTATGAAGTTCTCTCCAAAGAGGAAGACATGGCAGCCAAACAGATTGAAAAGGCAGCCAAATCCCTTGCTAACAAGGAAGTCTTTGCACTAGTGATTGAGAAGGATACCTTTGAGGATTATAAGCTTCAAAATGTTGAGGTGAATGACCTCACGATGTCTCGTGAAGAGGCCATCCAGACCGTTGCTGCTGCTCTTGGTGAGAAGGATTGCATTGTCTCCACTACGGGTATGATAAGCCGTGAACTTTTTGAATATCGTGCTGCTATGAACCAGAGTCACGAACGTGATTTCTTGACGGTTGGCTCTATGGGTCATGCTTCTCAGATTGCCTTGGGTATTGCCCTTGCTCAGCCTAGCCGCAGAGTATGGTGCTTTGATGGTGATGGTGCTGCTATTATGCACATGGGTTCTATGGCAATTGTAGCTAACAAGGCTCCAAAGAACTACGTTCATGTGGTGTTCAACAATGGTGCTCATGACTCTGTGGGTGGCCAGCCTACCGTTGGATTGAAGATTGATTTGCCGGCTATCGCTAAGGCTGTGGGTTACAAAGCTACTTATAGTGTGGATAGTAAGGCTGAACTGGAGAGTGTTCTTGCTAAGGTCAATAGTTTTGAAAGTCCCACTTTGCTTGAAATCAAGGTGAAGAAAGGCAACCGCAAGGATCTTGGCCGTCCTACCACAACTCCTATTCAGAATAAAGATGCTCTGATGACCTTCCTTAAGAAGTAACTTTATGCAGAAGATAATAAACGGAATAGCACAACTGCCTGCCATTTTGAAGGAAGTTGGTTGCGAGAAATTGTTCCTGGTAGTGGATTCCTCCTATCCGTTCTTGAACATCAAGGACGCGATAGAGGCTCTGCCAGTGAAGGGGAGGGTGATGTTTTCCGACTTTACGCCAAACCCTCTATATGAACAGGTATGCAATGGTATTGAGATGCTGAAAACCTCCAACTGTGACACCATTCTCGCAGTTGGAGGAGGCAGTGCCATTGATGTGGCCAAGTGTATCAAACTAGCTGTATTGGCTAAAGAAGGGAATACTGCCATTATTCCTCCGCTAGTGAGTACCCGTGTGGCTTGTGATGGGGCAAAGCTTCCGTTTATTGCTATACCTACTACCGCGGGTACTGGTTCTGAATCAACACATAATGCTGTTATGTATTACGAGGGAGCAAAGCAGACGGTAACCAATGATGGTGTATTGCCTGATTATGCAGTTCTGGAACCTTCTGTATTGAAGACCTTACCGCTCTATCAGAAGAAATGCACTATGATGGATGCCCTTTGCCAGGGTATTGAATCTTGGTGGAGTGTCAACTCTACGGAAGAGAGTTATGAGTACAGTAAAAAAGCGATAACGCTCATAATGGCCAATTGGCAGAAGTATATCTTTGAGAATGATGATGAAGCTGCAAAGCAGATTATGCTGGCTGCTAATTATGGAGGACGGGCCATTAATATAACTCAGACTACAGCTGCTCATGCTTTCAGTTATAAAATCACATCTCTCTATAAGTTACCTCACGGTCATGCTGTGGCTGTATGTCTGCCTGAAATATGGGAGTATATGATAGGGCACATGGATAAGTGCATAGATAACCGTGGACAGGAGTACTTGTCTGGTATATTTGCGCTTATTTCTAAAGCTATGGGGTGTGATAATCCTGGGCAGGCCATTGCAGAGTTTCGTCAGATGATGGAGGATATGGAGTTGAAGAATCCTGTAGCTGTGTATAGAGATGATGAAATTGAGATTCTTTCAACTTCTGTTAATCCGGTGAGATTGAAGAATAATCCTATAGGTTTGGATCTTTATACGATTAGTTATATCTATAACAAAATAATATAATATATTAATGTTATTTTCAATATGTATAAAAAGGTTGCAAAAATATTAGATGATGCATTCGGGGATTCATGGTTTTTGGACAGTGGGTCTTTACTTGGAGTAGTTAGAGAAGGGAAATTTCTAAAAAGTGATCAAGGTATTGACATAAGTGTAATCGTAGATAATTACGAATTGCCAATAATAAAAATAGTTGAAGAGGAAATGAAGAAACTTGGTTTCATTTCGTCGAAATTTGACTGGGGTGGTGTTATTTACAAGTACTGCTTTGTTCCTTCAAAGAAACTTCAATTTGAGTATTCTATAGATTTTCATCTTTTCAAAAAATATGGTGATGCATTTTTATGTCCACAGTTGTCCTTAAAGGGATTAAACCTTTTTGAAAGTATTATTGCCAGATGCCAAAAAGGTGATGCAATGTATGGCGATTCTTATAGTTATATCAAAAAGAGCATACTCTCTACTTTTGAATTTTTTTATCGCCATAAATTCCATTACTTTAATCATCCGATAAAAATGAGAAAATTTGCGGAGAAAGGTAAAGGCGAATTATATTTCTGGGTTATTCCATGCAATTTTGATCTAACAAAAGATATCAGCAATATATATGGGTTAAATAGCCTAAAATACCCTGACGATTATTTAAAATATAGATATCGTGATTGGCATACTCCAGTTTCAGATTGGGTGACCACAAGAGATGACGGTGGCATAAAAAAGACGAGCATAACTGAAATTGATGAGTTCTTGATTGTGTAATTAATTTTTCAATTTGGTTTGGATTTATTATTGGATAATTGTATGTCAATAAAATCTGTTGTTGGTGTTTGTGGCTTTGGCTATAGTGGATCTGGAGCTGTATTAGATATGTTAAAATCTTATTCTGATATAACAGTTCTTGACGATATAGAGTTTTCTCTTGTTTATACTCCAGATGGAATTGAGGATTTACAAAGAAACATTTCTTTATTTCCGTCTAGATATTGGTCAAGCGATTCTGTATTGAGGAGATTTATACAATTAACTAAAAGAAAGAAAAGATATTTAGACGAACTCACCAATGGATCATATACATCATTATTAACGGATTACTTGAACAAGATTATTCAAATAAAATGGAAAGGAAGTACAAGTGTACACGTATATCAAGAAGCTGGTTTTTCCTATTTTCTGAAGCAGAGACTGTTAAGAAGGTTGGTGGCTGAATACGAAGCAAAAATTAGTCCTCTTAAATATCATATATGGCCGCAAAAAGAGATGTATTTCTCTTATATGAATAATGAAATATTTATTCAGTACTCGAAAGAGTTTGTTATGGGGCTCTTGAATGCTATGTATCATGAAGAAAATGAAACTATTATAATAGATCAGCCATACGCTGCAAATAATCCAGAAAAAAGTTTTCCTTTTTTCCATAACCCCAAGGCAATTATTATTACAAGAGACCCAAGAGATACATATTTGCTTGCAAAAAAGAATTTGGGGCTCTGTGGTAGTTTTGTTCCTACTGATAATGTTGAGATATTTATTAATTATTATAAAGGTTTGATGGATAGCACGTTGAAATCTATGGATGATAGAGTGTTATCTTTAAAGTTTGAGGATTTGATTTATAATTTTGAAGAAACAAAAAACACTCTTGAAAACTTTGTTGGCTGTAAAAAAGAGAAAGAAACCACTACAAGATTCTTTGATCCTCTTATATCAATAAATAACACCCAACTTTGGCTTAAATATCCTCAGTTTCATCAAGATATTCTGGAAATTGAGAAATCTTTACCATTATACCTTTATGATTTTTCAAAATATGAAATAAAACCATCTTTTCAAGTAAAGTCTTTCTAAGTTGATGTTGTTTAGAATAATATATATTCTTTTCTTGTTTTGTGCCAGTGTTTTGTCACTCCAAACATATGGCATGCCTTTGACTATGCGTCAGTTGGCTACTATTGTTATGTTTGTAACTTGTCTTATTACAGACAAGAAGTTATGGATAGATAAAATTTTTGGTATATACTTGGTCTTTGTTCTATGTTTCGGCTTTTCATCTCTTATTTCAGGTCATTTTGACTTGTTTATTTTAAGACTAGTTGGCGATTATTTTGTTGCATATGTTGCACTTTGGGCTGTCAAAATACTCGTAATGAAGTACGATGGTCTTTATGTTTTGTGTTATACATTAATATGTCTTGGCTTATTTGATGGAGCGGTTACTTTTTGTCAATTTATAGGTTGGGATTATTTAAATCCTATTGTTAATAGACTGGGTTGGTTAAGTTATGATAGATATGCAGACTTTCAAGGTGAAGCAATGCTCCTTCGTAGTGCTCCAGGTATTTTTAGTCATCCTACATTGAATGCTCATGTTTTAATTCCTTGTACAATAATATCATTGTTTGCTATTCAAAAAAATAAAATATTGGGTGTTATAATATCAATGTCGATGATTGTATTTTTGTTTTCTACCCAACAAAGAACAGCGTTTATAATTTCGATATTGAGCATTATCTTTATTTTCGTTTATTATGTGCGTAAATCGAAGCATGCTTTTTGGCTATTACCTCTATTAGGAATTCTTCTAGCTATTGGTGTATACAAATTCCTGCAGTTTATAATGCTAGGCGATTTCCGGTTCACTGAATTGGGACTTGATCCTACGGGCCGTGAAGATATATACGGTAAAGCGAGTACATTTATAAAAAATAATCCTTTGGGAGGCTTATATGATTATATCGGTAAAAATGAAGCATATCCTCATAATTTGATTTTTAGTTCTTTTATCTTTGGTGGCTGGATAGGAGGTTTATTCCTTATTCTTGTTGTTATTATTCAGGTAAAAGAATGTTTGATAATCCTGAAAGGCAAGCCTTCTTTCATGGAAATGGTTTTGATGTTATCGGTCTTATCTATGATAGTAAACGGCCTAACGCATAATCAATCTATTGTTAATGGAGAAATTATGACATGGACAATATGGGGGGCATTCTACTATACCAAGATAAAAGAACAAACCAAACATAAGAAGTTGGATTTGCAACAAATAATACCAGCCGTAGCATGAAAAAAAAGATAATTCTTGCTTGTTCCATATTCAATTATGGGGGTGTTGGCAAAATGATGAATTTTGTAGCCTCAAGCCTTACCTCAGAAGAAAGGGACGTTTGTATTCTATCTCTTCGTCATGAGACGCGTCCTAGTTTTCTACCAGCAGAGATTGGATTTCAGACTCTAAAAGAAGAAAGATTCAAGAATAGCATACTTTGGAGAACGGAAGAGATTATTAACTTGCGCAAATTTCTTAAGAAGCAACGACCATTCACTATATGTACTTTTGGATCTGAACCTTCTGTAATGGTAAGGATGGCAACTTTAGGAATGAAAAACATAACAGTTGTCTCTGCTGAAAGGTCTGATCCTTATACCTTGCCAAGAATGTGGCAAAAACTTTCTTCTTGGGCATATAGTAAAAGTGATTACTGTGTGTTTCAGTTAGAAAAACAAAGGGACTTCTACAAAAACAAGATAAGGAGTAAAAGTTTTGTAATACCAAACGCTTTTGTTCCTAGTGCTGTAGAATGTAAAGATGCTGAGAAAAGAAAGGTCGTGATCTCTGCAGGTAGATTTGTCTATCAAAAGGGGTATGATACATTGATAAAGGCTTTTGCCAATGTATATAAAAAACACCAAGACTATTCATTAGAATTATATGGTGGGGGCGAAGACCAAGCTATTTATGATAAGTTAATTGATGAACTGAATCTGACAGGAAAGGTGCACTTGTATGACTATGCAAAAGATGTGGCTTCCATTATTGCTGGATGTAGTGTATTTGTGCTGTCATCGCGTTTTGAGGGTATTCCTAACGTGCTGATTGAAGCGATGTCTGCTGGAGTGCCCACCGTCTCTACTGATTGCACACCTGGAGGACCTGCTTTTTTGACGGATAATGGCTGTAGAGGACTGCTCGTGAAGGTTGATGATGTTGATGCAATGGCAACAGCTATATGTAACATTATAGAATCGCCTGAATTAAGTGAAAAGTTGGCTCGGTCAGGGAAAGAAGTATGCCGGGTTTTAGATGAAAAAGTAATAGCAAAACAGTGGACTGACATGTTCGCTAGTATTATAAATTGATGAGATGAATAATTCTGCTATAATAAATACCTGTGACTGGGGGAGTACAGGAAAAATTGCAAAAGGATTGCTACAATACCTGAAAAGTCAAGGAAAAAATGTACTATTCTGTTATGGACGTGGAGAGAAACGTGACGATAATGAGTTTTATCGTTTCTGTTCTAAAATGGATGTGAATCTCCACTTTGCGAACACTAAGCTTACAGGAAGACTAAACTCAAGTTCAAAGTGTGCTACAAAAAGACTGATAGGTAGGTTGCGTCAAAATAATATAAAAGAAATATATATTGTCAATCTACATGGTTATGTACTTAATGAACAGATGTTTTTAGAGTATCTTGTTAAGGATGATATCCATGTGGTTTATATTATGGCTGATGAATCTGCATTTTTGGGTAATTGCACATATCGTTTAGGGTGTGAAGAATATAAGAAGGAATGCAGTAAATGCAGGGAAATAAAAGGAATAGCAAATATATTATGCTCTCAAGCTTCAAATAAGGCCTATTTGGTCAAGAGAAAGTATTATGAGCAGATGCGAAATATAGTTTTTGTTGGGCCTGAGTTTGTTATTATAGGTGCAAAAACTTCTCCTTTGATGGATGGGAAAAGGATGGAGATAGTTGATGAAGCTATAGATGTGAAGGCTAATACGCCTAAGAATACAAGCGCTTTGCGTAAAGAATTGGGTATTAAAGAAGAACAAATAATAATTGGATGTGTTGCACCCTTCTCATACCCTCGCAAAGGAGTAAAGTATTTAGTGGAGGCTGCAAAAAGATTGGAAAACAATGAGAGATTTGTTTTTGTTCAAGTGGGTTATGATGTTAAAGACAAATCTGGGTTGCCCAAGAATTATATTCCTATAGGATATGTTAATGGGCAAGAGCAGTTAACTGAGTATTATTCGCTGTCAGATTTATTCGTTTTCCCAAGCATTCAGGATACTATGCCGAACGCTTGCTTAGAAGCGTTGGCATGTGGATCACCGCTCCTTTGTTTCAATACATCTGGTATGCCTTACATGGCAGATGAAACAGTGATGACTTTAGTAGAGGCTACGAATGTTGATCAGATGGTTGAAGTAATACGCCAAACCCAGAAGAAAGATGAATCGATAATAAACACTTGTCGTAATTATGCTTTGAAACGTTTTGATAATCAAAAATACTTCAAGCGATTAGAAACGATAATGAATTCAATGAATTATTAATAAACAAATAAATATGATACCTTTTAATAAGCCCTATTGCTCCGGTCGTGAGCTTAAATACATTGAAGAGGTTTGTCACTCGACAACTATGTCGGGTAATGGTGAGTTTACAAAAAAGTGCCATAAGTTCTTTGAGGAGAAGTATGGCTTTAAGAAAGTGTTGCTTTGTACATCTGGTACTGATGCACTGGAAATGTGTGCCATGCTTTGTGATTTGAAGCCTAGTGATGAGGTGATTGTACCTTCTTATACCTTTGTTTCAACTGCTTTAGCATTCCTACGAGAGGGTGCAAAGGTCGTGTTTGCAGACAGCGGTAGCGATAATCCCAATATTACGCTGGAGAATATTAAGCCTCTGGTGACCAATAAGACTAAGGTAATTGCGGTTGTTCATTATGCGGGTGTGGCATGTGATATGGATGCTATTATGCAGTTTGCAAACGAACATGGTATTCTTGTAGTAGAAGATGCAGCTCATAGCATTGATTCTTTCTATAAGGGTAACCCACTAGGTGGTATTGGCCACCTTGGGGCTTTCTCTTTCCATGAGACAAAGAATATCAGCAGTGGTGAGGGTGGTATGCTCGTGGTCAACGATGAGCGTTTTATCCGTCGTGCTGAAATTATTTGGGAAAAAGGTACCAACCGCGCTGAATTCTATCGTGGAATGGTGAATAAGTATGGTTGGTGTGATATGGGAAGCTCTTTCCTGCCTTCTGAGTTTAATGCTGCATACCTTTGGGCGCAGTTGGAACAGATGGATGATATACAAGGAAAGCGATTGGCAATTTGGAATACTTATGACAAAGTGCTTCGTGGTAAGTTGAACAATGGAATTATTCTGCCTGATTTGCCAGAGTATGCAACGAATAATGCCCATATGTACTACCTGCTATGTCCTTCACTGGAATACAGAACGGCCTTTATGAATTACTTGAAGGAGAATGGCGTGATGCCTACATTCCATTATCTGCCGTTGCATAGTAGTACTTACTACAAGGATAAACACGACGGTCGAGAATTGCCTAATTGCGATCGTTATGGAGATTGTCTTGTGCGACTCCCGCTGTATTATGAATTGAGTTTAGAGGAAGCAGAAAAGATAGCGAATCTTATCCTTAATTATAAATACGAAAAATAATTCCTATGAAAGGCATAGTATTAGCTGGTGGTTCAGGAACCCGTCTTTACCCTATCACAAAGGGTGTGAGCAAACAGTTGCTCCCAATTTACGACAAACCAATGGTGTATTATCCCATTTCAGCTCTGATGCTGGCGGGGATACGTGATATCCTCATCATTAGTACCCCATACGACCTTCCTGGCTTCAAGCGCCTTTTGGGTGATGGCTCGGATTATGGTGTACACTTTGAGTATGCTGAGCAGCCTTCACCTGACGGTCTTGCACAAGCTTTCATTATTGGCGAGAAGTTTATTGGCAATGATAGTGCATGCTTGGTTCTAGGTGACAACATATTCTATGGAAGTGGCTTTACCACATTATTGAAAAAAGCAGTAGAAGATGCTGAAGAAAACAAAAAAGCCACTGTATTTGGTTACTGGGTATCAGATCCAGAACGTTACGGAGTAGCTGAATTTGACAAACAAGGTAATTGCCTCAGTATTGAAGAGAAACCGAAAGAACCCAAGAGCAACTATGCTGTGGTAGGCTTGTATTTCTATCCCAACAAGGTAGTTGATGTCGCTAAACATATCAAACCTTCTGCCCGTGGGGAGTTGGAGATTACTACTGTCAACCAAGAGTTTTTGAAGGATGGTGAGTTAAAGGTACAAGTTTTTGGCAGAGGCTTCGCCTGGCTGGATACTGGTACACATGACAGTCTTGCTGAAGCTTCTACATTCGTTGAAGTCATTGAGAAGCGTCAAGGACTTAAGGTCGCTTGCTTGGAAGGAATAGCCTATCGCAATGGCTGGATTAGCGAGGATAAAATGCGTGAACTTGCTAAACCGATGCTAAAGAATCAGTATGGTCAATATCTCTTAAAAGTGATTGATGAGATGAAGGAGGTGGTAAATTCAACCTCATTTAGGGACATACCTTTTTAAATGCAACGTTCACTACTATTATATGAATGTAATATTCCTTACGATGGCTCCCATTGCGGACATCAATATACGGTTGATTTATACTGACTTGTTACGTGTCTTTGTTGCGCAAGGACATCATGTTTATATTGTGTCCCCACGTGACCGGAGAATGGGAATAAAAACGTATGTTCAGAACGACGGCCTTGTAACATACTTAGGTGTGCGAACTTTGAACCTTCAACAGTCTTCTGTTATTGAAAAGGGAATAGGGCAGGTGTTAGTTGAGGGCCAGTTTAAAAGAGCCATTAAGCATTACTTACCTGACGAGAAGTTAGATTTGATACTATATAGTACCCCTCCTATAACTTTCCCAAATGTTATTTCTTATTTGAAACGTAAGAATCCAGGTGCTCTTACCTATTTGCTCCTGAAAGACATATTCCCTCAGAATGCAGTGGATATTGGGTTGATGACAAAAACTGGTGTTAAGGGTATGCTTTATAGTTTCTTCCGTAAGAAAGAGAAGAAATTATATGCACTTAGCGATGTTATTGGTTGCATGAGTCCGGCAAATGTTGAGTATGTTCTTGAACATAACCCTGAGATTGACAAGTCACGGGTAGAAGTTGCTCCTAATTCAATAGAATTGCAAGATGTGGAATATGAGGAGAGGCAAGAGAGTGCTGAAAGATATTATATAAGAAAGAAGTATGACCTTCCCACGGATAAACCAGTTTTTATTTATGGGGGTAATTTGGGGAAGCCGCAGGGTATTGACTTTTTGATAGATTGTCTGGATGCCAACAAGAATCGTCTTGATTGCTATTTTGTCATAGTTGGTAACGGGACGGAGTATGAAAAGATAAAAGATTGGACTTCTTTAAACAAGGACACGGTGGTAAAATTAATGTCAAGTCTGTCCAAACAGGATTATGACATGCTGGTAAAATACTGCGATGTGGGAATGATATTCCTTGATCATCGTTTTACGATACCCAACTATCCATCTCGTTTATTGAGTTACCTTGAAAGCAAAATGCCAGTCATTTGTGCCACAGATCCTAATACGGATATGGGACGGATTGCCGAAGAGAATGGTTTTGGCTATTGGTGCGAGAGTAATTCAGTGGAATCTTTTACTGCCATTCTCGACAAGATGATTCAATCTGACAGGAAGGCGATGGGCAAAAAAGGATATGACTTTTTATGTAAAAACTATTTGGTGGAGAATACATATAATGCAATAATGGCACATGTTAAGTGATAAAAGATAATAAGTAATTGGAAATGAAAAATCTTATAATATTAGGAGCTGGTGGTATGGGCAGGCAGGTGTGCCTGTTTGCTCAGGAATGTAGCGGCTATGGAAAAGAGTATGTGATAAAGGGTTTCCTTGATGACAACCCTCACGCAATGGAAGGTTTTGAAGACTATCCACCAGTGCTAGGTACTGTGGATGGTTATCAAATACAGCCGGACGATATATTCTTTAATTCAATAGGTGATATAACAGCCAAGAAAAGATGTATCAACAAGATACTCGAACGCGGCGGTGATTTCATTACACTTATTCACCCAACAGCTGATATTTCCAGGGGAACAAAAATTGGAAAGGGCTGTATGATAGCGTCAAGAGCCGGTATTGGAACAGAAACAGAGATAGGTGATTTCTGTCTGATACAGGGCAATGCTGTTGTCGGACATGACGTAAAGGTAGGCAATTACTGTCGCATTGATTGTAATGTGGTATTGATTGCAGGTGTAAAGTTGGATGACGGTGTTTGTATTCATACCAGTTCTGTAATTAACCACAATGTTCATATTGGAGAAAATGCTATGGTTGGAGCATTGAGTTTTGTAATTCGTCATGTAAAACCAGGAACATCTGTTCAAGGTAATCCTGCAAAACGTATTATTGTATGACAAATCCATTTTCTTTAGAGGGAAAGACCATCCTTGTCACGGGAGCGTCTTCAAATATAGGACGGCAGATTGCCGTGAAGTGTTCTGAAATGGGTTCACAAGTAATTGCTACCGCCCGAAATGAAGAGCGCTTGAAAGAGACGTTGGGTAAAATGACAGGTGAGGGTCACCAGATTCTACAAAGCGACCTTTCTGATTCAGAACAGATACCAGCTTTGGTGGAACAGTTGCCAGAGTTAGATGGTATTGTTATGTGTGCGGCGGTGTTTAGAACAACACCTATCCGTAACAACCGCAGAAAATATACCGAAGAGATGTTCAAAACCAACACCTTTGCCAATATTGATTTGGTACAGTTGCTGTTGAAGAACCGAAAGATAAAAGACAGAGGATCTATTCTCTTTATTTCATCCGTAGCAGCATACCGCCCTTATGCTGGAAATGCATTGTATTCTGCAACGAAGGGTGCTATCAATTCCTTCTGTCAAGTACTTGCAATTGAACAGAGTAACAGAAAAATTCGCGCCAATTGTGTAAGCCCAGGTATCATCCAGAGTGATATGGAAGTTAAGGATTGGGCAGTAACGCAGGAGGAGTTGGATAAGGAAGAAGCTCGCTTCCCGTTGGGATTTGGTCATACAGAGGATATAGCTTATGCTGCTGTTTATATGATGTCTGATGCATCCAAATGGGTGACAGGCACCAATATGATAGTAGATGGAGGACAGTCGATAATTTAAATCACAATATTATATATTACAATGAAGTGTATTTTCAAAAACGTTGAGATTAAGAGTATTGCTACCTGTTTGCCGGAAAAAGTTATCGAAATGACTAGTTTTTCGGACAAGTTTGGTGAAAAAGTAGTAGAGGATACCATCAAGGGTTCCGGTATTGAGCGTTTGCACGAAGCTGCTGTTGGAGAAACGACGGCTGATTTGTGCCAAAAGGCTGCGGAACTAATCTTTGAGAAAGAGGGTATAGGCCGCAACACAATTGATGGCGTTGTATTTGTATCACAGACCTTTGACTATTTTAACCCTGCAACATCTTGTGTTTTGCAAGGTAAATTGGGCCTTTCTAAAGATTGTTTATGTTTCGACATTTCTTACGGATGTAGTGGCTACATCTACGGAATTTTCCAGGCTGCCAATTTGATAGCTTCCGGTGCCTGTAACAATGTTCTTGTTATGGCAGGTGATACAAACTCGAAGAATCAAGATAAGGAAGATAAATCGAGTGTTATGGTGTTTGGTGATGCAGGGTCTGCAACCATTGTTGGTCGTGGCGAAACAGATATGGCATTCCATATTATGACAAATGGATATGACTATAAAACAGTGCTTTCTGATACATTCGGTTTTAGAAAGTGGCCTGCAAACACTCAGCCGGGTTACAAGTCTGATACTGCAGCTATGCAAGGAGATGATGTGTTTAGTTTTATTGTTTCTGTAGGTCCCCGTACCATTAAATCTGTTCTTGAATTAGTAGGATGGGATAAGGATGAAGTTGATTTTTATGGCCTTCACCAAGCTACAAAAATCACTGTTGACTTTATGCGCCGTAAATTGAAACTGGCCCATCCTGAGCGTGCTCCTTTCGACATCCAAAATTATGGAAACACTGGATCAACGACAGTACCTCTTGTACTTACCGACTATCCATATCGTGCAGAAGGTATTGATACGTCCACATGGAAAAAGACAGTTTTGGCAGCATATGGTGTGGGCCTGAGTTGGGGCAGCATAGCTTGCGACCTGTCCAAGACAAAGATTTATAGACCGATCAATCAATAAAGAAAAAAATGAAAGCATTTTTATTCCCTGGTCAAGGGTGCCAGAAAGAAGGCATGGGAAAAGATCTTTATGATAATTTTCCGAAAGCGAAGGCTATCTTTGAGCAAGCAAATGATATTTTAGGTGAGCGTTTCTCGGATACTCTATTCAGCGCTAACGAGATGTTACTCATGGATACTCGTTATACCCAGCCTGCTATCTTTATATACGAAGTGGCTGCAGCTTTGTCACAGGATGTGGTGAAACCAGACTGTGTAGCTGGTCATTCCCTAGGTGAATATGCAGCTTTGGTTGTATCTGGGGCATTATCTTTTGAAGAGACTCTGCCTTTCATCAAGAAACGTGGCCAGGTGTTCTACGAGGCATTCGAGAAACATCCCAGTGCCATGGGTGCTGTGATTGGCATACCTGATGAGCAAGTTAGGGATGTCTTGAAACAAGTAGGAGAAGAAGATGGTGAGAGTCTCTATATAGCAAATTATAACGGACCTGGACAGCTGGTCGTAACAGGAGCAAGGGGTAGCATCCGCAAGGCATGCAAGATTCTTTTGGGTATGGGCGCAAAACGTGCTTTGGTATTACCTATGAAGGGCGTAGGTCATTCTCCTAATTCTGCTGAAGAAGGTGCAATTCTTGCAGAAGAGTTGAAGAAGCTTAATTTCAAGACACCACAGATTCCTATCTATCAAGATGCAGACGGATTGCCTCATACAGATCCAAAGGAGATTCTGGAGAATCAGATTAAGCTGATGACATATCCAGTACTATGGACAGACATCACTTTCAATATGGTAAAGAATGGTGTGACTGAGTTCTACGAGTGCGGTACTGATGATACGCTCCAAAAGATAGTGAAGCGCATGACACCTGACTCGTTGGTGACATCCATTCTCCATACACTAGCATATGAGGGTAAAGTGCACGATTATTCATTGATCAAAGAATAAATTATAGTATTAACATTTTAAACGTTTAAAATTATGACAATTGAAGAATTTGTAGAAAAAGTGCAGGACGAACTTCAAGATACGCCTGCTGAGAAAATTACTGCAGATACCAATTATAAAGAGTTGGACGAGTGGGGTTCACTTACCTCATTGTCTCTGATCTCTATGATTGAGGAAGAGTACGATAAGTTGATTACTGGCGCTGATGTTCGCGCACGTAATTCTGTAAGAGAACTCTGGGAGTACGTAGAATCACTTTAATCATTAATAAAAAGGAAATACAATGGAAATTAATAGTTTTATTGAGCACTTTGCAGAGCAGTTTGATGAAACTGATGCAAGTGAGTTCAAGGCAGAAACTGTCTTTAAAGAACTCGAAGAATGGTCATCACTTATTGCATTGAGTATTATTGCTATGGTAGATGAAGAGTATGACGTAACCCTTAAGGGAGACGACATTCGCAACGCTTCTACTATTGAAGATTTATTCAATACAGTAAAGTCAAAAGCATAATAATGACGTATAATCCGTATTCATTAGAAGGAAAAACAATCTTAGTGACAGGAGCCTCGTCCGGAATAGGACGGGCTACTGCCATTGAGTGTTCCAAAATGGGAGCTAAACTGATTATTACAGCACGTAATGAAAGCAGGCTCTCTCAAACGTTCCTCGCCTTAGAAGGCGAAGGTCACCAAATGATTCTTTGCGATTTGAGTAATGAATCTGAAATTGACAGAATGGTAGCGGAACTACCAGAAGTGCAAGGATTAGTGAACAATGCTGGTTTTACAAAGATCCTGCCTATGCAGTTCGTTGGTTCTGAAGACCTAAATAGCATACTCCAGTTGAACGCAGTGGCCCCGATGCTTTTGCTCCAAAAGCTATTGAAGAAGAAAAAAATGAAAAATGGAGCTTCTGTAGTATTTACCAGTTCTTTAGCCGGTTTGGGCTTTAGTAGTGTGGGAAACTCAATGTACACTGCCAGTAAGGGTGCAATAAGTGCCTATATTCGTTGCGCAGCATTAGAGCTGGCACCGAAAAATATTCGAGTCAATGCTGTTTGCCCGGCCATGGTTGACACCGGAATCTTGGAATCAGGTACAATTACAAAAGAACAGCTGGAAGAAGATATAAAGAATTATCCGCTTGGCAGATATGGTCTGCCTAATGATATAGCGTGGGCCATGGTTTATTTGCTCTCAGATGCATCAAGTTGGATAACAGGAGATAATTTTATAATTGATGGTGGATTAACATTAAAATAAATGGCACTTTTATCAGTTAACAATGTAAGAATTGCAGGTATATCAGCATGTGTACCTGCAAAAGTAGAAGAGAATAAAGATATTCCTGTCTTTACCGAAGGTGAAGCAGAGCGTGTTATAGATCAAACAGGTATAGAAAGAAAGCATGTGGTTAGTGGAGGCCAGACCGTTTCTGATTTATGTGCTAAAGCTTTCGAGACAATAATAAACGAACTCGGCTGGGAAAAAGAATCAATTGATGTGCTTGTTTTGACAACAGCAGCACAGGACTATCTTGTTCCTCCTACTGTTTGTATTATGCATGGTATGCTTGGCTTGCCAGAGAGTACTATGACCATTGAGTTAAGGCAAGGCTGCCCAGGTTGGGTTATAGGTATGTCCACTCTGTCGAGTATGCTCAGCAACGGTAATATGAAAAGAGGTATTCTTCTTTGCGGTGATGTGCCAACGCTTCAGAATTCTCCTCTTGACAAAGAGACTCGACCACTATTTGGCGATGCTGGCACTGCAACAGCATTAGAGTATGATGAAAGTGCCGCACCGTTGGATTTTGATTTTGGTAGTAGAGGTAAAGATTTTAAAGCAATCTGGGCACAGCAGGGTGGTATGAAAGAGCCGCTGACTGAAGAATCTCTCAAGTTTGTAGAGTATGGTGAGAATAAATTGCGTCGTCCCATAGATGTGTCAATGGATGGAATGAGCGTTTTCAGTTTTGGATTCTCAACCGCTCCAAGAAGTGTAAAATCACTGGTAGAGAAATACGATATTGACTTGGAGGCTATAGACTATCTTGTGCTGCACCAGGCCAACCATTACCTGAACGAAAAAATCCGTAAGAAACTGAAAGTACCTGCAGAAAAGGTTCCTTATAGCATGAAGGATTATGGTAATACCGGCAGCCCTTCCATTCCTTTGACGATTGTTTCTCAATGTGGTGAAGACTTCCGTAATAAACCGCTTGACATCATTGCTTGTGCATTTGGTGTTGGTCTTGCATGGGGTAGTGTTCATTTCAAGACAGATAAAATCGTTTGTCCTCCAGTTCAGTTATTATAATAGATAAAGATGGGATTAATTGTAGATTACAGAAACATTGGAGATTATCTGAAGAATACAGCACCTTATATTTTTGTTGATAAAGCAGAAGTTGAGGTGGGTAAGTCTGCTCATGGCGTAAAGAATTTTGCCCATAATGAGTGGTACTTCCAGTGTCATTTTCCAGACGACCCCATTGTTCCAGGGGTTTTCCAAATCGAGGCGATCACACAAACTACAGCTTTAGCCATCCATCCAATAGAAGGAATGGAAGGCAAAAAGATTTTGCTGAAGAAGTTCGTGAATATAGATTTTATTCATGGCGTACGTCCAGGAGACCAATTGCATATAGATGCCAATATTATTTCCTTTAAACGAGGAATAATAAAAGCAGAAGGTGAGGCATATATTATGGAGGATTGTCAGAAAAAGATTACCTGCAAGGCAGAATTCCAGATGATTGTACCAGAATTATTCACAAGTTTAGCACCAAGATAATATGAAAGGAAAATATGTATTAATTACAGGGTCAAACAGAGGGCTGGGGAAAGCCATTATGCAAGAATTGGCATCCTCTGGCATGAATATTTGGGCTCATGCAAGAAAAGAAACCCCTGAGTTTCTGCAATTAATGAATGAAATAAGGGACACTTATCATGTAGATGTGAACCCGGTGTATTTTGATATGACGGATGAAGATGGTATGAAAACTGCTGTTAAAGAAATACATTCATCCAAAAAGCCGGTAGATGTATTAGTCAATAATGCAGGCATAGCATCTGTTTCCATGTTTGGGCAAACACCCATTTCAAGGATTAAGGAAGTCTTTGAGGTGAATCTGTTTGGCCAGATGGCTTTGACGCAATTAGTGTTGAGACTTATGACACGCCAACATTCTGGTTCCATCATTAACATTGCTTCAGTTACCGCTTTAATCATGTCGGAGGGGCAGATTTCATACGCCACATCAAAATCGGCCTTGATTACGTGGTCTAGAAACCTGGCGGCAGAGTATGGCCGTTATGGTATTCGCGTTAATTCTCTATCTCTAGGATTGATGAATACAGATATGAAAGCCGGTTTGAACGAGGATGAAGTCAAATACTTCAAAGATAGAACGGTACTGCAGCGTATTGGTGAACCAGAAGATGCAGCCAAAGCCGTTAAGTTCCTGGCAAGTGATGACTCATCGTTCATTACAGGTCAAAATATTAGAGTTGACGGAGGTCTATTATGAATAAAATGAATATTAGCACAGAACAGTTGGCTAAACAAGTCCGTAAGGATATTGTAGAACTCACTTATAAGGCCGGCACACACGGAACCCATATTAGTGGGTCGCTGTCTGCCGTCGAGGCTTTGTCAGTGTTATATAACGATATTCTGCGTTTCAATAGGGACAATTTGGCCGATGAAAGCAGAGATCGTTTTATCTTGAGTAAAGGACATGCAGGTATGGCCATGTATGCCGTGATGAACCGGATTGGAATCCTGTCAGATGAAGATCTGGCAACGTTCAAGGATGATGGCTCTGCTTTTCATACCCATCCCAAGATGGATGTATCAAAAGGTATTGAGTTCTCTACAGGTAGTCTCGGCCACGGTTTATCGTTAGGCGTAGGAACGGCTATCGCATTGAAGAAACGCGGTAATTTCACATCGCGAGTTTTTGTGATGATAGGAGATGGTGAATGTGATGAGGGGGCAGTTTGGGAGGCAGCCATGTCAGCAGCACATTTTAATTTGGATAACCTGATTGTGATTATTGACCAGAACCAACTTCAATTGGATGGTAGGATTGTGGACATCATGAATCAAGGCAGTCTCGCTGATAAATGGAAGAGTTTTGGTTGGAAGGTATACGAAATGGACGGACATAACGTGGCCGACATTCAGAAAACAATGACTGATGGTTTGAAGAACCTAACTTGCCCGACAGTATTTATGTCACATACTATTAAGGGAAAGGGCATTTCATTTATTGAAAACCAGTATAACTGGCATATAGGCGTGTTGACACAGGAACAATACGAACAGGCCAAAAAAGAATTGGAGGAAGTATGATGGAACTTGACAGACAAAAAATCAGAATGTATTCCTTGCTGGGTTCGCACAGGACCTTTGGTCAGGTGGCATTAGAACTGCCCAAAATAAATAAGAATGTGGTTGTCATGGTGGCAGATCAGATGTCACCAGCAGGCCTTGAATATTTCCGCGACCAGCAACCGGATAAGTTTATCAATATTGGTATTGCAGAGCAAAACCTAATAGGAGTTGCATCAGGCATGGCAAAGGAGGGTATAACCCCGTTTGTGTTAGCCCAAGCAACATTTGCAACAGGCCGTTGTTTTGACCAAATTAAAATCAACATGGCCTATATGCAGCTAGGTGTCAAAGTGGTAGGACTTAGTGCCGGATTATCTATTGGTCAGTATGGTGCAACGCACATGAGCGTAGAGGATGTATCACTGATGCGTAGCCTTCCGAATATCGTGGTACTTTCGCCAGCAGACTGCACAGAAACAGCAAAAGCTCTTATGGCGGCAGCAACGGATCCAAGACCTACTTATATCCGATTGTCAGGCTGGATGAATTGTCCAATTGTGTACAAGAAGGACTATGACTATCAAATAGGCAAGGCAATTACACTGAGGGAAGGTGAGGATATAGCCATCATTGCTACCGGGCCGATGGTTTACAACTCACTGAAGGCAGCAGATATGTTGGCAGAAGAGGGACTTTCAGTAAAAGTGGTTGACATGCATACTATTAAACCTCTTGATACAGAGGCTATAGATGCCTGCTTAAATGCCAAGATGATAGTGACGGCAGAAGAGCATTCTGTTATTGGTGGTTTAGGTAGCGCAGTTGCTGAGTACCTTGCTCCGATGGCAGTAAGACCACCCCAGTTGATTATTGGAACCATTGACAAGTATATCAAGGCTGGTGACTACTTGTATTTGCAAGAACAATTTGAATTGACTCCAATTCAGATAAAAAATAAAATATTTACAAATTATAAAAAATTTTGAATTATGACAAATTTAGAAAAGTACAATCAAGTAATGTGTGATTCTCTTCAGGTTACAGAGGGTCAATTGGCCGGTTTGAAGTACCAGCAGGTTCCATTGTGGGATTCTGTTGGTCACATGACGTTAGTTGCCAATCTGGAAGATGCATTTGATATCATGATGGAAACTGATGACATCATTGATTTCAGTTCTTATGAAAAGGGCAAGGAGATTCTTGCCAAGTATGATGTTGATTTCAGCAAGTAATCTTAATTGATGAAGGTAACGAACATAGAAGGAATCGAGATATTCAGTTCAGTCTATGAGTATCTCGATTCCAATATGTATGTTTTCTTTCCGTGTGAAGGTGAGGCAATAATAATAGATCCTCACGTTGATGCGGCGTGTTTAACTCTCCTGAAAGAAAGAAAAGTAAAAAGGATATATATCATCCTTACTCATGAGCATACAGACCACACATCAGGTATCTATTGGTATCAGGAACATTTTGACAGCCAAATTATTTGCCAGAAAGAATGTGCTGGATATATAGCCAATAAAAGGGCTATGCGCCCTTTGCTGACTTATCTGATTTTAGAGGAACAAGATCAGGTAAATGGTACTCATTTATTTGAAAAGTTTAAAAACGAGTATGAAATACATACTTATCAAGTAGAACAAACTTTCGATGAGAGCTATAACCTTCTTGTAGGTTATGCTAACATACATTTTATTCATATACCCGGACATTCTAAAGGGAGTACATTGATTGTTGTCAATGATAAAATAGCTTTTACTGGAGACTCATTGATGCGGGTTAATCCCGTGATAACAAGATTCCCTGGGAGTGACCATAAACTATACGTTGAATATACTTTACCGATATTATCAAACTTGCCAAAGGAAATAGTTATATTGCCGGGTCATGGCGAACCCTTTCCATTGAAAGAATTGGTATTTGACGGGAAACTAAATATTGATTATAAGTAACAAGTGATGATAACAGATCTGAAAGAATTTGCAAAACAATTGCGGTTGTCTTCATTAAAAATGGCCTACGATAGTGGGAAGAATGGCTCCCACGTGGGGCCAGGATTGTCTTCCATTGAGATTATGGCAACACTCTATGGTGATGTGCTACATTTCGATGTGAACAATCCCAATGATGAGAACCGTGACCGACTGGTTGTGAGTAAGGGCCACTGTGTGTTGGCTTATTACTCTGCACTGAATAAGGTGGGTTTCCTCACAGATGAGGATATAGCAAGCTTCGAGACCAATGGTTCCCATTTTCACGGTCATGCTATGCGCAACCTGGAGAACGGTATTGAGTTCTCAGGCGGCAGCCTGAGTATGGGAATGACCTTTGCCGTGGGCCTGGCACTATCTTGTAAGAGAAAAGGTTTGAAGAATCGTGTGTTTGCACTGGTAGGTGACGGGGAATGTGATGAGGGCTTGATTTGGGAAGCTGCTATGTCTGCCGCCAACTTTGGCCTCAATAACTTCACGGTGATTGTGGACAAGAACCAATTGCAGTATGATGGCTATACCAAGGATGTGATGAACCAGATTGACTTGGGAAAGAAATTCGAAGCGTTTGGCTTTGATGTCTATGAGGTGGACGGCCACGGTTGTGATGAGTTGTCTAAAGCCTTGAAGAAAACAGGAGAGAAACCTACCTGTATAATTGCCAATACTATCAAGGGTAAAGGCGTATCCTTTATTGAGGGCGTAAAAGAGTGGCATCACCATACACTCAATGAAGAACAGTATGAACAAGCAAAAAAGGAGGTAGAAAATGTTTGAGATTAACAGAATTTCAGCACGCTCTTGCTCTATGCTTGGGCAGAGAGGCTCCATCTTTGGACAAGCTGTTCTGGATGCCGCACAAGAGGATGAGAAGTTCATTCTCCTGACGGCAGACCTAGCAACACTTTCTGGAATGACAAGGTATATTGAGCAGTTCCCGAATCAGTTCTATAACATCGGTATAGCTGAGCAGAATATGATTGGTATATCTGCTGGTCTTGCTGCAGAAGGATTTCATCCATGTGCTACCACATACGCAACCTTTATCACTATGCGTAGTTGTGAGCAGATCCGTCATTTTTGTGGCTATATGAAGGAGAAGATTATTGTGGTGGGTTCTGGAGCAGGTCTTAGTCAAGGCTTTGCAGGAAACACCCACTATACCATTGAGGATTTGGCTGTAATGCGTTCCATTCCCAACATCACCATTCTTTCTCCTGCGGATGCTGCATCTGCCGTAAAACAGTTTGAGCTAGCACGTAAAGCTTCCAATGCAGTCTATATGCGCCTGACAGGCAACCTCAATTGCCCGATGGTGTATAAGGAAGAGACGGACTTTGAGATTGGAAAAGCTAAGATGTTGGCAGAGGGTAGCGATGTGGTTATCTATGCTGTGGGTACGATGGTCAATTCTGCCTTAAAGGCTGCAAAAGTTTTAGGAGAAAAAGGTATAACGGCAACGGTTTATGATATGTTTACCGTAAAGCCGATTGACCGCGATGCAGTAAATACTGCTAAGAATTATAAATTGGCCGTTACCGTTGAGGAGCACAGCAAAATGGGTGGTCTTGGAGCTGCTGTTGCAGAGGTGATGACAGAAATCACAGGAATGCCTAAATTGTTGCGCTGTGGTATTCACGATAGTTTTGACTTGGCTTGCGACTATGATGGTCTTCTTGTCCAAAATAGATTGACGCCAGAACTATTAGTAGAGGATATATCCAATTATTTATAAAAGGAAAGGATATTATATGTTTGGTTTAGACAGATATAGTAACAATACAGCTGTAATTACTTATAAAGGCGAACAATTTACCTACGCTGAGTTGATTGCAGAGACAGCGAAGTTTTCAAATGCAATAAAGAAAAAAGGTCTTTTGTTCTGTCTTTGTGAGAATAGATTAGGTTCTTTTGTGGGTTATATTTCCTGCATGGAACATCATATTCCCATTGTATTACTTGATGGTAGTAAAGATATATCTGTATTACAGAATTTGATATCTATTTATCAACCAGAATATATTTGGACAGAATGTGAGAGAGTTGGTGAGATTGGTGGTGAGACCATCTATCAATACGCATCCTACTCATTGCAGAAGAAGACTTATGAGGTTGAGGTGGAGAAGCCAGAAATCAATCCAGAGTTAGCGTTATGCTTAACCACTTCAGGTAGCACTGGCTCTCCTAAGTTTGTAAGGCTTTCTGCCAAGAATGTTCTTGCCAATGCAGAGTCTATAGCAGAATATCTAGATATAGATGACAATGAGAGACCTGTAACAACGTTACCTTCTTATTATAGCTATGGTGTTTCTGTAATTAATAGCCACCTCATTAAGGGAGCAACCATTCTGCTTACCGAAGGTACAGTTGCCCAGCGTGAGTTTTGGAACTTTATGAAAGAGCAGAAAGCCACTTCTATAGCTGGTGTACCATACACCTATGAGATGCTTAAAATGTTGCGCTTTATGAGAATGGATTTGCCTTACCTGAAAACTATGACCCAGGCTGGTGGCAAGTTGAATAAGGATATTGCAAAAGAATACATCGAGTGGGCACAGAGCAAGGATAAACGTTTCTTTGTGATGTATGGCCAGACAGAGGCAACGGCTCGTATGAGCTACCTGCCACTGGAGCATGCATTGGATAAATACGCCAGTATTGGTATAGCTATCCCCAGGGGTAAGTTCTCTTTGATTGACGTTAACGGTAACGCTATTGAGGAGCCAGATGTGGATGGAGAGCTGGTTTACGAAGGCCCCAATGTAAGTCTTGGTTATGCAGAATGTCGTGCGGATCTTGCTAAAGGCGATGAGAATCAGGGCGTACTTCATACGGGCGATGTTGCCCGTAGAGATGCAGATGGTTACTACTATATCACAGGCCGTATGAAGCGGTTTGTGAAAGTATGGGGTAATCGTTGCAATCTGGATGCTACTGAGCAGATAGTAAAAAGCAATGTTACCACCAGTTGCGCTTGTGTGGGTGTGGATGATAAGATCACCATCTTCGTAACTGAACAAGGTTTGGAAGAACAGATTGTGAACTTACTGGTTGAAAAAACTGGCTTCAATAGTAAAGCATTTGAAGTTCGAGTTATTGATGCCATTCCTGTAAAGAGTTCAGGTAAGATTGACTATCAGGCCATGCAACAAATAATCGAAAAATAAATAAGGAATTAAATATATGACACTTGAAGAATTATTAGAAATTGCTCCCTATTCATTAGGTAAAGAAGACAAGCATAAAGTGTTGGATGAGTATTTGGTGAACCTCACCAAATACCACTATGAGCATAGTGAGGAATACCGCAAGATGCTGGATGGTACTGGCTTTGACATCATCAAGGTCAAGCATTATGAAGACCTCCCGTATTTGCCAGTAAGCCTTTTCAAAGATCTTACACTGAGAAGTGTGGCTGAAGATGAGGTCATTAAGACTATGACTTCTTCTGGTACCACTGGTCAGAAGACATCCAAGATCTATCTGGACCGTGAGACTTCTGCCAACCAGACCAAGACGTTGACAAAGATAATATCATCACTTCTTGGAAACAAGCGTGTCCCAATGATTATCTTGGACTCCAGCAATGTGGTGAAAGACCGCAATATGTTCTCTGCCCGAGGGGCCGGTATCCTGGGATTCTCCATGTTTGGCAGCAAGCGTATGTATGCGCTGGATGAGAATATGGAGCTGGATATTGAGGGCATGAAAGCCTTTTTGGAGGAGCACAAGGATGAAACCATCTTCCTCTTTGGCTTTACCTTTATGATTTGGCAGCATTTCTATAAGAAGCTGCTGGAGAGCGGCTACAAGCCAGACCTTTCTAAGGGTGTGCTTATCCATGGTGGCGGCTGGAAGAAACTGGTAGCAGAATCAGTTTCTACTGCCCAGTTCAAACAGTGCCTGAATGATGTTTGTGGAATCAAAGTAGAGAACGTTCACGACTATTACGGTATGGTGGAGCAGACCGGTACCATCTATATTGAGTGCGAATGTGGTCACCTGCATGCTTCTAACTTCTCAGATATCATCATCCGTAATCCCAAGGATTTCTCTGTAGCCAAGAACGGTGAGACGGGTATTATTGAGGTGGTAAGTGTACTGCCCAAGAGTTATCCTGGTCATGTGCTGCTCACAGAAGATGAAGGTGTTGTTCTTGGTGAGGATGATTGCCCTTGCGGACGTAAAGGCAAGTACTTTCACATCCACGGACGTATTAAGAATGCTGAGATCCGTGGTTGCTCTGATACCTATGCTGCCAAGTTTGGTAAATTGAGCGGACTGGAGTATGTGATTGGTGACGACAAGACCATTGAGGAAATGCCTCATGTGCCTGCATTGCCACCGTTTGCGGAGCCTGTCGTTTCCTTCTTCAATGACCTGTCTAAATTGGTCATGCAAAGAGGCCGTCAGTATTCTGATGTAATGACCTTTGCTTTCTGGTGCCGTAAGGGTGCTTTGATGCAGGAAAAGGCTAAGTATATTGACTTGGAAAGAAGGCTTGGTCGTGGTATTGTATTCCATAGCACTCCGAGTAATGTTCCTGTGAACTGTGCTTTCAGCTTTGCCGCTGGCTTGTTAGCTGGTAATGCTAACATTGTTCGTCTGCCTGCTAAGGACTTCCCTCAGGTGCAGATTATCAGTGACTGTGTGCGTGAGCTGTTAGAGACCACGCACAAGGATATGGCTCCATATATCTGCTTTGTGAAGTACCCGCCCATCAAGGAGATTACCGACCTCTTCTCTGGTATGTGCCAGAGCCGTGTGGTTTGGGGTGGTGATGCTACTATTGCAGAGATACGTCAGTCTGCTTTGCAGCCTAGAGCCAATGAGGTGAACTTTGCTGACCGCTATAGCTTTTCTGTGCTGAATGCAGATGCATTCCTGTCTGCAGAGGATCAAGATAAGGTGGTTCAGAACTTCTATAACGACACCTATTTCTCTGACCAGAATGCTTGTACCGCTCCTCGTATCATTGTGTGGGTAGGCGAGAAGAAGGCTGAGGCCAAGGAGCTGTTCTGGAAGAAGGTTGTTGAATATGCCAAGGAGCATTACAACATTGCACCAGTGCAGACCATTGGTAAGATCAATGCCTTGTATAAGGCTGCTGCTAACTTGAAGTTGGGTAAGGTGACAGTTGAACAACCTTTATTGACTCGTATTCAGGTGGATAGCTTGAGTCCCGTACTGATGGATTACCGTTTCAACAGTGGTTTCTTCTATGAGTATGATGCCAAGTCGTTGACTGATCTACTACCTATCGCTACTATCAAGAGCCAGACGGTTACTTATTATGGTCTGACTCGTGAGGAGATTATTAAGTTTGTGAATGAAGACCATCCACTAGGTGTTGACCGTTTTGTTCCACTAGGCAAGTCTATGGACTTTACCCTTGTATGGGATGGTTATGATTTAATTACCACTTTAAGTAGAATTGTAAATATCATCTAAAATATATGGCTAATAAGCGAATATATCTTTGCTTGGCTCACATGAGCGAAGCGGGTTTTGAACAAAAGTACATCCAGGAAGCATTTGATACTAATTGGGTAGTCCCTCTTGGACCTAACGTAAATGGCTTCGAGAAAGATCTGGAAGAATTCTGCGGCCAGAATAAGAGAGTGGTGGCTTTGAGTGCTGGTACGGCAGCAGTTCACCTGTCGTTGTTGGCATGTGGAGTTGGCCTTGGTGATGAGGTGCTGGTGCAGAGCTTTACATTCTGTGCAAGTTCACACCCCATTACTTACCTTGGTGCAACTCCTGTGTTCATTGATTCAGAAAAGGATACTTGGAATATGGATCCTGAGTTGTTGGAAGAAGCAATAAAGGATAGAATTGCTAAGGCTGGAAAGAAGCCCAAGGCTATCGTGCCGGTGGCACTCTACGGTATGCCCTACAAGATTGATCAGATTATGTCTATCGCCAACAAGTATGGTATTCCCGTAGTAGAAGATGCGGCTGAAGGTTTCGGTTCAAAGTTCAACGGTCAAGTGCTTGGTACGTTTGGCAAGTATGGTGTTCTCTCTTTCAATGGCAATAAGATGATTACCACTTCTGGTGGTGGTGCTTTGATTACTGAGAATGAAGATGAGTGGCGTGAAATCATGATGTATGCCACACAGTATCGTGAGAGCTATCCTTATTACCAGCACGAGAAGATAGGATATAACTATCGTATGAGTAACATCTGTGCTGGTATTGGACGTGGACAGATGACTGTTGTGAATGATCATATAGCTCATCATAAACATGTACAGAAACTCTACGAAGAGTTGCTGAAAGATGTTAAGGGAATAACCGTTCATAGTCAGCCAGCAACAGGTGAGTATGATTCCAACTATTGGCTTTGCACGATTACCATTGATCCTAATGTGAAGATTAAAGGTCAGGAAAACGCCTACAAGACCATTGTAAAGGGTGCCGTAGGTGGAGCAGCTGGTGTTATCCATGTTGCAGATAGTGCAACTACGGATTGTCAACCTAATGAAAATGTTGAAGCATTGCGCGTGTTTATGGATGTAGCAGGCATTGAAGCGCGTCCTGTTTGGAAACCCATGCATAAACAACCCGTTTATAAAAATGCTCCTGCTTATGTGAATGGGGTTTCTGAGGCTGTATTTAAAGTGGGTATGTGTCTGCCTGCCGGACCTTATGTGACAGACGATGATGTGAAATACATTGTGGAAACTATTAAGAGTGCAATAGTTTAGTTTTATGTATAAACATTTTTTCAAAAGGGTCTTTGACTTTTTGATATCTCTGATAGTTCTTTTGTTGATAGGATGGTTTCTTATAATCATTGCTATCTGGCTTCATTTTGCGAATAAAGGAGCTGGCGCATTCTTTACACAAGAACGCCCGGGAAAGGATGCTAAGATATTCAAAGTCATTAAGTTCAAGACAATGACAGATGAGCGGGATGCAGAAGGTAATCTTTTGCCAGATGCAGACCGTTTGACTAAAGTTGGTAAATTTGTTCGTTCTACAAGTATTGATGAATTACCTCAGTTGATTAATGTATTGAAAGGTGATATGGCTCTTATCGGACCGCGCCCTCTTTTGCCGCAATACTTACCTCTATATAGTAAAGAACAGGCGCGCCGTCACGAAGTACGGCCTGGTATCAGTGGTTGGGCTCAGTGTCATGGTCGTAATGCTATTAGTTGGACAGAAAAGTTCAAATTGGATGTTTGGTATGTCGATCATTGTACCTTATTGACAGACATCAAAGTGATTTGGATTACTGTGATGAAAGTCCTTAAACGTGCAGACATTAACAATGAAGCAACCGCCACGATGTATCCGTTTGATGGAACAAATTGATCTGTTTAATTCTTTTTTGCACTTAATACGTCTAGGTATTGGTGTGTCAAAAAATATCTCATTGCCTGAAGGTGTAGATTGGAATACCATGGAGGCTCTTGCCACGCAGCAGGGCCTATTGCCTATCATGGTAGATGGTATAGAGTCTTTAACGGATGAGAAACGACCTCCAAAGGAGTTGTTGTTGCAATGGATAGGTTTGACTATGTGAGTATAGCGCTGTATCGGTACCAAGCGTATGAAGTGAACCCCAGAAGTTGGCGTAATAAGCAAATATATTTTCGACATTTTTTCGCAAAGTTGTTTCGACACTTCGGCTATTCATTAAGCGACTCATCTGCTCATACAGGTATTGGTGAAGCTGCCAATAGATCAGGCTGCTAATAGTTGATATTGGGCGTAAAAAGACTTCAGAGACTGTGGTATGTCTGAGAGGTCGTCTGGTGGAAGAGTTCTTTGCAGAGCAAAGCGGCAAAGTAGAGTGCTATGATGAGTTGGAGCGAATCTGTACAGACCGGATTGAGCTAACTCCTAACGCTGGATGTCGGAATTAAAACTGGTGTTGGGGGTATCGGTCGTTATCGGGCATCGGACTTAGATTGAAGGAAAGTTATGAGGATTATTGATGAGGAACTGTTGAATGAGGTTAGTTCAGAGGCTAAGGTATCACCTTGGTTGCGGATGCGCTCGGCTTGCCGCTTTGCTTGTCAAAGAATTATAACTTTCATCAGTCGCTGGAGGATAAATGTCATCGGATGCTGAATGCGGTGGAGCCAGGGACTGTGGTACCCATCCATCGGCACCCAACAAAGGATGAGTCTTTCGTTATCCTGCGAGGCAAGGTTAGAGTGACTACTCACGGTGATGATGGTTCTATCATAGAAGATGTAGTGTTGAGTCAAGAGAGTGGCGGCTATGGGGTGGACATCCTTAAGAATGTGTGGCATAGGGTGGAGTCGTTGGCGACGGAGAGTGTAATCTTTGAATGCAAGGAGGGGCCGTTTGTGGTGCATGAGGTGGAAGGGATACTGGGAGTGAAAAGTGAAGGCTGCGATTAAGCGAGAGGAGAGCTAAGTTTGTTTGGGCTTTCCCGAGCGTGAGCAGTCTCGACTGAAGGTCAGGAATGAAGAGTGAAAAGTTGAAATCAATCCTAAAAGGTGTTTGGGCTTTTTGCTCGTATGTGTTTGTTCCGCAGAGGCGTCCCAAAGATGATGGTGCGGCAGGATAGACAGACGAGGCGGCCGCTTTGGCGGGCGGCTGGCCTGCGTGGGGAGCGGAAGGCTCTGTGGCGCGAAAACGACACTGTGCCTGCAGCGGGGATAGATGATTAAAGTTTCTACAATGACACAAGAAGAACGTCGACTCAAAAAAATGAATAAGGATCTTCAAATATCTCAACGAGGAGTTGAAATGCTCTGGATGTGCTGAAGCATGTTGATAGAAAGACGCTTGAATACAGCCCTTCAAAAGGGTATCGTTCTTTACGGAAGGCATTGGTTAACTACTATGACAGATATCAGATTACCCCGACAGGTTATCTCTATACGCAGAAGGAGATGAATCAGATTAGGGACTTGGTGAAGAAGTATAACCTATACCTATTCTCGGATGAGGTTTATCGGGAGTTTATCTATACTGGCTCACCTTATATTTCGGCCATGCATCTGGAGGGTATTGAACAGAATGTGGTTTTGATTGATTCTGTATCTAAACGCTATTCTGAATGCGGTATACGTATTGGGGCTTTGATTACAAAGAACGAGCAGGTGCGTAAGACTGTGATGAAGTTTTGCCAGGCTAGATTGTCACCACCTTTGATTGGGCAGTTGATAGCTGAGGCTTCTATTGAAGGGACGGAGGAGTATTCACGTGATGTGTATGATGAATATGTGGAACGCAGAAAATGCCTGATAGATGGCGTTAATAAGATTCCCGGTTGCTACACTCCTGTTCCTATGGGTGCGTTTTATACCGTTGCGCAGTTGCCTGTGGATGATACTGAGAAGTTCTGCGCTTGGTGCTTGAGCGAGTTCTGCTGGAAGGACGATAAGACTCCGGCTGATAAGGTGGGTGAGACTATTATGATGGCTCCGGCGGCTGGGTTCTATTCTACGGCGGGGATGGGGATGAATCAGGTTCGGTTGGCTTATGTTTTGAATAAGGGGGATATTCTTAGGGCTTTGTTTTTGCTGGAGAAGGCGTTGGAGCGGTATAAAACAGTTGAGAAATAAAGGGGTTCATTTTGGTAGTTCTGATCATATCTTTTTGTGCCACAGAGAAGGCCATATTGACCTCCAGAATTATATCAGTGAATATAATTTGTGAAGACATGTAATTGTTGATAAAAAATAATTATCATATATGAAACCATTATCTGATGTAAAAAAACAAAAGCAAAATTTGATCAAAAATTTTCTGTTAGTCGCTCTGTTGTCTACAGGGATTTCTTTAGTGGCAAATTATGTTACAGGAGAAACGAAGAAAGGTCTAATTCTCTTCATTGGATTGATATGTATCTCTTTAGTTGCATTATTCTATTTCATAGATTATCTTGGCCAATCGTCTAGTGAAATGGAAATAAAAACTGCAATAATAATAGATAAAGAGAAGAAACCTATACCAATTAATCGATTTAGTTTTAGTGAAGACTTTACAAATATAGTTCATTCGGTTTTATCGGAGAATAAAGCATACGAATCATTATGGCAGGATTCTTTTATGCGGACTAACAATCACTTATTTAAGGATAATGGCTTTGTTAATGAGTTCTTCGAGTATTTGTATGTTAACTGGATTTCTCTTCAATTGAATTCTTATTTCTCTATATATGATAAAGATGCTACAGAAATTGTAGGAAGAGAACAAATACCTAATGTACTCATTAAAAATAGAGTAATTGAATTGATAACAAAACCATATAACGAGAGAGAAAAGTTTCAAAAGACAAGTAAAACAAAAAATACAGATGATGGCGAAATAGTTTATTTATATGGAGAAAATGAGGTTGTTTATAATAAACTAGCCATAGAACTGCCAAGAAAATCAAAGGTGTTTAGAGAAGGAAATGCTTTAGTTATCAAGAATAGGAATTTTATTATAGGATTTGAATCTAGCTTTGAAGGTTATACAGCAGTATTACCAAGATATTTCGAACGCTTTTATATGAGTCGTTCAAATGATGATACAGATAGCTACTTGGTTCGTATGAAACTATCTGTTAAGTTAAAGCCATTTTTCCTTTTTTCTGTAAGAGATTGGAAGTATTTGGGATGGCTGGATCAGTTGGAGAGTGAATTTGTAAAATACTTTTCGTTTGATTCTTTTATAACAAAAGTTGGTTTTGAACAAGCTGCCACAGAACACATTTTGTTTTTAAATGGCTTGAGAAAGGATAAGAATGGCGAAGCGAGAGAAAAGAGTGAAGATAAAAATGGTAGAAAGAAAATAAAAGAAATCAAGATTATCAAACTTGATGAGAATAATGACTGAAAAAGGTCTGTCTGATGCGGAAGTGCTCTACCTTTAATCGCTTTGCTTGTCAAAGAATTATAATTTTCATCTGAGTCTGGATGAGAAGTGCCATCGGTTTCTGAATGCGGTGGAGCCGGGGACGGTGGTGGATGTGCATCGGCACCCTGATAAGGATGAGACGTTTGTGCTACTTAGAGGGAGAGTTGTGGTTAAGACCTACAATGATGACGGTAGGGTAATCTGAACTTGCTGTATGGTGTGGTGAGCAAAGGAATTTCCTGGCCACTTGGTGCCTTTGAGAACAGGCGTTCGTTTACGAGCATCGGAAACCTGCAGGAGGTGATCAAGGGCCTCCTGACCAAGGATGCCCCCAGCGGCATCTATCACATGGGTGATGATGAAGCACTATCTACCAACGAACTGATAGAGATGATATGCAGTGCCCTGGGCAAGAAGGCGCATATCTGGCGGGTGCCGGAGGGGCTGATGCTCTTTGCTTCGCGCGTGGGCGACTGGCTCCACCTGCCCCTGAACAGTTTACGAATGCAGAAGTTGACTGAGAACTATGTGGTTTCTAATGCTAAGATCAAGGCGGCTTTGGGGATGACGGAAATGCTGGTTAGGGCTGTGGATGGACTTTGGGGGACTATTTAGAGCTTTGCTGGGAAATAGTTTACTGCTTACGGGTTACTGCTTAGGTTTTTGGGTTATGACAACTTAGGGTTCATGATTAATGGTTCATGATTAATGGTTCATGGTTAACGGTTCATGGTTATGACTGATACGACAATGATTGATAGGCTTAAGCAGTTTGTCGAGAGCGAAATGCGCTCTTGCTCAATGGATATAGGAGGCATTACACCACTATACGTTTATAGGATGTGGGGAGGATCAGTGGCTATCGAAGATATTGCCTCTGCGATGGAAGAGGTAAGAAGGATGATGTAAGATAGTGATTGTCATGAATACAAAACAAGAGGTAAATCCTGCAAAGGCTTTTTTTGAAGGTATGCTTTGGGCTGCATTTGGCGTGAGAATCTTCAGTGACAATGCTAAGGAATGGCAAATTGACGCTGTTAGGAAATATGCCATGAGGAGAGATGGGGGAATGGAGTGATGGTTCAGGCGGCATGGTGAATAGTTAACAGATCAAAGTTTCAAGAATACTTAAATTGATACAATCAAAATGTCTATTAAATATGAATGAGATAGAGGTTATAGATAAAGTAATTGACAAACTGGAGAGAGTATATGGTTATTCAGCAAAGGATATTGTGCGCGATAATCACAAATACCGGTGCGATTTAATTGTTAATTACCCAGGCACTAATAAACCTTTTATCGTTGTTGAGGCGAAATCTCCTAATAGTTATAAAATGCATTTGGATAATGCCAAAGAGCAGGTAACGCATATTTTGCAAAATACAGATTTGGAGCCAGTGTTTGTGATGTTGACTAACTATCATTCAAGTCTATGCTTTTTAGTGGATAAAACTATCTCAACTTTATTAAGACCAGTTGAGGATATTCCTTTCAGATATGGGACAGGGTTTATAATTAAACAGACATATAGTGAAGATGATACCTTTACGAGCCTGAATATGGCGTATGAATCTCTATGGAAGGATGGGAGTATGCAACAATTGAAGGCATTCGATGAGATTAATAAGTTGTTGTTATGTGTATTATATTTTGAACTGATAGAATACAAAGGAAATAAAAATACCCCTCTCTTAAATTATTTATGGGCAAATGATGGCGGTTTTGATGAACTGAAAAGTACTCTTCGGAAAGAAATAAATATTGTATTCGACAATGCTAAAGAATCATTTCCAAGAATATTTTTTGATGATATTGCGCTTGAAAAGAGCAAATTGCTTTATGCAATGGTTTTGTTACAAGAGATTCATATATCAGATGAACGCTCGCGTGATAGTATAAGAAAAGGGTATGAGATGTTTTCGACTCGTGTCCTCGGTGAAGGAAAGGTGAATAAAAATGTCCTTAACTTTATAGTTAAATCTGTTTCGGTAAATAACAGGGAAACTTTTCTTTTGCCATACGGAAGAGGGACTCTTCATTCATTGTTAGTGGAGGAGAATGGGAAAAATATCACAGAGATATGTGGAGTAGATATCAATCAGCGTTATGTTCAGACATCCAAAATTAAAAGAATATTGACTTGTGGCTCACCCGATGGCGTTGAAGTTGGGGAGGGTATAAGCAATAGATATTCAGATGTAAATAGTGCAAATATTCAAAGCAGACTATTTGATACCATTATCTCAATACCTCCAACTGACAGGCAGATTAAAATGGAGTCAGTAGAATCAGATGAGTATGAGCTGTTTCAAAAAGGCATTGGATTTGATGTGATGGACACTACTAAGGCAGGACTTAGAATAAAGCAAAATATTGAGGTGTTGTTTTTAGAGAAATGCTATCATAACCTAAGAGATAATGGAACACTGGCCATTGTATTACCTGATGCGCTACTTGCTAATAAAAACATGCAATATGTTCGTGACTGGCTGATTACGCACTTTAAGGTGATAGCTATAGTCTCACTGCCCAAGGATGCTATTAAGACCAAGCAGAGAACAACAAAATCATCGTTCTTATTACTGAGAAAATTCTCAAATCATATTGTTGAAAGACATAAGGATTTGTTGTATGACTTACGTCAACAGTTGTCTGCATCGAAAATGAGTAAAGAAGAATTTGTATCAAATATGCTCGAGAAATATTCACTACGAGTAACTGATATTGTTCCCGAGTATCCGATCATGTTGTTTGATGTGAAGGAGGGGAAAGAAAAAGAATATGAGGAGGTTTCGGAGAAATTAAGAACGATAAAAGACGAGATGTAATGACGCAAATCGAATTGAAATATACACAGCTTCTCGGAAAGGCTATGACGTATAATGTCTTGGCTACTGTTGATGCAAAAAGCTTTGAGAATAAGAGTTTTGGGGAGGCAAGATGCAAAAAGGGAAGAAGGTATGCCTTTAAAATGATTGAAAGTAAAAAACTGTATGGCTCTACTCTTTTGGTAGAAAAGTTGATGAATTGTTAGAGATTATTGGCCATGGCAAAACTTGAGGGAATAATATGTAAAGCTTTTGGAAACTATGTGGTGTTGAGGGGATATGCGCCTATAAAGGATATTGCCGCCATCTCACATAAACCAGAGGCTTACCAACGAGATGCTAATCCAGAACATAAGGCTGACATCATCAGATTTTTGAGTGACAGCCGATATACCTATAAGTATTTTCCAGAGGTAACATTGGCGTGTCGAATTGAAAACTATACCGCTTTACTTAACAATCTAGAAAACGAGGACAGAGATATTACTGCTGACGATGTTGAAGATGTGGCTGGGCTACATGTATTGAGTGAGAGGATACCTTATTATAGTTTTAGGGCACGTCATGCGAATTTGACCAAATATGATGCGGAAGACTTGGTTAGGGTGGATGGTAACCATCGATTGGAACCATTTGATGATCCAAATGATGCTGTTTGGGCAGATACGGGGGCAAACTATGATGAACTTGGAAATACCGTTATCCCTTTCTCTGTTATATTCTCTAATGCTGAGGAAGCAGACAATTTTGAGGCAGGTATTTTCCATAATATCAACTTTAAGCAAAAACCGCTTAGATACGAGTCGAGCCTTAAGATACTGAAGGACCTAACAATGCCTGATAGTTCTATTCTGGAAATAGAATATCCTCTTACGCTGGAACTAATTGAAAAAGTAGAAAAAGGGCAGTATGGAGAAATACCATGGTTGAGACAAGAGAATAATGCGGAGAAAGAGTTCTATCGGACAGCATGTTTACGCATAGCCCAGCTGTTGTACACTCGAAAAGAAGTCATTAAGAAAGAACTTGAAGAAGAGATAGAACGTTCAGAGCGAATAAAGGATGCTGTTGCAAAAAGTGAAAGTGAGATGTCGGACTTGATAAGTCGGATATCCCAGGTAAAAGAGTCGCTTAAAAAAGATGAACGTGAAATTATAGATTATGAGAAATCGTATTCCTACAGGGAGAATCGTCAGTTATTAGACAGTTTGGAATCTTCTTTGCATATCGCCATCAATAAAAAGGATACTGCAGAATATCGGAAAAAGAGACACGACTATTTTATCAAGGAATACCAAGGGTATCTTCAATCAATTGACGATAGCGGAGTAATAGCTAAGAAAATCTCTTCACTCAATACGATATATGCTGGCTTCGGTGAGAATACTGGTAACATCGCCATGTTGTGTGTTATGGTATATTACGCACTACTTAATAAGCATCAGCTAGAGGCTTTCGTATCTTGGGCAAAGAAAAATGGTATCAACAAACTTAAAGAGTCGGGAGAGTTTAATAAGGATGCGGCCAACGATTTGGTGGAGATGTTTGAACAAATCTATCAAACTAAGAAGAACAACATCTTTATCTCGATGCAGTTCAACGATGACCAAAGTGAACTAATCTACGTTAAGATAGAGGAAGCCATTGCCAAGTTCAATCGGATACATGGTGATATGCTGCTAAATCCACATCCTATTCGAATTGACCGTAATGTGGAGCAAAGTGCTTTCCCGATTCCTGATAGGATTCTAGAAGCCATTACATCTAGTGGATTATTAATAGCGGATTTGAGTAGTGCCAATATTAATGTCTATCATGAAGTAGGTTTTGCGATGGGATTGGCTAAGACGAGAGACCTTTTGCCCAATATTATTCTATTATACAAAGAAGATACACGATTCAATACTGAGAATAGGGATGTTGATAAGTTCATAGGGTTTAATCTGCGTAATTTATCACAGTTGCGTTTCCGCAATTATGACCAGATAGTAGATGAACTTGTGAAAAGGCTAGAGGCACATTATGGTGTATGAAATTAAATAAATGTGATGACTGACGCCTGGCACAAACTGTAAAACGAAGGCGTAACAATAATAAAGTTGAGTACTGTTAATATAGAAACCATGTCAACTTTGTTCCAATGATGGTCATCAATAATCCAAAAATGTGAGAAGACAGGTAATGATTATCTAACTTTTATACGCAAAAAGCAAAATGAGTTGTAACACCCAAAAGCAAGAATATATTTAGAATGATTACCATACAGGACTTATATAATATAGTTGGGAATAAGATTGCTAATGAGGCGCAGAAGGCTCTCATTAGGAATAACTTTCCTCCTCAAATAGCAGAGCAGATGTGCAATGCCATCGACGGGCAGGAGAGAGCTGAACACTTTCAGCGTTTGTTGAGGGAATACAACGAGTGGATGCAGAACCAACAGCGCCAGCAGGAGGCGGTGCAGCGGTTTTTGAGGGAGTATTATGGGCTTTAGTATTAAACTGAAATCTATTTCTGGTGGATTGCAAATAGGAGAACAGACGCCTGTCAGGGTTAATTGTAATGTTGGGGCAAATACACCCGGGCAGATGTTCTATGAGCGAGAGCGGCTCAAAGCGATCAAGGAGAGTAACCTGTTGCCAGATACTTTTATGGACCTCTCCATTGGAAATTTTGATGAACCACTATACAAAGACATAATCTGTGAATTTGGATGTCCGGTAGGAATGGTGCCTGCATATATCTTCCCTGCATCATTACGGATAACGAATATTTCTGCTGTAGACAGTTTGAAGCGACTGGCTGATAGCGGACTGGCGTTCTTGACAATCCATTTGACCGCTAAAGAGGACTTGCTGGAATTAGCCAAACGGACAAGAAAGATACCTGTGACCAGTCGTGGAGGAGCAATTGTTCTAATGCAGGCAATAGAAAGCAATAGTGAAAACATTTGGGTATCAATACTGCCTCAGATTATTGATTTGGCAAAAGCATACGGAATAGTCATCAACCTAGGAACGACATTCCGGCCAGCAGGGATAGATGAGGCCTGCGATAAGGTTCATCTGCGTGAAACCGAGGAACAGTTGAAGTATTGCAAACTGCTGCAAAAGGAAGGCGTACAAGTGATGGTGGAGAACGTTGGACATATTGCTTTGAACAAGCTGGAAGAGCACTGCAAAATGCTAAGGCGGTTTGATGCACCCATCATGCCACTGGGGCCATTGCCTACAGACTGTGCAGAAGACGAAGACCATATTGCTGCTGCCATAGGGGCATCTATGATGGGATATTGGAATTGTGCCCATATCATCAATTGTGTAACGAGGAGTGAGCATACAAAGCCTTATTTCACTATTGAGGAAACGCTTGAGGCTATCAGAACTGCCAGGCTTGCGGCGCATATCGTAGATGTAGCTCGGGGTATTGAATCTAAGAAGGATACAGAGTTGCTCAATAAACGTGCACAAAGTCACAGTTGCATTTTAGGAGAGGGGAGAGGATGCCAACGCTGTTCTATGTATTGTCCACTAAAAACTTTTGAATCTGATGGATGTTAGAATTATTGACGCTATACTGAAGCAGAAGAGTACACTGAACCTTTTTCTGGAAGACGAGCGTGCGTTCTATTCGAGGTATTACCATAGCTTGACGGACAGGATAATCCGTGAAAAGCGAATCCTTGAGTTTGAGAACCCGAACAGGGTGAAGGTTTGCTATGAGTATGACGTGGTGGCTCTGCCGGATAAGGACAAAGTGACGGATGACGAAATTACCTTCCTTTTTCTGCCGGACAAGCGCAAAAGTTGGTTGAAAGTATTGTTTAATGGCATGCGCGTGACCGTGGCTGATGGCAAGAAGGTAAGGGACGCGTTGTTCGAAGTTGTGAAGAACGATGTTGCTGCCCTAAAAAGAGAGGTGGATTATTCTCAAAGCGAATATGCTTTGTGGGAAGAAATATGGGATGACAAGAAACCGATACCTTGTTTCGTTTTCAGCAAGGATGAGAATGCACAGTTGAGTGATGGTGGCATCGTGGAAATAACATTTTATGACTTTTTAGATGTAGACACATCTAAAAAGAGATGTCAGGCAAGGCTCTTTGACGAGAAATATTACCAATATGACTATCCCAAAGTAGCAAACGGCAATTCGTGGCTGTATGTCAAGGCGCCAGGTAAGTTTGATATAAATGTGGTTTATGACAAGCGCTATGTAGAGAAAAATGCTGGCGAGGATCCGGAAATCAATTCCTTTACGATTAAGGGGAATGAGGCTCCAAACGAAGTGCAGTTTAAACTGATGGTGAAGGTGCCTGGGACGCTGAGGTTGTGGTATGTTGCTCTTGTGATATTGGGTGTTGCATACATGTTGGGGTTTGTTGGTGTGTTTATTGCCGCACTATATAAGGAAATTAAGCCTGGCAGTTTCTCACTAGTGTATGCACAAGTGGGTATCTCTATTATTGCTGCCATTATTGCCACTAGAGGCTGGTTGATGAATGAAGAGACTGTTTTAGGGCGTGTGTCGAAGTGGTTTACATGGATTGTAATAGTGATTGTGGCGTTGCTGGTGGGTGGGTATACGGTGATGATGTTGAGATATGAACCCTAACAGAAAAGTCAATAATTCCAAATTTTGTGTAAATCTCAGCTCCATTTAGTGAAAAATCACTATTTTCACAAATTGTTTTATTATATACAATCAAGAGGTAAATATGCCAATAGGTGTAGATATATTCAGCGGTGCCGGAGGTCTTAGCCTTGGTGCAGAAATGGCTGGATATGACATAAGAATGGCCGTTGAAAAAGACCAAAGCGCTGCTGCGACATATAGACGGAATCATCAGGGAACGTTGGTACTTGAGGACGATATTCACAATATAAGACCTCAGGAAAAACTTGTCTTGCACGATGATGAAAGCGTGTTTATAGTATTTGGCGGCCCGCCATGTCAAGGTTTCTCAACATCTAACACAATGACTCGAAATATGCAAAATCCCAATAACTCATTGTTTGAGGAATTTTTGCGTTTCGTGAGTGAACTTAATCCTGAATGGTTCCTGTTTGAGAACGTTGAGGGATTTCTGCATTTTGAGAACGGGAAGTTGGTTAAGCATGTTGAGCAGTGTTTTCAAGAGATTGGTTATCAGGTAAAGCATCAAGTTCTATGGGCTTCAGATTATGGTGTGCCTCAACGGCGAAACCGTTTTTTTATGGTTGGCAATCGTTTGGGAATAGATTTCCAGTTTCCTGAACCTTTTGGAACAACAATAACAGTGAATGATGCGATAGGAGATCTGCCTGATTTGGAGAACGGACAGATGGATATAACTCTCTCATATAAACTTCCTGCTAGAAAAGCCAGTGAATATGCAAGATTGATGCGTAAAGGTTCAAAGCGGAGTCGTCAAAACTTTGTCTCGCGGAATCAGGACTATGTTATAGAAAGATACCGCTATATTGGCCAGGGTGAGAATTGGCGTGCTATTCCTGTCGAATTGATGCAGAATTATGCAAATACGGCTAATTGTCATAGTGGCATCTATAAGCGACTAATAGATAACGAGCCATCGATTGTTATTTCTAATTACCGGAAAAATATGTTGATTCACCCTAATCAGGACCGAGGGCTCTCTGTCAGGGAAGCAGCTAGGTTACAGAGTTTTCCCGACAAGTTTGTTTTCTCAGGAACCCTGATGCATATACAGCAACAGATAGGTAATGCCGTGCCACCACTGTTGGCAAAAGCGGTTTTTGAAAAAATATTAGAATATGGCCAAGCCGTTCAAGTTGAAGTTTAACTTTGATGTCAGCACATTCCGTCTGTTGGGGCGTGAACTGATTACTGACAGAATTACCGCTCTTTTTGAGTTGGTGAAGAATTGTTATGATGCCAATTCTGATAAAGTGGTACTCACATTCCACAACACAAGTAAGATAGGAGGGGATAGTTACATCTGTATTGCAGATGACGGCTTGGGAATGTCACTTAACGATATTCGTTACAAGTGGATGGTGATAGGAACCAATAGCAAGCGAGTCAATAAAGTATCTCCAGCCCCATATTATCGTACAGTCGTTGGTGAAAAAGGAGTAGGTCGCTTTGCCATAGAGAAATTGGGGTCGAAGGTGAGAATTGAGACGACGCAACGAGGAACGACCCGTAAAGTCATCTTAGATTTGGACTGGCGGAAATATGATGAGATAGCCAACGACCAAGATAATGCAAACAGACGAAAAAAGAACACTTTTTTCACAGAAGTAGAGAATGAGTGCCGGATAGCACTGTGCAATAAGGAAGAGCATGGTACCGTCATAAAATTAGAATTAGGTCTTTTGGAACAAACATGGTCAAAAACGGATATTGATCGTGCCTATACCGAGTTGTCGAAACTGGTTTCCCCAATCTTGAAGCCAACGTATCCTTTCCGTATCGTTCTAGATAGTAATGAATATGAGGAATATACAGGTCGTGATGTTAAAAATGACTTTAATATATCCACGGCGCATCATTATGTGTTGAGAGCTTTAACTGCTGACGAAGAAAAGAGACAGGAGTTCCTATTCTTTAATGAGAAGGAAGAACAAATTGAAGTAAGAAGTTATGCAGAACGCAGTTTTGGCCCAGTATCAATGGAGTTCTATTATTTGGACAAAAATGAAATTAGGAAATATAAGACTGCTTACAAAGGAGAACGTATAGATGGTATTATCATATACAGAGACGGCATCATTACCACTCCTTTTGCTGAAAACGAGTCGAGCCTGGAAAAAAAACGAGACATCTTAGGTATCGACAAAAGGCGTTACTCTGGGTTCTTTGATAAGATAAGTTCAAATAACCTGATTGGCTATCTCAATATAACCAAGGAGCATAATCCTAAGATAAAAGATGCCACCAATCGTCAGGATTTTATAGAATGTAAAGAATATAGCGATCTAAAGTCATATATTATTGAACAAATACAGACGTTAGAACGTTATCTTGCCTATGAGAGAAAGAAGGATGCAGCCCGAACGATGTCAAAACTTGTTGATGCCAATAGCCGGTTGACGGAAATCTCAGGTATTATTTCTCAGATGACTGAGAAGGCGAGTCCTGAGGTTAAGTCCAAGTTGACAGAGATTGACAGGAAGGCGCGTACCGTTCAGCGCAATGTCAGCAAGGGTATTCAGCAATACGAAAAATTGAAAGAAGATGCTGAACGGAAGGAAGATCTGTTTTTAAGCCTTTTGTCATTGCAGGACTATGCAGCAGAACTCTCACACATGGTCAGAACCACGATAGGTAATATAAAGTCTATGGCAGAGTTCTTCAAGACAGACTTTCCCAATCCTGATTACGATAGCATTTTTGGTGACTATGCCAAGAGCATCTATTTTGAGATGGAGAAGTTGTCAATAGGCGTGAAGTTTATGCTAAGCTATGCGCGTTCGGGGAGTGACTTTGAGACCTTTGGTGTGTTTGGTGTAATTAAATACCTATTTAAAGATGTATATAAAGAACGTCTTGAGCGAGAGGGCATAAAAACGATACTTGAGTATTCACAAGAGTTGATAGTAACACACAACAGGAAATTTTTTGAAGATATATTTGAAAATCTGTTGTCGAACTCGGTAAAAGCCCTACGCCGTAATTCCGGGGAAAAAATCATCAAGTGTACAGGTTTCGTGGACGCGGACAAAATGTCTATCCGTTTTTCGGACAATGGCTGTGGAATACCCCGTGACGAATGGGAGACCATTTTTGAGATTTTCAAGACTACTACTCAGAACGAAGGAGGTGCAGGCATTGGCTTGTTTACAGTGAAGAAAAGGGTTGAAGCCTTAAAAGGAGATATTCGTGTGGTAGAACCAGAATATCCAGAGCATGGCGCTACGTTTTTGATTACATTACCTTTCAAGTAAGATTGTTATGGAAAAGTCGAGAACAAAGATTTTCATTGTGGATGACGAATTAAAGAGCAATCATCCGTTAATTGTGAAGTTGGGGCAGTATTACACAGATGTGCGCCTCTTCAATAAATCGACAGAAGCAATTGCCCAAGTAGCAGATAGTCTTGAAAGCAGGATTATCATGATACTTGACCTGCTCCTTTCCGGCGGTGAAAAAGGCCAAACTTCATTGGCCGCATTACGGGAATTGTCCTACCAGATTCCCGTTATTGTGTGGACGGCAGTAGATGAAAAATCAGAGGAGTTCTTTGACCTCATCAATCATAAGACCTATGCTATACGTGATAAGGCAGAGTCAATTGAGAATATGGTTAAGCTGGTGAAGAATGCTGATGCAGATATAAATTATGCATTATCAAATGCTCTCGAAAGATGGATAATGGCACAGCCAGGTAATCATGACGAAATTTTTGCCGTAGCAACAAACGGGGAGTCGTATTCTCTGAACGATATGCTGAACGAAGTAAGGAAAGATACTGCCAAGGGTAAAGAGTTCACCCAGGACTTAGTGAATCTGACAATTGAATTGATGGAGAAAGAAGAGAATAATGGATAATCCAATATACGTTGCCTGTGATAATGAGGACAAATTATTGGGGCGCTTCTTTGAGTCTTGTTACGACAGGATACGAGAAGTTGCTGTCACTAACGGATTTGTGTATAAACCGATTATGACCCCAGAGTTGACAAAAGATGTCATTAACCAACATACTTCAGAAGCGGATGAATATGTCTTTGCAGCTTTCTCGCATGGTTGTGACACTGCTTTGTTGTGTGGAGATGAACATTACGTTGAGGCTGGCGACAATGTGAAAAACTTCTACAGTTCAGTGTTCTACACTTTTGCCTGTGATACAGCTAATGGCATAGGGAAGGAATTTAACGAGACCTATGTTTTAGGCTATTTTGGATACAATAAGCCAGCTTGGGTGGTCCCTTGCCATATGGATGTCTTTGCTGAGTGCGCAACAAAAGGTTTAATATCCTATTTGGAAGGAAAGACACTGAAGGAATGTGTGACTGATTTGATCGCAGAGTACGATAAGCACATCAAGAGTGCAAGAGTTAATCCGATTTATTCCAATTTGCTGAAGAATAAACAGTCGCTGGTAACCATCATCAACAACGAAGAAAAGACAATTCACGATTGAGTGACTATGACATTAGAAGAGTATTTCTACAGTTTCGCAGACAAACCAGAGAGTTTCCCTGGAAAACATGACCTCGTAAGCGCCTATAAAACTTTCAAGGACTTTATGGAGAAAGAAGTCCATAATGAAACAAAGGCCATGACATTGGTGATGGATGATGGTGACATATATCTGAACGACCATAGTTCTGCTCACATTCAAATGGTTATGGAAAAGATCTCAAAGATATTATGGGATGGAGAGAGGGAAGTAGTAAAGTTGGAACCATTTGAATGCTTTATCCTACTATCTGCCATACAGATTCATGATGCAGGTCATGTGATAGGAGGAAGAGAACATCATGAGCTAAATGCAAGGGAGTTCCTGAAAGAATACAACAAGTTCAATGTTGGCTCACCTGAGAAGAAAATCGTATATGAAATAGCACGGGCTCACTCTGGAAAAGATGATCCGATAGGGAAACTACCCCAGTCAGAAGACATCTCTAATTTTAGTGTTCGTATGCGCTTACTTGCTGCACTTCTGAGGCTAGGTGACGAGATAGCAGATGATGCATCCCGTGCATCTGCTTTCTTATATGAACAGAATAAGATTGTAAAAGGCAGCAGATTGTTTCATGCTTTTTCGATTAGTTTAAATTCGTTCCTCCCTCATGTGGATACACAAGAGATTAGAATGAAGTTTAATCTGAATAAAAGCCGTTGTTGTGAAGTTTTCCAAAAGCCTACAAAAGATGGTGGAGAAGTAGATACCTATCTCCTTGATGAAATATTTGTAAGGACATTCAAAACCTTTCATGAGTGCCTATACTATAACCGTTTTGTTTCCGACAAACTCCGTTTTAACTCCGTTAGCGTTACAATAGAGTTTTACGATGATGATAATTTTATACCCTTTTTTGATACCATCGGGTATCGATTGGAAGAAAAGGGCTATCCACGCGTTAGGGAAGAAAATGTCTATGCATTATGTGGTAAGGACTTAGAGAAGAATGGTTCTAAACTCAATGGAGAATTTGTAAAGAATAATATGAGAGCCGATGGAAATCAAGAATAATAATCCGTTTGAAATCAAGACTCCTGAAACAAACTCCGCAGAGGATATTCTGGAGTTGTTTGTCGATGTATTCCCGGATTTCTGGCAGGTAAAGGAGATTGGCCACACTTTTTTGAATGGCCCAAGAGGTTCCGGTAAAAGCATGATGTTTCGATATATGATGCCTGATTGCCAGATGCTGAAAACTGGTAATAAAGCTTGTGACTTGGATTATTTTGCCGTTTATGTTGGGATTAAACAGACCAATATAAACAATACAGAGCTTGACCGTCTGTCGAATCATGCCACATTGATTATCAATGAGCATCTGTTATCAACTTTTGTGATAGCCAACGTCCTCGGTTCGATTCGTCAGACCTTTAATTTCGAGTTAAATAATTATACGGATGAGATAAGGTCTTTCTATCGTGATACCTTTGTGGGAGTTGTTGTGCAGTCGGGATTTGAAGGTGATATTGATGCGAAATGTGATGATTGCGACGGTGATAGCCTTTTTCTCAGAATGATTAGGGTTGTAGAGTCAATGGAGCAGGAATGCAAAAAGTATTGCAACCGCCTTGCTCTAAACCGAGACTTGGCAACACCTTATACGGGTGCACTCACTGATTTTGTTGATTTTGTTTTACCTATCATTAAGGGTTTGAAACAAATTTCGCTATTTCCACAAGAGAAGCCATTTTATATACTAATAGACGATGCGGGATACCTAAATCTTGCGCAAACTAAGGTTCTGAATACGTGGGTTTCTTATCGTAGTACAAAGGATATTTGTTTGAAAATTTCTGCTCAGTTGGATTATAAGACTCATTTGACAGCCAACGACAAGCGGATTGATGCACCACACGACTATTCTGAAATCAATATAAGTACGGTTTATTCCAGTAAGACAAGTGATTACAATGACCGTATCAAAGAGATAGTCAGGAAACGTTTAGAGAAATATTTGAACCTAAAGATAGAACCGGAGAATTTTTTTCCACAGGATGAAGAGCAGGAAGTTGCGATAGAAGCTATTGCCAAAAAACTTGCCAAGGAAAATTACGATCCTGAACGGCCATACGCAAGTGGCGACGCTGCACGAAGATATGCTCGTCCAGACTTTATAAAGGATTTGCAAAAGAATCATAAGTCGGGATTCACGTACAGTTATGCGGGGTTTGACCAGTTGGTTGCAATTTCCTCGGGTATCATCCGTTACTTCCTAGCCCCT